>Ga0268266_10003429_pt1 | contig 15847 bp, 16 predicted proteins | sample KBSS13metaG_FD_190356 | JGI IMG/M metagenome (GOLD analysis project Ga0268266, IMG submission 190356) | Switchgrass rhizosphere microbial communities from Kellogg Biological Station, Michigan, USA - KBS S1-3 metaG (SPAdes) (version 2) | ecosystem: Host-associated > Plants > Roots > Rhizosphere...
CCGATCGATCATGGCACGGCACTCGTAAGCGGGACCCGGTCCGCTGAGATCACAGAGCGGCGTGGCGGCGGTCGCGTTGGTGTTGCCCAACACAGCAAAGAGTAGCGTCGCGCCGAACAGGCGCGCTGAATTGCGATAAAGGTGGCTCGAGATCATTGTGCCTCTCCGGTGGAAGGTGACTGCGCTCATGAATCTATGAGGAGAGCGTGCCACCCCCGGGTAGGTGGATGATTTCGGCGTGCGGCATCGGGATTTCATTTGAAACCGGGCCCCATACGCCTCGCGCGCCCGCAGCGTTGCGTCGCTTCTTCGCCGCGCTCGCTCCGCTCCACAGCGAGCCTGGAGCGTCCCGAGGGGCTTTGCGCGGGATCCACTGACCCGCAGCACGCAGAGCAGGGGGTTGGCCCCCCGATGCCACGCCGATGACCAGACCGGCACCGCGTCAACCAAAAGTGGCTTTGAGAAACCAGCCGCGGTTGAGCGACTACGCGCCGCGATGTCGTCTCTTTCGAGCCACGAATAATTAATAATTCGTGGCCAAATCTGGCCATTGGAGATAACCTATGGCCGTGATTTGCGAGTCATTCGTGGCCGAAAGTAGGGCGACGATTCCCCGCGTCCGGCTACATCGGAGGATGATCCTGTGCGCCTGATCGGACGTGCCATCGAACGGAGGATCCTCAGGGAAGCATTGACCTCCGACAGTCCCGAGCTGATAGCGGTCTGGGGCCGGCGCCGTGTGGGGAAGACTTTTCTCATTCGCCAGGGCCGGACGCCCATCGAAGACCATTTCTTCGAGGTCACCGGACGCAGGAAGGCCCGCCGTAAGGAGCAGCTCGGCCATTTCATGGACGGCTTCGTGAAGGCCTTCCGGCCCAGCTACACGCTTCCCCTGCCGGAGACCTGGGACGGGGCGCTGCGCTATCTGGGCGATGCCGTCGAGTCATTTCCCAAGGATGGTAAGCCCATTACCGTTTTCTTTGATGAAGCGCCATGGCTCGACTCACGGCGCTCTGGGTTCATCGATGCACTGGAATATTTCTGGAACGCCACCGGATCGAAGCATCCGCGTCTAAAGCTCTTCGTCTGTGGCTCGGCTGCTTCCTGGATCGTCCACAAGATTCTGCACGGGAAGGGCGGCTGGCACCGGCGCATCACCCGTCAGGTCCGCGTGCAGCCGTTCAAACTGCACGAATGTGAGGCGTTTCTCGAGTCAAAGGACATCAGGCTTTCCAGGGCGGACCTGTTGAAGCTGTACATGGTGTTGGGTGGCATCCCCTACTATCTGAATCTCATGAGTCGCGGTGAGTCCGTCTCAGGTGTCATTGACCGCCTGTTCTTTTCCGATCCTCCGGAATTGAAGGGGGAGTTCGACGAGCTTTTCGATTCGCTGTTCGATAACTCCCCGGTTCACAAGAGAATGATCTCATTGGTGGCCAGCACCAAAACCGGTCTCACTCGGATCGAGATCGGGGCGCGCGCCAAGCTGCCTTCCGGCGGGAATTTGAATCGCTATATCGACAATCTGGAGCATTCGGGATTCCTCGAGGAGCACGAGCCGCTCGGAAGTCGCGGCAAGAAGGATGTGCACTATCGCGTATGCGACATGTTCACCCTTTTTCATCGGCACTGGCTCGTGGGTAAGTTGCACATGCGCTCCTGGCGGTCGATCGTGACGAGCCAGCGCTACAAGAGTTGGTGCGGGCACGCGTTCGAGATCGTTGCCTGGAATCATGCGCGCTACATTGCCGATGCCCTTGGGCTTTCAAAAAACGACTACTTCGTGACCCGGGCCACTTTGGAAAACAAAGAGGGCAAAGCGCAAATCGACCTGGTTGTCGATGTGACGGGCGGTGCGGTCTATCTGCTGGAGCTGAAATGTTCCGACGATCCGTTCGTCATGAGCGCCAATGAAGCGGCGCGGCTTCTCCAGAGCAGGCGGGTTCTGAGTGCCCACTATAAGGGGAAGCGCAGCATCATCGTGTGTCTTCTGGCCGCCGGTGGCGCTCAGACGAACGCTCACTTGCGGCAAGCAGTGGATCTGACGCTCGATCTGAACGTACTGTTTCCTGCTGCCGAATGAGCAACGCCCGCGAAGCGCCTGTGCGCGGCCTTGTACAACACCATCACGTTGAGCATGAAAATGTCCAAGGAGACGCTCTACGATACCTCCGAAGGCCTGGGGTCGGCGTAAGGTGTTTGATCGAACAGCTCACATCGGGTGGGATGCAGAGCCGCCAGGGTTGGTGTCCATGGACTGTGGTACCCAGTGGTCTCGCGCGGGCGCGAGTTTGCTTGCCGAGGTGCCATCGGTCGTTGTGCCCGAGGAGACGAATATTCTGATCAACCCTGCTCACGCAGGTGCCGCGGCACTCGAGGTGCGCAAGATCCGTCAATGGAGATATGACTTGCGCCTTGGGTAAGCGAGGCGGGCAAACTTATCAGTGGGAGGATAACTGGCAGCAACTTACAAATCTGCGTCCTTGAGGCATTGCGCATTGGAAGGAGCGACTGACCGCGATCGATCTGCGCGCTATCACGCCCTTGATCTGGGAACACGTGAATCCCTACGGCCGGTTCGAACTCGACATGGATACCCGAATTGCCCTCAACTGAGGCCGGTGTCACGAACGAGTGCTGTGGGAACGGCAGTGATCGGCCAGGAGGGGCCGGTCACGATCTTGGCCTGGGTGACCGAGGTCAGGGCAGAAGCCGCCTTTCATAGCCGGGCGCGCGCGCACTGATCCCGCCCGTGATCGAGTAACCTTCGTGGCTCGGAAATAGGCAGCTACCACCTGGTGGAGAACTATGAGCACGATTCGACTGAGTCGGGTAACCCGCGCTGACGCGTCCGATCTAATTGTCGCTAACCGCGCAAGCCAGGAGTATCACCGCCCCTGGATCGCCTCGTTCACTGATCAGGCGGGTTTCGATACCTGGTTCGCGCGTGGTCTTACCGGACCAAATGTGGGGCTTGTCGCCCGTGAAGAGAGATCGAATGAAATCGTCGGCGTCATTAATCTCAATGAGATCATCGCGGGCGCTTTTCAGAGTGCATATCTTGGCTATTACGGAATGTCGAGCTTCAGCCGAAAAGGGTTAATGACCGAGGCAATGCGCGCGGCCATTGCTTATGCGTTCGGCGACCTTGGGTTGCACCGGCTGGAAGCAAACATCCAACCGGAGAACATTGCATCGATAGCTCTTGTGCGCCGACTGGGTTTTCAAAGGGAGGGGTTTTCGCCACGCTATCTTCGCATCAACGGCGAATGGCGGGATCATGAGCGGTGGGCGCTACTTGCCGACGCGCCTTGCGCGGGACATTCGCTTGCGCCTCGTGATCGGTCCGCTCGATTCATAGGCCTGGTCTGGCGCGATGAGGATAACTTGTTGCGACCGGTGGATTCGCTGATGGGAATGGCTTCAGTTGTTCCCGATCTCGGGATGCGATTGCGAGGCGATATGGACGCTACGGTCACCCCGCGTCGTCACTGAGACCGGAAGGGCGTGCGGGAGGCTCCGCAGCCAGCCATCGATCTCACCGTCGAATATCGTACCCGTCACCGGCAAATCCCGCGGCGCGGAGTCATCGATGACAATCGGGTGCGTTGAGTAGCGATTGAGATCCGCAATGACATCGGCCAGCGATTCGTTGAAGTATTGGTGCCGACCCTCGCGCCAACCCGCGACCGTAGCCGGCGACACCCGTGCTGGCCGTCCCGCGAAGCGGACGCCAGCAACCCGGATCTCCTGACCCGCATCAAGCCGCTCGGCGGCACCGCTGGCACTCGTGCTCACCTCGACCGAGCCCTTCTCCACTGTCACAATGACGTGGTCGCCCGCGCGCCAGACTTCGAAGCCAGTTCCCAGTGCGCGAACCTGCGCCTCGCCGGCCGTCACGACGAAGGGCCGGCGAGCGTCGGGCGCGACGTCGAAGAACGCCTCACCCTCGGTTAGCGCGATGAGGCGCCCTTTGCCGACCATCTCAACGTTAGCACGCGACCGTCCACCCAATGTCATTGTCGTACCATCCGCAAGCCGCACGTTGCGAACCTCACCGACTGCGGTCGTCAAGCTGACCGGACTGACCTTGCGATAGAGAGCAACTCCGACGGATAGAGCGATAACGATGCTTGCCGCAAGCGCGAGACCGAACCGCATTCGGGTACCGACATGTCGGCCACGACGCGCATCCTCCACGGGCCATGGTAGAGCCGGGGCCTTGTCGATGCACTCCTGGATGCGTTGCAGATCGTCGAAAGCCTGCTGATTTTCCGGCCGCTCCTGCAGCCAACGCTGCCAGGCCGCGATCCGGACTTCGCTCAGGTCCTTGCGCTGCAACTCGAGCATCCACTCGGCGGCCTGACGCGTGATATTCATTTGCTGTCCTTCTTGGCACTGTTCGCCTGAAGCATCCCGTCGCGGCAGTGCTCGAAGGCGTGGAGGATGTAGTGGCGGGCGGTACGCTCGGCGATACCCATCCTGCGCGCAATCTCCGCCGGCTCGAGTCCGTGGACACGATTCAGGAGGAAGGCTTCACGCTGCTTCGGTGACAACTGCGCGATCAGGCGTGTGACGATCTCGACTTCCTGGACGCCTACGGCAGCTCGTTCCGGCGTGAGCGCTTCGTCCAACTCCGCGAACAGCCGTGTTTCCTGCAATGTCGCGCGCCGGTCGCGACTGCGCATCCGGTCAATGGCGAGATTCGCCGCGGTCCGAAACAGGAAGGCGCGCATGAAGCTGACCGCGCCGGGCTGATCCAGGTTCAGCACACGCACGTAGGCCTCCTGCGCCACCTCTTTCGCTTCCTGGCGGGAGCGCGTGCGCGCGCACAGAAAGCGGACCAGGGACTCGTTATGTTGATTAAACAGGTCGGCAACGAGCTCGGCCCGCGCACGACGAGCAGACGATTCCTCGTCTGCAGTATCGGATTGTGTCTCGGATTCGGCCATGCGTAATAACTAAGACGTCCCAGCCGCCAAATCCGGCAAGCGCGCAAATCTTTGCCGGATTTTACGTCTGAGACGTCACATTCTCAAAAGCGGGGCCGCGAGCCCTGTCGATTCAGGGGATCGCATGCATCGTTCATTGGTCTGTATCGCTCTTGCCCTGCTGGCCATTGCCGGCTCTGCCGTGAGCGCGCAAGAGGAGCGCCGCCTCAGCTTCGACATTCCGGCGCAGCCTCTTGCGGCAGCGTTACTGGAGTTCTCGCAACAGTCGCATGTGCAGCTCGTCGTGGCGAACGAGCTGACAAAGGGTATCGATGCGCCGGCGATCCGGGGAGTCTACGCGCTGCGGGAAGCGCTGGATCTGCTACTCAAAGATTCAGGCCTCGCCTACACCGTCACGGCGGATCATACGATTGCCATCGGAAAAGCCGAGCCGGGGCGGCAGGGGCCGGACCCCGGGAAAGGCGCTGGCGGGGGCGGGCGCAAATCCATCATATCGCAGGCGGCCGCTGCACCCGCCGACAGCAGCGCGGTCGAAGAGGTGGTCGTAACGGCACAGAAGCGCGAAGAGCGGCTCAGCAACGTCCCCATCTCGATCTCGGTCGTGAACGGGAGCGATCTCGACCGCTCGACGGCCTCGGGCGTCACCGAAGTTCTCGCCTCCATCCCCGGCGTTGCGACTCAACGAAACTATCTCGGCGGCGGGACCGTCGCCGTCATCCGGGGAGTCGCGCCGTCGTTTCCGGCGGCGAATGGCGCAAGTCCCGTGGCCTACTATCTCGATTCCGTTCCGGTCGGGCTGGTGCGTTCCGCGCTGGGACCGGACCAGAGCGCTTACGACCTTGCGCGGGTCGAGGTGCTCCGGGGGCCGCAGGGAACCCTCTATGGCGCCAGCGCACTCAACGGCGTCGTCAGAGTGCTCACTCATGATGCTGATCTGCACACTTTCGACCTGAAGGCCCGTGTTGCGGATTCCGGCACCCAATACGGAGGAAACAACTATCGCGGCGACGTCGCCGTCAACGTACCGGTCATCGATGACGTTCTCGCCGTACGCGCTGTCGCGGGATACGAAAAGGAAAGTGGCTGGATCGATCAGCCGAACGCGAGCAACGTGAACGACTCGCAGCTGAAGAGCCTGCGCCTGAAGGTCAACGCGCAGCCCCTGCCAGACTTAGCGATCGCCGCCTCCGTGTGGAGCTCGCGCGAGCAGGCTTCGGCGCCTTCGATCGGCTATTCGTTCGATCGGAGCGAAGCGCTGCTCGAGCAGCCACTCAAAACCGATTTCGACGCCTACAACCTCCGCGCCGCTTATCAGTTCGACGCCTTCTCGATCTCCAGCGCAACGAGCTACTTCAACTACTCCAATATCGGCAATCTCGATCTGCTGCCCTTTGACATCCCGGGCTCGATCTTTTCCTCCGGTATCGATTCCCATGTGTTTGCCGAAGAGGTGAATCTCAACTCGACGCTCACCGGCGCATGGCGTTGGTCGGCGGGCGCGATCTACAGGCGCGCGACGGAGAATAACCTGCAAACGTTCAGCGCGATCGACGTGCCCCCGGAGCTGGTCGAGCTGCTCTCAAAATCGTACGCCGTCTATGGCGAGCTGACACGAATGTTCTTCGATGGCCGGCTCGAAGCTACTCTGGGCCTGCGTCACTTTCATGATGACATTTCCCAAGTGGGACAATTCGGTGCCGGCACCCCGCTCCTGTCGGCCTCGAGTACTGCGGAGGCCAACACGCCGCGGGCCGTCCTCACATGGCACCCCGCCACCAACGTTCTGGCCTACGCCTCTTACCAACAGGGCTTTCGCAGCGGGTTTCCTCAAGATCCCACGGTTCCCGCCGGCTTTGCCGGAGTCCGGCCCGATCGGCTGCGGAACTATGAGCTCGGATCCAAGGGCACCTTCATGGACGCGCGCCTCGGTTATGACGTCTCGGTCTACTACATGAAGTGGCAAGGCATCCAGCAGTCGCTCACCGTTCCTTACCAGGACGTCACGACACAAGCGATCGTCAACGGAGAAGGGGCGAGTGGGGTCGGTACGGACGTTGCCTTGAGCGTCGAACCGCTCCGCGACCTGAAGTTACAGGTGAGTGCAAGTTGGAACAACCTCGCATTCGATCGTGATGTCGTCTCCGGCGGGTTGGTTCTCTTCAGGAAGGGCGAGCGAACGACGTCTTCGCCGGAACTGACGGGGCAGGTTTCGGCGCAGTACACATTCCCCGTTGGCGTGAATGGGTATCGTGGAATGGTCGATGCGTCGGTCGCGTATACGAGCACACAGGCGTATCGGGGCTTCGTCGGCAGCACGCTGAGCGATCTCGAAGTGGATCGGGGGGATCCAATGACCCTGGCACAGATTCGACTTGCTCTTCTGACGCCGACGCGCTTCACGCCATCCCTGTTCGTCGACAACCTCACCAACGAGCGGGGTGCGCCGGTCAGAGCGTTCGTCGGTGTGCGCAACTGGGACGCCCGTGTTCGCCCGCGCACCGTCGGTGTGCAACTCGAATACGCGCTGCGCTAGATCATGGGATCCACAGATGTCGCACCGTTCATCAACGGTGTTGCGGTCGGTACGGCGAGTCTGGAGAAGGTGGAGGTCCGTAATCCATCCACCGGCCGCCGGGCTCTGCTGATCCCAACGGGATGTGAGCGTGATATCGATGAGGCGGTGCGTTCAGCACGCGTGGCATTCGAGTCAGGGACGTGGTCCGAGGCCCCGCCGGCCGTTCGCGGTGCCGCGCTCACGAGGCTTGCGGATCGGGTGGCGGCGCACGCGACAGAGCTAGATGCACTCGATGCTGAAGAAATGGGTAAGCCGGTCAGCGAGCGCTTCTGTGATGCGCGCGCCGCCGCGGAGTTGCTGCGATTCTCGGCGAGTGCACTCGACAAAATCACGGGGGATTGCTACCAGAGCGACCGGAAGAGCGTGGTGTTTCAACGTTGGGCACCCCTAGGTGTTGTTGGCGCGGTCGTGCCTTGGAATTTTCCCACCTACGTCGCGATACAGAAACTTGCGCCGGCGCTCGCGGTCGGCAATAGCATGGTCATCAAGCCGTCTGAGTTGTCCTCACGTTCCGCAATACGAATTGCCGAGCTCGCAATCGAGGCGGGCGTACCGGAGGGTGTGCTCAACGTCGTACCTGGTCTTGGATCAACGGCCGGTAAAGCGCTCGCCCTGCATGCCGACGTCGACATGGTCACCTTCACGGGTTCGACAACCGTGGGAAAGCTCGTGCTGCAATACGCAGGTCAATCCAACCTCAAGCGCGTTGCTGTCGAGTGCGGCGGCAAGTCCCCACAGATCGTATTCGCCGATGCAGGTGATCTGGATCCGGTTGCAGACACCATCGCCAGGTCCATGCTGACCAATCAAAGTCAGCTCTGCAGTGTTGGCTCCCGGCTTCTCGTGCAACGGGGCATCGAGTACGCATTGCTCGAGAAGCTCGTGGAGCGTCTCGAGCGCATCGTGCCGGGTGACGCTCGCGATCCGCGGACGACGTTCGGTCCCCTGGCTTCGGAAGAACAACTGCGCCGCGTGCAGACGCATATTCGCGCGGCACAAGAGGAGGGTGCGGGACTCGTAGCAGGCGGGGGCCATCTCCTTGCGGAAAGCGGAGGCTACTTTGTGGAGCCGACCGTCTTCCGAAACGTCTCTCCCAGCGCGCGTCTCGCGCAGGAGGAGGTGTTCGGGCCGGTACTGTCAGTCATCGCATTCGATCGGGAGAGTGATGCCCTGCGCATCGCAAATGACACTATTTACGGCCTTGCGGCGTATGTGTGGACATCGGATCTGGCGGCTGGACTGCGAATGGCAAAGGGGTTGCGATCCTCGGTCACCCTCTATTCGGCGCAGGCCTCGGGCGAGGGCGCCGGGCCCGTCGCGACCTGGGAGCCGGCGAAACAATCGGGCTTTGGGCCGGAAGGCGGCCTCGCCGGTCTTCAGAGTTACATGCGCCGGCAACTGGTCGAGATCTATCACGCCTGAGCATGCAGGCATGAGCAGGCACTATCTCCTGGCCGTGCTGACGGTCATCGTCGCATTCAACTACACGGATCGCTTCGCCTTTGGCATTGTCCTACAGGATATCAAGAGCGACCTTCACCTCACGGATTCGCAGCTCGGTATCCTGAGCGGGATGGCATTCGCCGCGTTGTACTCCACCATGGGGTTGCCGATCGCGCGCTGGGCTGACCGCGGCAATCGCATCGCGATCATCAGTCTCGCGACCGGAATCTGGAGTATTGCGGTCGCCGCCTGTGCTCTGGCACGGGGCTATGCGCAACTTGCCCTGATGCGCGTCGTCGTCGGGGTTGGCGAGGCGGGGTGCGTGCCTCCGAGCCTGTCATTGATTGCCGATTTCTTTCCGCGCACCGAGCGTGCGCGCGCAGTGTCGATCTACATGCAGGGAATCACGGCGAGCCTCGTGATCGGTTATCTTGCGTCGGGTTGGCTGAACCAAATGCTCGGATGGCGTGTAACATTCCTGATTATCGGCCTGCCGGGCTGCCTGCTCGCCACGATCGCACGGACTACTTTGCGAGAACCACGCGCGGTGCGCGGCGCGCAACAGCGGGTATCTCCCGTCCCGCTCGGCGAGGCGGTGCGCACTCTCGCCGCCAACCGTACCTTTCGGCACCTGCTGCTTGCCAACGCGGCGATGTGGTTCATCAGCTACGGGACGATGCAATGGACTCCCGCATTCATGGTCCGCGAGTTTGGAGTCAGTACCGGCGAGCTCGGCACGTGGTTCGCCGCGCTTTACGGGATTGGGGGCGTACTGGGCACCTATCTCGGTGGCGAGCTCGCAATGCGTTGCGCCAAGGACAACGAACGCCTGCAGCTGCGGGCGATGGCCTGTGTCATCGCCCTGTCCGCCATCGTCAACGGGCTTGCGTATCTGCCCGCAGCGGCACCCAACGCTGGATTCGCCTATGCGTGGCTCGGGCTCTCTTACTGGTTGGGCGCGCTGACCAACGGGCCGCTATTCGCTGTGTTGCAGGGCCTCGTGCCTGCGACGATCCGGGCGACGGCGACCGCTGTGATCTATCTGTTCGCAAACCTCATCGGCATTGGACTCGGTCCTTGGCTTGCTGGGACCTTGAGCGATCATCTGCAGCCGCAATTGGGAGCGGAATCACTGCGCTATGCGATGCTGATCATGTGCCCCGGTATGCTCTGGGGTGCCTGGCATCTGCTCGCGGCGAGCGCGAGCGTGACACGCGATACCCTGGAAGCAACGGCGGGAGCCTCGAGTGAATAGCGCATCTGCGGCGCGCTTCCTCGCCCCCGAGGTGACCGAGCTCCTCGTGGGCAGTAACAGCATCGAAGGCCGCTTCCGCATCCGTGTTTTCGTGCCCATCCGTGATCGCCTGCGGTGCGAGGCGTTTCCTGTCCTCTACGCAACGGATGCAGACTACTTCTTTCCGACGCTGTGCGGCATCGCTTCGCAGATACAGATGTATGGAGAGATGCAGCGAGCCGTCATCGTCGGAATCGGTTATGAGCAGACAGCAGACGCCCATGCGCTCCGCTGGCGCGACTTTCTAACGTTCGAGCAACGGGACGCCTTCGGCGAAGTGATCGATAGCGTTGTTTCCTCGCCATTTCTCGCGGGAAGCCAGACGGCCCGGGCAATCAGAGATCGAAGTGATGCTCGCCACTTCGCTCGGTTCATCCAGTCGGAGTTGGCTCCCATGATCGAGGCGCGCTATCCGGTGAGGCGTGGACCTCGAGGTTATCTTGGGTATTCCGCCGGCGCGACATTCGGCCTGCAACTCATGGGCATCGCTCCAGAGCTCTGTAGCACCCTGATTCTCGGCAGTCCCGCCGTCTCTTATGGCCGGGCCGAGTTAGCCGCTCAGCTGACGCAGTCCATTCCACATCACCTGGCTGTGCAGCGCTGTGTCTTTCTGTCGGTCGGAGAGCAGGAGGAATTCGGCAGCCCCTATCGCTTCTGCAGTGGCTATTATTCTGTGGCAGAGCTGCTCCAGGCTATCGCGCCTGAGTTGCATCTGGTGCGGAGGATTTTCCCCGGCGAGACGCACGCGACAGCATGGCTTCCGGCCTTCGCACACGGACTCAAAGCAATGTTTCCGGCCCATCACCCCGATCTGCCCTGGCTCGAGAAGGGGGAGCGATCATCCACCGTCAATGACGGCTAGCGCATGTGAAGCGTGTCCTGAGTTACCCCAGTCCTGCGTCGTAGACCCAGCATGTGCCTGGAGAATCGACTTGGGTTCGCAGCTTTTTTGGCTGGGTGTGGCGGTTGGAGCAGCTGGAGCAGTGGGGGCATACCTGTTCAGCCTACTTTTGCTCGAATGGCTGTGGAGGCGCCGCGCTCGACGCTCGGGGGACGGGGCATGATCCGCGGCACAATGAGCCGCGATTCACCACGGCAAAGCGATCGTCTGCGCAGATTCCGCTCTCCCACTACAGTTGGAAGAGTTGATTGCGGGCGCGTACAAGCTCGCAGGCTTCTCAAGCGTGATCATCACACCGAAAAGCGGCGACCACGGGCGCGACGTTATAGCGACTAGTCCCGACGGCTATACCGTACGTATCCTTGATCAGGCCAAGAAATACGGGCCTGACAAGGTCGTCGGATATGATGCGATCCGGGCGTTCATCATGGTGCTCGACGCCGATCGAGCAACGCGCGGGTTTCTAACCACCACCGGCATAAAGCGATCGGGTGAGCTCGCACGCGGAGCCGGTCCCTGATGCGTTGATGGAGCACGAAATGGGAGCCCCACCGACTTGCCTCAGGACGGCCGTTGTGGACTGATCATTGATGACACTTTCCCGCAAACGCGCGTTTTCAGAAGCCAGTGCCACAATGTTCAGTCTGGTGAAACAGCACCGAAGCCGCTCGCAGCGAATCGTGTCACCAGCTCGTAAACGACTGAATCCAAAAAGAAAACTGGTGCCACAATGATCAGCCTGATGACACGGAAGAAATGGTTTCGACATTTGTATCTAGCCGAAACCCGACATCTCTAAATGGCTGCTACATGCCTAGTTCGCATAATAAAGATTAAGTTAAATAAAGCTATTAGGCAAATGGAAATGTCCGCTGTCGCTGTCGCATGGCTCCGCCGCCCAAGGACGGGGGCTGGGCGTGGCCGAGACGTGACGTCTACAAAGCCAATTGTTCCTACCACGGTAGGAACTACCCTGGTAGGAATCTGTGTGTTAAAATTACTGGATGAAAGTGGACAAGATAAGCATTTCGTTCGATGCCCATCTCGGTGACCAGGTTCGCGATGCCGCTCGCAGATCCGGTGCCGGACTTTCGTCATGGCTCGCCACTGCGGCTGCGGCGAGGCTCCGGGCGGAGGCCCTGGAGAAGTTTCTCGACGCCTGGGAAAAGAAGCACGGCACTCTCACGCCGGCGGAGTTGAGCCAGGCGGAACGTGAGCTCCGGTTGGAAGTTCCGAAGAAATCCCGACGATGAGCGCTCTCGTCCTGGACGCGGGCGCCTTCATTGCGGTGGATCGGAATGACCGAGCAATGATTGCGCGACTGCGCACCGCGCAACTCCACGGCCTGGAGCTGCGCACCAGCGCGATTGTGATCGCGCAGGTATGGCGCAGTCCGGCAGGCAAGCAAGCTGGAGTTGCCAAGCTGTTGCGGGCGGTAGATGTACGGTCGATCGATGATCAGATGGGGCGTGATGCTGGCGTACTCCTCGCCAACGCACGTATGGATGATCCCATCGATGCGACTGTGGTGTTGGTTGCTCGGTCGGGCGACCGGATTCTGACAAGCGATCCAGACGATATAGGCCACCTTGCCTCCAGCAGCGGCAAGCGTGTCGCCATCGTACCCTGCTGAGCCGCCCCACCCCGGCTTCCCGATGACTCGGCACCGGCCTGCCTGGTGGGAGTCGCGTTTCGCGCGGGTGCCCGGCCTATCAGTCGGTTGGACATTCCTTCGAGAGGGTAGCGAAGACTCCACGAGCCTGGTCCCAGGCCGATCTCCCCGAATAACCTTCGGGATGAGTCGATGTTGACCGAAGTTATCGCGCTCGCCGGCGAGGTCACCGGCGGCATGCTGGTCATCCGTAAATCTCATCAAAACTGACAATTTACGGCATACGCGCTTCTGGAGAGATGACGATGGCGCTATTCAATGAGTTAATGCCCAGTGACACCGCCTCGGATCGTCGCGGTGCCGGGCGTCATCGCCGCTGTCGACGTTGTGCCTGGCGAAATCAAGCGTCCCAGAGAGTCACGGAGCTGCAGAAGTTGCTGTAAAAACAGAGACTTATCCTGGCTGTCACCCGCCCTCACCATTAGTGAGATTCGGCAAGGCGCAGGCATGGCGGCTTTCTGAGGGACTCTCCAGCTGCTATACTCCTGAAAACTCCTGCAAGGAGTTCTAAGGAGCAATATGCGCCATCTGCCTGACAGCACCGCCGCTGAAACCGATGCCCTGGCGAAGTGGTACGCCGCAGCTCGAGCCGCGCTTGCCCGGAACCGTCCCATGACGATCGCGACTACCCCAACGTCAGGCCAAGCAGCACACCGGGATCTGACGGCTGCAGAGACTGCCGCGTTGCGGGCAGTAGGCGCTTTCAAAGACGAGACACCGATCGGGCCGGACCATGACCCGCTGATCCGAAGCCAGGCGCAGTACATGGCCTTGCTCGAAGAGAGCCTGTCAGCCGCGCAAGCCGCCAAACTGTTGAGCGTTGATGTCAGTCGGATACGTCAAAGATTGCGTGAGCGATCCTTGTTCGGTATCGAGAACGAGGGCAACTGGAGATTGCCGCGGTTCCAGTTCGAACGTCGCCGGGCTATTCCGGGGCTAGCTCAGGTCCTCAAAGCCCTTCCCGAGGATTTGTTTCCGCTAGACTTCGCCGACTGGTTCGTGTTGCCCGATGCCGATCTGCAATTGGACACCGATGCAGCACCCCTTAGCCCGCGCGACTGGCTGCTATCCGGACGTCCTGTCGAGGCGGTTGTAGCTGTCGCGCGTGATCTGACTCGCACTTGAAGTGTCGAAGTTTCCGGAGCCCCCGGGCGTTGCGGCATTCCGCGCAATCCCGCCGCAGACTCTGATCCTTCCGGCTGAGACATCGCTGGCACGCATTTACTTCGCGGCGGGCAGCCATCCTTCCCGCTGGTCCCGGTTTCGCAGCTTTGGGCCCGTCGATGCGCGTTGGGACCATCACCTACCAGATAGTCGCGGTAAGGGCGTTGAGCAAAGCCGCGCGATCTTGTACTGCGCCCCCGATATCGACACCTGTGTGGCAGAGGTCTTCCAGGCGACCCGACGCATTGATCGTGCTCGGGCGGCTCCGTGGTTGGTCGTATTCGCACTTCGCGAGCCCGTTACCCTCCTCGATCTTCGCGGCACGTTTGCGACAACGATCGGGGCCTCCACCGCGATTCACTCGGGTCCCCGTTCTCGAGCTCGTGCCTGGGCACGCGAGCTGTACGAGGCTTATCCCAATGTCCAGGGTGTGCACTACGGCTCTTCGATGAACGGGCACGCTCCCGCTATTGCACTCAATGAGCGGGCACTGGCGGCGATGCCTCTTCTGCCCCTGTTCCATCGGGCACTCAACGACGACATGTTGGTCGATATCCTGCAGCACGTCGCATTGCGCCTGTCGTACGGATTGCGATGAGGCGGGCACTCTGGAATGCGGCCGCCGCATCCGGGAACGCAGTGGAGACTACGACTCAGAGTTTGAGTGGCCACGCAGTCCGTGATCGACGTGTTCTAGCGTGTGGGCCGGTTATCGGTTTGCTGTAGTCAGACTGGGAGTTTGCATCAGGCGTGGAAGTGCCGGCCATTCTGAATCACAACGAGTTTGCCCACGATCGCAGCTCCTGGCGCGCTAGCGGTTGCCGTCGAAGCCGACTCCTCCGAGCTGAGGCTGCGGCCGCAGGTACTTGCACTCCTCGCCAGCTGCTGCGAACGATCCCACTGGCGATCACCAGTCGGCTTGCAACAGTCGCGGACTGTATATTCGGAGCCCTTATCTGTGCTCTCCGCGGCAACTTCACGGCGACGATCCAATGTTCGAGCATCGATCTCGACCAACCGTTGGCAGTTGCTTGATGGCCGTACCATAGTCGCTGGACGGGATCCTTCAGCTTGGAGATCAACACCATATTGTGCCCCCAGGGAATTTCCGCGGCGATTCGCGGCAGATGCTCGCCATCGATTTCTCTCACACGCTGTGAGAGGATTTTATCGTGACGACTTTCTCTCACAGCTTGTGAGAGATTTCGAACCTCCGCGGTCCAGGCCAAAAAGAAGCCGCGCATCTTCCAAATGTTCTGCGGTGAGAATCCCGCCATCCCAGGGAAACCCTTCTGAATGTCCGCGGCCAGACGCTCGACCACCGACACGACCCGGGGCCGTCAGTTGCGATCAAAGCTAAACGATTTCTTCGAGTTCGCGCTCGACTTCTTTGCGGCGTGTTATCTCGCGTTCGGGTGCCGGGCGAATCGGGCGGCGAGCGCGCTCTATGTCAGGCTTAATCTCCTCGCGCTTCTGCGCTGTCCGCTTCGCCCATGATTTGAAGAATCGCTGCTCGTAGCACATGTCACTCCTCCTTTCGGGGTCCACTGTTGTTCCAGTAGGTCAACTCTTCTTCGACGTCATGGCGTAGAAATCAGCCAGCACGGACTCGACGGCCTCGCTCTTGCACTTCGGACAAGTCGGGTGCGATTTCTCGTGCTCGGCGATGTGCTCCTGACGCTCGAAGACCGTGCCGCATTTCTTGCATCGGAATTCATAGGTAGGCATAGCAGGTGCCTCCGGTCAGAAAACCCGCGCGCGCACGGCTCAGTACACGCGTCACGCGCTCCAGGCTTGACTCAGTGTACGCCAACAACCCACAAGTGACCGCCCGCGCACGATTTAG
>Ga0268266_10003431_pt1 | contig 15844 bp, 12 predicted proteins | sample KBSS13metaG_FD_190356 | JGI IMG/M metagenome (GOLD analysis project Ga0268266, IMG submission 190356) | Switchgrass rhizosphere microbial communities from Kellogg Biological Station, Michigan, USA - KBS S1-3 metaG (SPAdes) (version 2) | ecosystem: Host-associated > Plants > Roots > Rhizosphere...
ATTCACCGCGCACCGAGCCTCCAACCGCGAAGGTCTGTCCGACAGCTACCGCAAGCGAACGAGCGAAGAGGCCATCCCTCCGGCCTGTATTGATCAAGCTGTGAAAGCGAGAGGGCGGAAGCCCCAGTTCTCTACGAACAAGCCGCGAGTAGAGACCAACGAGACTTCGTGGAGGCAAATTGACTCTGAACGACGCCATTTCCCTGGTTCTCCGGCAATTAATTCGAGTGCGACGATATTACCGCAAGATTCTACGGGGCGCGATGCTGGGCCGACTTGCCGCGCCCATAGCGCGCAGATTAAGCTAACCCCGTCCCCTTGTTTCAATTTTGCGGTATGGAGAAACGATCTATGCGCCGCCTTATTCTGGCAGTCCTCAGCCTTGCTCTTCTCGCAGCACCGTCCGCCTTCGCCCAGCAGCTCGTCAACGTCTACGTGACGGGAGAAAACGACGGCTTCAGCGCCGCCGGAGCCAACGACTCCGCCCTCGACCTCCAGAAGTCTCTGGCCAACAAGAAGACCCTGCGTGTCGTCAACTCTCCGTCCGAGGCTGACATCGTCGTGCGCATCGACTCCCGCGATTCGCATAAGGAGATCGACGGCTACACCACCAACACCAACAGAAGCGACGACGGACGGTCGAGCACCAAGACCACCACCTCAAACGACAAGACCGTCCGCAACCTTCACGCCACCCTCATGGCCGGCGGCTTCACCCAGGCCCTCGATGCCCAAAGCGAGATGAGCTGGCGTTTCGCCGCCGACAACATCGCCGGACAGATCGAGCGCTGGGCCCGGGAGAACAACTCCCGGCTGATGGCACGCCGCGCCTCAGGCGGAAACGCTGCGCCCTCGACTCCGTCCGCGCAGAACGACGCGCCGCCATCTGCCGCTCCGTCCGGCGATACCCCCGACGCCACCATCCATCCCGGCATGACCTCCGACGAGGTCACCAAGGCGCTCGGCGATCCGCTGAAGAAGGTGAACTTCGGAACCAAGTCCATGTGGACCTACAAGGGAATGCAGGTCGTCTTTGAGAGCGGAAAGGTCACCGACGTAAAGTTCTAGGACGGATGCCCCCACATCTGTCTCCATCCTCACAACGGAGCTCCGTTGCTACTCCATCACCAGCCCGTGACTCACAAGAATGCTCTGTCCCGTCAGGGCCAGGGTCTTCTGCCCCGCAAGAAACACCGCTGTCTCTGCAATCTCGTCGGTCGTCGTAAATTCCTTGTCCACCGTGTCGCGAAGCATCACCTTCTCCACCACATCCTTCTCGCTCAGGTTCAGAATCTTTGCCTGCTCCGGAATCTGCTTCTCGACCAGCGGCGTCCGCACATATCCCGGACAGATCACATTGGCTCGCACTCCATGCGGTGCACCCTCCTTGGCAACGGCGCGGCAGAGCCCCACAATCCCATGCTTCGCCGCTACGTAAGGAGCCTTGAGCACCGAAGCGATCTTCGAGTGAAACGACCCCATATATAGAATCGAGCCGCCTTCCCCGGAGGTGTACATGTGGCGCAGACAGGCCCGCGTCGTCAGAAAGGCGCCATCGAGATGCACAGCGAGCATCTTCTTCCATTCGCTGAAGGCAAGTTCGTGGACCGGGGCAATGTGTTGCACCCCCGCATTGCTGTAGAGAATGTGGACTCCTCCAAACTCGCGAAGCACTCTTGCTATCCCACTCTCGACGGACTCCTCCTCCGTTACATCCATCGCGATCCCAAGTACGTCTCTGCCGGTCGCCTTGCGAATCTCCGCAGCCGCATCCTCCGAGCGCTGTTGATCCAGGTCGGCGATCACCACCTTCGCACCCTCTGTCGCAAAGCGACGGACGACGGCGTACCCTATTCCCGAGGCTGCACCGGTAACAATCGCTACTTTTCCTTCGAGCTGCATCGTGTCTCCTCTTCACGCAGATAGGTTCATAAAACAGATTGAGCCAGTAAACCACAGGGCTGCCCAGATCTGCTCTATGCCACGCTCTATCGAGGGGCCACGACAGTGAAGCGCTCTTCTGCTCCTAAGCCCAATTCATCCCGTTGCGCTCACCTCGCATTCGCAAGGCATTTGTTCTGCGCCGCCATCGCATCCGACAGACACGTATCAGGAACGGATGGCTGACCCGCACCCCGCGGAGGAGTTGCACGCGCGTGGCACGCCTGTTGCTGCTGTTGATAGGTCGCCATACAGGTGGCCGAATCAGTCCGGCTCGATGACGACGAAGCTTTGCTGTTGTTCTCATCGCCCTTGTAGCACGCCTCGAAGATGGACTTGGCGGAGTTCTTGCAAGCCTTCCCTTCGTCGCCCGAAGGACACGCCCTTTGCAGATCCTCGCGAATGCTCTTACAGGAATTCTTGTCGCCCTTGGGCGGTACGAGTTCGCTCTGCGCAGACTCACTCGTCGCAGTCGCATCCGTGCAGCGGAACTGCTCCTTGTTCGAGTCCCAAGTCGGTTTTGTCCCAGCCTTCGGGCATTGTGCCGTGCAGGCCACTGAGAGTGTGGTGAACACCAGCGGCAGAATAAGATGGTGAATCTTCATGGTGGGCCTCCGAATGGAAGCGCTGGGGTCAGGCCCCGATATCGAAATTGGGCGTGGTCTCAGGAGCGACCTGCAAAGTTGGATGCCGAATCACATCCTCCGCGAGAGGGCTGCGGGACAGCTTAGAGCCTCAAGTTGCCCATCCACCAACGTCGCTTGGTCCTTTACTCAAGACAGAGCGTTGTTTACGCCAAATAGCCCACCTGCGCGACGAAGCCGCATCAGGTGGGCTATTCGAGCGAAGCTCGAATCTTCTAAGCTCTCTGTCATCCCCTCACCTTATATTTGTCGATAAACTCACGCCGCAGCTCATTGCCCATGCCCGGCTCTTCAGGAGCAGGGATCTCTCCATTCACCAACCGCAATGTCTCAACGTGGGATGTATCGCTCTTCAAACTGCCGGACTCCATATAGATCGCGTTCGGCATCGCCAGAAGCATGTGCATGTTTGTCGGTCCGCCTCCATGGCTGGCAAGCTCCACGTTGAAGGCATCCGCGATCGCTCCGATCTCCATCCACTCGTTAACGCCGCCGGCACGTCGATTGTCCGGCTGCACAACATCGGCTCCGCCAACTCGCAGCAGCTCCAGGAACTCATACTTGCCGTAGAGATTCTCGCCCGTCGCCACTCGAATATCGAGCTCACGTGCCAGATCGCCGAACTCTCGCATCGCGTGCGGCATCATCGGCTCTTCATACCAGAAGCAGTTCATCTGCTGATAGACACGCCCGCGCGACAAGGCATCGGTAAAGTTGAACTTCTGGTTTGCATCGACCATCACCCGTCGATCTTTTCCCATCAACTCCTGCGCTGCCTTGATCCGCTTGACGTCGTCGTCCAGCGAAGAGCGGCCCACCTTGATCTTGACCGCATGAAAGCCCTCGTTCAGAGCGCCTTCGATCTGCTTCTTATACTCCGAAAGATCATCGTCGTTGTCGTAGTACCAGCCGCACATGTTGTAGGTCGGAAGGCTGGTCTGGTATCCACCCAGCAAGCGATACACGGGCATCTTTGCATGCTTCCCGACGATGTCCCAAAGCGCCATGTCTACCGCAGCCATCGCACAGGTAACAAGGCCAGAGGTTCCGCTGTACTCGGCGGCACGCCACATCTCTTTCCGCAGCTTCTTAGACAGAGTAGGATCCTGCCCGATCAGTGCCTGCTTCAGCATCCCCTGCAGAATGTCTTCGACCACTTTGGGCCCGCCGGCCTCAAAGCCGAACGAGATATAACCCCAGCCCGTGATGTTGGCGTTCGTCGTAAGCCGCAAAACCACGCCGCCGCTCTCCGCACCGAAGCGATGGATAGCATCCGAGTAGTACTTTCCAGGAGGCATCCTGAGGACCTCGGTCTCCATGCCAGTAATCTTCAGGCCCTGTGTCACCTCGGCGGCGAGCGCTTGCAGTCCGGTGCTGATTGGTAAAGTAGCAGCGATTCCCGCCGTGAAAAAATCCCTTCTATTCACGTAAACCTCTCAACGAAACCTTGTTGTCGATGCTTCAAGCGAAAGGCTAACATGCCCGCCAATCACACCAGCAGCATCGGGAGTGAGGTTTTCTTACTGCCTAAAGTATGAAGGTGGCAGGATTGCCTCACTCATGCGAGAGCGCGGGCTCTGCTCTTCGCATCCGGCCCCGTAGGACTCCCCAAATTTCACGACTTAGTCATGAGCGCGAGTTTCTTGCCATTTTGAAGGCTTCAGGCTCTGTAGGATAACTGCGGCTGACGCTATCCTGGCCGCGAACTTCCGCGGTGCCGTCACACCGGAGCCATCCTCAATCGTCTTACTGGGAGCGGAGTCGCAGGACTAGCCAGCATACTTCTGCGCCGAAGAAAGATCTCCGTATAGTCGATTGGAATAACGAAATGAATGACCTTACCTAAGACTGGGTGCTCCATTCATGCGGCTTCATCGTATGAGTGGGACATTCGAGCATTAACTCGAACCGTGTTATGTAGGGCGCGGCTTTAGCCGCCTAAGTACGCCGCAAATCGTCATGAGGTGTTCTCAAAAACATCGGTCACAAATCCCCGCCCGTCCCACCCAATCCTCTTACTTCATTCGCTTCGCCAGCGGTATCCTTCCTCCACTATGTCCACCATCTTCCAAGGACGTTACACCTCGCGCATCGAAGGTCCCTTCGTCGTCTTCCTCATCGGCATCCGCATCAACCGCCTGCTGGCACCGCATCAATGGTGGGCCACCTTCCAGGCAATGCCGCCCATGATCCGCGAGCTCTACGCCAATCCCTCTCTCGGTTTCCTCTCCGCCGAGTACTCCATCGTCTGGCGCGGCGTCAACCTCACCCAGTACTGGCGCAGCTTCGACCACCTGCTCGCTTACGCCCACGCCCGCGATACCTGCCACCTGCCTGCATGGAAGGCCTTCAACCAGAGCGCCGGCAACGCCAAAGGCTCGGTTGGAGTCTGGCACGAGACCTACCAGGTTGCCGCCGGCCACTCCGAGTGCATCTACGCCAACATGCCACGCTACGGTCTGGCCCGGGCTGGAACCCATGAACCTGCCACTGGCCACCTTCGCGACGCCGCCACTCGGATGCAGTCCTAGCCCTAGAGTCTGTCAAGTCTCACGAAGGCCTAAATCGCTCAATCCAGAACCTCTACCAGGTGCCGATTAGTTAGGGCCCGATTGTTACTCTTAATAAAGAGGACTCTTCATAAACGGATCGGACAACCGGAGAGGCCGATCCCAAAGAGGTGGTCCAAGCCTAAGTCATGTGTTTGGAATATTTTGCGCAAAAATAAGGGAGAGGGAATTGCGGACACGGCACCCGCAGTTCCCGTAGCAAAACGGAACGCGCGCGCTTAGAAGAGCTTGATTCCGATTGCTGCGTTCTCCTCTGGTGATCCCATCCAGTAGTGATGCCGGATGGCGATCCCGACAAAACGCTGCAGATCCTCAGGAGTCGGCGGTGTCAGGGCGATACCCAGAGTCACCGGGCGCCCGATCTCTTCAAAGAAATGGCCGAGGTTCGCGGTCGTCGTCACGCGACTGACGGCCGGTTCGGAGAAGTTATTGCGGAAGCCATGCTTCGCCCCACCCGGAACGAAGACAAAATCACCGGGCTTGCAGACCGCCCAATCCAGATTTCCATCCTCCTCCACCAGAACCTCCATCTGCCCCGAGAGCATATGGAAGCACTCGACATCCGGATGAGCATGCAGAGGAACGAATCTGCCGGGAGGAATTACACCTTCCAACACACAAAGGCTCTCACCCGCCTCCGACGGTGTGGCCAGAAACTGAACAGTAGGTCCGAAGACATCGAGAACCGGGTGCGGACTTTTGCTGAAGACTTGTGTGGAAGTATGAGCGTTGCTTGAGTTCGACATCTTTTCATTTTAATTTCTCGATCCTCTACCACCCACGGTCCCAGACGAAAGTGACAATGGATTTACATCGCACTCGATCATGCTTGTTCATCGCTCACCAGGCAAGGTATAGTTAGCGTCCGGCCCAGGGCTCCTTCCAAAAATCCAACGAGGTTCCTTTGTCATGATCCTTCTCCGTGACCCTAGAAGAGTTGCGCGTTACGTCTGGGCTCTCCTGCTCGCGATGGGTCTCATTCCCGCCGCGCAGGCCCAGCTCTCCCTGCCTCTTACCCTAGGCTGTGGTTGGCCCTTCAAAACCACACCAGAAACTCTTAACGTCATGTATCCCGATGCGAACGCCATCTACTGGACTACTCCCTACATCCAGCTCGCAGGCAGCAGTCTCGAGATCAAAGGCGACTTCTTCCCGGCACGCTTTCTCTCGATCAGCACCTACAACTCGCTTGGAGAATCCGTCTCGTCTACCTACGATGTAAACTTCGTGCTCGACCCAGGGAGTGAGAATCCCTTCACCACTCCCAGTGCCTCCGGCGGAAGCTTCCACGCCACGGTCATTCCCAAATCCAACGTACCGCCGCCTAACAGCACCATCTTCGGCCCGCCCGTCAATCAATCTGGTTTCGTACAGGGTTACGTCGTCATTCGTGCCTACTTACCGTTTGACCCGAACGTAAAACAAAATGTCCTTCCGAACATCACTATTCTCTTCAATGGTCATCCGTTGAAGACGGTCGCTCCATGCAAGAATCTCTCGTCCAGTCTCCGGCTGCTTCTCTACAATGTGCTGGTTCGCTCGTGGAACGGGAACAACAACCCGCCCGGAGCCACAGAGCCCGATCAGCTTATGTTCCGTCCTCCGACAGGCGATCAGGCTGGCGGAGCCTTTCCCAATGACTACAACAAGTACGTCGTCACCGGCATGACTTACCAGAAGGGAGTCATCGCGGTGGTACGTGGTCGAGCAGCTTCGGTGCCTCCAAATGCACCGAACAACTATCCGTTGCTGGAGAGTCAACAGCTTCGCTACTGGTCCATGTGCAACTACGACCACATCTTCCCGTTCCCGGTTGTCACGCAGAACGGTCAAAGTGCCTGCGCTGCAGATGATCAAACAATACTCGATAACGACGGTTACTACACCTATGTAGTCGCTGCGCCCAATGATGTTCCTTCAAACGCGAAGACCGATAAGACGGTGACGCTTCTGCCATGGGGACGAACGCAGTTCGAGAAGGCTCTTATCTTCCGCAACATGCTTCCCGATCCAAGCTTCACTATGACAACGCAGACCGCGAACACAAACTGTACCATTGGCAGTTCCAACCCCAACGCCCCGACGACCATTGAACAGAGCGCCACCTGCACCGCAAATATCATGGGACCGTACTATCCCCAGGCTACGTATTGCCAGAAGACGGTTTACGAGCAGGGAGGCTGGCAGGCCTGCTTCCAGAATCCTGTGACGGCCAGGCGGCAGTAAGTCTCAACTTGTCTGCCCGGCCATTTCGATCGCGACATGACCGGGCAGATAGATCAGATTTTGATAACGCGCCGTTATCTTCGACAATCACCAGAACCAGCTAAGGCCTGTGTCGTTAGAGCCACAACCAATCAGTAGGCGAAGGTGATTCAAGCGCGTATGAAGCGCGTGAAATTTTTCCACAAATAACCTGGGATTAACACGGCAACCCAGCGACTATGGGTGCCGTCTCATCTTTCAACGGAAGAGAGATCTTCCAGAAGGAGAGAGTAGTCCACGGTCATCCAGAGAATCGGAAACGAATCTCATGACTCGCCGGGAGACCGGTAGTCAAGATGGCAACGAGAAAACTCAACTAACCAATGTGACAACAGGAGCATGAGGAAAATGTAAGCGAACCTTGCAGATTCCCAAATCATCTTGAAGTAACGAAGTTGTTCCCGGCTTAGCCGAGCCGGGTCTTCGAAAATTCGGAAAGAAAGGGTGAGTCGAAAGACTCACCCTTTCTATTGTTATTGCACCGATGTTTACTGCACCAATCACTGCCTCGGCTAGATTGCTTTGCGTTCGGGAACCGATGAACGTAGCGACTCGAGCCGTTGATTGAGATGCGCCAGCAGCGCTGCATATTCCGGTTTGCCGTAGAGGTTGTTTCGCTCGCCGGGATCGGCCTTCAGGTCGTAGAGCTCGCCTTCAGTGGGATCCATTACGTAACGAATGAGCTTGTACTGGTCAGTACGGACGCCGCGATGGGGAGCGACCTTCTCCGGATTGGGCCATTCGTAGTACTCGTAGTACCACTCTTTGCGGAAGTTGGGATTCCCTTTTGAGGCGAGCGGAACGACGCTCATGCCTTGCATTTGCGAGGGCGTGGGAACTCCAGCAATGTCCAGCAGAGTGGGGGCGATATCGATATCGAGAACCATCTCGTCGCGAACAGTGCCAGCGTGGACGCGTTTTGGATAGCGAAGCATGAGCGGGACGCGAAGGGAAGGCTCGTGCATGAGGCGCTTGTCGAAGAGGCGCCACTCGCCAAGGAAGTATCCGTGGTCGGAAGTGTGAAGGACAGCGGTATCGTCGAGAATCCCTTTCTTCTCGAGGTGATCGAGGACGCGGCCGATGTTCTCGTCGACGGCGACGAGACCGGCGTAATAGTCCTTGGTCATGCCTTCGAGTGAGCCGCAGGCGACGTGAGAGTAAGTGGTTCCGATCTTGTTTTCGGCTTCGATGAAGCTTTTGGGTTTGTCGGGATAGCCTTTGAGATCGTCGTCGAAGGTCAAGGGCTTGGGAATGGGAACCCCGTTGTAAAGATCCAGGTGACGGCGAGGACGGAAGAACGGTTCGTGTGGTGCAACGAACCAGATGAGAATGCAGAAAGGTTTGTCGCCGCGCTCCTGATCGATCCAGGCTAGCGCCTTGTCGGTGGTGAGGTCGTCGGGATAGACGTCGTGATACTGCATCTGAGGTCCGACGCTACCATCGCGTCCCTCTTTGAAGAGAGGGTTTGCGTAGTTGTTGCCAGGATCGTTGTGGCCGAAGTAGTAGTCCCAGTGGCGCTCTTCGACACCGTTGTGCATATGAACTTTGCCGAGGATGGCAACTTCGTATCCGGCCTGCTTGAGCAGGTCGGTGAAGAGCGGGATGTCGGAAGGGAGAGGAGTTTTGAGGTGCTCGTTGGAGAGAGCTCCGGTCGAGCGAGAGTACATGCCGGTGAGCGCCGCGGCGCGGGCGGGAGCGCAGAGAGCGTTAGTGCAGAAGGCGTTGTTGAAGAGCATTCCCTCCTGCCCGATGCGGTCGTGATTTGGAGTCTTGAGGATGGTGTGACCGGCGAGGGAGAGAGCATCGGCGCGCTGACCCTCACCAAGAAAGTAGACGATGTTTGGGCGCTTCGGCTTTGTCTGCGCTGCGGCTGGCGATGTCGCAACTCCTGTTGTCGCAAGAGTGCCGGCTACAGCCAATGCTCCCTGAAGGAAGTCACGCCTTGTTGCTTTATCGGTTGCAGGGACAGGAGAGATTTCAGGAACTTCGTGATCGACCTTCGACATTCGGAACCCTCTTTCAAATGAGTCAAGAGACAGGGTAAGGGAGTCGACGGACAAGGGTAAAGAAGAGCAAGAGAAAGGGCCGGGATCCGAAGATCTCAGCCCTTTCTTCTAACAGGACGACTCGGGATTAGCGATGTCCTCCACCGCCGTGGAATCCGCCACCACCGCCACCGCGCATGCCTCCGCCTCCACCACCGCCGAAGCCGCCACGCGATCCTCCGAAGCTGCCGCCGCCGAAGCTGCCACGCGATCCACCGAAGCTGCTACCGCCGCCACGGAAGGCTCCTCCGGAGCTGCCGCTGAAGCTGGGCCGTTGGGAGCTGGCGAAACCACCACGGTTTCCGAAGCTCTGGGAGTTCGAGATGCTGCGGTTGCCGAAGCTCTGTCCCTGGTTGGAGAAGCCGCCTCGATTTCCAAAGCTCTGGGTTGAGCCGGTGAAGTTGCGCTGGGTTCCGTTGGCTGTGCCGCGGAAGCCGTTGTTACCGCTGTTCCCGCCAAATCCCTGACGATTGGTCGAGCCGAAGTTGTTGCGGTTCGAGTTGAAGTTGTTGTTGGTCACAGATACATTGCGGTAGCTGTTGCGAGTGCTCTGACCGAAGTTGTTGCCGCGGTTGTTGAAGTACGATCCGCGGTTGCCGGCAACGTTGTTGCCGCGATTCGCCCAGCTCGATCCGCCAGCGCGTCCATCGAAGTGACCGGCGTAAGGACGGTTGTAGGCATACCCGCCACGCCAGCCCGGTCGGAAGGTGTTGTAGCAGCGGTTGTACCAGAAGTGTCCTCCACCCCAGTAGCCGCCGTAGAAACCTACGCCAAAGTAGCCAAAGCCGTAGTTGATGCCACCGTAGTAGCCAACCGAGGGACCCCAGTAACCAGCATTCCAGAGGTAGCCGCCGGTACCGTAGCCCCAATAGCCGGGAGTCCAAAGAGCACCTGTGTATGGGGGCATAACCCAGGCTCCGTCGACCCACTCATAGCCTTCGCCGGTCCAGGCCCAGTAACCCGGGGTCCAGATGTAACCGTCGCCCGGCATAGCGGGTTGAGCGTAGACAGGAATGGCAGGGGGTGCGACTGCAACAGAGACGAAGACCCGAGCGTGCGCGGGAGCGGGAGAGAAGAATGCGGTTCCTGCGAAGACGGCTGTTCCAAGAACGGCTGCTCCGAATGTATTGCGAAGTTTGCGGTAGAGGTCCATTGCCTGCCTTCGCCGGAAGGGTCCTTCGTTTAGCCCAAACGCGCTGGGTTTCGCGGACGATCGGCTGAGGTTCCTGCCCGCTTTGCCGTGCGGATCAGGCACTCGACTAGTTAGACCCGAATTGTAAAGTTTCGTTGCGGTTAAGTGAATGCGTATTCAACGGGAACTCTGCGCCATCCCTCCCCCGGAACTTAGCTCTTAAGTTACTCATTTTGTTGATTTTGGACTAAAGCACGTCGCTAAAGTATTCGAGATAAAGGACTTGTGATTCAAAGTATTGAATCTAAATAAATTAGCCGGGCGATTGGGCTCGGAGCTTCTATCCACTCCTCTAGTTTAACTAGTTTAATAGGGTGGGACGAACTTATCGGCAGATCTATGTGGTTCGTTTTGTTGTGGTTAGGAAGATCTGAGCTTGACAGATTCCAGGTGGGTCTTTGGGGCTGGCGAACGAGAGCGGCATATAAGCGGATTCCTTCGCTTCGGTCGGAATGACAAGTCTTTCGGAGGGCGTTCGATGATAGGTTTCAGTAGATCGTTATCTGTCCCTGAGATCTTGGGGTGGTTCGGGCGAACGGCGGGTTCCTCGGCTCCGCCCCTTTGGGGCTGCGTTCGGGATGACACTCCCTCGTAGGAAGGGACTTTGTGGAGAGAAGGGGATAGAGGCCGAGATGGAGAGAGGTAACGGCCTGCAGAGATCGGATTCCTCCACTTCTCCACGGATGATGCAGCTGTCCTTTGCTTCAGTTGGAGCCAGAAATTTGTGGGCGACTCGCTGCTAGAGTGGGGATATGCCGGTTACGCTTGCCTCCCCCAGCCCTCTCTTCTTTGCGCCCACTTTACGGATTCATTTCATTGGGATTGGAGGCATCGGGATGAGCGGGATCGCGGAGATCCTGCTGACGATGGGGTATGCGGTTTCGGGAAGCGATCTCCGACGCTCGCCGGTGACGGATCGGCTGGTGGGGCTGGGAGCGAGGGTGTTCGAAGGGCATGCCGCGGCCAATGCTGCCGGAAGCGACGTGGTGGTGACGAGCTCGGCGGTGAGTGCGATGAATCCGGAGGTGGTTGAGGCGCGTGCGCGCAAGGTTCCGGTGATTCAGCGGGCGGAGATGCTGGCGGAGCTGATGAGGCTGAAGTACGGGATCGCTGTCGCGGGGATGCATGGAAAGACGACGACGACGAGCATGGTGGCCTCAATTCTCGCAGCCGGAGGGCTGGATCCTACGGTGGTGGTGGGAGGAAGGGTAAATGCCCTGGGGTCGAATGCCCGACTGGGAAATTCGCAGTACCTGGTGGCGGAGGCGGATGAGAGCGACCGGTCGTTTCTGAAGCTGTCGCCTGTGCTGGGGGTGGTTACGAATCTCGATCGCGAGCATATGGATTGCTATCGCGATATGGCCGATGTGGAGTCTGCGTTTGTGGAGTTCATGGACCGGGTACCGTTTTACGGGGCGTCGGTAGCTTGTGTGGATAATTCGCTGCTGCGTGCGATTCTGCCGCGTGTGAGAAGGCGGTTGTACACCTACGGTGAGAGTGAAGATGCCGATTTCCGGGTGTGCATGCTGCAGAAAAACGGTCATGGATTTTCCCGCTTCGAGGTGAGCTATAAGGGCACGGCGATGGGGCCGTTTTCGTTGCGGGTTCCGGGCAGACACAATGTGTTGAATGCGACGGCGGCGGTGGTGATTGGGGTGCAGCTGGGAGTCGCTCCGGAGCAGATTGCGGTGGGGCTGGATGGATTTCATGGAGTGGACAGAAGGTTCCAGGTGAAGGGAACGGTTCGCGGAGTGACAGTTGTGGATGACTACGGACATCATCCGACCGAGATCGTGGCCACTCTCAAGGCAGCGAGGGAGTGTGGATATAAGAGAGTCCTGGTTTTGTTCCAGCCGCATCGATATACAAGGACGCGGGATCTGATGCCGGAGTTCGCGAGGGCCTTCGATGAGGCTGACCGGGTGGAGATTCTGGATATCTATGCGGCGAGCGAGGAGCCGATCGCAGGGGTGACGGGCGAGGCGCTGGTTCAGCAGATCGGGCGCGATGGGATGCGGTATGCAGAGTCGATGGCGGAGGGAGTGGAGGCGCTGGCGCGGGAGGCTCGCGAGGGCGATGTGATTCTGACGCTGGGGGCTGGAAGCGTATCGCATGCCGCCGGACTGCTGCTCGAGAGGCTGGAAAGATAGATCTGGCGATTCAGGAGCCCTGTGCAAGGCTGCAGCATCCTGCAAAAAATACAGGGATTCCTCCACTTCGCTTCGCTTCGGTCGGAATGACGTTTCAAGCTGCGTCGTGATGCTGTGCGCACAGGATGATTCGGATCAAGGGTGAAGCATAGCAGAAGGTGGGATGACCTGGGAGGGTGAGTTCCTGAAAGGGTACGAGGGTCGAAGTTGAAGGTCTAAACGCTGGTGTTTGCGGGATATAGTCAAAATGGCGAATCTCGCGGCCCTATGTGGACGCGAAGGAGCGATGGATCTTTAAGGTGGAGGCGAGGTGTTGGAAGCGGTTGAGCAGGAGCATGTTTCAGATACGGCCCGACCGCCGAAAGGATCGCCCGCGCCAAAAAGAGTGATGGCCCGCGAATTTACAGGTTACGAAGAAGATTTCGAAGACGACGCTCCGCCGACGAGGAGACGGCAGCAGGGCGTGCGGGTGACCTTGCGTGGAGGGCTTCCACGATCGACGGGAGGAAAGATTGCCGCCGCAGCGGCGGTGCTGGTGCTGGCGGGTTTGTGCGGAGCGGCATGGATAATGGCACGCAATGCGATTCTGCACGATGCGAGGTTCATGATCTCCTCCGCGACGGCCATTGAGACCGAAGGGAATCAGCACGTGACGCGAGCCCAGATCGTGAACTTGTTTGGTGAAGATATAGAGCGGAATATCTTCCGGGTTCCACTGAAGGACCGCAAGAGCGAACTGGAAGAGTTGCCGTGGGTGGAGCATGCGACCGTGATGCGGCTGTTGCCGAACCGGCTGCGGGTCTCAGTTTCGGAGCGGACTCCTGTGGCCTTTGTAAGACAGGGAAATCGCATCGGACTGGTGGATGCGAATGGGGTTCTGCTGGACACGTCATCGGAGACGCGGTCGAAGACACACTACTCGTTCCCGATTGTGACGGGACTTGAGGCGAAGGATCCGTTATCGCTGCGGGCGGCGCGCATGAAACTGTACGGCCGGTTTACCGCCGATCTGGATGGTGGTGGCGAGAAGATCACGGAGAAGTTGAGCGAAGTGGACCTGTCGAATCCTGAAGATGTGCGCGTGGTGATTCCGGACAAGGTCGGCGAGGTGATGGTTCACTTCGGAGAAGAAAATTTTCTCGATCGCTACAAGAAGTTCGAAGAACATCTCCCGGAGTGGAGAACGCAGTATCCTCACCTGGCTTCGGTGGATATGCGTTACGAGCGGCAGGTTGTTCTGGAGATGCAGCCTGGGACTGCGGCACCGATTGTAGGAGAGCAGCAGGCTCCGGATGCAGGAGAGCACAAGGTCCCTGCGCCAGCATCCGCGCCGAGTACCGCTAAGGCATCATCTGCGTCGAGCAGTCATGCGGTGGCAACGAAAAAAACGACGGTGAAGACGAAGAAGCCAGCTCCGAAGAAGGCCGTTCCGGTGAAACACAAAGCCGTCGCACACAAGGCTGGTCCTACAGCTTCCATCGGAGAAAAGAACGAGATCCTCGGTATCCATACGCAAGAGACAGTTGTTGCATTGGCAGAGCCAGGACCGGGCCCAGGAATTGAGAGGAAGTCTTTTTCGCCCCAGGTGGTTCATCCATGAAGACGCAGAAGCCGGAGAATCTGATTACGGTGCTGGATGCGGGAAGCACGAAGAGTTGCGTGCTTGTAGCCGAGTTGCATGACGGTGTGCTGCGTTATCGCGGACACGGCGTGGAGCTGTCGAAGGGAATGCGCAAGGGCTTGATCGCAGAGCTGGCGCCAGCGGCGGAGGCGATCAATCGCGCCGCACTGATGGCCGAGAGATCGGCGAAGGCGACGATCGAAAGCGCTGTGGTGGGCGTTGGCGGAACCCATGTGCGTGGAATGAATTCGCGGGGAGGCATCAGCCTGGGAAGCAGGATGCGCGAGATCACACGCGAAGAGGTGAGGGCAGCGGTAGACCGCGCGCGCAGTGTGGCGCTTCCACCGGATCGCGAGGTTCTGCACCTTTTGCCGCAGGAGTTCATTCTGGACGACCAGGCAGGCATCCACGACCCGATTGGAATGGTGGGGAACAAGCTCGAGGTGAACCTGCATCTTTCAACCTGCTCGGGTGGCGCGGCGCAGAGCGTGATCACGTGCGCGAACCGGGCTGGGCTTGAGGTGACGGATACGGTGTATGAGGGCATCGCCTCTGCCGAGGCAGTGCTTTCGGCGGACGAGCGCGAGCTGGGGGTCTGCGTCGCCGATATTGGATCGAGCACGACGGAGCTGGCTGTCTTTTTCGAGGGCTCGGTCGCGCATACGGCGGTGCTCCCCATCGGCGGCGACCACTTTACCAACGACCTCGCAGTGGGACTGCATGTGACGGTGGAAGAGGCCGAGTATCTGAAGAAGACGTATGGGCACTGCGTGGTTACGGCCATTCCGCAGATGAATGAGATCGAGGTGGGAGGCGATCTTGCCATCTCGGGCGGGCAGCCGGCGCGGCTGGTGCGGCAGAGATTTCTGGCGGAGATTCTGGAGCCGAGAGCGCGTGAGCTGTTTACGATGATGCGCGACAATCTGCGGGTGGGTGGAGTTCTGGAGGCGCTGGGAGCCGGGTGTGTCTTCACCGGAGGCGGAGCGATGATGGCGGGTTTGCTGGACAACGCTGAGAGCCTGCTGAGGGTTCCCGCGCGGATCGGGTACCCGGTGTCGCTCTCAAAGATGCCTGAGGAGCTGGCGAAGCCGGAGTTCTCGGCTGTGATCGGGACGCTGCTTTATACGCATCGCACACAGGTGCGAAGAGCCAGCGAAGAACAGGGTCTGCGGGCGAAGTTGAAGTCGATCTTTGCGGGAAGTTTCTAGGCCTCTCATTCGTACGAAACGAGCTTTGCTCCGGGCCGAACCAGCGATGGTACGGGCGGTGGAAAACATGGATGTTTCGCGAGCAATGATGATGTGAGAATTGGGTTAGCGAAGGAGCACTGCATCGATGCCAAATCTGCCTGAAGACGATATCCGTATCCACTACCACGACGAGGTCCCTCGCGGGGCGAAGATCAAAGTTATCGGC
>Ga0268266_10003432_pt1 | contig 15844 bp, 15 predicted proteins | sample KBSS13metaG_FD_190356 | JGI IMG/M metagenome (GOLD analysis project Ga0268266, IMG submission 190356) | Switchgrass rhizosphere microbial communities from Kellogg Biological Station, Michigan, USA - KBS S1-3 metaG (SPAdes) (version 2) | ecosystem: Host-associated > Plants > Roots > Rhizosphere...
ACTTCACCGTTTCGGTACGCGGCGACAGCTCACTCCTTCACCGGCCCGCCTTCCAGCGAGAGCGCCGCGTCGACTGCCGGCCTGTCGTCGAACAGCCGGAGGCAGCCGGCATTGAGGCCGTCGCCCGGCGCCTTGTCGGCCGGCGCGATGAACAGTGCCGAGACCTTGAGGTCGCCGACCTTGAGCCGCGCCTCGCTCAGCCAGCGCGTGGCGCGGATCGAGGTGCCGCCCTTGTCGAGGGTCAGCCAGCCGCACAGCACCGCGCGCTCGCCCGATGGGTCGATGCGCACATGGGCCGTGTCGCTGCCCTTGAAGCTGCCGGCCGGGCTGGTGACCTGCCAGTCGAACGGCACGACGCGGTAGAGCCTGGCGTCGTCGGCCGAGACGTCGATCGTGCCGACATAGTCCGACTTGGCAAGCGAGGGGTCGCGGATCCAGCCCTGCGAGGCGGCGATGCCGAACAGCAGCAATCCCGCGCCGAACAGCAGGATCGCCCAGCGCGGCAGGCCGGTGATGTTCACGCGAGAATGGTGGTCATGCCGCCGTCGACCACCAGCGTGTGGCCGGTGATGTAGGCGCCGGCGTCGGATGCCAGCAGCAGCAGCGCGCCGCGCAGGTCGGCCGGCGTGCCCCAGCGGCTGGCCGCGGTGCGCTGCTCGAGCATGGCGCAGAATTTCTTATCCTTCTGCAAGGGCACGTTGAGCTCGGTGCGGATATAGCCCGGCGCGATCGCGTTGGCGGTGACGTGCGGGCCGAACTCGGCGGCGAGGTTCTTGGTCAGGCCGGTCATGCCGTGCTTGGCCGAGACGTAGCCGGCGACCGAGCCGCGGCCCAGCACCGCCATGATCGAGGAGATGTTGACGATCCGTCCGTACTGCCGCTCGAGCATGTGGCGGCCGACCTCGCGCGAGAGCGCGAAAGGCCCGATGAGATCGGTCTCGATCACCTTGCGGTAATCGGGCGTCGCGGTGTCGACGATGTTCTCGCGATGGATGACGCCGGCATTGTTCACGAGGATGTCGATGCGGCGGTATTTGCGCAGGAGGGCGCGGACCTGGCGCTGCACGCTGTCCTCGTCGGTGACGTCGAGGATCACCGCCGCCGCCTTGCCCTTCCTGCGCGTTATCGCCTTGACCGTGGCGTCGAGGTCTTTCGCGACGCGGCCGGCGCACAGCACGGTGGCGCCGGCTCCGGCGAGGGTGACGGCCATGTCGCGGCCGAGGCCGCGGGAGGCGCCGGTTACCAGCGCGATGCGGTTCTTAAGAGAAAAGAGGTCTGCCATGGGGCCGCATCCTAGCCTATGACTCCGCCCTTGCGTCATCGGCTGACAATCGGGAGGAGAGACATGGCCAAGGTGGCAATCGTGACCGGATCGGCGACGGGGCTGGGCGCTGCCTGCGCGGTCGATCTCGCGGAACGCGGCTGGAACGTCGCGATCAACTACACCAAGTCGAAGAAGGAAGCCGACGAGACCTACGAGACGGTCAAGGCGAAGGGTGCCGAGGCGATCCTCGTGCAGGCCGACATGGGCCAGGACGCCGATTGCAGGAAGCTCGCGGCCGAGACCTTGAAGAAGTGGGGCCGCATCGACGGTCTCGTGAACAATGCCGGCACCACCAAGTTCCAGAGCCAGGGCGACCTCGACGGCGTCAGCGCCGAGGACTTCGACCGCATCCTGCGGGTCAACGTCACCGGTCCCTACATGATGAGCCGTGCCGTCTATCCGACGATGAAGAAGCAGTGGGACGAGGCGCAGGACCGCGGCTCGATCGTCAACATCTCGTCGATCGCGGGTGTGATGGGCGTCGGCACCTCGATCCCCTATGCCGCGTCGAAGGGCGCGCTCAACACGCTGACCCTCTCGCTGGCGCGCTGGTTCGGACCGGCCGTGCGGGTCAACACCGTGTGTCCGGGCTTCATCCAGACCCGCTGGCTCCTGGGCGCGCTGGGCCAGGAGAACTACGAGAAGCTGCGCGAGGCACAGGAGCAGACCACGCCGCTGCGCCAGGCCGGCACGCCCGAGCAGATGGCCGAGGCGGTGATCTTCTTCCTGACCAGCGCCAGCAACGTCACCGGCGAGTTCCTGATCGTCGATGCCGGCACCCATCTCGGCGGCCTGCCGATGAAGGGCCGCTGAAAGTCGCGTCGGAGATTCGCTGGGAGCGCGGCTCTCCAGAGCCGCTCTCCCGGCAAACCAAGATCCTCAGGGCTTGGCGGTCTGTGCGGTGCCGGTCATCGGAATGAAATAGACGCCGAGATCCTTGCGCGACGAGACGTTGCCGTCCTCGTCCTTGGTGAAGACGTAGAGGAACTGCTCGCGCTTGAAGGGCTGGCCCATGGGAATGACCATCCGGCCGCCCGGCTTGAGCTGGGCCAGGAGCGGCGGCGGCACGTGCTGGGCAACGCAGGTGACGATGACGATGTCGAAGCCGCCCTCCACCTCGGGCCAGCCGAAGTAGCCGTCGCCGATGCGGGTCTCGATGTTCTCGTAGCCGAGCGGCTTGAAGATCTGGGCCACGGCCGTTCCCAGCGGCTCGACGATCTCGATCGAGTAGGCTCGCTCGACGATGCGCGACAGGACCGACACCTGGAAGCCCGACCCTGTGCCGATCTCCAGCGCCCGCTCGCCGGCCTTGGGCTCGCAGAGCTGCGTCATGTAGGCCTGCCCGCGATAGTCCGACAGCGCAGAGCCCAGGCCGATCCGCCAGGGTGTCGACTCCTCCTCGTAGGCGACGGCGGCGAAATCCACTTTTTCGTCGTAACGGTAATGGAAGTATTCGCGCGGCACTTCGGTGAAGGCCCGCATGACGCCGGGATCCGCCTTGCCGAAGTGGTGCGCCAGCACGGCCTGGATGGTGGACAGCATGCGCGGCTTGCGCGCGACGGTCGCCGCCCACTGCTCTGCGGTGATCACCTGGCGCCGGGCGCTCGCCTTCATGGCCTCCGAGTAGGCCTGGAAAGTCCAGGGTTGCGGGCCTGCCCAAGCACCGGCGGGCGCCGCCAACAGTCCCGCGACGGCCGCACGACGAGAGAGTTTCATATCGATCTGACGCTTCCGGTTTCCAGCTTCCCAAGCCTCATTCTGCCCTATCGCGCCGGACGGAAGAAGCCGAAGGCGCTGGCGATCCTGACGCCGCCCGGCTGGCTGGCGGCGACCGTCATATAAAGAACGAAGGCAACACCGAGCAGGACCTTGTGGCCGAACTCGAGCATGACGAGGTTGGCCAAAGGGCCGGCGATCACCGAGCCCGCGCCGTTGATCGCCCAGGCCCAGGGCAGCAAGGCGACGCTCTGTCCCGCGATCCGTCCGAGCCCGAGCGCCATCGGCATGCCGAGCACGACCGCGAGGGGCGCGATCACCGCCAGCAAGACGGCGAAACGCACGGCCAGCGGCCAGCCGGCCGATGCCGCCAGCAGCGAATCGAGTCCGGTGAGAGCGAACCCGATCCACGCCAGCACACCGAGAACGGCGAGTCCCACGGCGCGCCGCGGCCGCATCGCTTCGTGCTGCGCGAACCAGCTCCCGGCGCCGGCGAACACGAGCAGACCGGCCAGCACGAGACCGAAGGCGAAGGTGCGGTCATGCAGGTAGTGCGACGCCTTTTCGATCAGGTAGATCTCGAGCATCAGGAAGCCGATGCCGAGGCTGGCGAAGTAGCACAGGGCCGCGGTGAACTGCCGTCCCGTGACGCGGGCGAAAGGGCCGGGCGCGAGGAGCGGCAGCAACGCTACCGCAAGCCCCAGCGCCAGCGCCTGCACCAGGACCGCGAGGTTCACCAGCCAGGCGAGTTCCTCGCGCGGCACCAGTTCGATCCGGTCGAGGATCGTGCCCAACCGGGCAAGCGGCAGGACGCCGGTGAAGAAGGGGCGGTCGAGGGTCGGCGGACGGAGGCGGAAGAATCCGTGGAACGGTGAAGCCGCGCCGGCCATCGCCGCAGCCGCCTCAAGCCGCAAGGGGTCGGCGCCGGTGGCCGGCTTGGTCGTGGCATCGAAGGTGACGAGCTCCAGGCGATTGTAGATCCGCATGCCTGCGAGATCGTGGCCGGCGAGGTGGACCAGGTCGAAGGACCGTTCGGTGCAGAAGCGCCGGATGGCGTCCAGGGTCGCGGACTCGATCGGACGCGGCGACAGAAGCAGCCTTACGTTGAACGCCGAGCGATAGACGGCGATGTGGCGTGCCGGCTCGGCGACGCCGGCGCGCTCGAGCGCGGCCACCGCCGTGCGCATGGCCTGCACGGCGTAGACGGGAAACTCGCGAATCGATACTGGCAGCGAAAGCAACCCGTCCGGTGCCAGCAGGTCGAACAGCGCGCTGAGCGTCTCGACCGTCAGAACGGCGCGGTTGGTCTCCGATTGTGCGAGAAATTCGCGTGTGATGTCGATGACGTCGAAGGGAACGTCGCGTGCGAGGGCGACCAGCGCCAGCGGGCTCGTATCGAGCACCTGTCGGCTGCCCGCGACGTCCAGTGGCCCGACCGGCCCCAGGCCGGCGACCAGCGCTCGCCGCAGCACCGTGTCGGGCTCGACCACCTCGACCGCCGAGGCGCCGGCGCCCAGCGCCTCGTGGACCCTGAAGCCGCCGGCGGCACCGAGCAGCAGGGTGCGCGCGCCAGGCCGCAGCCGATACGGCAGCGCGTCGAGCGTGGCGGAGAAGTAGGTCGTGTCGGGTTGTCCCTCGCGCGGCAGGGCGGCGATGCGGTTGCCGTCGAGATAGAGGCCGAAGGCACGCGGCAGTTCCTTCACGCCCAGCCTGCCGGCGTTGTTCGAGAGGTCGCTGTCGAGGCGTTCGACGAAGCTGTCCACCAGGAGGTACTGGCCCTTCGGCGAGCGGATCTCGGCGAGCACCTCGCTTCCGCGGGTGTTGAGCGGCGCGAATATGTCCTTGAACTCGTTCACCCTGGCCTGGTTCAGAAGCATGAGGCTCGCCTGGCAGGGCAGGAAGACAGCGAGGACGAGGAGGACGGGCCAGCGCGATGCCGAATAGGCCCGGGCCTCGAGCCATGCCGCCATCGCCAGCACCGGCAGCAGGCAAGCAACCAGGTACAGCGGCGGCACCACGAACATCAGGGCAAGCACCCCCGCGGCGCCGAGCCCGGCGCCGGCCAGATCGGCGGCATAGACACGTCCGATCTGCGAGGCGTTGAGCACGAAGACGAGCGAAACGTAGAGGCCGACCAGGAAGAAGAAGGGAAACAGCGCCGCGTAGCACTGGGCGATGTTGCCGAGCTGCGCGCCCCATAGCTGCCGGTTCTGCAGCTCGAACGGATTGAACGGCACCAGCGTCGTCCAGTGCCAACCCACGGTGGCCGTAACCATCATCAAGGTTGGAAGCAGGACGAGGGCCGGCCGGGCCAGGCGGACCAGTGGCCGCGCCGCCAACGCCGCGACCGTGCCGCTGGCCGCCAGTCCCACCATGGCGATGGAGATGATCCAGTAGCCGTACTCGGACCAGCTCGAGAGCGCAAAAAACCGCGTCAGCGCAATCTCGTATCCGATCGATGCGAAGCAGGCGAGAAACAGAGGAAACAGGCGAGCTACCGGCATCACCCTCAGTTTATGGAGGGCGGCCGGGCAGAGGTCCAGATGGTCGGGCACGAGGTGTGCGGCTTCCACCGGCGCAAGGGCAGGGCAGATACGTTCAGGAGTCTAGGCCGCGCGCTTCTCGAACGATTTGGCGAATGCCGCCGCGGCATTCTGGACATGGCGCGTGGCGAGCAGGGCGGCGAGCTCGGCATCGCCCGCGATCACGGCGGCGAGGACACCGGCATGCTCCTGCCAGTCCTCGCGCGCGCGGGCTCGGCCGTTGATCGCGAAGGCGATCGAGGTCCGCTCGCGCAGGCCGCGCATCACTTCGGACAGGACCGAGTTGCGGCTCGCCTCGGCCAGGCGCTCGTGAAATTCGGCGTTGAGGTGCGCAAGCTCTTCGGCAGTGCCGTCTCTCGCCGCCGCGTTGCCGCGCCGCAGCGTGTCCTGGAGCTGGTCGACGATCTCCGGATCGTGCCGCTGTGCCGCCAGCCGTGCGTTCAGCCCTTCTAGAAGCGCGCGGACCTCGACCAATTCGGCCACGTCCTCCGGCGTGATCTCCACGACCGTCGCGCCGCGGCGGGGCAGGAGGGTTACCAGCCCTTCGGCCGACAGGCCGCGCAACGCCTCGCGCACCGGCACCCGGGACACGCCCAGCTCGGCCGACAGCCGATCCTCGATCAGCCTCTCGCCAGGCTTCAGCGAGCCGTCGAGGATGCGGCCGCGGATCTGGTCGCTGACGACCCGGGACAGCGAGGTGCGACCGCTCATTTTCCGAGGGTCGCCATGAAGGCGGCGATGCCGGCCTCGCAACAGGCGATGTCCTGCTCGCCGTTGCCGCCCGAGGCGCCGATGCCGCCGACGCACTGGCCGTCGACGAAGATCGGGAAGCCGCCAACGAACACCGTGAAGCGCCCGCCATGCTGGGTCCAGATGCCGAACGCCTCCTCGCCGGGCAGCGAGTTCTTGTAGTTGTCGGTGCGCTTGCGATGGCCTGCGGCAGTGAACGCCTTGTTCATCGCGATCTGCACGCTGGTGACCTTGCCGCCGTCGAGCCGGCGCAGCGCGATCGGGTAGCCGGCATTGTCGGCGACGCACAGGACCTCGGGGACGCCGAGCTCCTCCGCTTTCTTCTGCGCCGCGTCGAGCATGAGGTGCGCCTCGGCGAGGGTGAGGGTCTTGTAGGTGTGCATGAGGAGAGAGCGTTTCATCTTCGATAAGCTTCCCTCCCCCGCTTTGCGGGGGAGGTGTCAGCGTCTTACGCTGACGGAGGGGGCGTGGCGCGAGATGGTGCGTCACACCCCCTCCGTCGCCGTCTGACGGCGCCACCTCTCCCGCAAGCGGGGGAGGGAGTGGAGGGGAGTGGCGCTTCCTTTTATGCGCCTAAGCCGCGAGCTTCTGCTCGACGGGCTTCTGCACGAACGTGCGATACACGCCGTCGAGATAGAGCCGGCGCATCATCGTCGCCTCGCGCACGTTGCGCACGCAGGCGGCGCGCTGCTCGTCGGTCGTGGCGTACTTCTCGACGATCTCGTAGCCCTTCTCGCCGTGCTCGACGTCGGCGGCGATGTGGATCGTGAAGAAGGTCACCTCGTCCTCGCTGAAGCCGTACTTCTCGAGCAGCGGCGGCGTGGTCTTGCTGTAGATGCGCGGCACCTGGCTCTCGAGTCCGATCAGCAGGCCCGACAGCGCCTCGACGAACGGCTTGCGCGACTGCACCGTGCACCAGCTTTGCAGGCCGAGCGTCTCGGCCAGCAGTTCGCCGTTCGCCTGCGCGTTCAGCACCTCGTCGCGGCTCTTGCCGCAGACTTCGCCGAACTCCAGCAGCAGGTCCGAATGGCGCACCGGCGCGGCGCCGTGCATGCCGACGAGGCCTTCTTCCTCGGTGACGTTCTCGAGCAGGAAATGCTGCACCTCCTGGTGCGGGCAGATGGCGTAGACCGCCGCGACCCACTCCGCGAAGTGGCTCACGTAGTGATAGTGCTGCTTGACCCATTCGCCGAGCAGGCGGCGGTCGAGCTTGCCGGATGTCCACGCTTCGCTCCACGGATGCACCGCCGAATGGCGCTGCTCGATGGCATCCTCGAGAGCCAGACGGAACGCACTCTTTGCCATGGCGACCTCCATCGATGTTCGATCGACAAAATTGTATACAAAAATGGTCCCGCCGGTCAAATTCCACCTATATCAAGGAGGATTCGTATACAGACAACCGACTATACGCAGGGTGACGCCTTCCAGACCGAGAAGCGTTCCATCTTCTCAGCCGATTGGCTGCCGCTCTGCGCGGCCGGCCAGATCGCGGGGCCGGGCGATTTCCTGCCGCTCTCCGTAGGCGGCTGGAGCGTCGTGGCGGTGCGCGACAAGGACGGCGAGGTGCGCGTTCTGCGCAACGCCTGCCGGCACCAGAACATGCCGGTGGTCGGCACCGCGCCCGGCACCTGCGAGAGCTTCCGCTGCCGCTTCCACGGCTGGACCTATGATCTGCAAGGCAAGTTCCTCGCCGCGCCGCCGCCGGTCGCGCCGGCCGATCCGGCACCCGGCGCCAACGACCTGCAGTCGTTGCCGGCGCGCGTGCTCAACGGTCTCGTGTTCTTTGCCGTCGACCATGTGTCGACCGCCATTTTGCCGCCTGATCCTGGCCAGCCCTACGGCGGAACGATCGTCACCGACATCGCTTGCAACTGGAAGGTCTGCGTCGAGCACCTGCTGGGCGAGCACGGTGTCGATGAGCCCGGGTTCGCCTGGTTCTGGCCGCTCGTGGCCATGCGCCGGTCAGGTCCTGCCGTGCTCGTCGAGCAGGTGGTGCCGCATACCTTCCTGCGCACCAGGTTGTTCAGCCACGTGTTCGGTGGCACCGTCGAGGCGCAGAAGGAAGCGGCCGCCGCCGCGAAGGAGGCATGCGAGCGGCTCCAGCTCACACGCGCCGCCGGTACGCCGGCGGAAGGCGGTGCGCTGCTGACCCGGTTCCACCAGATGCTCGACGAGGCCTATGCCGGCAGTTCGTGACCGCGGCCGATGTTGCGAATGACGTCGCGCAGGTTCGGCTTGGCCGCGATCAGCGCCACGCGGTAGGCCTGCAGGCCGCGCAAGAGCGCACCGTTGCGTCCGAGGAGCTGGTCGGCGAACTCCACCATGCGAGTGTTGGGCCAGCCGTGCTTGCGCAGTTCGAGCAGCCGCAGGAAGGACTCCTCCTCGCGGCCGGGTGCGTGCTGGCACATCAGGATCGCTGCGGCCGCCTGCGAGCGCGAGATGCCGGCATGGCAGTGGATCAGCATGTGGCTGCCCGCCTTGGCGTGGGCCCGCTCGCCGAAGTCGAGCAGCCGCTCGATGTGCTGCAGGTTGCAGGCTTCGTAGCCGGGATATTCGGCGACGACGTCGTCGAAGCGGATCAGCTCGTGATCGATGTCGAGATATTGGTCCAGGGCCGGCGGGCGCGGTTCGTGGGTGTCGATGATCGACAGCACGTGGCTGACGCCGAGCAGGGTGTGCTGCGGCAGCTCGGGGATGCCGCAGATGATGAGCTTGTGGTCGGGCAGGGGCATGCGCCGTTCTACAGCAACGCGCTCGCCATGTGCAGGCCGACGGCGAACATGCCGAAGATGAAGGCCTTGCGGAACGTCTCGGGCGAGAGCCGCCGGCGGGCGTGCTGGCCCAGCCAGACTCCGACCATGGTCGGGGCGATGGCGGCGACGCTGCTGGCGAGGTTGGTGAGGTGATAGGCACCCTGCCAGGCCAGCACCGCGGCCAGCATGCCGATGATGAAAAGGAACATGATGCCGAGCGCCTGCACCAGCTCGTGCCGGTCCATGTCGAGCGATTGCATGTAGGGCAGGAAGGGCACCGCGGCGACGCCGGTGATCCCGGCGACGAGGCCGCTCGCCACGCCGACCAGCGGATTGGCCCACCATTCAACCCGGCGCGGCACGCGCGGTCGCCACGGCGTCAATGCCAGCAGGGAATAGAGGACGAGGATCACGCCGACCCAGGCCGCGGCGCGAGCCGAGCCAAGCTGACCGAATATCGCGGCGGCGAGCGCGATGGCGACCATCGCGGCGAAGGCCATCAGCGCGAAGCGCCGCATCAGCACGACGAAACCGCCGCCGTAGATCGCCTGCCAGATGTTGGTGAACATCGTCGGCAGCACCATGATGGCGATAGCGCTTTCGAGCGGCAGCGCAAAGCTCAGCAGGCCGATGGCGATCGGCGGCATGCCCATCCCGATCGCACCCTTGGCGAAGCCGGCGACGATGAAGGCGACGGCGATCACCACGATTTGCAGCAAGGACATCAGGCTGAATTGAAAGAGATTGGCTTCACGGGCCGGGAATAGGCGCTGACGATCCCCGATGCAATGAAGCCCCGCATGTGCGAGGCCGGACTATTCTGCTGTCCGGTATGCGGGCAATACGCGCGCTCCCCGCAGGCACTTCATCCAGCCAAATAATCACACGTCTGAGCGGAGCGCGGACCTCGCGCCTGCTTCAAAGAGTGGCTGGCGCAAGGTCCTTTGCTCCGCTTAGGCGTGTGATTTTGGGTCAGATCGGGTTCGCTGGGGGCGCGTCACCAATAAGAAACTGGATTGGAAAGAGTATGAGGTCGCCTCACCAAAGGTGTCATCCCGAGCGCAGCGAGGGACCTATGGCAACGGCAGCCATAGATCCCTCGCTGCGCTCGGGATGACACCGGGTGTGCGGCAAACGCCCAGTTTCATCCCCGAGGGTCGGCGAGGCCGACGGTGAGCAACTCCAGTGACGCGTCAGGCGGTGCTGCAACGGCGGAAAGACGCGCCACTGGAGTGGCGTGCCCCCTGCGCATCGCCGCCTGCAATCAAACACCTCACGACATTTCAGCACGGCAACGTGCGGTGAAGTAGCACCTTCTTTGTAAACCCGTCGAACGCTTCCCAGAAGCGGGCGCGGAGGTCGTCGGTCTCCATCATGATCTCGTGCTTGGCCTCGGCGATGGTGACGTGTTCGGCATGGCGGAGGCGGGCGGCGACCGGGCCGTGGCTTGCGGGATCGACGATCTGGTCCTGGCCGGCAGTGAACAGGAGGATCGGCAGGTCGATGCGTTCGAGGTAGCCGGGCGCGAGCGACGCCGTCATGGAGCGCGCGGCCTGGCGGGCCCAGCCGACGGTCGGCCCGCCCAGCGACAGGCGACGGTCGGCGCCGAACCAGGCCTCGGTGAAGCGATACCGGCGCTCGTCATGGGTGACGAAGTTGGCAGCGAAGTCGCGCGCCAGGAACAGGAAGGGGCCGGTCCCGAACAGGTAACGATGGTCCATCGTCGCGATCTCCGGCATCAGCCGCAGCATCGAGCGCAGGAAGAGCTCGCGGTGCAGGCCGGTCATGGGCGAGACGATCGTTGCGGCGGCCAGGGGGCCGGGACCGTGCTCGGCGAGATAACGCAGTGCGATATGGCCGCCCATCGAATGGCAGAGGGCAAGGACGGGCCGCGCGGCACCGGGCGCCACGATCGTGTCGAGGAACAGCTTCAGGTCGGCGATGTAGGTGCCGAAGTTGTCGATGTGGCCAGCGTCGTGTTCGGGTAGAGGGCGATCGCTCAGGCCCTGGCCTCGCCAATCCAGCGCAGCGACGGCGAAGCCGCGCTGCAGAAGCTCGCCGGTTACCTCCGATGCATACTTCTCGATGAACTCGCCGCGGCCGGTCAGCAGGACCACCGTGCCGCGGGGCGTCCCGGACGCATTCCAGAGCGCATAGCGGAGCAAGGCATTGCCACCGGCGGGCAACCACCCATAATGATCGGCGGCTCGATAGGTTGCACTGACCTCGGACGGAACGGCGGCGGGAGCGGGAGAACGTCGATCGGTGTCTGGCATGCCGTGTGATTTTGACATTTTGGCCACGTTTGCGCGCCGACTCTTTACCGGCCTACGGGTCACCGCTATAGATTGCCTTGGCCGCCGCGTGGTTTTCGGCTCGCCGCTCGAGTCGATCCGGCATGGTCCTTGCGACGAAAGATTTCGTCCGCGGGCGACGGCGATCCGAGAGTGCGGGCGTTGATCGTTGGCGGTATGCCGGAGCGATCGCTTGTCTATGGTTCGTCTGGGGCTGGTCCTGATCCTTGCAGCGATGGCAACCGTCGCTGGTTGGCGATTGCTCAATCGTCACATCTCCGCTGCCGATGTCGAGGTTCCGATCCAGGGCGTGACCTACGCCCCATGGGCCAAGGACCAGGATCCGATCGCCGCGAGGGCGAGCAGCATCCTGAGCTTCCTGCGCACCGCGATCAACGAGGAGCCGGCGCCGCAGGTCAAGCCGCGCCGCGAGCAGGTCGAGCGCGATTTCGCCATGCTGGCCGGCAAGGTCGGCGCCGTCCGTACCTATCGCGCCACCGATGGCGGCGAGTACATGCCGGAGCTCGCCGCGCGGGTTGGGCTCAAGCTCGTGCCCGGCGCCTGGATCTACAGTGCCAACGAGGCCAAGCTCCAGTTCGGCCGCGAGGCGAGCGAGGTCAACGCGGAGGAGACGCGCGCGCTGATCCGCATGGCCAACCAGAACCCGAACATCGAGCGGGTGCTGGTCGGCAACGAGAACATCCTGCGCTGGGACGGCCAGAAGGACCTGCGCGACCCTAACGCGACCAGCCCGGCCCAGCTCATCCGCGAGATCAGGAACGTCAAGCGCAACGTGAAGGTGCCGGTCAGCACGGCCGAACCGTGGCATGTCTGGCTGAACTATCCGGAGCTCGCCAAGGAAGTCGATTATCTCGCCGTCCACATCCTGCCCTACTGGGACGAGCAGTCGAGCGAAACGCCGCTGGAGTACGTCAAGGACAAGATCGGCCAGCTCCGCAAGGCCTACCCGAACAAGAACATCATCGTGACCGAGGTCGGCTGGCCGTCGAACGGCGCGGAGCGGCGCAGCCCGGCGACCGGCGTCATCAAGCGCGCGACGCCGGCCGAGCAGGCCAGGAACGTCCGCGACATGGTCGCATGGCTGAAGTCGCAGAACATCCAGTACTTCGTGGTCGAGGCGATCGACCAGCCGTGGAAGTCCTATGATCTGGAAGGCAAGGCGGGCGGCTACTGGGGCCTGTGGAACGCCGACCGCCAGCAGAAGTTCGAATGGACCGGTCCGATCGAGACCTTCCCTCAATGGTGGGTCTATGCCGCCTGGTCGCTGGCGGCCGGGCTTCCGCTGATGGTGGTCTTCCTCTGGTACTGGTCGAGCCTGCGTACCGCCGGCCAACTGGCGTTCTGCGGCCTCGTCGCGCTGTCGACCAGCGCCGTCGCCTACGGTGCGTCGGTGGCGGCCGGGACCTACATGGTGACCGGCGAGGTGGTCGGCTGGGGCGTGCTGGCCTTCTTCCTCGTGCTGAGCCTCGCCATGGCGCTGGTCCAGGCGCTCGAGCTGGTCGAGACGATCTGGCGCCGTCGATGGGTCCGCGAGGCCCTGCCGGCGGCGAACATGATCGCGCGCCAGCCGGCCAACCGGCGTTGGCCCAAGGTCTCGATCCACGTCGCGATCTGCAACGAACCGCCGGCGATGGTGATCCAGACCATCGAATCCCTGGCCGCGGTCGACTATCCGAACCTCGAAGTCATCGTCATCGACAACAACACCAAGGACCCGGCGGTATGGCGCCCGGTCCAGGACTACTGCGCCCAGCTCGGCGAGCGCTTCAAGTTCTTCCATTTCGACGTCATGAAAGGCTTCAAGGCTGGCGCGCTGAACTACGTGCTGAGCCAGACCGCCCCCGATGCCGAGATCATCGGCGTGATTGACAGCGACTATATGGTGCGGCCCGATTGGCTGAAGGGCGTCGTGCCGTATTTTGACGACGCCAAGATTGCCTACGTGCAGTGCCCGCAGGATCACCGCGACTGGACCGGCGACCGCTTCAAGGAAATGCTCAACTGGGAATATGCCGGCTTCTTCGATATCGGCATGTGCCTGCGCAACGAGTACGACGCGATCATCCAGCACGGCACCATGACCCTGGTGCGCCGCACCTGCATGGAGGAGATGGACGGCTGGGCGACCTGGTGCATCACCGAGGACACCGAGCTCGGCCTGCGCCTGATGGAGAAGGGCTACGGCGCCATGTACAGCCGCGAGCGCTTCGGCCACGGCCTGACGCCGGACCATTTCGCCGGCTACAAGAAGCAGCGCTTCCGCTGGGCCTACGGCGCGATGCAGATCATGAAGGCACACGCCGGCAAGATGTTCTTCGGCAATACGCAGCTCACCTTCTGGCAGAAGTACCATTTCGTCGCCGGCTGGCTGCCGTGGTTCGCCGATGCGTTGAACCTGATCTTCACCTGGGCCGGCCTCGCGTGGGTATTGGCCGTCCTAGTGCCGCCGCTGGTCGGTCTCAAGCCGGTCGGCCTGCCGCCGTCCGAGTTCATCCTGCCGACGATCGGCATCTTCGTCTTCAAGCTGGTCTATTCGTTCGGCCTTTACGCCGACAGGGTGAAGTGCACTTTCCGGCAGAGCCTCGGCGCCTCGCTGGCGGGCTTGGCGCTGACCTACACCGTGGGCCGCGCGGTCATCTACGGCCTGGCGACGAGCCGCCTGCCGTTCATGCGAACGCCGAAGATGGACGAGCGTGCGACGCTCGGCATGGCGCTCGGCATGGCGCGGGGCGAGTCGGTGCTCACGATCCTGCTGTGGCTCGCGGCCATCGTGCTGTGGACCGGCATCGGTCAGATCGACCCCGAAGCCCGGCTGTGGTCGCTGTTCATGGTCGTGCAGTCGCTGCCGTACGCGGCGGCGGTCTTGGTGTCCGTGGTCAATGCGCTCGAGCAGATGCGCCACGCCCAGGCCGTTTTCGAAACTGCCCCCACCCCAGTGGTTGCTTCGGGCGCAATGCAGCCCGCACAATAGGCCATGCCCAGCGCCGAACACGCCGGCACCGCTCTTTTCCTGAAGCGGTGGTTGCGCCGCCCCCTTTCCGTGGGGGCAGTCGTGCCGAGCGGACGGCTGCTCGCCGAGGCTCTGGCCCAGGCGGCGTTGTCCGCGATCCAGGACCGCGACGGCCATGTGATCGAACTTGGCGCGGGTACCGGCGAGGTGACCAAGGCGTTGCTTGCCGCCGGCATTCCCGGCGAACGGCTGGCCCTGGTCGAGCGCTATCCGGAACTGGCCGCCTTCCTGCGCCGGCATTTTCGCGAACCCAAAATCATCGAGGGCGACGCGGCGCGCCTGTCGCGTCTGCTGGCGGCGCACCGGATCGACAAGGTCGCTGCCGTCGTGTCGGGCCTGCCGCTGCTGTCGCTGCCGACCGAGGTCGTGAACGGGATCGTCAACGGTGTGTTCGAGACGTTGCCGCGTGGAGCGGCGCTGGTGCAGTTCACCTATGGGCCGACTCCGCCGGTGCCGCGCAGGCTGCGCGCGAGCCTGCGCCTGGTCGGTGTCCACGGCCGACGCATCTGGCGCAACGTGCCTCCGGCCGTGGTCTGGACGTTCAGGAAGCCTGCCGCGTGACCGAGCTTCGCTTCGACGAGTCCCTGCGTTCCCGGATCACCAGGCACCTCGACGGCTTCGACGTGCGCCGGCGCAGCGACCCGGGCAGCCTGCGCCACGCCGCCGTCGCGATCGTGGTGATCGAGGCCGACGTGCCGGGCGAGGCGGCGTTCCTGCTGACCAAGCGCACGCCGCGGCTGCGGGCGCATGGCGGACAGTGGGCGCTGCCCGGTGGCCGCGTCGATCCGGGCGAGACCATCCGGCACACCGCGTTGCGCGAGCTGCACGAGGAGCTGGGCGTGCTCGCCTCGATCGACGACGTGCTGGGCACGCTCGACGATTATCCGACGCGCTCGGGCTATCTCATCGCGCCGGTTGTGGTGTGGCTGGGCGGCGCGATCGAGATCAGGCCCAACCCCGGCGAGGTCGCCGCCGCCTATCGCATCCGCTGCTCGGAGCTGTTCCGTCCGGACTCGCCCGAGATCGTGCCGATCCCCGAATCCGACCGTCCGATCATCCGCCTGCCGCTGCCCGTTGCCACGGTGAACGCCCCCACCGCCGCCGTCCTCTACCAGTTCAAGGAAGTCGCCCTCGCCGGCCGCGACACCCGCGTCGACCACTTCGAGCAACCCGTCTTCGCCTGGCGCTAATATTCCCTCCCCCGGAGGAGGAGGAAAGTCGCATATCGAGATTCCCTCCCCGTCTTCGGCAGGGCTGTCCGGGAAAATCGAGACATCATACTCCTCTCCCCCGCTAGGGGGAGAGGCGGGGTGAGGGGGTAGCACGCGATGTCGCTTCCGAGACGATTGCGATGCCGCTTCCTTCGTCAGCATCGACGATTGCAGGCATCCCGAGTCGCCCCCCTCACCCAACCTCTCCCCCAAGCGGGG
>Ga0268266_10003433_pt1 | contig 15840 bp, 24 predicted proteins | sample KBSS13metaG_FD_190356 | JGI IMG/M metagenome (GOLD analysis project Ga0268266, IMG submission 190356) | Switchgrass rhizosphere microbial communities from Kellogg Biological Station, Michigan, USA - KBS S1-3 metaG (SPAdes) (version 2) | ecosystem: Host-associated > Plants > Roots > Rhizosphere...
TTGGCCGATTGAATTTGGCTCTAAAAAAATGCCCCCTAATCCTGATAAACTTATCGGGATTCAAAATCTTTATGCAATTGCAAAAAGAAATTAAATGCAAGCGACGAGAAAATTTAGATACTGCACTTGCACATAAATCCATAGCCTCTGACCAGGGGTTTTGTACCATGACATTGGACTGCATCAATCCTCAGGGTAGGGCGTGATCTGCCTTGATGTACGATTAATCCATGTAATTAATTCCAGCCCACAGGCATCACACATATTGTAGAACATAGGGCTTTCATCATTTTGCCCACGCCCAATACGCACATTGACGATTGCATGTACTGGAATAAATGTCTGGCACCTATCGCAGTGAGCCATTAGCATCAATCCTCAGGGTATGGCATAACGAATAGCTCCATCTGATTGTGACCTATCCCATCAATCTCTTTCTGTATGCAGAACCTACAGGCATAGGCCCCAGACCAGTGGACTAAAGCTGCACTGTTTGTGCCACTACGTTTACGCTGCACTTTAAACCAGCCAGTCCCACGCTGGTAATTGCCTGGTGCAGTTGCATCGATGTATTCACCACAGTGAATGCAGGTAACCAAATCCTTAGGATGAATGCGTACAACATTATCTGTCACGATGGCGACCTATTTCATCCATCAGCCTTGATTGTGATTTACTCTCGTAATCATCATCAGCCATCCAGTCTTTGAGCCAGGGGCTAATCAGAAAGATTACCGCTAGACAGACTGTGCTGATAAAGGCAAATGTCCAGAAATCTTTTCCCATCTTATTTGTTTATCCTTTCCGTTTTGACTGAGAGTAGGGGAGTCAGGGGCATGGGAACGGGAGCACCCCCTAAAGGGGGTTGCTCCCCCGAACCCTGAGCACTGTTCCCATATGTTCCCATCAGTGGTGTTCCCCCTGGTAAATGACCCTATTGGTCATGCTGCTCTCAGGTGTTCCCACGATGAATGGGAACAAAAAGTGTTCCCACCAGGTCAGAGGCACTTTTATAAGTCTGTGCCGGGAATTACAGGGGTCTGGTTGCGGTATTTGATAGCAGCTGTTAGCACTTCATTTCTACCTACAGGTAAGTTATTTTCCCTTAACCACTTTTGTGTTTTCCTGAATGTTAACCCAGCTGGAACACCCAGGGAATCCAGCTCATTAGCCCTTTCTTTAGTGCCCGCAGGCCATGACATGTTGGTGTTACCAGTGAATCCCAGCAGGTCTGTTCCTATGGTTAGGTTTATCGTTTTCTTTACATAGCTAATCCTGGCAAACTTCATTTCCAGTTGTAGACCACTATCCACAGCCTTTAGATAATAGACTAAATCCACATCATCAGCTTTGCTAGATGCGCCCCTTGAATGCCCTGCCTGGTGTCCCTCATGGTCCAATCGCAACATTGCGATATTGTTTGCTTTTAGTACAGCCCCTGTGTAGTTAAAGAAATTCTTGTATGTGTCATTGCTGTTTTCCTCACCTTTAACTACCCTCGCTAGGGTGTCAATGATGACTACATCTGAGCCATCTTTTTGAATCCACTGCATCAATCGCATACCACCATCTACAGTGTCCAAATACCCGATATTAGGGTAGAAATGATAATGCAGCCTATCTAGCTCGCCATTCCTCATTGCATTGGTCAGGCCCATATCGAATAGCCTTTCCTGTAAATCCTGCCTGGTCATTTCCCTATCGATGTATGTCACATCATGCGCTGGAATAGATCCCCCAGAAAATGGGTCACGTCCCATTGCGAGATTCACAGCGATGTAAAGGGATACTAGGGATTTGCCCGTTTTGTGTGCAGCGAACAAATGCAGATGTTTGCCAGCAGGCCATAACCCCTCTACCAACCAAACTAGCTCGAATTCCTCATCTGCAAGCTGTGACCATTTAACAGGATCATATTCCAATTCACCATTCAGTGTTTCCTGTCTCGCTTTGTACCATGCTAAGACCTCACTATAGAAATCCATTTAGCTATCGCCCGAGCCATTTCCTCTGATGTGATGTGTCCAGCCTGCTCAGCTGCATGCAGTTGGTTCACCCATTCCTGCTCGATATCAGCTACAGGCTTGATGCCCCTGGTCTGATTCCAAATGCGCTTATCTACATCTGAAAGTTGCTGGTATTTAGGCCCCTGATTGTGCATCCATTCAGGTTGCAACAGCTTTTCTCTATACATCTGCAAATTGATTTGGTCACGTTTCCAGCACCAGAGGCAAGCTTCCCACTGGTAGCCCATCCACGTAGCCCCACACCTGCAATGTTGTAGCGTTAAGTCATTCAGGTTGCACCAGACTCGCCATGCTCAAAGCGTGCAGACCTTGCAGCCTTAAAGGCATCCACTAATCGTGGGGTCGTGTCTGTAGGTATATACTCAAACCATGTACTCTCACAGCATCCACATAGGCGAGGGTTTATGTTCCCTAGTGGTGAAATCATGATTGTCTCACAATCTAGACACTCACAAAAGCGCGTATTATTCTTACATTGCCACGTTTTCTTACAATTTCCACATGTGCAGGAAAGGCCATTGGGGGCATCGCCATAGAAAAGCGAAAACAGCGAATACCGTGCATGATGCTCGCAATTGGTCTCAACAATACGAGGGATATCGTTAGCAATGAAACACTCATGACCAGTTAGCTCAGCTAGGCCCAAAACCTTGTCAAAATCAGCCCTGCATTTATCATCAGCCCTAGGGTTCCATTGCGAATGCTTAACCTCGAAATATGAGCCATGATTAATTTCAGGCAACCAGAAATCAGGTAGGTATGGGCCGTATTTAGTCTCGTATCCCTCTGCTTCATATTCCCAGGCAATCTTTGCAACATCAAAGAACACAGCCCATCGTGCCTCTAATCGTGACCTAAAATGACATCCTGCATACCTGGTTGGTATCGCATCAATTGTAGTCATCAGTTATTCACCATTGGTACCCAGTTAGTGACGAATTCCTGCACAGCCCCATCACAATCGCCACATAGGTCTAAATGCAGTGGCTCATCATGCAGGCAACGCCTATGCCATACATACACATCATGCTCATCAATTTCTTTCTTGCAGATATCGCATGTAATGGTAGTCATGCCAGATCGTCCAATTCCACAGCGTAAACAGGTGGCTGATATGCAGCTGTGTACAGCTTTGCAGGATTCATACCCTTAGCAGGTGCAGGGGCCTCACCTGAATATTGCATCGTCAATTTCCCACCTAGCTGAATGCCATCAGGGGCACCAGACCTTTTCACAGCATCTTTCACAGCCACTAGGCCACTGGTTCCCTTGCCTTTGCTAGCTGTGAAATTGCCACCCCTGAGATATACCGTTCTATATCCCTCATCATTTTCATCATCCTGTAGTTCTGTTTGCAGGGTTACTCTCAGCATCATCTTTGGTTCACCACTGGGCCAGAATGCAGGGGCACCAGACTGAAAGTCTGTTTGCTGTTGCTTTTTCATTTCAGTGATAATGCCTGACACTGAGTCTCCCATGTTGGCAAATTCAAATGCTTTGCCACTGCCGCCCATGAGAAAGTCGTTTACTTCATCCCTGTTTGTCATTGCTATCCTCTCACTATGTTGGTTCTAAAGACTGGTTTGTCATCTGGCCCATACACCAGCTGCCCTGTGCCACTGGTAATTGCAATTGCAGCAGAAACGATCTGTGAACAGTGATAGACCGTTACTGCACCCAATTCCTCTATCCCATCGATAAACCCCAGTGCCCTGAGTGTTCCATCTAGGTACACAGTTAGTTGCTCATCAATTGTCTGCAAAGTAGTGGGCCAGCCAGTCGTGTCAATACTCGCAAATACTTTGAGAGCTTCCCTCACATCAGGGTCTATATTTCGCTGACACCATTTGCTCAATACCAATAGCTGAGGGTTTACCTCAGGCACAGTCCACTGATTAGATGGGTGCCTTTGCATCGATGCTGCCACAGGCTCAAATGGTGGATAGAAAGGGACTGAGTAATCCTTTTCTATCTGTTCCACTGCATCAATGACCTGTTGCAAATCATCCCAGGAATGGCCCCCAGCTTTCAGCCCAGGAATACCAGGGGGCCAAATCCTCGCTAATGCTTTTCCAGCAATCTCAGAATGGGCCAGAATCGCCAGAACTCGCCCCCTGGTGTGTTCCAACAGCCCCAGGGCATCAGGGGCCTGAGATCGAGCTACAGGGGCCTCAGGGGCCAGCTGAGGGGCGAGCAGCACAGGCTCAGGCCCCAGGGTCAACAGGTCAGACCTGGTACGCCATTGCTTAACTTGCTGGGCTAATCTCAGGCCATCTAATCCAGCATTCAAATCCACCCAATAGACCTGCACTTTAGTGCCACCTGAATCAGCATGAATAATCAGGCCCCAGTCAGGAAATGTAGGGGGATTGAATTCTGATCTTTCATCTGTTTCTACATCGTATCTCAGCGAATGTGCATACCCTGCCAATTGTGTTGCATATGACCCTGAGGCATATTCCAACACCTGCCCAGTCTTTGTATCAGCTGCAACCATGCTGCCAATTGGGACGGTAGTTGCATCAGGGGCAACCAGAACCTTGCTGGTTTTGTAACGCCTATCCATTGACCCAGCTAGGCGGAATTCATCATTGATGCAATGGCATTCCATGTCCACTGGTTCTAGGCCCCAGGCTTTCAGCAATTCTTTGTAGCTGTTGCACAGGTCTAACCACTGGGGTGCTGGTTCCCAGTCATCCCCTCTATCTATCCTGTCAAACATGCTGTGTATTGCTGTACCTTTTACTGCTCTTTCCTGACCCTTACCAGATACTAGGCATTCCTCTACAATATCCCTGATTGCATTCTTGTCTGCCACAGGGTTTAAGACTGAAACACTTGCCATCAAATCAGGTCGTTGTGCTGCCCCAATAATGCTGGTTCGTAGTTTCCAGTTAGTGAGGTTTGATTCATCATCCAGAATCTTGCCAGCATTACTGAATCGCCCATACCTAGTACGTTTGCCATCTAGGCCAATGACATATGGGGTGCCCCTGCCAACCCTGCGGAAATCCTTACGTCCTGGGGCCTGTAATTCCTCATCATCTAGAATGTCATCTGTCATGGCCTACGCATGATTCCTAATAGATGTGCAACTGCAATGATGCCAACCTCTACTATCAGCACCCAGCTTTGTGATTCAGTCATTGAAATACCCCCCCTCTGAAAGTACGTGATAATGATGATGATGGGTGAGGACGTACCATCTAATGCCTGTGTCATCATGCAGCTCTTTTGCTCGCTCAGTTGCCTGTTCCATTGTGTCCCATCTTGCGAGGTTAAAGCATTCCACTAGATGAATGTCTGAATCAGCCACTGTGATTGCCTTTCATTTCTGCACAGTCATGAACGCTACTGTGTTGGATTAATTCCTCTAGGGTAAATCCATTCTCAGATGACACAATGTCATTGCCACAGGCAACGCAGAATAGGATGACCTGCCCATCATCTGTCTCTACTGAGAATTGAACGCTACTCATAGCGAGTCAATTGCATCAGCAACAGCATGGGCCGTTTGTGCGTACGTTTCACACCAGTCATCAGTCAGGAAATCCACGATGACAATGGCCCCAGGTTGCCTGTTCCAGCAATAGACCTTATTGATAGTGCAGAAACACACCTGGTTATCATCTTTCCAGACGATGCCTGTTAGTGGGTCAAACAGTGCTCTGCACAGTTTGTCAATATCAGGGCGTTTGGTATGTGGCAACCATCCCCAGTATTTGCGGGCCATTGCAGGGGGTCGTAACTGAAATTCTGCCATGATACGAATGGCCCCAGGCCAGGGTTCTACATCCCCCATTGCTACTCTGGCAGCACTGGAAATGTTTTCTTTCCAGTTTAGGTAATTCATCCTGCTAGCAGGTGTGCCAGCTGGCAGATATGCCCCATTACGCATTTTCGTTAGCGAACCCTTAGAGGCAGGATTCCCTAGTACATGGAAATTGACCCCATCCACTAGCTGGCCCTTTTCATTGCCAGCAAATCAATGTCCCTACGATGCACAAGTTTACGTGCGCCTATTTCGTAGTAGTCAATTTTCCCCTGTCTCATCAGCCGGTAGATGTATGTAGTAGATACACCTAATTGCATCGCTGCATCAGAGACAGTTTGCAAATCTTGTGCTCGTATTAGTGCCCCGTCACGTTTCATGAAAATAGGGGGTTATCACCTGTGAACCCCCCTGTCAAGGGTTGACTTGCCTGGCCTGGTCAGATGCCCTGGCTGTAGCTCAGGGCAATAGTTGACCTGGTTGGTACATGTGAACTAGCGTTATATCCACCATGACTACCAACCACCCAACAGAACGGCCCCAGGCCCTAGCTGTGGAATTAGCGGAAAGGTTAGAACAGCTAGGAATGTCTAAGCGAGAATTGTCACGTAGAACAGGGTTAAGCAGGATGACAATTCATAACATCATTAATGAGGGGGCTACGAACCTAAAGCCAACCACGTTTGATGCGATAGATGATACCCTACGCTGGGGTAAGGGTAGGGCATTTGCGTTAGCACTAGGAAAGGGAACACCTAGGGAATTAGAGGATAGAGTCAGGGAATATTTGGCGAGGATTGCCTTTCATCTTTCCACCATGAGCAGCGAGGATTTAGAGCTAACGCTAATCATGATGCAAGAGCACCAACTGGGTGCAGATGTAATCACCACTGATGATTTCATAAACAGGGTTGGGGGCCTGATCGATGACACATTGAATCGGATAAAGGGATGGGAGACAAGCCAGCCAAATGGCAAAGGAACATGATGGACACAGAACGGCGGAAATTCTACAGACCCAAATCGCACAACTAGAGAGGGATAATCACATCTTGAAAATCCATGTGCTGTACCTGACAGAACACATCACAAAGTTAGTGACCCTGTACCTCAGGGCAGTAGATGGGAACCCAGAGCCATGAGCAAAGTTGTGAAATCCCCAGCAGGTGAATCAATCGAGATAGTCAATGATGATGACTGGCTTACATTGACAGGGGCAAATCGGAAATCCCTACAGGCATGGGTGGGGTTAGCTGGTGGCAAATCTGTACTGATTAGAGCATTATGGGAGCATGGTCTATTTACAGACCAAACTAGTGGCAGGGCAGCAGTCAAGGTAGTTGACTACATCGCCCAGCGTAAATGGGTAGATAGACCCATCCCAGCTACAAACGTAGCAAACCTGCTTGCTAACCCCCTGAATGCCCCAGCTGTAGAACGGGAAATCAGGGGGAAACGTACGTACAGCATCAGGCTGGTTGCATTGCCTGAATACTGGTATCGGAAATTGCAGGTGGATATTGCAGCTGATGAACCAGGGCACAAAATCCCCCTGCCTGGTGAGGAAACAGAACCAGACGCAATAGTCAGCAATGGGGTTGCTGATGAATTCACAGAGGCAGACTGGGATGCAGTGCAGCTAGATGCCCCCACTGTTTATGACTCGCCCCCATCCCTCGAATTGCAGATAGCTAATCAGGTGGCAATGTCCCTACTGACTACCGTAGTGGAAATCATTTCAGCGGGGTCAGCAGATGTATCAAAGCTGAGCGTTTCTCGCAAGATGGCAGCAGACCTAGATGCAATGCAAATACTGCTCAATCAGAGGCTAGAGGAAAACACAAAGCTCAGAAAGCAAATCAGGGAAGCAGTAGAACAGGTGAATGTGCTCAGATATGAGCGCGATGGGCTACGTACCAGACTCAGGGCAACAGAGCACAATCTGACTCAGGTGTTAAAGGGAGAAACAGCACAGGCTGTGAACAGCGAGATTCACAAACGCATAGATCAAATCATGCGGACTACACCAACACAAAAGGGAGTATGAAATATGAACGTAGGGGAACTAGTAGAGGCTCTAGATGATTACGGTGAGCATTTGCCCGTGATCGTTCGTGACGTTAATGGGCAGGAATATTCGTTTGTCATTGACAGTGGCCCAGGCCAGTCAGATGGCATCGTTACGGTGTTCATCGATTGTGATGCAGAGATTGTTGCAGAGGAATAAAGGGGGGCTGTTTATCCTGGCCTGCATCCTGATTGCTGGCTGTGGGAATAACCCTCACGAAATCCCATCAGATGCCCCACAGTTTTGCTACTGGTTACGTAAACAGGGGGAACACATTTCATGCCCCACAATTGCCCCCTGAAAATGCAAACAGCCCCCCTGGTAGCCCATTACAGGCCATCAGGGGGGCTGTTTGTTATCTCAGGCTGTAGTGCTGCCCGCAGGGGCATTTGCAGGGGTGTTGGCCCCCGCATCCCCATTTGCCTCAGGCTCATTTGCCGTCACAAATACGAGGTAACGCTTTCCGGATTCCACAGGGCTTGTCTCCACTGTGAAATTCCCCTCTTTGCTTGCCACCTTTCTCAGCTGGGTGATGCGCTGCACTGTGTGTGCCCCATCAGCATCGCCCCCGCCCATCTGATATGTCTGCCCTGGGGTCAGTAGACCCAGCCACTTTTGCATTTCAGGCTCATTGCTAGAACGGCCCCGTCGCCCACTTGCAGGCATCTGGGACCGATCAATCGGGATAGGTGTTCCTAGTTCCAACTTGCTGGTTCCTTTCTCAGGTGTTGGTGTCACCTTAGGTTTGGTTATCGGGGGTGTCAATGCTTTTTTCGTTGCCATCCCATCAGGGTAGTTCACCACTGTGAACCTTTCAGGGTTTACAGGGGTGGCAATGGTGCCCAGCTGGGGCCTGTAGGGCCTGACCAGGCAGGTTCACATGTGTGAACTACGTCACACCCCTCTCAGCTGGGCTGGCACCCCCTCTGACCTGGGGTTTTGCCTGTTGCAGTGCCCCAGCTATTGCTTGCAATCGATGGGCCACTGCAATAAATCAGCTAGCCTCTGGGTTGCAGCTAGCTGCAAGTCAGACATGCCCCAGCCAGCCACGATGGCAGCGGGGGCGAGGCTCATTGAAAATCAAAGACAAACAGAAAGGGGTTGCCATTTGGCAACCCTTTAGTCAGTTACCCCAAACCTAACAAATACGAAATGGAGTAACTATGAATATTCACTATGCGAACCCTGGGCTAATCATCACTGATTCTCATGGTAGTTATGCAAAGGTTCTGTGTGGGGCTGAGGGTAGCTATTACTCTCACCAGCTGCCAGAAATCAATTGCTCGCTGTGTCTGGAAATCCTCGCAAACGATAAGCCTGCTATGGAAGCTGAAATAGCTGAATGGTGGGACTACTACTATTATCATGCAAGGAATTGTGGATACAACATTCAGGCAGCTGAGGAAATGGCTGATACCTGGGTGGAACAATTCATCTGTAAGTAATACCAACTGACTAGAGGGTTGCCAAATGGTAACCCCCTAACCCTACTCTAAGGAATTGCGATGGCATCTAACATCTATTGCCTGGCTTGCTTAAAGCGAGTCAGGGGTACGTATTCCAAACATCAGCAGACATGCAAATATTTGCTGAGACAAGCACAACTAACACAAAGGAACAAAGATGAAAAAGTCACATAAGCAGCTTAGGGTAGTTATCTACCTGAGGATTTCAGTGGATAGGGATGACCAACAGTCCATTGAAAACCAGGAAAGGGAATGCAGAGAATATGCAGCTGCCAAAGGCTGGGACATTACAGCCATCACATCAGACATTGGGAAATCAGGTTATGACCTGAAAACAAAGCGCCCAGGTTTGGAAAAGGCAATGACCCTGGTGGAAACGAAACAGGCTGACGTATTTCTGGTCTGGAAAGTGAGCCGGTTTATCCGGCGTATTCGTCAATTCCACATGTTCCTATACAGGCTCATCAATGAGGCTAAGGGAACATTTGACAGTGTGACTGACCCTGTTGACTACATGACTGCTAGTGGTGAATTGCTGCTAGCAATGACTGCAGGGTTTGCACAAATGGAATCAGCAGCTAAGGCTGACTTTGCTAAGTCATGGAATGATGGACGAACAGCAAAGGGGGCCACACCCCAGGGGCCAACACCATTTGGATATAAGAGAATTCCAAAGGATGAAGCTCCCAGGGATAAATGGGGCCAGGCAGTTACGCTGGAACCCCATCCACTGCAAAGCGAGATTGTTAGGTATGCAGCTGAATGGTTGCTGACTGGCAAATCGATACGCTCTCTGATGAAGATGGTTCGGGAAATGGGGCAAACGACCATTACCGCTACCGGACTCAGGGGGGTTCTACTGAATCCCACTACAGCAGGACTCAGGGCCATAAAGGATGAAGATGGAGACGTAATCGAATACGTCACAGGCAACTGGAAAGAAATCCTAGATAGAGATACCTGGGATGCAGTTGGCAAAATCCTTACAGACCCTGCCAGGCAAACCTATTCCAATGGCACTGGAACAGTGCATCTACTCTCGGGCATTCTTACCTGTGGCAAGGATGGCTGTGGCTCTAAGTTTGGGGCCAGGAAATGGGGTGTGATGTGCAGCGAGAATGAAGATGTATTTCGTTATTGCTGTTTCAATTGCTACAACAGTGCCACTGAGTCAGTCATCGATGATGCTGTGAGGGATAGGTTGCTGAGCCTGGTTCCACAGCAAGCATGGAAAGAACTTAGGGAACAGGGCAGGGGTTATGACCCAGCAGTTATCCAGGAAATCGAAAAGGACCAAATGGCCCTGGCCCTGATGTTCAATAAAAAGCAGATCAATATGGCAACATTCAAGCTCATGAATGATGAGCTTGTAACCAGGATGGCTCAGGCCACTGGTGCAGAGCCACTAGATTTGCCCGATATCGAAAACCTTGCTGATGCCTGGGACGGAATGAGCCTGACAGATAAGCGTCGGGTTTTGAATGTAGTATTTAGTGAAATCAAATTGGACCCTGCAAATGGGACCAGGGATACCATCAGCAGATTGTTCCTACGTAGGGCTGTTTGATCTTTGATTACTGGTTCACACATGAAAACCCCTGGGGCTATGCCCTAGGGGTTTTTGTGTTTATCTTTACTTTTCTGGTCTGGTGTGCTCAGATGCCTGTTTATGAATGTGACCCAGTGGCTTGCCAGAGAGGCCCAGCAAGATGAGGCCCAGGGCCTGCCCGCAACCATCGATGACCCCACAGCCCTGAGGCTGTTGGCTCTGGGCCTCACAGCTGCCAAACAGGCCCCTACGATGCGATCTAAGGGCCGTTCGGGGGGCCTGGGCTACCCTCATAGCCCAGAATCGGCACAGGGCCACACAGCTGCCCGCTAGCTGGTCAGGCTGGTTGCAACATGTGAACTAGGGTTCATTTCCATGTCTGGGCCTATCTACATCAATCGCAAACCCTGTTTCATCTGTGGGGCTGTGCCTGTTGGTTCTATCAATGACATGAACTTTTGCGAGGCACATTCAGAGATAGTATTCAGGATGCAGATAGAGATACTGTCTCTGGAATCAGGGGCACCAACAGACTTGCTCACAATTGGCATTGCTGAGCTAATGGCTCAGATTGCTGAGGAAGATGACTCAGATGACAAATAGCCCCTTAGTTTGCCAGTGCGCTAACCCAGTACCATCGCCCGTTAAAGATATCTGCGCTAGATGCCTTAAGCCAATTCCCTTTGACAAACGAACGAACAAATGACTCAGGGCCTGAGGAATTGGACAGCTGAAAGAATCTCAGGGTCACTAATCACTGATGTGTCATAACCTGGGCGGGGGTTCCCTGTGGCAATGGCGTATGCATATTTATCTCCGAACCCAGGTGTTCCAGCCATCTGCCATTGGTGATCGTTAGACCAGACAACAGGGTCGGATTCCCCCTCTTGTGCAACAGCTGCCCTGGTGCGCAGAATGAAATCGTTATCTGAGGCCAATTGGGCTACATCTGAATATGACATGAGGGTTCCTTAAGCGGTAATAGAAAATGAGAATCCTGCAACACAATGTTGCACACCAGCTGTAAGCATTTGAATCTCACCAGTGGATTTAATAACCTGCAATGACCCTGGTTGCCAGGCCCCACCTATCACGACTGATGCATTTACAACAGTGTCAACAGGTGGACGAAATCCCACTGGCAAGGCATACATGGCAGACCATTGTGCCCCACCAGACGACCAGCCTCGCACATATACAAGGTCACCAATTTTACGATAAGCAGGTGGGGGGCTACCAGGGGTCCAACCATTGATAAGCGTAAGGTTTGTCCAAACGCTAGGGGTTGTAACGGTAGTCAGCCTGTTGACTTCATTGGTAATGGGGATGCCCCAGGGCACTGTTGCAATTTTGGTCTGTGTTACTGGAATGGGAATAGCCATCATTAAACCCCTATCTGGTCCCAGTTAGTCTCATCCCAAATACCCTCATCCCAACCTGCACCATTACCCCAGATCAATTCAGCAAATGAGGCTGGCAAATCTACGGTAAAGGTAGTGGCCCAGTCAGTGGGGCTAATCCTGTGTTCTATTGACTGAATGTGCACACAGAATGCATAGCCCCAGAATTCAGTAGGGTGAGAGTACCAAACCCTTACCATCCAATTCAGGAATACACCTAGAGTGAATTCCCAGGTAGCTGATAGCCCTGGGGCATACGAGACTTTCTGTACCCTGAGCACTGGGTCTGTGTAGTTACCCATTATGTCATTAGCTCTATCAGCTAAATGGAAATCCTCTAGCAGCACGAAATCCAAACGCTGATAGGTCTGTGGGCCGTATGCCTTTTGCGAGGCTTTATCCTGAAAGGTTTGTGCAGTGCCACCAGCATTTGCTAGCTGCACGAGATTGATAACCCTCGCTAGTGACCAGTCCGATACGTATTCATTCACACATATCAAAGCTGCATTAGGGTCTGTGGGTACTGTATCCACTATTGGCATCACTGACCCATCGTGAGGATAGGCCACTAGATCAGCCTGCACGTTTTTGATCTTAGGGTCTGTGTTTATCCAGGTGCGATCTTTATAGACACAATTGCCCTGCCTGTCTGCAAAGAAATTGCCCCCCTCTGAATCAGCTGTAACCCCTGCCTCATCCCTGACTGTTCTACCAGTATCTTTTACCCCTTGCATTCCCCAGGTGCCAGCATCCAATAACCTAGGGACATATCCCACCTGGTCTAGCAGAATGCCAATACGTATGCCCCCACCTGATAGCTGTGGGGTGTACAGGGATGCTGCATTTGTATTGCTGAGAATTGCTGTGGGGTCTGTGCATTGCCACCTAGAAATTGCCCTACCCTCTAAGCTGAATGAATCAGTGATGCTATCCAGTACATGAAATGCCTGAGGATATGTCACACCTTTATATGTGGCTGTGACCCTGACCTGTCGCCCTGGTTGCAGGTTTAATGGGTGTGGGTCATGGAATGAATATTGTCCCTCATCATTCTTTAGCTGTAATGACAATGTGGACACATCGTATCTATTGGTGAATTTCTCTCGCCCATAACGGATACCAATAGATTGCACATCGCACGTAATGTCATGCCAGACGATAGGCGGGGGGGCTGGTTCCAATTCCTTACGATAAAGGTTCTGAAATTGTGTTCCCCATAATGTCTGTGCCTGTGCAGGGGCTGGGCTATATCCCTCTAGGATGATTCGCATTAATGCATAGCCTGCACCAATGGGGTCGGTAGTGATGAGCACATCTTCCCAGTTGGTCTGTGCAATTGCAGCTGACCCCATATAGTTAAACCAACTAGAGCCGTCCACACTTAATTGTGTTCTGAGATATCGCCCTGACTGTTGCTTACCTGTCATTTGCTGGGCCTGCACCCCTATCTGATATCGCAAACCTGGGGTGACTGGAAATGATGGAGACGCTATGCCCGCATATGTTGTAGTAGGGGGAACAGCCTTAGTGGAAATGCTAAACACATTCTGTGCAGTGGTGTAGTTGTACAGGCTGGGGTCAGCAGCTGTATCTGACCAACCTAATGGCTTGCCACCAACCCCACCTGTTTGGAATGGCATATCTGTTTGGGTTCCACCAATTACAAGTGCCCCAGATGTAGCTACCTCTACCTTTAGGGTCACCCCTTGTAATTGCCAGTCTCTAACAGATGCCACCATTAGGCCACAGCCCTACCTGATGTGCGTTCATATTCCCTCAGAGCTTCCCAAACCTGTCGCCCTACCTCTGCATTTGCAGTCAGTGCATATACATTAATAACGGTATTGCCAAATCCACCATGACTCAGAGGGACAACAGCCTCAGGGCCAGCCTCGCCTATCAGGGCCACTGTTGGACTGGTGACAATTCCGCCCATTGCCATACGTGGAATCTTGAATGATTTACCACCTGCAAATGGAACCCAGCTAGGTACCTCAAAACCAAACCCCCCTACGGTGCTGTTCCACAGGTTTTTGATTGCATCAAAGGCAATCTTAAAGGGGTACTTGATGACATCAGCTAGACCGTTAAAGGCATTGTTGATTGCCTGATACAGCCCAGTAAAGAAATTCTTAACAGGGTTCCATGCTGCCATGACTGCATCAGCTGCCTGTTTGAATGGATAGCTGATGATATCCCAGACTGTGCTAACAGCCTGTTTGATGAATTCCACAGCTGCCGTAGCTGCACCTTTTATGGTGTCCCAGTTTCTGCTAATTGCAAGTGCAGCTAGACCAAACGGCCCAGTAATAATTGCAAGTAGTAGAGGCCAGTTATCCTTTACCCAATTGAACACACCTTTAACTGTATCCAGTAACCAATTCCATGCAGCCACGATGCCATCAATTGCAGCATCTACACCAGCCCTAAACCAGTCAACTTTGGTATAGAGCAAAACGATTGCAGCTACAACAGCAGCAATCGCAATGACAATGAGGCCCAATGGGTTTGCGCTCATTGCTGCATTCAGCAACCATTGTGCAGCTTCCCAGGCAGCAGTTGCCACCTTTACGGCCCCCTGCACAATCTCATAGGCTTTCATTGCTACAACAATGCCAGCAATAACACCAGCAATAGGAACCAGCACCCCTGCATATTGTGCAGTCCAACTAACCAGAGGGATAATCATTTCCAGTAGTTGCGAGACAACAGGCAGTAACTTAGTGCCGATTGTTTCCTGTGTTTCCTCAAATTGCAGTTGCAGTATCTTTTGCTGATTAGCTACCTCACCTGAGTGACTAGCAAATGCCCCAGCCTTATCAGCAGTCTTTTGCATAATCAGTTGCTGGGTTGCCATTGCCTTTCCAGCCTCAGTGACATTGCCACTAGCATCAGTCCAACCCTTTGAAACTGCATATGCTTTCACTTCATTTGCATCTAGAGAAATGCCTAATTCTTTCAGACCCTTATAGGCCCCGCCCATTGCTTTCTGCATTGCTGTAAATGCCTGGTCTGCATCTACGCCATACACACTCGCTAGATCGCTGCCCCTTTGTGCCAGCTCATCTGTCATCGTAATTGTGTCATTAAGTGGGACGCCCATATCTTTGAGCAGGCCCCCTGTTGTAGTTGCAAATGCCTGGTATGCATCATCGCTGATTCCCATACTGGTAATGGCTTTGCTACTGAATTTCTCTATCTCATCTGCACTATCCCCAAAAACTGCACGTACGCCATTCATTGCCTGTTCTGCATCAGCAGCTGCCTGCAATGATGATTTCCCAAATTCCACCACTGCACCAACAGCTAAGGCGCCGCCCACCACTTTGCCAATACCAGTCAAATGATCTTTCATGGTATTGGATGATTTCTCTACATCTTCCATCCCCTTTGTTGCATCCTTAACGTCAGCAACAATCTTTAGGACGAATTCTCTGGCCTGCCCGCTAATTGACATGTCTATTCCTTATGGTCCCAGGCTTTAGTTGCATCATCAATAGCAGCGTCCCAGATTTTCTGAAATCTGTCTGCATTCTCTCTGGCGGCTGGGAATAGGAA
>Ga0268266_10003435_pt1 | contig 15815 bp, 11 predicted proteins | sample KBSS13metaG_FD_190356 | JGI IMG/M metagenome (GOLD analysis project Ga0268266, IMG submission 190356) | Switchgrass rhizosphere microbial communities from Kellogg Biological Station, Michigan, USA - KBS S1-3 metaG (SPAdes) (version 2) | ecosystem: Host-associated > Plants > Roots > Rhizosphere...
ACTGATGGATGTAGACGGACACCACGTCCACCCGCGAAGGTGTGTGCGCGCCCTTCCACCAGTAACCGTCCAACAGCTTGTTTACGATCCAGTCGGCATGTGAAGTCGGAAGTCCCCAATAGCTGACAAGGCAGGCGATACGAGGCCGTCTCTGCGCAGTCTGCGCGGCCGCATCGGGTGCGATACCGGTCAACGCCGCCAACCCCGCCATACCGGTTAGTCCCAGCATCTCACGCCGGGTCAAGAGAGAATCCGACTCCATGGTTTCGCTGATTTGCGATGAATGTAGCGCTCTCGCTGCAATTTCGATCTGTTTCTTTTTCATAATGGTTATTTGATCCCGTTGGTTACATGTTTATTTCTAACAACAAATGCAACAACGTGCTCTTCTAACTCTGGCAGGTGTCGTCATCGCAGTCCTATCACGCCGCCAGCGCGGCAAGGGGACGCACTCAGTGGCCTGCGGATCGGGAATCTTCTGATTCCTCGAAAACGAGGTTTTGAGCAACTGGACGGTCTTCAGTTCCCAAAATCCGACTTTACAGGCACCATCGATCATGCTGTGAAGGTTTCGATTCTGGTGGCGCGAGGGTTTGCGGTGTCGTACTGATGCTGGGAGAGGTTATGGAGATTTTGCGATGAAGGAACTGGCGGGCAAGGTTGCCGTGGTAACGGGAGCGAGTCGGGGGCTGGGCCGACGGATTGCAGTGCGGCTGGCGCAGGAAGGTGCGACGGTTGCGCTTCTGGCGCGGAGTGCGGCGGGCCTGGAGGAGACTAGGCGCGAGATTGAGGCAGCACGTGGAAGGGCGCTGGCGATTGCCGCGGATCTTGCGCGCGCGGAGGATGTACAGCGGGCGAAGGAGATAGTGGAGCGGGAGCTGGGTGCGGTGTCGGTGCTGGTGAACGCGGCGGGTGTGTTTGGGCCGATTGCACTGCTGAAGGATGGGACGGATGCCGACGCGCGATACTGGGTGGAGACACTGATGATCAATACCGTGGCTCCATACCTGACTTGCAGGGCGTTTGTGGGAGGAATGGTGGAGCGCGGGTGGGGCCGTGTGGTGAATGTGACGTCGGCGGCGGCGCTGCACACTCCGGGGCCGGCGAATAGCGCGTATGGGACGAGCAAGGCCGCGCTGAACCAGATGACGCGGCATCTTGCGGCGGAGTTGACAGGAACTGGCGTGACGGCGAATGTGATTCATCCAGGGGACGTGAAGACGGAGATGTGGGCGGAGATCAAAGAGTCGGCCGAGCGACTGGGCGACATCGCGGAGGGCTACGTGAAGTGGGTTCGCTGGGTGGAAGAGACAGGCGGGGACGATCCTGAGAAGGCGGCGGAACTGGTGGCCGACCTGATGCGGGATGGGGCGAGTGCAGTGAATGGGCAGTTCCTATGGATCAAGGATGGGCTACAGGCACCGGTGGCTAGCTGGGGAGACGGCGGAGAGGTGCAGCCTTGGCGGTGAGGACAGGGGTCGTGGTTCGGGGAGCATTCTAACGACAGGGGCGTTTCTCAGGACGAGTCGCATTAAATACAGATATTTTCGTTACCCATTTCGACGAAAGCTCTTGACCTGTATCATATATTGATATATCCAATATGGATATAGGAGCCTTGGCAATGGCGGAACGCAACCTGTCGAACGATCTCTTACTGGCGATGTTGCCTTTGGCCCCGGCATCGTTCTTTGTACTCTTCGCTCTTGCAGAAGAAGAGAAGCATGGATACAGGATTATGCAGGATGTCCGCGAGCTCTCAGAGGGAACCTTCTCGCTCGGCCCTGCAACGCTGTACACAACGATAAAGAAGCTTACAGAGCAGGATTTAATCTCGGAGCTTGCCAGTGCAGCAGAGGACAGACGCAGGACCTACAGGCTGACTTCGTCAGGAAGACGTCTCCTTACCGCGGAGTTTCGTCGACAGGAAGCGCTCTTGAATCTCGCTCGGAGCAAAGGGGTGGTTCGATTCGGAGGTCAAAAATGAATCCTGTCGTTCGAATATATTGCTGCCTCTTCAACTGGCTCCTTATGTTTCAAAGCGACGACCTGATCGCTCACTACGGGGATGACATGCGTGCCATCTTCAGGGAAGAGATAGGCCGCGCTCGATCGCAAGGCCGTTCTGAAGTCGCTAAAGTTTGGCTTGACGTTCTCCGCGAGACGGTTGTGCTCTTAGCCCCCGTTTGGGTCGCACGCACGAACGTTGTCTTCGCTGCGACATGTCTCGCGAGCCTGCTCACGATTGGTTCGGCTCTCGGCTTCTGCTCCCTCAATGCGATTCCTCGAGTGATGGCCTGTTCAAAGCCCGAAATTGCCTTCCAGGACAAAGCGCAACAGAGCTCAGAGGGTAGCCTTGTTGAATTGCCCGACGGGCATCACATGTTTCTCGAGTGCTCGGGAGCAGCAAGCGCGAAACAGACAGTGATCCTCGTGACCGGCCGCGGTCTGGGAACCGCTAATTCATGGTCTAAAGTGCAACAGAAAGTCGATCCGGCCATTCGCGTTTGCAGCTACGATGCGCTGGGCGCTGGCCGCAGCGACCGCGTTGAGGGTAACCCGCAGGCACGGCCCATCGATCAGGTCGTCGCTGATATGCACGGCCTTTTTCAAGTCGCAAGGCTTACGCAGCCGTTTGTGCTCGTCGGAGCTTCGGATGGTGGCCTGCTGTCGCGAAAGTACCAGCAAAAATATCCGAAGGAAGTCGCCGGTCTTGTCTTTGTGGACTCGTCGCACGAAGAGATGGAATGGCGCGACGCAGCAGTCGCACCTCAGTTTGACCCTAATTGGAATAACCCGGTGTTCCTCCGTAACAACGGGTTCTTACCGAATCACCAGAAGCTCACTTGGAGTGCCAACATACCTCTGATCGATCTAGAGCGATCTGAAAAGGCACCTGCCTCTGCCTTTCCGGGGCTAACACCAGAGCAGGTAGACGCGATCAACGTGCTTTGGCATGACTTCCAGGTGGATCTTTCGAAGCGATCGAATGTCGGCCAGCTCAGAGTCGTCTCCAATTCCGGCCATTTTATGCACGTCGATCAACCGGGAGCCGTTGCTGATGCAATCCGCGACGTGATGCAGCAGATCTGACTTTAAAAAGGACGTATCTTTGATTCGTCCTCATAAGTTGGCTTGTCGTCAGTGATCCAGGTGCGGCTGCCCTAAAATGGAGTTTTCGGAAACTGAAGATTCCTCACTTGGCAGGCGTAGTGGAGTTATACCCAAACGACCGGGTAGCCATTGAGGGTTGCCTACTTCCGGTCTTTGTCTTTTGGAAGTACCAGTGCCACCAATCCGAACTTCGTGTGCCCGCTTCGGGTGCCGTCAACTCCTACAATGCGGAACTGTTCTGGTGTCCCCGCCCTCAACTCATGACTGTTGTCGTTTCCATTCACGGTGCTCTGTCCGCCCTTGTGGTCGCCACACGTCAGCCCGCGCTTCGTCATGGTCAACGAGCCCACAGGCTTCCCGTGGTCACACTCCAGCACCTCGCCAAATTTCGCCAACGGCTTCCTGTAAAAGACAAGCACCTGCTCTGGCGAGTCTGGCGTCACAAAAGTCGCTACTTTCACACTTAGTTGAAAGCTGTTCAGCAAAATACCGAAGTCCGCCGAGGATGAGTCGCTATCTTTTTCCTTAAACGGCGTGGCTCCTGGATAGACGGGCAGCCCGATATCCTTCGCCGTGGCATGGGACTTGGCATGCAGGCTCAGGTTCAAATCTGAACTCTGGGCAAAGCTCGGGACCACGAGCGAAACGGCAACCGCGAGGCCCGACGATATCGCCGCAAGAATGGGTCGATGCATAGAACACCTCGCCTTCCTATACGCTCGCATCTGCCGTCAAGTTCCCCCCTTGTCCGGCTTGAACGCTTACGGCGATGCCGAGAAGGAAATCAAGTCGGCTTTACAGAAGCGACCGTCTCGATTTGTGCATTGCACCGATATCGTCAATCAAGAATCCAAGTTTCCGAAAACCCGACATTGCAGGAACTAGCGCGGATCAGCAGAGCCATTTGGGACTGCGAAGGATTTAGCTTCCGTATCCGGGTGAACAGAATGGAGCAGCCATTGCTGAGTCGCCCCAGAACCCTTGATTTGAGGGTTCACTCTCGCGGCGTTATAGAGGGCCTGGTGACAATTCCTTACGCCGTCGGTGTGATCGGAAGCAATCGGAGGAAATGGGTTTTTGTCTATGCTTTCATCCAAACCTAAACCAGAAAGACACTCTCTGTAAATTCTGCACCGACTCGAGATGATATGGGCAGGATCATCTCCAGCTTCGGGCGTGCACCAGCGAATGCTCGACGGGCGGGCGACTATGCTGTTATAGACATCGGTACTCGTCTGCGCTCCTGCGCTTGGCGAAAACGCCAAGCCGACTGCCCAAGGGATAATTGTGCCAACGAAGTCCACTAACTTTTTCATGTAGTTCTCCATCCATTTCCCCTAACGATACTTTGGCCGCCGAAGGATCTTTCGCAGAATAGAGTTACCGACAAACAGTATGGAGTTTCTCCAGGACCGACTCCCTGCAAGTCGCCTTACAGTCACAAATCTAAGTCTTGCTGACGTAGAACGGGATTATAAGCAACTAAAGCTGAAGTTTTCCGCAAACCGACTTCTCAGGAATTCAATTGAGTCTCTATGGAAAACGACGGTTATGATCATTGATCATGGCCATGCAGAAAAGTACGGCTGGGATGAGAAAAATAACGCGATGGTTAGCTCCTACCCTCCATGCCATTCTGTTCGTCGTTATCTGGCTGACAGCTTTCCATCAATCGCAACCACTTCTTGACGGTCCGTCACGGTGGGGTATTTACCTCCTCCTGCTAATTGACTTTCCGATTTCTCTCGTGGGCTTTTCGTTGATGTGGTCGCAGAAGTTCGTTTTGGGACTTGCTTTATGGGGGGTGTGCGGGACTCTATGGTGGTACTTTCTGGGAGGGATTATTCTGCGCGTGAAGGACGCGATGGATCGTAGCTGACAGTTTCCGAAAACCCTACTTCAGAAGCAACTTGGTCGAACAAGCCTGGGAACGACGATAGTCACAGGATAAGATGATCCCGCAGGCACGTCCGTCAGTGGAAGCTAAGATGACGAGGTATTGGTGGGGTCATCTGCGATTCGCGACCACCACTCTGATTAACTGAATGGTAAGGAGATCGATGAGTAACAAAATTGCGCTTGTGACTGGTGCAGGGAGCGGTATCGGACGGGCCGTCAGTGTAGCTCTTCAGTCTCATGGGTACACCGTTGTCCTTGCAGGCCGTCGTGTTACTCAGTTAGAGGGAACGGCGTCGCTCGGGGCTCCGGAGAAAGCCAGAATGATTCCCCTATCATGCGATCTCACGGTTGAAGCAGAGGTAACAAAGCTCTTTGACTGTATCGAACACGATTTCGAGAGGCTGGATCTGCTCTTCAATAACGCTGGAGTCAACCTGCCAGCGGTTCCCTTTGAGGATCTGAGCCTTCAGCAGTGGAACCAAATTGTCGCCGTCAACATGACAGCGGCGTTCTTATGTGCTCAGAGGGCGGTCAAAATCATGAAGAAACAAAAACCGCAGGGCGGAAGGATTATCAACAACGGATCGATTTCAGCGCACACCCCCAGGCCCCATTCCTTGCCTTACACGGCCACGAAACACGCCATTACCGGAATGACGAAGGCTATCTCACTCGACTGCCGTAAATATGACATCGCTTGCGGGCAGATCGATATTGGCAATGCAGCCACCGAATTGACTGAAAGAATGGATGTCGGCGTATTGCAAGCCAACGGGTCAACTTCGCCAGAACCTCGAATGGACGTGCGCCACGCGGCTGAAGCCGTACTCTACATGGCCAGCCTGCCGCTGGACTGTAATGTCCAATTCATGACCGTTATGGCAACGAAGATGCCCTTCATAGGAAGGGGATAGTCCCCGTTCTATTCCCAGCGTCCCAGCTATGCCGACTGCAAGCCGAACCGGGGCCTGCTCTCCTGTCAAGGGTTTAACTCAATAAACACCACAAACAAAATGACTTAAGCGTGCCGACTAGTTCCCATCACCCTGCTAAAATAAAGATCTGGATAGAAAATCAGTGAAACCACAGATGAAACAAAGATCAGAGGGCTGACATCCGGTCTTGTGGCACTTAAGTTCAAATATTTCAAGATCTTGAAAGATATCCATTTGTTTTCAAGATCTTAGCAAAGCGGTCCTGGGCTAAGTCTATATAAATGAAGATTTTGCACAAAAACAGATCGAGGATAGATCGCTTAGGCCAGGCGAGTTGCAGAGATCGGTTGCAGCGGCCAGAAGGTAACGGATTCGAGCGAGCTGGCGCCTTCCCATCGCAGGACGGCATTCTGTGCGGCGCCCTTGTAGTAGAAGCGCTTTGTCCAGGCGATGCGCTCGTTCACAATCAGCTCAATCACTGATCCATCGATATGGAGACGAATCTCAAAGGCTTCACCCTTGTCCAGGGAGAGCTTCAGGGGTCTCGCATCGATCGAGATCGAATCCGGATAAGCTGGATCGAACTCGATTGCCATCCATGTTTCCTTCGAGCTATCGCCTTCAATCACGAGCTTGAATGGGGCGGGTTGCCGGGTCGCACGATAGATCGCTTCTCCACAGCAACCTGCAATTTTGACGATTGTGCCTGCTTGCCCCTTGAGTTGTTGTTCCGTGCCTCGCAGCGTTCGTGCAGAATCAGCCACTCTGTAACGCAGGCTTCCATCCCCTGCCATGGACAGGATGCGCGGAAGAGACATCATTCCAGCCCATCCAGCAGCTTTATGTTCCGCTGCAAGCCGCGACTCCTGAATCCATCCCCATAGAATCCGGTTCCCTTTTGCATCGAGCTGAGTTTTGGGCGCATAGTAACTGCCATAGTCCAGGATCCCCATTCGCTCAGGATCGAAGGTCAGTTTCTCAAGATCGAAGTGTCCTGACTGCCAGAACGCCTTGCCCATCGTGGAGAACATGAGCACGTGCTTGTTGCCCAGAGCAAAGAACTCAGGGCACTCCCAGACATCCCAGGGCATGTAAGCCTCAAACGACAGTTCACGTTGTGCAAATACTTTTACGTACTCCCACGATCGCAGGTCTTTGGAACGGTACAGAAGGATTGATCCGCCAACATCGGGAAAACCAGAGGCGATCGGGGTATACCACCAATCTCCTTGTTTCCACGGAGAAGGATCGCGAAAGCCATTTACCTGAAGCCCAGGCGGAGGAGCCGCAATCACTGGCTGCGGAACCTTTGTAAAGCTCGAAAGCTCATCATCATTCGCCATTGCGATGCACTGCGTTTCGCGCAGAGACGAATCCTTGATCGTTGCTTCCTTATCAGTGGACTTTTTAACGCCGGTGTACATCATGCCTACCTTGCCGTCCTTAACAAAGGCGGTCCCACTGAAGACTCCTTCCTGATCTGGCCCTCCAGCGGTAGGAGCCATTGCCACAGGCATGTGCCTCCAATGAATCATGTCGTCACTTACCGCGTGATCCCAGTGCATATCTCCCCAGATGGCATCATGCGGGTTGTACTGAAAAAACATGTGGTACTTACCCTTCCAATAGATCGGGCCATTGGGATCGTTCATCCAACCCTTCGCCGGAAGCAGATGGTATTGTGGGCGAAGGGGATCCTTAGCCAGTGATCCGGACGATACTGGCTCTGAAGAAGATGCTTCCAGATTGCCCGCAACACTTGCTAACGTCGCTGCACCAGTCACATTGCGAAGGAATCTGCGGCGGCTATTTCTCATAGAACTATCCTGACAACGTATTATCCGCGCATAGAACGTGTTTTTTCGAAGAATGCGGTTCGAGGATCATTGAAATCTTCTTCCAGGAAATGGGATGACCCTGGCGGGCGAGCATTCCCTGACAGAACACCATAAATCGTAGCAACAAGCAGAGAAGACGAGTACGGAAATTTCTAAAACCGTTATCGCTTTGTTTTACATTTGCTGCATTTGCCGGGACAGCGAAGCAGGTCTACACTTACCAACTTAAGAGTGTTGATGACGGTGAATCGACTCACTGGTCGAGTACGATTCAAGAAAATTGAGAGTCGCAGGCCGAACACGGTGGCGTATCTTTGCGATATGACATTCTCTATCCCATGTTCGGGGACACCGAAGGGATAAACGAGAATTTGATCAATCGCATCCTATTTAGGTTGGACTAATCAGGCCGTCGGAAAAGGACTCGAAAATGGATCATTATTCAAGGCGTCGCTTTCTGAAAACCGGACTTATTGCGGGCACCCTTGCCAGCACGGGCGAATTTCCGTTATTTGCGGAACGCCGAACGGCAACGGACTGGATCACTCTCGGAAAATCCAATGTGAAGGTCACTCGGCTAGCGTTCGGAACCGGGAGTTTCAGTGGCAAAGTGCAGCGAGATTTAGGACAGGCACAATTCACCAAGCTTGTGCGTTATGCCCATGAACGCGGGATTCGTTTTTTTGAGACCGCGGAGTCGTATGGAGATATGCACAGGATGCTTGGGGTGGCGTTGGAGGGTGTTCCACGAGATAGCTATCGACTTATGTCGAAGGTGACTACACGGGAAGGCGTGGACCCACAGAAGAAAATTGACGAGTTGCGTAAGCTGGCGAACACCGAATATTTCGACGTGATGTTGCTGCATTGGCAACATACTTCGACATGGCCAACGGATACGAGCCGATGGCAAGATGGGATCCTGGATGCTCAGTTAAGGACCGCGGTCGTAAGTCATGGTGCGTCTGTCCACGGACTGCCTGCATTACGCCAGGTTCCTGGGAATAAGTGGCTCGACGTCGCAATGATTCGTGTGAATCACAAAGGCACGAGAATGGACGCCGAAGACTACAACACAGACGGCCTGGGAAATGTGAACGAAGTTGTGACCCACGTGAAACAGGTTCATAAAGAAGGTATGGGCGTAATCAGTATGAAACTAGTGGGCGAGGGCACGTTTAATCGCGAAGATCGTCAAGCAGCAATGAAATTTGCTTTCAAGAACGCTGGCGTCGACTGCGTGACGGTCGGTTACAAGAGCACAGCTGAGATCGATGAGGCCATCGAAAATCTCAATGCCGCGTTGGTGTAGCCGATTTGGGATATGAACTTGAGCAGTTCCTTAACGCGTAAGTGATTGATCTCCTCTCACGTAGGACTGCCTAATCCCACAGCCATAAAGCAATAACACAACTGATTTTAAACCTTGGTGGCGCTTGCCCTCGGGTTCTTTCGTTCTCTGATGGGTTGCATAGCGTGGGTGAGGCAGGAATAGGCCCCCTCAGTGGTCGAGGGTGTGGCAGGAGATGACTTTCGATTCAAGGGGAGAGCCCACCATCATATTCAGCTTGAGGAGTATCTGAAAGCTTCCGGTGGGGCCGATGTGGCAGTCTGCGAGGAGTTGCTCGAAGCGGGCGTAATCAGTGACGATCGAGATAACCAGGTCTGTGCCTTCATGCGTGGCGCCGCCGAGGAGCATGGCGCGACCGCTGCCTTCGAGGTTAGGTAGGAAGGAGATCAGGGCATAGTTTTCGCCGGTCCCCTGGGGGCCGGCAGTAGGCACATAGACCTCCGATTCGCCGTTGCGAGGATGCAGGTTGCGGACGACCTGGAGACCAGTAGTGTCATCGTGAGTGATATAGAAGTCGAGCCTATCTCTATATAGATCGGTCCATGGATTAGCGCGGCTGCTGCCGAGGAACAGGGTGTCTCGGGGAGATTTGACGTCGGAGAGACGGATCTCGCGTGAGGCGTGAGGCTCAATGGAGCTGTTGAAAGTGGCCGCGATGCCACTAATACGAGCGAGGGCGACAGCATCCACAGCAGCTATCTTGTCGCCACGGAGGGAGTGCACGCACACCAGCTGAAGGGGCTGAGCGAGGGTGTCGCAGCCGAGCTGGCCGTTGGCGTACTCGGAGACGGAGACGGAGTGATGTGTGAGGATCTGAATCTCATTCAGGTCGGGGTCGCTGGCTACGACGTACAGGGGGCGGGCGCCGGAAAAGAGGAGTGCCCAGGGAGTGTGACGAAACCGAGAGGGAGAACCGGTGAATCGGTTTGTCATCCAGAGTACAGAGGTGAGGAGGGCAGCGACGGCGATCAGGGTGGCGGTGAGCGGCCAGCGACGACGAGACTGCGGGACGAGTGGCTCTCGCGGGAGGAATAGGGATGAGGCGGGAGACTCTTCAGGGACAGTGACGTAGGGAGATAAGGCGGGGGGCGGCAGAGGGACCGGCTCTTCGGTGAGGGGAAGACGAAGAATCTCCGGAGCGTAGCTTCCGGGAGGAAGGCCGATCTGGAAGTCGGACGCGTGACCGTCACGGCTGTAGAACTGGGCGAGCCGCTTGCGAACGTCGCTCGCGGTAACGCGGACGACAGCGTCTTCGCCGGTGTCATAGTTGGGCGAACGGTGGAAGACTTCGATGCCGATGGTTCTCTCTTTGAGAGCCTCGGTATCTTGAACGATGGCTTTTTCGACGATGTACTGAAGGAACTGACCACTGCGTTTGCTGGTACTGAAAGCTGGCGATTCGATGATCTGCTCGACATGGAGTTTGAGCGCGCTGGCGATTTCGTCAGACCGAATGAGTCTGGCTATCTCGTTTAGCCGTTCTTCGAGTTGCGCCATCGCGAGGTTTCCATTCTGAGGTAAGGGGAATTATATCCATCGAAAGCTGAAGTAGTCTGGCCGGAACGGGAGGGGGTAGCTACCGTTAAGGGCTCCGAGCACGGATGTTTTGGCTGTAAATCTGCCAACTTGTCAGGAAACGTTTGGTTGTAGAGAACCTTGCGCGAACCCCGTCGATTGCAAATATTGTTCTAGTGCCAATCAAAAGACCTTCTGGAGTGTTCTCTAATTCTTCGTCTTAGTAGCGTGACGACATGCGTTGGAGTGCAGCCGGAGGCGGTGTGACGAAACTTGGAGGCTGCAATGCGGCACAAATTGTGGAAACGTGGATTAGCTATCCTGTCTGTTCTGATAGTGAGTTTGACCGGCGTGATGATAGGGCAGTCGAACCAGGGTTCGATTGCCGGAAGTGTATCCGACAGTACGGGGGCAGCCGTGCCGCACGCAGCCATAACGGCGAAGAGTCGGGAAACAGGAGCGGTACTGACGGCGGAGTCTTCAGAGGGGGGATCGTACCGTTTCCCAGCGGTCTCGCTGGGTACGTATGACGTGTCTGTTACCGTACCGGGGTTCAAAAAGGCGAGCTACTCGGGTGTAATTGTGCAGGTGAACACCATCTCCACCTTAGACATTACGTTGGAAGTGGGTAGCTCGAACGAGCAGATTACGGTGGAGGCGTCCGCACCATCGGTGCAGGCGGAGTCGTCAGAGCTAGGTGGCGTGGTAAGTACAAAACAGGTGATTGAGCTACCGCTGGCACTGGGAGGCGTGGGAGCGCTCCGGTCACCGGAGGCATTTGTATTTCTGCAGCCGGGAACAATTGGACCGGGGACGCAGAACACGAATAACGGTATTCGTCAGATCAAAGTGGGCGGCGCGCAGAATCAGGGTATGGCGATCCTGGTGGACGGACTGGATCAGCTGCGGTCGGAGAATGCATCGTTCTTTGATGAGGAGTCGCCGTCGGTAGAGGCGATCCAGGAGTTCAAGCTGACGATCTCGAATCCGCCGGCGGAGTTTGGGAGAACGACGGGAGCGGTGGAGAGTTTTGCGACGAAATCAGGAACGAACCTAATTCATGGGTCGGTATACGACATCTTTCGCAACGAGGCGTTGGACGCAAATACGTACTTCAATAATGGCAGGAAGTCGCTATGCCTGGGAGCGGCGACGACGCCGGCGGCTAATGCGAACTGCAACAGTCTGTATCGTCGGCCTTCGAACAAGCAGAATGACTATGGCGTGAGTCTGGGTGGTCCGGTGGTGATTCCACATGTGTATAACGGACGGGATCGCGCATTCTTCTTCTTTTCTTGGGAGCAGTTCAGGCAGAGCACAGGCGGCCCGGTGACCTCAACTTTGCCGACCACGGCGATGCGTAATGGAGATTTTTCGGCGCTGCTGACGAAGTCGGTGATCGCGACGAATCCATGCGATGGTACGCCGGTATACCAGGGTCAGATCTTCGATCCGTCTACGACAAGGGCGGTGAACGGAGTGCAGTGCCGGACGGCATTTCCAGCTAATGTGATTCCCGCGAGCCAGATTACGACGATTGCGAAAAACTATTTGAACTACTACCCGATTCCGCAGACAAATGCGACGTTCAACAATTACACGATCAACCAGCCGTATCCGATCGCGAATACAACATACACGATTCGTATCGATGCGAATGCGACCGCGAAGAATAAGATCTTCGGCTCGTGGACTGCGCGACAGAATACGAGTCAGAAAAATCCGCGGACGCTTCCGGATCCGGTGGATCCGAACCAGTGGAATCAGAACTTCGTGACGCACCTGTTCCGGTTTGGGCTGACGACGTCGGTGAACGTGCACATCGTAAATCAGTTCCTGGCCGGGTATAACCGGACGAACGCGAAGAACTTCAGCGTTTCGGCGCAGGGCAACACTAATTACGCGCAGCAGTTGGGTATTGGAAATATCAATGCGGTAGCGTTTCCGATTACGACTGTGGGCGAGTCGATCCCGGTGCTAAACAGCGGCAACAACGGCGACCCAATCGATAATGGATTCCGGTTCGCTGACACGCTCTCCGTGGAACGCGGGCATCACTACTTCACGTTCGGCGGCGACTACCGCTACCAGCAGTTCAACACGTTCAACGGGCCGATACCTAGAGTCACGTTTGGGCGCGGACAGACGGCTGGGACAGCCGCGACGATTACGACGACCAACAGCGGCAACGGATTTGCAAGTTTGTTGCTGGGTCTGCCAACGTCCGCGTCGATTAACACATATTCGAGCCAGCCGCGATGGATCTCGTCATATTGGGCTATCTTCTTTCAGGATGACTACAAAATTCGGCCCGATCTAACGCTGAACCTAGGGATCCGGTATGACGTTGACCTGCCGCGAAGGGAGATCCACAACAGAACTTCGAACTTCAGCGAGACGGCTATCGATCCGGCCTCGGGCAGGGCGGGCGCGCTGATCTTCGGTACGACATGCCATTGCAATGCAAAGTGGATCGATCCGTACTGGAAGGACATTGCGCCGCGGCTGGGCTTTGCGTACTCACCGGCGGCGGCGGGCGGGAAGTTTGTGCTGCGAGGAAGCTACTCCATTCTGTATGGACCGATGTTCTATGCTGATGGCGGAAGCCAGATGAATACGGGGTACAAGGCGAACGCGTCATTTACCAGTGTGAACAATTTCTCGCCAGCGTTTGATCTTGCGAGTGGGTTTCCGGCGTATGCAACGCCTCCTCTATTGAACCCGAGCTACTTTGAGGGGCAGGTGGTGGCTTCCAACTATATCCGCGCGAATATGAATCGGCCAGCGATGACGCAGCAGTGGAACCTGGAAATCCAGCAGGAGTTCGCGCCGGATCTTATCTTCACACTGGGATACCTCGGGCAGAGGGGAAATCGGCTCCGGTCGAACCTGGAGAATATCAACAATATTCCGAAGAGTGCATTTGGGCTGGGGGATAACCTGGCACGGACGCTGCCTTCGAACACGGCGGGAGTGACGCCTCCGTTCCCGACCTTTTATTCGGTGTTCGGGAACAGTGTCCAGACGGCGCAGGCGCTACGACCGTTTCCGCAATACCAGGCAATCCAGACAAATTGCTGTCTGCAGAATGACGGACAATCGACCTATCACGCGCTGCTGGTTTCGCTGGTGCGACGGTTCCGAAGCGGAACCAACCTGCAAGTGTCGTACACGTGGTCGAAGAATATAACGGACGCGGATACGATTGTGCTGAACACGAATAATCTGAGCGCGATCCAGGACCCAACAAATCTGAAGGGAGAGAAGTCGGTTAGTACGCAGGATGTGCCGGATGTGTTTGTGACGAGCTTTATCCAGGAGATGCCGTTCGGGAAAAATAGGCGATACCTGAACAATGGTTTGCTGAGTGTAGTGGCGGGAGGATGGCAGGTGGGCGCGATTCTGCGTTACCAGTCGGGCACTCCGATGTCGTTCGGATGCGCCTCGTCAATTCCAGGATGGGACAACTGCGTGCGCTTTAATCAGCGGCCAGGAAGCACGTTCCGCAGTGCGGCGTCTAGAAACAATGCGGTGAATCCGTTCATCGTGTCCAGTAGCGGCGCCGATCCGAATGTAAACAGTTTGTTCAATCTCAACGTAAACCGGGATCCCGTGAACGGCGCTTTTGTCGATCCGAATGCATCTCGCGGTGGGGGAGCTTATCAACTGGGCAACATTGCACGCGTGACTAGCGCGATCCGGTTGAACGGATTCAAGAACGAAGACCTGAGTATCATCAAGAACACGCACCTGACCGAGAAGATGGAGTTACAGCTGAAATACGAGATGCTGAATGCGTTCAATCGGCACGCCTTCGGCGTTCCGTCACTAACACCAACGGACAACCTGTTCGGCGTGCCTACTACGACACTAACGACGGCAAGAAACTCGCAGATCACGGCGAGGATTCGCTTCTAGTCAACTGTGTGGGCTGTACAGAAGAGTGGGTGGCATTTTGTTTTTCTTCAGATGATCTAGCGTAAGCTGAGAGGTTTCCTCGTGCGGATTTATTATCGTGGCTTGATTGTGCTTGCGGGTCTTGCAACGTCTCTATGTATCCCGAAAGCAGGGTATGGGGTACCAATCTCTGCGGACCTATCGGAAGTGAAACCCGGGCCGATTGCGGTAACCTCGACTGGAAGCGAGCTTTCGGTTGCGTGGCGGGATGGGAGCAATCATCAGTGGAAGGCAATATTTGCGCTCGAGAGCAAGCTGCCGCTGATTACTTCTATCTCGTCGGACGGGGCTGTGGTTATAGATCGCGCCGTGCCGTTCTACCGTCTGAGTACAGGCGTGCGGACGGGCGGATGGGACGCGTTCTTCGATTTTCCACCGATGCGTGTACAGGGCACGCGGACCTTTGTGCAGAGCTTTCATCCCACATCCGTAAAGGCGACCACAATTGGCGATCGCATAGAGATTTCATTTGATGGCATGCAGATGGGGATCTTCTCAGGGACAATGCGGTACGAGTTCTATCCGCAGAGCTCGCTAATTCAGCAGGTAGCGGTGTTGACAACAAACGACCCGGATGTGGCATATACGTACGATGCCGGCCTAATAATGGCTTCTGAGGCGGATCGCAGACCAGGGCTTAACATGGGCTCGAGTATCGTGTATTACGACGCCGATAAAAAGTTACAGTCGATAACGTCACCATACGGGTCGGAACGACATACGCTGCGTGTTCACTATCGCGCTGTAGCCGCGAAGATGGGTACCGGCAGCATTGTTGCGTTTCCTGCACCTCACCGCTACTTGTTTGCGCGCGACTACACGACGAACATGGGGTATGCCTGGTACAGCGCGTGGCGAGGCAAGGTGGGGTTGGGGATTCAGCAATGGCCTGACGACAATACGCTGATCTATCCATGGATGAATGCTCCTCCGGGTACGAAGCAGGAGATGGGAATTTTCTTCCTCCTTGGTGCCGGAACACCGCAGGCGACGCTGGACCGTGTGCTGGCCTATACGCACAAGGATGTGTATCCGCATATGGATGGGTACGTTACCTTCGCGCCGCACTGGCACTTTGCCTACACAGAGCAGGCGGTCGCTAACGGGCCGAAATGGGTGCCTCCATTCAAGACGGCGTTAGAGAAGATTGGCGTGGATGTAGCGATGATTATGGATTTTCATATCGATGGCCACCCCCAAGATCTA
>Ga0268266_10003436_pt1 | contig 15814 bp, 17 predicted proteins | sample KBSS13metaG_FD_190356 | JGI IMG/M metagenome (GOLD analysis project Ga0268266, IMG submission 190356) | Switchgrass rhizosphere microbial communities from Kellogg Biological Station, Michigan, USA - KBS S1-3 metaG (SPAdes) (version 2) | ecosystem: Host-associated > Plants > Roots > Rhizosphere...
TCGAAGACAACTGGGTCGGCGGACAGAGGATCGAAGGATCGTTCGACAGCCGCGCGGGTTCGCTGCTGAACATGTTCGACTTCAAGAATCCTCAGAATGGGAACTTCCTTCTGGACGAGAGCACCGGAGTGCCGACCAACAACCATGGCGGCTGGGCTCATGATGGTGGTCACGATCACGATGGCCCAAGTCACGGCTGGAACTAGCGACAAAAGACACTAAAGTAGCCGTAGATAACTTAGCTGAGTAGACGAAGGGTGTCGGGAGCGAACCTGCTTCCGCGCCCTCGTCGTTTTCGTTTTTGTGAAGAAAGCGAGCGAACGGGTTTTGATCTCACGAAGAAGATTTCTGCGCCGAGCGGGCGTTCTCGCCACGGGGCTCTCCATCGAACGAACTGCCATCGCCAGCGGCATCGCTCCATCCTCGAAGGCACTCGATCCAAATACGCTGAAGCCCTACGTCGATCTGCTTCCGCTTCCCGCGCTGGTGAAAAGCAGCGGTACGCATCCCGATCCTGACGATCCATCGAAGAGCCTTCCGCTCTATCGCGTCTCCATGCAGGAGATTCATCAGAAGGTGCATCGCGATCTGCCTCCAACGCGAATGTGGGGCTTCAACGGTACCTCGCCCGGGCCGCTCTTCGAGACGCGAAGTGGGCAAGGCCTCATGGTGGAGTGGGTGAATCAGCTTCCCCAGAAACACTTCCTCCCCATCGACCACACGCTGCACGGTGCTGAGGCCGATCAGCCCGAGGTGCGATGCGTGGTCCATCTGCACGGCGGACGCACTCCCGCGGCAAGCGATGGATATCCCGAAGACTGGGTCGTGCCCGGCAAATCGCTGCTCTATCACTACCCAAACCGTCAGGACGCAGCACTGCTCTTCTACCACGACCACACCATGGGGATTAATCGGCTGAACATCTACGCTGGCCTGCAGGGATTGTTTATCGTGCGGGATGAAGCAGAAGATGCGCTGAATCTGCCCAAAGGAAAATACGAGATTCCCCTGATGCTCTTCGATCGGTTTTTGCGTGCCGACGGGCAGCTGGAGTATCCCGTCTCGGGCGATCCGAAGTCGCCCTGGGTTCCTGAGGTCTACAGCAACGTGATGCTGGCGAACGGCAAGCTCTTTCCCTATCTCGACGTCGAGCCGCGCAAGTACCGGTTTCGCGTGATGAACGGTTCGAACACACGCTTCTTCCGTCTGTCGTTCGGCGACCTGATCGAGATGCAGGTCATTGGCAGCGACCAGGGATTGTTGGAGGCTCCCGTGAAGACGAAGCGCGCGTTGTTGTCTCCAGCAGAGCGGAGCGATATCGTCTTCGACTTCAGCGCGCATGCGGGCGAGAAGATCGTGCTGAAGAGCGATAGCTTCGACATTATGGAGTTCCGCGTAGCCGCGACTGGAACGAAAGATTCAAGCGCGTTGCCTTCGACCCTGCGCTCCATTGAGAGAATCCCCGAGAGTCGCGCAGTCAAGACAAGAAGGCTGACGCTCGACGAGACCATGAACAAGGTGCACGAGTCCATGGGAATGCTGCTGAACAACACTCCCTGGCATCATCCCGTGACGGAGAAACCCGTCATCAACACCACGGAGATATGGGAGCTGGTGAACCTGACCGAAGATACGCACCCCATCCATCTGCACCTGGTGAAGTTCCAGATCCTCGACCGTCGCAGCTTCGACGTCTTTCACTTTCAGGACACCGGAGAGATGCGCTACACCGGACGCGCCGTCCCCACTGAACGTGAAGAAGCCGGATGGAAGGATACGGTGCGCTGCGAGAGGGGCCATGTGACTCGCATCATCGTTCCGTTCGAGGGCTATACCGGGCGGTATGTCTGGCACTGCCATCTGCTGGAGCACGAAGACAACGAGATGATGCGGCCTTACGAGGTGGTTGAGGCGTAAGTTTGTTGCCAACGAATGTTTCATCTTGAACGGAACGGAAAGCGAAACCGCAGGTCCTTCGACTCCGCTACGCTCCGCTCAGGATGACACTTCTGATGGACGCATTGGAGTGAGACACAACCGGGGAGTCCGCTCCGCCCCTGTGCGCGGAACGCCGAGTAGGGTATCGTAGAGCGGACAATCCAGCACCGGGCCCACGCGTCTCATTCCATCCGAGGGAGTGCCTGTATGGCGACGAAAAAAAGGTCTGCTTCAACTCGAAAGAAAGCAGCGGTGAAGAAGACTGCTGCGAAGAAGACTGCTGCGAAGAAGGCTCCGGCGAAGAAAGCAGCGCCGAAGAAGACGGCGGCAAAGCGCTCAACAAAACAGGCATGGCCCAAGCGGAATGTAGTTCCCGATAGTATCGATCTGCGTGACCGGCCTTATCAGCCATCGGTGATGCTGATTCCAGCCGAAGTGCTCGCTCCTTCGATCGATATCCCTGTTCTGAATCAGAGGCAGACAAACGCGTGTACAGGCTTCAGTCTGGCCAGCGTCATCTTTCATCTGCAATTCAAGGCGAAGCGCGAAAAGGTGCCGCAGCCTGTCTCGCCCTTCATGCTGTACTCCATGGCGCGGCGTTATGACGAGTTTCCCGGCGACCCCACAAAAGATACAGGCTCGAGCCTGCGCGGAGCCATGAAGGGCTGGTTCAAGTACGGCGCCTGCGCGGCGAAGCTGTGGCGCAGCGAGCCCATGCCGCCTCCCTCGGATAACCCCGAAGACGACTGGTGGCAGGACGCCGTGCGCCGTCCTTTGGGAGCGTACTACCGCGTCGATCCGCGAAGCGTGACCGACATGCAGGTTGCGTTGAATGAGATTGGCGTTCTCTATGCCGCCGCCGCATGTCATGCAGGCTGGATGGAGGGCCTTCGGCCCAAGCAAAAGCGCAAAGTGGCCACAGAATCCAGCAAGGAATACTGGGTCATCCCGCAGAAGAAACCGACACCTGCGGATGGAGCCCACGCCTTCGCCATCGTCGGCTATACGCGCGAAGGGTTCATCATCCAGAACTCCTGGGACACCAACTGGGCGACCAATGGGCGAGGCGTGCTCACCTACCAGGACTGGATCGAGAACGCGATGGACTGCTGGGTAGCTCAGCTTGGCGTAACCACCGACCTGCACGCCGAGATCGCAAGCTCACCCACGCTGCGCTTCAAGCAGGGTCGTGTGCAGCTGGCCAGCGATCAGACCTTGCGCAACCGCGAGATCGGCCCCTTCATCATCGATATGGAGAACAACGGCAGGCTCAGCAACACGGGAGACTTCCGTACCCAGGACAGCGATGTAGGCGCCCTGCTCAATCAGCATCTCGGCGAAGCCCGCACGAAGTGGGGACTGCGCGACAGCCAGCCGGTCGATATCGCAATCTACGCGCACGGCGGTTTGACCTCGGAGAACGATGCCGCTGACACCGCAGCGCAGTGGATCCCCGCCATGTACGAGCGGCAGATCTTTCCCATCTTTCTTATGTGGGAGACCGATCTGTGGTCGACGCTGAAAAATATCTTTACCGACACCATGGCAAAGCAGCCACGCACCACCGGCGCCGTTATGGATCGCGTAAAAGACTGGTGGGACTCCCGCCTGGAGCGGCTCCTTACAGTTCCCGGAACGCGAGTGTGGGGCGAGATGAAGCAGAACGCCGATGCCCTCTCCGGAGCGCCGGATAGCGGCGGCGTCAAGCTGTACGAGGCGAGCAAAAGCTCACCCTACTTCAAAGATCCCTCAAAGATCCGTTTGCACCTGATCGGTCACTCCGCTGGATCGATCGTGCACAGCTACATCGTCAACCGCCTAAAATGGAACTTCGAGACGGTCAACTTCATGGCTCCCGCCGTCCGCACCGATCTCTTTCAGAGCAATGTCGTGCCCGCGATCCGGAGTGGAAAGGTCAAACAGTTCAACCACTTCCAGCTGACGGACGAGATGGAGCAGAAAGACCCTACCTGCAAGCCGATTCTCGATTACAGCCGTTCGCTCCTTTACCTCGTCTCGCAGTCCTTCGAGAAGGGACAGGTGACGCCGATCCTGGGCATGGAGAGGTTCTTCACCAGCGAGATCGCGCCCCTCGGACTCAAGAATGTATCGACTTATAAAGCTGTCGGACCTTCTTCGAAGAGCACAACCCACGGCGGCTTCGACAACGACCAGACCACGCGGGACAAGATTCTTTCCCTGATTAAGGGATGACGGCCCTCAACAAGAACCTTCAGAGAGGTATAGCCTGTCTTCGTGAGCGCTGACGAGGCTGAGATTCTTTCCATCGACGGACGTGAGGTGCGGATCACGCACCCCGAGAAGCTCTACTTTTCAAAGCAGGTCAAAGTCTCGAAACTCGACCTTGTGCGTTACTACCTCGCAGTAGCGCCCGGTGCACTGCAAGGGATTCGTGACCGCCCCATCGTTCTGAAGCGCTTCGTCAACGGAGCCGAGGCCGAGCCCTTCTACCAGAAGCGCGCTCCCGGCGATCACCCCAAGTGGGTTCGCACTGTCACGCTCTCCTTTCCCTCGGGCCGCACCGCCGAAGAGATCGTTGTCGACGATACGGCGGGCCTGGCCTGGATCGTCAACCTTGGTTGCATGGAGCTGCACCCGCATCCCGTACGCACCGGCGACCTCGATCATCCCGACGAACTGCGCATCGATCTCGACCCGATTCCCGGCGTGGCCTGGGACGATGTTCGCCGCGTCGCCATGGAGGTGAAAGCCGTCCTCGAGGAGGTTGGTCTGCGAGGCTGGCCGAAGACCAGCGGATCTCGGGGGATGCATGTGAATGCGCGCATCGAGCCGCGCTGGACCTTTACCGAGGTGCGGCGGGCAGCCATCGCACTCTCACGCGCCGTCGAGCGCCGCGTCCCGCAGCTCGCCAGTTCCAAGTGGTGGAAGGAGGAGCGGCACGGAGTCTTTCTGGACTACAACCAGAACGCGAAAGACCGAACCACAGCGTCTGCCTATTCGGTCCGGCCGCTGCCGGATGCGCGGGTCTCGGCACCGCTCGAGTGGGATGAGGTAATGGAGTGCGACCCGCAGGAGTTCACCGTCTTCACCATGCCTGCTCGCTTTGCGGCGAAGGGCGATCCACACGCCAGGATGGATGCCGCGGCTGGTTCGCTCGAAGGTCTGCTGGAGCTGGCGGCCCGGGATGAAGCAGAAGGGCTCGGCGATGCTCCCTGGCCCCCGCACTTCCGCAAGATGGAAGGTGAAGGAAAGCGGGTGGCCCCGTCGAGAGCGAAGAAGGAGGCAACGACTGAAGCGGCCCCCACTGCGACGCCGAAGCGAAGGCAGTCGAAGATGCCTCTGCTCGTGATCGCCAACTCCACCAACAAGCAGGAGGCGCTCGATGGCCTGGAGCGGTGGAAGGCGCGACACCCCGAGGCCGCAAAGCTGCTCGCCGTCGACGACGTGCTGGTCGACTCCATGCGCGGCAGCTCTTCGACATGGACCCGTATTCGTGTAAACCTGCGTCATGTTCCTGAAGAAGCGCGTCCTCCACAGGAGACGCCAGACCCTGACGACGATCCCACGCGCAAGTGGCGCGAGATGCGAGCCCAGGCCACAGCGGAGGGCGAGAAACCGAAGCGCACACGAAAGAAGAAGGAATAGCACGCTGGCCTTGCATCTTCGCCAAAAAAGATTGACCGATAGTCGGATTTAGATATACTCGGTTACCGATATAGTCGAAATCCGACTTCTGGATACAGATGCGAATCCGAAACATTATAAAAAAGCTCGCACTACCGTTGTTATTCATGTCCTTTCTATTCAGCTCAGCAGCTTATGGCCAGAGCGGGAGGCGGGTCCCCGATGACACATCGCACAAGGTGCAATTGATCGAAGTACAGCCGGGGGTGAAGCTCGAGGTGTTGGATTATGGCGGAATTGGGAGACCGATGGTCTTTCTGGCCGCGTTGGGCCAAGATGCTCATGACTGGGATCGGTTTGCACCCAAATTTGTTGCGAGATATCACGTCTACGCCATTACTCGACGCGGGTTTGGAAGTTCCGACAAACCGGAACCAACGGATGAAAACTATGAGTCTGATCGATTGGGTGACGACGTTCTAGCAGTGATGAGCGTGTTGCACCTGGAGAAGCCGGTGCTGGTGGGATTCTCGGTGGGAGGCGAGGAGCTAAGCTCAGTTGGAAGCCGTTTCCCAGAGAAGGTGTCGGGCCTTGTATACCTGGACGCTGGATATCCTTACGCACTTTATGACGCGAAGGTCGGCGAGCCACTGCTCGACCGCGCTGAACTGCGCCGGTTGTTGAGGCAAGCCGAGCACGAAATGCCAATGAGTGATGAGCTGAGACGGAAACTGTTGGCGAGTATGCAGCGAAATGAGGACCTGTTACGCAACGGACTCAAGCTTGAAGAGATTGCGAGGAAGAATCCGGCTCCAAATAATACAAATTCTCCCCCGCCACCGCCAGGCCCCCCGATGCCACCTCAGATGATCGCAATTAGGAATAATGGCGACAAATACACTCAAATCCCCGTTCCTATTCTGGCGATTTATGCGGTACCGGTAGATTTGAGCAACATTTTCAAAGATCCAGAAGCTCGAGCTAAAGTCGAAGCGGAAGACGCGAAGTTTCGGAATGCCTCGGCTGATGCGTTCGAGAAGGCTGTGCCTTCCGCGCGTGTGGTTCGGATTCCCCACGCCACACATGACGTATTCGCGAGTAACGAGACCCAGGTAATGACGGAGATGGATGCGTTCCTTGCGAGACTGCAGTGATGAAATGCAGGGTGCGAACACCGTAAGGGCAACTATGGACGGCCTGCACTAACCTCATCTGAAGGCACTGAAACAAAGACCGTATAATCGGGCTATGGACGCCTCACCGCTGGTTGGAGTCATCATGGGAAGCCGCAACGACTACGCGGTGATGAGCGGCGCCGTCGAGATGCTGACGCGGTTCGGTGTACCGCACGAGGTTCGCGTTGTCTCGGCCCATCGCACCCCCGATCTTCTCTTCGAATACGCCCAGACTGCCGCCTCTCGTGGGCTTCGCGTCATCATCGCGGGCGCAGGTGGAGCAGCCCATCTGCCGGGAATGGTTGCGGCAAAGACCGTCGTTCCCGTGCTTGGAGTTCCGATTCCGGCGACCTCGTTGCAGGGCATGGACTCGCTGTTAAGCATCGTGCAGATGCCTAAAGGAGTGCCAGTCGGTACCCTTGCCATTGGAGCGCCCGGAGCGGCGAATGCCGGCCTGCTGGCAGCACAGATTCTTGCCACCACCGATCCCGACCTGCGCGAAAAGATCTCCGCATGGCGTGACGCTCGCCGCGACGAAGTTCTCTCCCAGACCCTCCCTCCTCCCGGCGAGGAGAGCTCCGAGGGCAACGCGTGAGCAAGAGTTTGACCGCACAACCGATCCTTCCCGGCGCAACCATCGGCATCTTTGGCGGAGGCCAGCTCGGCCGCATGACAGCCATGGCCGCGCGAGCCATGGGCTACCGCATCCAGGTGCTCGATCCCGACCCGGCATGCCCGGCACGCTTTGTCGTTGACGGCTGCATCGAGGCCAGCTGGGACGACGCAAGAGAAGCCGCCAATCTCGCACGAGGATGCGATGTAGTCACACTCGAGATCGAACAGATCTCGCTCGCCAGCATGGATGCGGCAGCAAACTACGCTCCCGTGCGCCCCGGCCGTTCGATGCTCGCCGTCATCCAGGACAGGATCGAGCAGAAGAACTGGCTGAAGAAACATGGCTTCCCTCTCGGTGACTATCGAGCCGTGCCGTCACTCGACGAACTCCGCGCCGCCATCGCCGATCTCGGAGGCCGCTGCTTCTGTAAGAGCGCTACCGGCGGCTACGACGGCCGCGGACAAGGCAAAGTTGGCTTCCGCGCAGGCGCCGATCCCGAGCAGGAGGTTCGCGGTGCCTGGGAGGCCTTGGGCGAAGGTCCAGGCGTCGTCGAAAAGGCAATCGACCTCGAACGCGAGATCTCTGTGCTGGTCGCGCGCAGTCCCTCGGGCGAAGTAAAAGTCTACCCCGCTGCCTGGAATCACCACGAGAATCAGATCCTTGCGTGGAGCGTTCTGCCTGCGCCGCTCTCGCAGACAATGGCTACCGAGGCGCGACAGCTCGCCGAATCCATCGCCGACACCTTCCAGCTCGAGGGTATCCTCGCCGTGGAGATGTTTGTCGCCACCTCCGGTCAGCTTCTCGTAAACGAGCTCGCCCCTCGGCCCCATAATAGTTACCACTCCAGCGAACGAGCCTCGGTCACCAGCCAGTTCGAGCAGCTTGTGCGCGCCGTCTGCGATCTTCCGTTAGGCGACGTGGACACCGTGCAGCCGTGCGCAATCGCAAATCTTCTGGGAGACATCTGGCTGAATGAGGATGGCTCGCCACGAGAGCCGAAGTTCGACGCAGCTCTCGCTGTGCCAGGGGTTAGGCTGCATCTGTACGAGAAGCATCGGCCCCGTCGCGGTCGCAAGATGGGCCACCTGAGCGCTATCGGCAGTACGGCTGAAGAGGCCGTCGCGAATGTGTTGAAGGCCCAGGAGCAGTTGTAATCTCGATTCGTCTATCGAACGAAACGTGAGAATATAACTCTCGCAATGAGCGAAATGCGAACTAAAACGGTCTATCGGCCACCTATTGGCAAGTATGTTGGCTTGGCCTTGATAGTCAATCCAAAAGATAAACGATCAAACACGATTTATCGACCGCTCATTCGCAGAGAAAAGGGTTTGGAAGCCTCTCAAGATCCCGAGCAGCGGAAGAAGGACAACCGTGCAGCCCTGGGTACATTTATCCTCGTGGCTTTGCTGATCGCCCTCTTCTCTTACTTTCAGTCACGCTGGCTTTAGAGCTGTAAGAACCTCAACAATTACGAGCGTTTTTCCACAGCACATGCTATCTTCAAAGGTGCACTGGATTCGGTGCAGTAGTTTTGAGAGGGTCAAGGTGAGCAGCTCCGAGCTCGAATATGTGCTTTCTCTCCGCGATGCCAACGTCGGCAGCAGCCAGAAGCGTCTGCGTGCCGAGATCATCGACTTCATTCAGCGGCATGAGGACGCGGTGCTTGCCCAGCTCCGCGCGCACGAGTCGGCCGTAATTCCTACCTCATTCGGCGAGATCACATTGAACCTCTCCGACCTCCACGAAGCCGTAGCTTAGGAGATCACTGGTGCTGGCGCTCCTCGTCAGCTTCCTCATCGCCGTTTACCTGCTGGGACCCAACCTCATCGCCCGATGGGCGGCCGATCTCGTTGTCTTTCGCAAGACTCGCATCGAAAGCCACGCCGAGGAAGTCGCGCGCTCCATCATCAACGCAGCCATTCCTCTGGTTCTTGCAGTCGCATGGGCGCGATGGTCTGGCGCACTCTGGAGCGCAGGTTCGCAGCGCGATGTCGAGGTCGTCTTCTCCGCTCTCCAGAGCGACAACTTCTTTCAGACGCACCACCAGCAGTTCTTCACCAGCCTCTATGCGTTCTTCTGGATGAACTACGCCATCCTTTGGCGGCTGTATCTAATCGTTTTCCTGATCGCTGCGATACGCACAGCAATCGTGTTGAACTATAACCGCGTATGGCGGAGATTGCACAAACGCTGGATGCGCACGCTGCTTGCAACGATTGTTCCCCGCATCTCCGAGTGGGATCTGCTGTTCAGCGACATGCTCTTACCCGAAGGCAGCTTCCGCATCATGGCCGACGTCCTCACCAAGACGGGCGGCCTCTACCAAGGAGCGATTCAGGATCGCATGCTGAACAACGACGGTTCGTTACAGAGCATCACGCTGGCGAACCCGCGCCGCTTCGAACGTAACGACTTTCGCAAAGCCAAATCTGAAGACCTCGAAACCGTCCCGGATGAGTTCTGGTTCAATATCCCCGGAAACCTGTTCATCGTCATGGCGTCCGATATCGCCAACCTGAATCTTCGTTACATCAGGCGCAAACCTCTCTCGTTCCAGCCCTCCAGCGAGGAGCGCGAGGTCCTGTCGCGTCTGCTGGAGCGATTGAAAGAAGAGAAATAACAATCACTTTGAAATGCGTCGGATCGCTCGCCTCGTCAAAAAATGCATCCAAAGGCAGCCACCTGCGACGCAAACGAGCGACACCCCCTCATCTCTTGGAGTAATTGCAACGTGAAGAATAAAGAGTGAAATCAAGAGAATTGCTCCACTCAGGAAAAGCCACTTGCCGATCTCCAAAAAGGTCAGCACGGTAGCTATGCGCGACCAGCGAAGTCCCGGTTCTCCGTCGACACCTTAACCTTCTCGCCTTCTTTCAGAAACAGCGGCACTCGAATCTCCAGCCCTGTCTCGAGCTTTGCCACCTTGGTTACGCTGCCGCTCGACGTGTCGCCCTTGATGCCTGGCTCCGTCTCGGTAACCGTAAGCTCAACGAAGATGGGCAGCTCAAGGCCGATGGGATTTCCGTTGTACTTGTGCACCTGGATCTCGAGGCTCTCAATCAGAAAGTCCGTCGCATCTCCCACCATCGACTCGGTCAGGGTAAGGGTCTCGTAACTCTGCTGGTCGAGGAAGTGAAAACCGTCGCCATCGTTATAGAGAAACGTCGCGGGCACCAGCTCAAGATCCGGTTCCTTGAACTTGTCTCCTGCCTTGAAGCTCTTTTCAAAGACGGAGTTATTGAGCAGGTTGCGCATCTTCAGACGCACCAGCGTCTGTCCGCCTCGCGCGGTCGGTGAGCTGACCTCCGCGTCCATGCAGTAGTAAGGAATGTTTTCATGCTCGAAGAGCATCTTGCGCTTCACATTAATTGCTTCAATCAGGGCAGCCATAACTCTTAGAAGTATACGGTGGGACGTGTAATCTCGTCGTTATGAAGATCGAGCTCTCCCAGCAGATGCGCGCGACGATGCGATTGCATCGATCCAGCGCTACTTTGAAGAAAACATGACGGAGCCCATCGGCAACCTGCCCGCAGGCTTGTTGTTGGACTTCTTCGTCGAGGACATCGGACCTGCCATCTACAATCGCGCCATCGCGGACGCGCAGTCTCGCCTTGCCTTGCGAGTATCGGACCTGAGCGGGGAGCTATACGTAGACGAATTCCAATACTGGCCGAGAACCGAAGCCAGACGCAGAAGCCGAAGAAAATAATCGGGATGCAACACCAGTCCGTCCCCAACATGTCATTTCCTTGTAAAAGAGCCGGCCTGCCGTCATTTCCGTGTGACCCTCGCTGACCGCAGTGCTCTAATGGAAAGCTGCCCTCGCGAGACAAGCTCGATATCGCAGTCTACGAATGGAGAGCAACCGAAGAACTCTTATCCATGAAGGAGAAACACGCATGTTCGACATGAAGAACCTCGCCCAGCTCAAAAAGCTGGATGAAAACGCGCCAGAGTCGATGAAGGCCTTCTGGGCCTTCGACAAGATCGCCTATCAGCCGGGTGCGATCGACGCTCTGCATAAGCAGCTGATGGCGCTCGCCGTCGCCCTGACGACGCAGTGCCCCTATTGCCTGGAGCTCCATCGCAAGGCTGCCGTCGATGCAGGTGCGACAGAACAGATGATCGCCGAGACCGCGGTCGTCGCTGCGGCCATGCGGGCAGGCGCTGCGATTACGCACGCCACTCATCTCTTCAAGAGTTAGATTTTCCCCGGGCTCGCGAATCGACATGGAAGGAGTGACGGCCTCAAGAGCTGTTGTTCCTTCCATCGTTTCTCTCATCCTGGTTACGGCATGCCCGAAGGTTGTAGATCTCCCGGCACGTCTGGTCTCGCTTCTCCCGCTATTCTTAAGTTCATGAGGCGTTGGCTGGTTCTCTGTATCCTTCTCATCCTTACTGCAGCAGCTCATGCAACGGAAGTCGGCATTTCCGCCCAGGCGCTCGAGCGAACCCTAAAAACTCAGCTCTTTAATGCCCCCGACGGGCGCTACTACCTTCGCGGCGATCGCAACTCCGCCTGCTTCGTCTACGCTGATTCGCCTCGTATTACGTTCGAGCAGGATCGCGTCGTTGTTCACATCCACACTCGCGCCAAACTTGGCACAGGCGTCTATGGCGCCTGCGTTGGAGTCGCGCTAACACGCGATGTCGATGTCTCTGTTCTTCCTGACGCTCAGGGCGAAACCATCGGCTTCCGCGACGCCCGCATCGATCACCTGTCCAACTCAAAGGAACTGAACTTCCTTCTCGTCCCCTTCCTCTCCCACCAACTGCCCCAGCAGATGAAGATAAACGCCGCCGACCTGATGCGCCAGCTACTCAGCCGTTCGGCCGAAACCACCGGCTACGCCTTCGCCCTTACCACCCTCAAGATCCACTCGATGCTGGTTCAGGGTTCTCTGCTCGTCCTCGACGTGGACGCCGGAATGAGGGTCAACTGACGCGACCGTCTTTCCCGACTTTATCGTCCTGCGAGCAATCACTGTGCGCGCACTCTCACCCGGTAGCAGAACCTCCGGAGCATCCTTCGGCGGTGTGAACCTTCCGTTGGTGAGATACGCAACTCCCATCACCGCCGTGAACTCCGGATAAAAAAAGGCCAGCGGCACGACATACTTCTTCGACTTCACCAGCGACTCCATCACCCCGTCCACCGGATGACTGCGCGGAATCTCTCCCTCGATCTGCGGAATCACAAACACCGTGAACGGCAGTTCCGGGTTCTTCTTCGCATACTTGCTGAGCGAACGCGCTACCTGTTTCGGCGTCGTCATTCCCAGGTCGACCAGCCAGCTCCTTCCGACGGAATGAGGAAAATAAAAATTCAGCACCGTGCGCGAAAAGTCCGCACAGTTGTGGAAGAACAGATTGAAGTGGCTCTCGTTCTTGCGATCGTTGTAGGACGCCACAAACCGTTCGTCCTGCTCTCGTGTCGTCTCAACCTGGAAGCCATAGACCGTCCGGTCATAGGACGAGCCCACCAGCTGGGTCCAGTCTCCCTTCGGTGTTGCAACAGGATCTTCTTTTGTAACCTCGTCGGGAGCAAGTTCGACGAGATGCTTTCTTCGATACGCGTCACGCAGACTGTCCCGCATCTCCCGGTCGGCGCTCATCGGAATATCCTGGACCCGATCGACCGCGTAGAGATAGGGAATAAGCGGCATCGCAAGCCAGTCATATCCCGCCACCCGGTGATAGCGGCTGATCACGACGCCTCTTTCACCTGCCTTGCACATGCGCAGTTGCGCCGGAGAATCGGCACAGATGTGGTTGAAGTAAACCGCCCCGTGCCCGGTTGGGTTCACGCTGCCAAAACCGCCGTAAGGCTCCTCCATCAGAAACGCGACATCCGCACGTGCTGCAGTCCCCGCCCACGATACAAAGAGAGCAAGGAAGATCAGCCAGCGACCTTTCTTTGGGAGCATCGACATCATTTCTATAAAAACCTATACGGTCCGTGAAGTTGTGTTGTTCTCTTTAGATGCAAATAAACAACACCTTCTAGAAAACCATGAGTTTTAGACGGGATATCGCATGCAAAGTGAAGCAAACATAGAGCGGTGCCTTCCACAAGCATCTTAGGAAAAGCTGCGTGCTTCCATAGCCTGTCTTTCAGGCAACCCTTCCACGGTCACATTTCTCTGGCCATAGCGACAGACCTTTAGCAGCGGACACTGCTCGCACTTCGGCTCAGAAAACGTGCAGATTGTCTGACCCAATTGCTTGATCAGTTGATGATGCTCATCCAGCATCTCCGCGGACCACGTCTCCGGAACCATCCGCATCAATCGTTCTTCCGTGGTCGCAGCATCTGCTCTCGGGGTCAGGCCCAGACGCTGGGTCACTCGCAGGTGATGCGAATCGATGCACAGCGCTCTGCGTCGCAGCGTGCTGAAGTTCACAACTGCCGCGCTTGTCTTCGGACCCACGCCCGGAAACTGCTCCAGCCACGTACGAATCTTGTCCGTCCGGTATCGTGCAAGAAAGTCGAGCGTCAGGCTGCCGTATCGCTGCGTAATCCCTTCCAGTGACGCCTTCAACTGCACTGCCTTTTGTTCCGGAAACGTAATCTCGCGAATCCCATCTTCGATCTCTGCCAGCGAGGCATCGCGCAGGTTCTCCCACGTCCCAAACCTCTCGCGAAGGTGGCGCACGACCTTATAGGTAGTGTCGGTCTTCGTGCGCGGCGAGAGCAGCGAATAGATGAACTGCGACAACGGATCCCACGGCTCGCGCGCCTTCTGCTCGCCAAAGTGTCCTAACAGCAGCCGGTGAATATGCGGCAGCCGGTCATCGGGTTCAGCCTGGTTATGGAAGAGAGAATCAATCATCTACTGCGTCTTTACTGCTTACTCAAGTGTACCTGCGCGCGAGAATTCCCGCTGCAGGAGCGGCTTTAAGCGTTTCTGGTAACGCCAATCTGCATTTCGTCAGCAGTCCTCAGACCCCAGGCCATCCGCGGCGTATTATGTGCAAGGCCGATGCGGCCCTCTCGATCCAGCAGAATGATCCCGCCATGTCCTCCCAGCCGCGAGTAAAGATAGTCGATCGCCGCCTGTGCTGCCTGCTCTGGAGAAACCCCCGCGGCCACACGATCCACAGCCCACTTGCCCAGCACCAGCTTCATGATCGGCTCCCCCCATCCGGTCAGGGACACCGCAGCCGACTCATCATCCGCATAACACCCGCACCCGATCAGAGAAGAATCTCCCACGCGTCCTGGAGCCTTCGACAGCGTGCCTCCCGTACTCGTTCCCGCGGCGATGTGGCCATGCTGGTCTAACGCCACGGCACCCACCGTATCGTGCGAATCCAGCGGCCCGGAAAACGTCGTGTCCGTCGCTCCTTCCAACTCGGCCTTCTGAAAAGCCATCAGCCTCTCGCGCTCGCGTGGAACGATCAGCTCCGTATTGTCGATTAGTTCCATCCCATGCTGACGCGCAAATCGTTCTGCCCCCGTCCCCACAAAGTACACATGCGGACTATGATCGAGCACCAGGCGCGCCGCGTGAATCGGATTCTTCAACCGCTCCACGCAGGCCACGCCACCGGTGCGAAGGTTTTCGCCATTCATCAACAGAGCATCCAGTTGCACGCGACCATCGCGCGTCAGAAACGATCCCCGCCCCGCATCGAAGGCCTCGTCATCTTCCATCACGGCCACGGCGGCCTCTACAGCATCCACGGCGCTCGCGCCGCGCTCCAGGAGTGAATATCCTGCTGCAAGAGCATTGTTAATCCCAGCTTCATGAGCCGCGATGGCGTCATCCGGCATCGCCCAGGCTCCGCCATGGATCAAAAGAACAGGTTGGGTCGGCATTGCATCTTAAGTGTAAGGGAGAGCAGCGTTCCATGCCTTCAAGCGTGATCGCCACCATGCACTACAACGACCGTGACCATACCCTCACCATCGTCTATCGTGGCAAACGCGGAGTCTATCGCTACTTCGAAGTCAGTCCCGACGAATACGCAGAGTTTCTTGGCGCTCCCTCCAAAGGCACCTACCTTAATCAAACCTTCAAGGCGCGCCAGCATCCCTACAAGCGCCTCAGCTCATCTCAATTCATTCATCTCGTACACAAGCCCTAGCCCTCAGGAGACAGCATGGCAAAGACAATCGCGGAAGTCATCGTAGAAAGCCTCAAAAACGCCGGCGTAAAACGCGTCTACGGACTTCCCGGAGACTCCCTGAACGGCTTCACCGATGCCCTCCGCAAAGATGGTTCTCTTGAGTGGGTGCACGTCCGCAATGAAGAGGTCGCCGCCTTCGCCGCCGGAGCCGACGCCCACCTCACCGGCTCTCTCGCCGTATGCGCCGCCAGCTGCGGTCCCGGTAATCTCCATTTCATCAACGGACTCTTCGACTGCCACCGCAGCCGCGTCCCCGTTCTCGCCCTCGCCGCGCACATCCCCAGCAACGAGATCGGAACCGGCTACTTTCAGGAGACACATCCCCAGAATCTCTTCAAGG
>Ga0268266_10003441_pt1 | contig 15799 bp, 13 predicted proteins | sample KBSS13metaG_FD_190356 | JGI IMG/M metagenome (GOLD analysis project Ga0268266, IMG submission 190356) | Switchgrass rhizosphere microbial communities from Kellogg Biological Station, Michigan, USA - KBS S1-3 metaG (SPAdes) (version 2) | ecosystem: Host-associated > Plants > Roots > Rhizosphere...
CGATCGCGTTTTTGACCTCTTGAATCTCTACTTTGCTGACGACGTCGAAGCTGTTATCGGATGCCATATGCGTTCCTCTCAGGATTTGTGGGTTCTATTATGTCAGGCCCGGCCGGTTGAGGCACGGGCGGGTTCGCGAGTGGAAGGGAAGAGACGATGGAAGTTTTCCGTCGTCTGTTCCGCCAATTGCTTCAGTGAGATGCCGCGCAGCTCGGCCAGGGCTGCCGCGGTGTGGGCGACGAAGGCGGGTTCGTTGCGCTGGCCTCGCAGCGGGATGGGAGCGAGGAAGGGGGCGTCAGTTTCGACGAGAATGCGGTCGGCTGGGGCGAAGGCGGCGGCTTCGCGGATGGTGATGGCTTTCGGATAGGTGAGGTTGCCGGCGAAGGAGAGGTAGAAGCCGAGGTCGAGCGAGCGTCGGGCGTCTTCGACGTTTCCGGAGAAGCAGTGCATGATGCCAGGCAGCCCGGAGGGCTGGAAGTGTTCGGTGATGAGAGCTAAGGTGTCGGCCCAGGCGTCGGCGGGGCCGTATTTCTCTTTGGCTTTGGGTGTGGCCAGCTCGGAGGTTCGGCAGTGGATGATGATGGGCTTGCCGACCTCGGTGGCGATCTTCATCTGGGCGATGAAGGCCTCTTTCTGGACGGGAATCTCCGGGTTTTCGAGGTGGTAGTAGTCGAGGCCGATCTCGCCGATGGCGACGCAGCGGGGGTGGGCGGCGAGGCGGGAGAGGTCTCCCAGAGCCTCAGGGGTGGCGTTGTGGGCCTGCTCAGGGTGAACGCCAGCGGTGGCATAGACGCTGGGGAGGCCTTCACCCTGAACGGCGGTGGCGAGGTCGAGAGCGAGGTGCATCTCAGAAGGGGACTGGCCGATACCGATGGCGAGGATGGTCTTCACGTCCGCGTCCCAGGCGTGGCGCAGGATCTCATCGCGCTCGGTTGGGTGGGTGGTGTAGAAGTCCAGGTGCGCATGGGAGTCGATAAGCATGCTTTGTAGTTTCCCTCTCCCCTATGGTTTTGGTGCAAGATCTTCTAAAGATTGAAGTTAGGTTCGGACCGACGGGCTGGACCGGCGGGAAACGTCCCGGATTCCGCGTTTTTACGTCGCAAAATATTCGAACAAAAAGAGTTACCCTGCTGCGATGGTTTCGCAGGCCGGGCTTTCCTTCTATCTCTAGTGTATCGGAGACGGTGGGGTAAATCGGCAGAGGGGATGTGATTTGTTTTGAAGGGGATAGCCGTTTCGGGGGCTTGACAGATTCGTTTGATTCCCCACGGGTTCCTATGGGACGGGAGATAGGCGGCCCACGTTTAACATCATGCTTTGAGCCCGGCGGTTCGCGCTTTACGCGAATGCCCACCTTAGCCGCTGCGCGGCGAAGATGGGGCACCCGGATTCGCCGCTGGAGAGATGAAGATGGGGTACACGGCGGACATGAAGGACTTCCCGCGAAGGCGAATCTCTGAGGATCGATCGATTCGCTTCATCGCGCCGAGAGTGCCGGCTCATATACGCGGATTTCGGCAGGTTGTGAGTCGTGCTTCCTGACCGCGACATAGAGCCTATCGAGCTCCGGTGAGAAGAATCCTGTGCGTGCTCCGCTGACGGTCTTGATTCGGCCGAGTTCGTCGTAGTGATCGGCATCCCGTTGTTGGAAGATAGAGATCTCGCCAGCTCCGCCGATGGCATAGATACGATGGCGCTTCTCATCAAAGAAGACATCGTCACAATCGCCTACGGTAGATAGACTCACAAGCTTTTTGCCTTGATCCGTATCCAGGACGATGAACCTCGCGGGAAATCGCGTTACTACGAATAAACGATGGTCCCGCTCGTCCAAAGCCATGGGAAAGTTGGCGAGCGGCCCTCCTGTGGTCCACGAAGTTATTACGGTTCCGGTCTTACGGTCCACGACAGCGATCTTTCGAGCCCCGGGTAAGTTGACGAAGATTCTCGATCCGTTCTTCTCCAGCTGGAATGACTCAGGATGGGCGTCGAGTTTGATATCCGAGAGCTTCGTCGAGTTCTGGTCAAATTCGCCCAGGGCACCACTCCCGTATCCAACCCATAGATGGCCATTGCTCGACTCGTAGCGAAGGTTGTCGGCATCCTCCCCGTACGAAGCTGAGTTGAGCATCTTCCAGGAAGCCGCGTCGAATGTCCGCACCGATCCGTCTTTGGCGTTGGCGACATACACGCGATTCGATGAGGCGACGTAGGAGATGCCCTGCGGTTCGGCCAGCCCGTGGATCGTGTGAATTCGCCGGTTGGACGCAAGGTCAATCACCTCAAGCGAATTGTTTCCCAAAGCGGCGACGAACAGGCGCATTCCCTTGACGTCGATCGACAGGTGATCGATGCGGCCCTCGACATCGGGCATAGAGATGGTCGCTTCGAGCTTGAAAGCTGCGGCGTTCCCGGGGGCTTGCCCCGCGGATAAATTCGATATTGCAGCCAGCACAAGCAGCCCGACGACATACCCTATCCGACTCATATTTTTCTTGCCTCGTTTCGTCGATCACTTTTCGCGTGTCTGAATGAGTGTTACATTCAATGTAATGAATATTACATCAACGCCTCAAAAGGAGGTTCCGTGGCTGCTGCTGATCTTCAGCCTGCCCTCGAAGAAGACCAGCGAGAGGGTTGGGATATGGAGGAAGCTCCAGAGATACGGGACGCTTGCTTTGCGGAACTCCGGGTACATCTTGCCGAACACACCTATGAATCAGGAGCGGTTTGAGTGGTTGGCCACGTCGATCAGGGGATTCAAGGGCGAAGCATCGGTACTGCAGGTTCAGGCGATCGATGATCTTTCCTTTGACGTGCTGCAGGAGAAGTTCCGCGAAGAGCGGAAACCCGATTACACGGAACTCATTCGCGAGGTGAAGAAGCTCAGACCGTCTTCTCCGGGTTTCTCAACGCAATTAGCCCGGTTGAAGCGGAGATTCGAAGAGATTACCGAGATTGATTTTTTTGAAAGCGCTCTCAAGACAAAGGCGGAAGAAGCTTTTTACAAGGCAGAGCATCCGGCGGCGGAAGAAATACACGTCGGGAAAGGAAGGCTATCCAAGATGGAATATCAAAATCGCACATGGGTTACACGCCCGCGGCCAGGAATCGATCGAGTCTCGTCTGCGTGGCTCATCCGACGATTTATCGATGGCAATGCAAATTTCATCTTCGACAGCGACCCAAACGCACATCCGGGGGCGGTGCCTTTCGACATGTTTCAGGCTGGCGGTTTTGGTCACGAGGGTGAGAGATGCACCTTTGAAACCTTGAGCGTCCGCTTTGGACTTTCGGACAAAAAGGTGGAATTGATTGGCCAGGCGATCCACGATGCCGATCTGGATGATGAAAAGTTCGGTCGCAGCGAGGGCATCACGATCAACCAGATTCTGAAGGGGTGGGCGAAGCAAGGCGTGCCCGACGACGAACTATTGCATCGAGGGATAGACCTGATGGAAGGTTTCTACCATTCGATCGCATAACCAAGGAGGAGCTGATGATAGGGAAAATTGTCTGGTTAGCGACGGCGAGTTTGCTTGCCTATAGTTATACGTTTGCACCAGTGCAGGGTGACTCCAATCCCGAGTGGAAGTCCGTCGAAACGGCATTAGGCAGGCCCGGGCAGATGCAACCAGGAGATGTCTACAAGTTCTCGTTGCCTCGGAAGGATATGAAGGTCGTGAAGGAGGGGGTGACTGTGGCCCCGGGGCTAGCGCTCGGTTCCTGGCTGGCCTTCAAAAAGATGGGTGATGAGGCGATGGTGATGGGAGATCTTGTCCTTACGGAAGAAGAGATCGAGCCTGTCATGTTGAAGCTGCAGCAGGAGAAGATCGAGCAGACTTCCATTCATAATCACCTGCTGGGCGAATCGCCGCGTGTGGTCTATATGCACATCGAAGGACATGGCGATCCGGTTGTCTTGGCGCGTTCTCTTGCAGCCGCCATCGCTCTCACAAAGACTCCTCCACCTGTACCGGCGGCGAGCGGGTCTGCACCTCCAACGATTGATTTAAACATGACACAGATTGAGCAGGCGCTTGGTTATAGCGGCAAGGCCAACGGCGGCATTCTGCAATTCACCATTCCGCGTAAGGAGAAGATTACCGAGGAAGGGATGGAGATTCCACCCGCGATGGGAGTTGCCACGGCTATCAATTTTCAGCCGACCGGCCAGGGTAAGGCAGCGATCTCGGGAGATTTCGTGCTGCTCGCCAAGGAAGTCAATCCGGTGATTCGCGCTCTGCGAACGCATGGGATCGAAGTCACAGCGATGCACAACCACATGCTGTTCGAGCAACCTCATCTCTACTTTATGCACTTCTGGGCTAACGACGATGCCGTCAAGTTGGCACAGGGGCTTCGTGCCGCATTGGATGAAACCAATTCGCAAAAGCCACAAGGCAAATAGCGTCCATAGAGGCCGAAGTTGGGAGATCCGATTGTCGATTGGCGCCAGCCGGGTAACGCGCTCATTGAGTTAGGCAGAACGCGGCTGCAGTTCAGCGTTCTGCGCGGTTCTCGCTCTCATCGGCCTCATTGTCTATGCTCTCGAAGCTCGGAGGATTCGCATGAGATGGTGTTCGCGTGAGGGGGGCGGTAAGAGGTGTTTCGTTGCATCAGGCAAGCCCTCGTCTCCGTAGATCAGTTCGATTCATTTCGCTCGCTTGATTCCCCAGGTCCTCAGCAAACCTTATGCGGCGGGACAGCGTTTCGGATAGGATGGCGGGCATGAAGAATCTTAGTCGTCGTGAACTTTGTGTGGCCCTCTCCGCCTTGGCGGCGGTTGGGGCAGGAGCTGTGCCGGAGGCGGAGGCCCAGGCCCGGTCGAACGATGTGTTGTCGAAGTCGCACACATGGACCTTCGATTCGTTGCCGGTGAAGCACAACGCGAATGGTGGAGCGGGCAGGGCGGTGATCCAGGGAGTGCTGGCGACTGGCGAGGCAGTAGAGGTCCATGAGACGACGCTGCCACCGGGACAGATGCCGCATCCGGCGCACAAGCATAGGCACTCGGAGTTCATGTTTATCCGCGAAGGTGACCTGGAGTTCGATAACGATGGCACGAAGGAAAAAGTGGGTCCGGGTGGAGTGATCTTTGCGGCTTCGGAGGTGATGCACGGGCTGAAGAATGTGGGAACGACTCCGGCGAATTATTTTGTGATCGCGATTGGAAGGGAGTCGATAGCGACACCTGTGGGAGCGGCGAAGTAGTTGTGACGTTTGCTTCGACGAGATCCGGCAGATGAGACGCAGATCCCACGCTTCGGCTTGCGGTCTTTGGCCGGGATGACAGGGTTGTAGTTGAGCCGACGGGTTTGTAGATGGGGGGATGGGAAAGCGCGTCAAGATTCGGCGACTTGAGCATTCTGCAAAAAATACAGGGATTCTTCGCTGCGCTCAGAATGACGCTCGTGGCGGGGCGGCCTCTTGGGGGACAAGCATCCGCGCGGTGGACAAGCAGATCCCTCCGCTTCGCTTGCGGCCTTAAGTTGGGATGACTGGGTGGATGGAGTGTCAGGAGATGATTCACGCTTTGCGCGAATGATCCCGCTCATGTCGCGATGAGGCTGGCCATGAATTGGGTAGCGGGCTAGCTTTCGGATAGGATGGCGGGCATGAAGAATCTTAGTCGTCGTGAACTTTGTGTGGCTCTCTCCGCTTTGGCGGCGGTTGGGGCCGGAGCTGTGCCTGAGGCAGAGGCCCAGGCTCGATCGAATGATGTTCTGGACAAGTCGAAGACGTGGACCTTCGATTCGCTGCCAGTGAAGAACAACGCGAACGGCGGCGCGAGCCGGGCGGTGGTGCAGGGTCTGGTAGCGACGGGTGAGCCTGTTGAGGTGCATGAGACGACACTGCCTCCGGGACAGATGCCGCATCCTCCGCACAAGCATCGGCATTCGGAGTTTTTGTTTGTGCGTGAGGGTGATCTCGAGGTGAACAGCAACGGCACGATGAGTCGCGTTGGACCGGGCGGGGTGATCTTCAACGCGTCGAACGTAATGCACGGGCTGAAGAACATTGGGACGACGCCGGCGAACTATTTTGTGATCGCGATCGGAAGGGCGTAATGGCGGCGACTCCGGTGGGAGCAGGGGAGTAGACGCTGCATCGATGCCGAGGGGCTTTAGCGGACTGAGAAGAAGGTACCTCAGGGGCTAAAGCCCCTTTCGATTTGCGTGCAGCTGCGGCACGGCTGAAGCCGTGCTTTAAGCAAAGCGGCTCTTACTTCGTGCCTGCGAAACCCACTCATGTCGCGATGAGACTGCGCCATGAATGGGGCACCCGGCTGCGGAATGACAATAAGAGATGGCGGATTTTGGGTTTGGGCGAGACGAGCGTGGTGAGTTCGGGAAATAATTCTCTGTGATGAAAAGTTTATCGAGCCGTTTCAGTCGTCGTGAATGGATTGTGGGAGCTGCGTCTGCCGCTTCTCTGGCTGCTTTGCCTGTGGAGGCGCAGGGTGTCTCGGCCTCTTCGCTGCCGTTTGTGGAACTGCGCGAGGCTCCTTCGTCGGTGACGGTGTTTGAGGGATTGGAGAAGCCGCGCACGTTGACGCGTTCGGGGAGTGAGTGGAAGTCGGGCGATGTTGTGGTGCGACTTGATGGCGGTACGGTCTCGCTGGCTTCGCCGTCGATGCCGGTAACGCATGTTCGTTTGCGGTGGAGTGTGAAGCATCCTGAAGACGTGATGGTGTTGGGCGATGCGTGGGAGCGGTCGTATGGCGATCTTGGCTGGCGCAATGTTGTGCCGGAGCGGGTGCTGCCGTGGTACTGCGCGATTCATCAGGGAGCGACGACGCATTGCTATGGCGTGATGACGGGCTCGGCGAGCCTGGCGATGTGGCAGATGGATACGGCGGGGATCACGTTGTGGCTGGATGTTCGCAATGGCGGCAGCGGCGTGGCGCTGGGGCAGCGTGAGTTGAAGGCTGCTGTGTTGGTGGGGCGTCGCGGAGTGCGCGGCGAGTTGGTGCAGGCTGTGTTATCGAGTTTTTGTCGGACGATGTGTCCTCGGCCGCGATTGCCGAAGACGGTGGTGTATGGGTCGAACGACTGGTACTACGCGTATGGGAAGAACACGGCGGAGGGGATTTTGCGCGACGCGGAACTGGTGGCTGCGGTTGCGCCATCGAGCGGGCCGAAGCCGTTTGCGATTGTCGATGATGGATGGCAGAACAAGCAGACGTTTCCGGACATGCCCAGGCTGACGGAGCAGATTCGCGCGAAGGGCGCGAGGCCGGGGCTGTGGATTCGTCCGATGAGGGCGCATGCGGAAGTGGATAGAAAGCTGCTGCTGCCGGATGCGCGGTATGGCCGGGTGCAGGGGCGGTTCAAAGACATAGCGTACGATCCGACGATTGCGGAAGGACGCGAGGCGGCGCTCGAGACGATGCGGGAGGCGGTGCGCTGGGGCAATGATCTGGTGAAGCACGACTTCTCAACCTACGAGTTGTTTGGGATGTGGGGATTCGAGATGGGGCCGACGATCACGGTGAACGGATGGAACTTCAACGATCGGTCGCGCACGAATGCGGAGATTGTGCTGGATCTGTATCGCGGGCTGCGCGAGGCGGCGGGCGAGCAGACGATCGTCATCGGCTGCAACACCATTGGGCATCTCGCGGCGGGGCTGTTTGAGGCGAATCGTACGGGGGATGATGTCAGCGGAAGGATCTGGGAGCGCACGCGACGCATGGGCGTGAATACGCTGGCGTTTCGGCTGGCGCAGAATCGCAGCTTCTTTATTGTGGATGCGGATTGCGTACCGCTGACGAAGGCGATCGCGTGGGAGAAGACGCGCATGTGGCTGGATGCGGTGGCGAGGAGTGGGACGGCGCTGATCGTTTCGCCGGAGCCGGATGCAGTGGGAGCGGATCAGAAGGCCGCTTTGCGCGAAGCGTTTGCGTTTGCTGCGGCGGAACCTGAGGCAGTTGCAGAAGATGTGCTGCTGACGAGTACTCCCGAGCGATGGACGTTTACAAAGAGTGGGCGTAAGAAGAAGGCGGAGTATGCGTGGGATGCGGAGGGGGCTTCGCCGTTTTCGGTTTAAGGCTGCGGGGAGTTGGTGGCTGGTCGGGGAAAAAACAGATTCCTTCGCTGCTGCGGAATGACAACAAAAGAGATGATCGGGAGATGGCGATTGGGAGCGGACATCCTGCTAACCCACTCATGTCGCGGTAAAGCTGCGCCATGAATGGGGCACCCGGCACCCGGCGCGCGGTGGCGTTGTGGATGGGGACAGGATACCGCGGGATACTTCAAGAACTTGAGCATCACGAAGCAGTAGCCTGTCCCGGGTGTGACGGATCAGTGAGTCAGCTTTGTGCGGTTGTGTCTGATTGTCGCGAATCCGAGGAGAACGAAGACGCCTGTGGCGAGTAGGAACACACTGGAGGGTTCGGGAGTTGCCGCTGTTGGTGTTTCGGGAGTGATGCTCAGGGTGTAAGCGAAGTCAGGACCTTCTGGTTGACCGGGGAACACTCCCACTCCATCGAGCGAGTAGGTGCCGGGGATGAAGGTTGTCTCAAGATCGAACGGATTGAATGGATCGAATGGATCTGCAGGTACGAGAACGGTGTTCACCAGCTGGGGACCCTGGAACTGAAGCATTGGATATCCGAAGATCGCTTCGGGGACGTAGAGCTGGAGTGTAATAAATGGGCCGGGGTTGGAGTTGTAGGCTGCCGTCAGGGGATAGCCTGAGATGCCGTCGATGGTGGCCGAAGCGCCGGTGTATATGTACTCGACCTGCGGAAAGGTCGAGGTGGCGGGATACGAGTAGGAGATGGTGTGGCCTCCGCCGGTGAGGAGGAAGTCGTCGATGGTGTCGGCGTGGGCGGCGAGAGGAAGCGTAAGGATGGAGGCGAGGGCAGCGAGACCGAAGAGGGGCCGATCCATAAGGGGTTTCTCCTGTCGAGTTTGCTCGGCAAGGCTAGAGCCTTCCTGGTTCAGAGAGAGAGTTCTAGTGAGTCTGCTTTATGCGGCCGCGCTTGATTGTCGCGAATCCGAGGAGACCGAAGACGCCGGTGGCGAGCAGGACCAGTGAGGAGGGCTCTGGCGTTGCGGCGGTTGGTGTCTCGGGAGTGATGGCCAGGGTGTAGGCAACGTCAGGGCCGGGTGGGTCCAGAGGAGAGGAGACTCCGTTCCCTATCAGAGAATAGGTGCCCGGGAGGAAGGTTGAAGCGTATGCGAACTGATTGAAGGGATCGTCGGAAGGTACGAGTTCGGTGCTGACGAGCATGGGGCCCTGGAAGAGAATCTGTGAGTATCCGAAGATTGCGTCGGGGACGAAGAGCTGGAGAGTACCGATTTGAGAGGGGATGGCGTCGTAGCCTCCCTGCATGACATAGCCTGGGACGCCGTCGATGGTGGCGTTGGCGGTGGCGTAAACGAACTCGATGCTCGGGCCATAGGGAAAGGTTAGTGTGGCCGGAAGCGAATAGGAGATGGTGTGGCCTCCGCCGGTGAGGAGGAAGGCGTCGATGGTGTCGCCGTGGGCGGCGAGTGGAAGGGTCAGGACTGAGGCAAGGATGGCGAGGCCGAAGAGGGACCGAGACACGGGGGAGTTTCTCCTGTGGAGTGCGCTGGGAAAGCGTAGAGCCTTGCAGGATAGGAGTCAACTGAGTTGTTCGTAGAAGTTGAGATCCTGAAAAAGATACAGGGATTCCTCGACTCCGCGCTACGCGCTGCGCTCGGAATGACGGTTGTGGGGGGGACGGGAGATGAGTAGAGACGCAGAGGCCTTCGGGCTTCGCTCAGGGCAGCCTCTTCGACTTCGGCTGCGCCTCCGCTCTGGATGACACTTTGGGTGATACTGCGGAAGATTGGCGTGTTTAGAGTTAGTCGCGGACACGGATGACGATCTTGCCGAAGGCTCCTTCTTCGAGGCGGTCGAAGGCCCGGGGGGCTTCGTTGAAGGTGTGGACGGAGTCGATGACGGGGTGGAGCTTGATCTCATCGAACTTGCGCAGCATGTCTTCGAGGGCGCGGCGGGGGCCGACGGAGATGCCGCGAAGGACGCCGTGCTTCTGGATGAGGCCGAAGAGCGGGATAGTGGCGTCGAAGCCGTCGATGATGCCGATGATGGAGATCTGGCCCTGAGGTTTGATGGCCTTGATGGAGCGGGCGAGGTTGGGTCCGCCGACGACCTCGAGGATCTGGTCAACACCTTCTTTGTTGGTGAGGGCGAGAGCTTCCGTCTCCCAGTCTGGGTGGGTCTTGTAGTTGATGGTGTGGGTAGCTCCGAGGGATTTGGCGCGCTCGAGTTTGTCGTCGCTGGATGAGGTGATGATCGTCGTGGCTCCGAGAGCGGAGGCGATCTGGAGGCCGAAGAGGGAGACTCCGCCGGTGCCCTGGAGGAGGACGGTCTGCGCTGGGGTGAGGCCGCCTTTTTCGACGAGGGAGTACCAGGCGGTGAGAGCGGCGCAGGGAAGGGCGGCGGCTTCGTCGTTGGTGAGGTAGGAGGGCGCGAGGGCGAGGGCCTGCTCGGAAAGGACAAGGTACTCGGCGAGGGCGCCGGGGATGACGTTGCCGAGGGAATAAAGGGTTTCCTTCCCGGTGGGCGGGCCGTCGATCCAGCGAGTGCAGTAGCTGGTGACGACGCGGTCGCCTACCTTGAAGCGCGAGGTGTCGGGGCCGAGGGCGACGATCTCGCCGACGGCATCGGCGACCTGAGTCATGGGGAACTCGAGGTGAGGGTTGTAATTGCCGTCGTAGAGAAGCTTGTCACGATAGTTGAGCGACACGGAGGAGATGCGGATGAGGGCTTCACCGGGGCCCGGCTTGGGCTCTGGAATGTCGTTGAGGACGAGGTTTTCGCGCCCGAAGGCTTTAAGTTGCCATGCTTTCATTGCTGGTTCCTCTTCGAGATATTAGTTCGAATAAATTCGAACTGTCGTACAATCGAACTATGGACGATGCAGGACGGAGTTGTCAAATTAGCCGTCTCAAGTTGGATGGCTGAACGGACCTCGGGGGCTAAAGCCCCTCTTGTTCGAAGCCTGTACGGCACGGCTGAAGCCGTGCCCCTTAAGGAGGCAGGGCTGAGTGAACAACTCGCTGAATGGGAGCATTTCAGCCGGTCGAACGGGCGCTTGAAGCATCGAGAGGGTGAGTGAAATGCCGTTTTTTTTACCGAAGGAGCCTTCGAGGAAAGAGTTGTTGATGACGGCGGTTCTATATGCGCTGAGCGATGAGGTTCGTCTGGGAATTGTGCGTCAGCTTGCGGCGAAGGGGGAGCAGCCTTGCGGGGTGTTCGAGGTGGATAGGCCGAAGTCTTCGCTGTCGCATCACTTTCGTGTGTTGCGGGAGTCGGGGGTGGTGGCGACGCGGAAGGATGGGAAGGCTCTGATGAATACGCTGCGGCGGGAGGATCTGGAGGCTCGGTTTCCGGGGTTGTTGAAGGCTGTGCTGAAGGGGTAGGTGTCGGTGGTAGAGAAGCGGATCTCTCCACTCCGCGCTATACGCTCCGGTCGAGATGACAAACTCCCGGGTTGGTAAAGTTGGTTTCGCGTTTCGCGCGAATGCCCCAGGGTCTGAGAATCCAGACCTGGTATCTGGCTAAGCGCGACGAGTGGACTGCAGGTCCTTCGACCTCGCGCTACGCGCTTCGCTCAGGATGACACTTTTCTTTTTAGTTCTTCATCGATTGCTCAGGATGAAAGGTTTTGGCGGTGCGAGAAATGCGGGTTCCTCGGCTTCGCTGCGCTCCGCTCGGAATGACACCTTTCTTTTTAGTTCTTCATCGATTGCTCGGGATGGAAGGTTTAGGCGGTGCGAGCGAAATGCGGGTTCCTCGGCTTCGCTCTCGGAATGACACTTTTATTGGGCTGGCAGCTGAGAGCCAGCAACCGACATCCAGCAACCGACAACCCTACTTGAGGCGGGAGCCTAGTTCGATCTCTTCGCCTTCGGCGAAGGTGGCGAGGATGGGCTTGCCGTCTTCGCCGTGCGAGGCGGCGAGGAGCATGCCGTGGGATTCGAGGCCGCGCATCTTGCGGGGGGCGAGGTTGGCGACGATGATGATGCGGCGTCCGATGAGGTCTTCGGGGGCGTACCACTGAGCGATGCCGGAGAGGATCTGGCGCTTCTCGTGGCCGAGGTCGACTTCGAGGCGAAGGAGCTTGTCGGCCTTGGGGATGCGCTCTGCGACGAGGACCTTAGCGACGCGGAGGTCGATCTTGACGAAGTCGTCGATGGCGATCTGCGGGGTCCCTGATGCAGCCTCGGTTGCAAAGACTCCGGAGGCTGGGGCTTCGTGATGCGGCGCGGGTGGCCTGGAGAGCACGGGGACCGGGGCGGAGGAGCCTCCGACCTGTGCGCCGGGATTTTCGTGAGGCAGCTCGCTGGTGCGCGGGGCGGCACCGGGATGCGTGGGGTCTTCGGGTGCGGGCGCGGTGTGGGTGGTCTTCTCGTCGACGAGCTTGGAAAGGATGGGAGGGGTAGGAGTCTGTTCGGAGTCGGTCATGGTCTGAATGAGTTCCTTGGGGGCGCGAGGGAAGATGGGGCCGAGTGGGCCGAGTTTTGTGCCGGGCTTGATGTTGCCCCACTTGAGATTGTTTAGTTTGCCGGATTTTGCGGCGGCTTCAATATCGCCCAGACCTAGTTGCTCCCACACCTTTGCCGTGGAGTAGGGGAGGATGGGGTAGAGAAGCGCGGTGATGATTCGGATGGACTCGGCAGTGATAGCGAGGACGGCGCGGAAGTCTTCTCGAGCACGAAAATCGTCGGACTTGGCGAGCTTCCAAGGTGCGCTGAGGGAGAAGAAGCCGTCAACCTCGGTGATGAAGGCGGAGATGCTGGTGAGCACGCGAGTGAGGCGAGTGCCTTCGAAGTCGTCGCCGATGGAGCCGATGAGAGCGGTGGCGGATTCCTGCAACTTTTGCCCTGCCTCGGCGAGTGTGGTGGTCTCCGGGAGACGGAGGTGGGGATGGGTGCCGTTGAGATTCTTGTCGATCATGGTCAGCGTGCGGCTGACGAGGTTGCCGTATCCGTTGGCGAGGTCGGAGTTGTAGCGCTGGACGAGGGCGTCGAAGGAGAAGGAGCCGTCCTGGCCGAAGGAGATCTCGCGGAGGAGGAAGTAGCGAAGGACGTCGGAGCCGAAGAGGTCCTGCTCGTGCTTCCAGTATTCGTCGGAGAGCGGAGCGCCAGGCCAGTCGATGGGCTTGGGCTTGAGGCTGCCGAAGGCGTCGAGGATGGTTTCGGTGCGGACGATGTTACCGCGCGACTTGGACATCTTCGACTCTTCGAAGAGGAGCCAGCCGTGGGCCTGAACTTTCTTCGGGAGCGGGAGGCCGGCGGCGAGAAGGAAAGCGGGCCAGTAGACGCAGTGGAAGCGGATGATCTCCTTGCCGACGAGGTGGAGGTCGGCGGGCCAGAACCTTTTGTACTGGGCCTGTTGTGCGGGATCGTCTGAGCCGTAGCCTACCACGGTCATGTAGTTGGCGAGGGCGTCGAGCCAGACATAGATGACGTGCTTTTTCTGCGAGGTGGAGGCGGCGGGCTCGGGGACGGGGATGCCCCAGTCGAAGGAGCTGCGGGAGATGGAGAGGTCTTTGAGGGCTCCGGGAACGTAAGGGGTGCCTTTGGCGGAGAACCGCAGATCCTTCGACTCCGCGCTATGCGCTTCGCTCAGGATGACACTTTCCTGGTTGGTTGAAGAGATGTTGCCACGGAGGAAGCTGAGGACTTCGTTGCGTCGGGCTTCGGGCTCGATGCAGAATTCGCCTGATTCAATGAGGTCGATGACCTGGGCCTGGAAGGCGGAGAGACGGAAGTAGAAGTTTTCTTCGGTCACGGTCTCGGTGGGCTTGCCGTCGGGGCCGATGGTTCCGGGGGGGCCTTCGACGAACATCTCTTCGCCGACGGAGTACTGGCCGGTGTAGGTGTCGAGGTAGATGTGGCCGCGCGAGTAGAGCTCGGAGAAGAGCTTTTGCACGCCCTGGACGTGGCGGGGCTCGGTGGTGCGGATGTAGTCGTTGTAGGTGATGCCCATGCGCTGCCAGAGCCCGCGGAACTGGGCGGAGACCTCATCGGTGAACTGCTGCGGGGTGATTCCGGCAGCCTGGGCGGAACGCTGCACCTTCTGGCCGTGCTCGTCGGTTCCGGTGAGGAGCCATACGTTGTCGTCGCCGAGGAGGAGGCGCTGGCGACGGGCGATGACATCGGCTGCAATGGTGGTGTAGGCGTGGCCGATGTGGGGACGCGCGTTGACGTAGTAGATCGGGGTGGTGAGATAGAACTTTTTCTTCGAGTCGGCCATGGATGCGGTAAAGGCCAGTTTAGCAGGGTGGCGAGGGCATCTCTGCGGTAGAGAAGCAGATCCCTCCGCAGCGGCCTTGCGGTCTCCGGTCGGGATGACGGGTTTGTAGGTGAGGCGATGGGTTTGTAGATGGGGGGATGGGAAAGGGCTTCAAGATTCGGCGACTTGAACATTCTGCAAAAAATACAGGGATTCTTCGCTTCGCTCAGAATGACGTTTGTGGCGGGGCGGCCTTTTGCGGGGCAAGCCTTTTGTGGGCAAGCATCTGCGGTAGAGAAGCAGATCCCTCCACTGCGGCCTAGCGGCCTTTGGTCGGGATGACGGGTTTGCTGCGGCCTTACGGCTTTGGTCGGGATGACAGGTTTTGTGAGGTCGATGGGGAAGTGCGGTTATGGGTCAGGCTTGACGCGGTGTTTTGAGGAAGGCGAGGAGGAAGAGCAGTCCCAGAACGAGGTCGATGGTGGCGAAGATGGCGAGGTTAGCAGGGGACTGATGGGTTGCGGTCAGCCAGTAGATGAGGATGACGTAGGAGAGTTTTTCGAAGATGGCGAGGGCCATGATTGGCCGATAACGCGGGGGATCGGTGGCGATCAACAGAAAAAGTGCCTGGAAGAATAGGGCTACCGCGAGGAAGCCGTAGAAGTACTCGGGGTGGGTGAGGGCCGGTGGTGTGGCTGTGCCGATGCGATCGCGAAGAAAGAGAAGAGGGGTGAGGATGAGGAAACCCCAGATGCCGGCGATGCGGAAGATGGTCTTCGCCATGGTTTCGGCTAGTTGCTGACGGCCTCGAAGGAGTCTTTGTCGGCGTCGGTCTCGGGGGGGTGCGGGAGGTCGGCTTCGGCTGCCTGCGCGGTGCGGGCGAGATTGAGGTGTTTCTCCATGGTCTGGCGGGCGAGGACAGGGTTCCGCGAGCGGATGGCGCGAAAGATCTCGCGGTGCAGCTCCGCAGACTCTTTAAGGTCCTGGGATTTCTGGACGGTTCTGGTGCGATTTTCGTAGAGGTTGGCGGTGATGGTCTCCATGAGGGCGCCGAGAATAGGGTTACCGGCTGCCCGGGCGATGGTGCGGTGGAAGCGCACGTCGTGGATGAGGTACTCCTGCGGGTCGGTGAGGGAGGCGTACATCTCGGCGACCTCTTCGGCGAGCTCGGCGACGTGCTCGTCGGTGGCACGCTCGGCTGCGAGGGCGGCGATAGAGGATTCGAGGACGAGACGAGCCTCGAACATCTGCCAGGGGAGGAAGCCGTGGAGGACTCCGAGGACGGTCAAGGAGCTGGAGTCGAGAGAGGGTGGGCCACTGGAGACGAAGGTTCCGGCACCGTGGCGGCTCTTAAGTACGCCCATGGCGGAGAGGAAGCCGATTCCTGCGCGGAGGCTGGAGCGGCTGATCTTGAGTTTGCGAGCCAGCTCGCGTTCGGGAGGGAGACGGTCTCCGGGTTTGACTTCTCCAGAGGCGATGAGGGAGCGAACGTGCTCGACGACCTGCATGGTGAGCTGGCTGTGCGGGGTTGCGTCGGTGACGACCTCTTTTTTCACTG
>Ga0268266_10003443_pt1 | contig 15782 bp, 13 predicted proteins | sample KBSS13metaG_FD_190356 | JGI IMG/M metagenome (GOLD analysis project Ga0268266, IMG submission 190356) | Switchgrass rhizosphere microbial communities from Kellogg Biological Station, Michigan, USA - KBS S1-3 metaG (SPAdes) (version 2) | ecosystem: Host-associated > Plants > Roots > Rhizosphere...
GATCCCGGGCCGCGCCCGGTCGGCAATCAAAGGGTCATTCGGAGTTTCGATGGCCTGTCGGAGAGTCAGAAGCAGGACATGCTCAATTTTCTCCGCTCGCTCTAATAGTCTTGAAAGGCCCGCACAGTTTTGAATCCGCTGTGCGGGCCTCTTTTTAGCGGCCGGCCTTTTGCAGGGCCTGTAGGACGTTGTAGTTGTTGCGCACGCGGGCAGCGCGGATGGGCGTCAGGCCACGCGCGTCGGGTGTGTTTGGATTGGCGCCGTGCGCCAATAGCGCGCGGACGGCTTCAACACGGTCGTGTTGAATTGCCAGGATCAGTGCTGTTTCGCCTTCCGGGCCTACCGCGTTCACGTCGACGTGGTTGTCGAACGCGCCTTGCAGGCCTGACATGTCGCCGGTTTTGGCGGCTGTCCACAGTCCATCCGATGGGTAGGACGACCCGGCCGTTGCCGCCGCGGCTGGGGCGGGGGCGGGTACGGGTTGGGTCGCCGCAGGTGTTGGTGCCGGGGCCGGAGGCGGAGTTGATGCTACCGGTGTCTCAACAGGAGACGCGGGTTTAGGAGCAGGCGCCGCCTCAGGCGCGACTGGCGTAGGGTGTGGGGCGGCCGCTGGCGAAGCCGAAGCAGTCGGCTCGCTCGCCGCAGGTGCCGCGTTCTGCCGCGCCACACGAGCTTTCGCAACCGCCGGTTGAGTCGCCGCCTGCGTCGTTGCGGCCGCGGCATGCGCCGCCGGCGCCGGAGTTGGTGCCGCAGCGTGGGCTTGCCCCGCACTTGCAGGAGTACGCGACGCGGCTGCCGCCGTAGCATGTGTGCCCGCGGGTGCCGGCGAGCTGGATGCTTGCGCGACGGCGCTGCCGGGCGGCGGGTTGGCCGCTGCGGCAGGCGTGTGTGCGGACGGATGCGACGCGCTCGGCGCTTGCGCGACTGTGTTTGCCGGCGTTGCGGGTGTGTGCGCGACTGCCGTCGAGTTGGTTGCTGGTGTGGCCGTGCCGGCCGAGGACGAACTGGCGGGCGCGGACGGCGCGGGTGCGTGCTGCGCTGGCGGCGCGGCGGCGGTGGCTGTCGGGCTAGGCGGTTCCGAGGTAACCGGTGTCTGCGCCGGGGAAACTTCAGCCGGTGCGGGCTCCGTAGCCTGCGAGGCCGCAGGTTCCGCAGCCGCGGGGGCGGGCGCCTGAGCGACAGGCGGTGGCGAATCGGGTTGAGGCGCGGCGACAGGCGCGCTCTTCGAAGCAGAAGAGCCCGAACTCAACATCGCCGGCACCACAAACCAACCCACAGCCGCCATGGCGACAACAGCGCCAATGACGGCAGGAATCACCCACGGCTTGCCCGCAGGCGCCGCAAGAACCTCCGCAGCCGCTACCGGCGCCGGCCTCGAGGGTGTTGGCGGTGCTGCCGGCGTAGCCGCAACACTCCGAACAGCACGCTCCGCAGCCTGTTGAGCCGCATAGGCCTGCACCTTCCGGCGCACCCATTCACCCGGCCGCCCGGCATCCTGTGCCGACAAGCGCCGGTAAAGCTGATCAACGTCACTCAGTTGTTCTGTAGTGGGCGGTACTTTGCTCATGACTTTTCGCTGAAAATCTCGTGCAGCTTCGATCTCGCCATCCGCAGCCGGCTGTCGACCGTGTCGATCGGGCTCTCGGTGATTTCGGCGATTTCGCCAATGCTCAATTGACCTTCGACGTGCAACAGGTAGGCGTCGCGCTCTTCGCCCGCCAGTTGACCCATCGCTCGCGACAGGACTACCGCCGGCTCGTCGCCGTTGGCGGGACGGCTGGGCGCAGGTGCGCCTTTGGCTGCCCGCTCCCGACGCGCCTGCACCATCCGGTCATGCGCGAGCGTGAACAGTCGTGTTCTGAATCGCGTAACGGATTCGAGGCTCACCGCATTTCGGGCCAGAGCCAGCCAGACGTCCTGCAGTAGTTCGTCTGAGGTGTCCTGGTCACTCACACTGCGCTCGAGGTAGCGCCACACCCGCAATTCGTGGCGCCGATAGAGCGCATCGAATGCCGCCGCATCACCGCGCGCATAGCGCCCGATGAGGATCTCGTCGTTCTCTTCCGTGGTATTCATGGACGCGGATTATTGCAGCAGCGCAACATTTTTTTGTGATGCGTCCGTCACGTGTTAATCCCTTCAAAATGGAGGTATCTCCGAGATTTTCGGAAGGGGTGACGCCAAATGGCGACAGGCGAGACTAAAGCAGGTGTGCTTTCTTAGACGAAATCCTGATCGTCACCGAGCACGTCGTCATTGGAGAACGTGCCATCGGAGTCGTCGGCTCGAGGGGGGTCGATGTTGTTGTCCACAATCACTTCGTCCGGTCCGTAGTAATTGTTGATAGTGACGTCTTCAGTGGGAAACGGCTGGTTCGCGAATCCGCCGCCGCCGAAGCCACCGCCATGATGGCCGAACAGGTTCTCGATTCCCTGGAAGAGGAATTCACCACCGGCCACTCCGGCCGCAGTCGCTGCAGCCTGCCCCAGAAAGCTCGAGAAACCTCCGCCCGGAGCCGCACCCCCATAGACGGGATAAGCAGGAGGCGGCGCTCCATAGGCGGGCGGATACGCCGGCGCGTATTGCGGAGCGGCCACCGGAGCCGGCTGCCCACGGTAGCCCGTAGGACCCGACCCTGGATTGCCCCAACCGGACGCGGTGGGATCAAGAAATCCTTGACCTCTCCCTTCACCCTGCTCCAGCGCAGCGATCCGCGCCTTCGCCTGCTCGAGCGCCTGGCCCAAAAGCAAGGCACGTTGCACGACCAGGTAGGTTGCATCGGGTTGCTCCTCGACGGCCTGAGCGATCAGCCGCTCAGCTTCAGGATCCTTGTTGACGCCCCGAACCTGGGCGAGCTGAGCCAGAAAACCTTCGAGCACAGAACGTTCCTGCGGAGTCATGAGCCACCTCTATGCATGCCTACTGCGGCATGTGGGATCAGGCGGTCATTTTCAAGGAGCGACCTTCCTCATTCAACGTGATCGATTGCTTTTCGTAGTGCGCAGGCGGCGCGACGCCGAAGTGCTCCAGGATCGTCGGCGCAATCTGCCGCGGGTCGCCGTTCATGACATTCCGGTGACCGCAGTAGGAGGCGCCGCTGAAGAGTGCAAAGCCATCCGGCCGATGGTTGCCCGTGCGGCCTTCAGTGCTCTTACCGGTCACCGTCCCCATCGCGGCCGATGTCAGGCCTGTGATCGGCGAGTTGGGATTCCAGACAACGGCAATGTCGGGCAGCTCGGATGAGCGGGGACCGGCGAACTGTTTGGACGGGAAATAGATGTCCTGCACGGCGCGCTCGCCGGTGGCGGGATTGATCAGCTCGCGCAAGTGTGCAGCTGTCTGTGCCACCACGGCTTGAAACTCCGCGCCCGGTGTCACGACGCCCAGGGGCTCGCGTCCGGCGAGATTCACTCGCAGGTGGCTGTTTCCAACAGCGGGCATGGCATAGACGTGGGTCTTGCGCCAATCCAACGGGGCGGTTTCGCCGACCGCGGCCCGATGAAACGGCAACAGCGCCTGCCGCATGGATTCGGGCAGAATCTTCTGGCCCACAAAACGCAGCGCCTTGCGAATATCGCGCTGATTCAGCAACCGTGTGCGCCAGGACTCGGAGGGCCCTTGCGGGCCACCAGGGCCGCGCGGGACAGCGAGCTCGAGTTTGAGCAGCACCTGTTCTATGAGGTGGTCGCCCCGGTAGTCGGCATACATGCCGCGGTCGGTCACCAGCACCAGGTCGTCATTGGTACCGAGTTGCTCCAGCACCGAGCCGATCGCCCGGTCCATGTCCGCATAGACTTCACGCAACGCGTTTTGCAGTTGCGGCTCCTCATTCGAAAAGTCCGGGTGGCCGCGGTCGTGGAACTTCCAGAAGAAGTGACCTGCCTTGTGCAGCTCCGCAAAGTTGTAGAACACGAAATCATGTTCGCGCCGGCGCAGCAGATCGACGGCAAAGCGCCGCTTGACCTCGATTCCGCGCATCAATTTGTGTTTGAGCTCGAGCAGGTCCGCAAGTCCGAGGCTGGTGCGATCGTAGTCGGTCAGCGGATGGTTGCCGTACTTGCGATCGAGCTCCGCAGCGAGCCCCGGCGTGTTGACTCCAAACGGGCCGAGCTTGAATTCAGTGCCCCAGTCGACGATCTGCAGCCCGTTGAAATCCGGCAACAGGTAGTCGATGGGAAAGTCGACGATCGCGCAGCGGATTCCCGCATCGCTCAGCTGCTTGTAGAAGGGCAGGGCCGACAGGCGGCTCGCATCGATCCGATCGGATCCGTAACTGTTGGGAGTCAGGTGGGTCAGGTCCACATAGCCGTGATGGCCCGCGGACACGCCGGTGGCAATGTCGGTCCAAACCGAGCCGGGCAGCGGCCGATTCGACTCCGTGCACAGCAGGTGCTGGGAATCCCCAAGAAGCTGGCGCAAGACCGGAAGATGCCCCTCGGCCGCCCATTCGTTGATGAGAAACCAGTCGATGCTGTCCAGGGCGAGCATCAGCAGTCGGCGGGACATAACGCTCCTTACGGATTATGTAGCCGCCCACGGGGCGGTCTGCAGCCTGCAAAGGCCTTGTTCTACCCCCAATCCTACCGCCCCCCAGGGGGCAACGCCGACAGGACGCTGAATTCGTGAACTCGATGCCTGTTCGCGGCGCAGAGAAGTCGCCATGATGGGCCGACAATGAAAATAATCGAAGTGGCGACGAGCGGAACCATCGGCACGTCACTCATGGGGCCTGTTTCCACAGTCACGTGCGAGTTGTCGAACCGCTTCGCGGCTCGTGGCAACGACGTCACGCTCGTTGATTTCCAAAGCGAAGCCCGCCGGACGCATCTGCACCCCGCGATCCGCGTGGTGGAGCTGACTCCGCCGTCGGCAAGGCCTGTGCAGGCTGCAAAGCCGGGATCTGAAGGCGCCCCGGGCCGCATCCGTGAGCTGATTGAAACCTGGTCGCGCGCCTATCGGTTTGCGCGTTACCTGCCGGGCCAGATCGACCTGGCGCGGGCTGACATCGTGCACATGCATTCGCCCAATCTCGGATTTCTCCTGCGGCGTATGTACCGATTCAATGGCATCTATACGGCGCACACGCCGGTATGGAGCATGCCGGACAGCAGTGACAACGCAGGCAAGCAGCGCAAACCGACTCTGCGAGGCAAGCTCTATAGCCGCTTCGTAGCGGAGATCGAAAAGAAGCTCATCCGGTCATCGACGCTCACGGTAGGACTCGGCAGCTATCTGCAGGACGCCATGCCGGGCGCGGCCGTCACGACTATTCCAAACGGTCTGGACTTGACCTCGTGGGTTCCAGTGGAGCGTGCTGCCGCCCGCCAGGCGTTGAACATTGACCCGAAGGATTTTGTCGTCACGTTCACCGGCCGCATCTCCCACATCAAGGGAGTCGACGTTCTGCTGTCCGCCATCCAGCTTTTGGCTGACAAGATCCCCAATCTGAAAGTGTTCGTCATCGGCTCGCTGAGCGGCACCTTTGACGGCCGCGACAGCTATGTTGATCCGTATGCGCAGGCGATGATCGATTCCTCGCGCGCACTCCCGGTCAACTTCCTCGGTTTTATCAACAACCGCGATGCTCGCTTCCGCCAATACATTGCAGCGGCGGATGTCTCGGTCGTTCCATCCCGGCAGGAGCCGCAAGGTCTGGTCGTGCTCGAGTCGCTGGCACTCGGTACGCCCGTCATCGGGAGCAACACGGGAGGGATTCCCTCCATGGTGACACCCGACAGCGGCCACCTGTTTACTCCAGGCGATGCAATCGCGCTCGCCGGGTGCATCCAGGACGCGTTCGACAAACCGCAGCAGTTAAAGGCAATGCAGCGGGCTGCACGCGCGCGCGTGGAGTCGGCATTCTCCTGGGACAGCGTGGCCGATCGATACCTCGCAGCCTTCGCCCGCACTCTGGAAGTCGAGCAAGTTCAGGCACGCACGCTGCCCGCGGCGCTTCCGTCAGCGTAGTCTGGCGCACGGTTTGACCCGGCGTGTGATTTTGAATCACCATCGCTGGATGGTAACCAGACGTTTGCTCCTTGGAGCCACCGCGCTAATGGCCCCTTTGCTCGCACGCGCGCAGACAACTACTCGCCCTGCCACCATGAAACCACTCGTCATATCGACCTGGGATTTCGGCATCCCCGCCAATAAGGCCGCCTGGAGTGTGCTTTCGGCCGGTGGCCGATCGCTCGACGCCGTTGAAGCCGGCGCGCGCGTTCCCGAAGCGGACCTGCGGAATCACACAGTCGGTCGCGCCGGTTATCCGGATCGTGACGGGCATGTGACATTGGACGCGAGCATCATGGACGAATTCGGCAACTGCGGTGCCGTAGCCGGGATGGAGTACATCGCGCATCCGATTTCGGTCGCGCGCAAGGTCATGGAGAAAACCCCGCACGTGCTGTTGGTCGGTGAGGGCGCCACCCAGTTTGCGGTCGAGCAGGGATTCAAGAAAGAGGAGTTGTTGACTCCGGAGTCCCGCGAGGCCTGGCAGAAGTGGTTGCACAGTGGACAGGGTTATAAACCAGTTCCCAATCGTGAGAATTCGCTGGGCACGCCCGGCGGCCCCGGCAATCACGACACCATCGGTATGCTGGCCCTCGACCAGCACGGCAATCTCGCAGGCGCGTGCACCACGAGCGGCATGGCCTGGAAAATGCGCGGCCGGGTCGGCGATAGTCCGATCATCGGCGCGGGTTTGTATGTCGATAACGATGTGGGCGGTGCCACTTCAACCGGGGTTGGTGAAGAGGTGATCCGCAACGCGGGCAGTTTCCTCGTCGTCGAGCTCATGCGGCAGGGACGATCACCCGAGGATGCCTGCCGTGAAGCGGTTGAGCGGATTCTGCACCGTAAGAAGGATCGGCCTTCCGACTTTCAGGTAGGTTTCCTGGCCTTGAGCAAGGGCGGACAGATCGGCGCCTGGGCGGTCCAGAAGGGCTTTACCTACGCGGTCTGCAATGCTGCCAATCAAAGCGCCCTGTACGACAGCAAGAGCTCGGTTTGAATGCCTACATCCCTGGAGGTTTGTGTTGACTCGGTAGCGGGTCTGGAGGTCGCGGCTGCCTCCGCTGCCGACCGGGCCGAGTTGTGTTCCTCATTGACCGTAGGTGGGCTCACTCCGTCGTATGGCCTGCTGGCCGCGGCAGCAGCCAAGGATCTCCCGTGCTTTGTGCTGATTCGCCCGCGGGAAGGGGACTTCTGTTACAACCGCCGGGAGATCGATGTCATCCGTCGGGATATCGACACTGTGCGCTCGTTGAAGCTCGCAGGTGTTGTAATCGGGGCGAGCCGCCAGGACGGCGCTCTCGATGAAGTCGTATTGCGCCAGCTCGTAGAGCACGCCGCGGGATTGCCCGCAGTCCTGCACCGTGCGATCGACCTGGTTCCGGACTTTGGTGCCGCGCTCGAAACAGCGATCGGGCTCGGGTTCAAACGCGTGTTGACATCGGGAGGGACTCCGGATGCGCTCGCTGGAGCCCATGTAATTCGTCAACTCGTGGATCAGGCAGCCAACCGCATCGAGGTCATGGCGGGGTCCGGTCTCAATCCGGACAATGTCGTGCAATTCGTCCGCGAGACCGGCGTGCCGGCCGTACACAGTTCCTGCAGCTCTGCGGTGACCAACTCCCAACGCACCGTTGACCTGGGATTCGCGCCGGCGACCAGCCGGTCCACCGACGCGAAGGTCGTCGCAGCGATGCTCAGCGCTTTGGCCGCCGTACGACCCTGACTTTGCCGCTGCCGCCACCGCCGCAGAAAAAGCGCTCGCCGCCGTCCGACTCGAGCCCCGAGATGCCAACGCCGGCGGGCATCTCCAATTCCTCCAGGACCTTGCCTGTAGCCGGGTCGATCCGACGCAAGCTGCTTTCATCCCCTTCCCAGGTGGCGTGCCAGAACTCGCCCTCAACCCAGGTCACTCCGGTGACGAAGCGGTTGGATTCGATGGTCCGCAACACCGTCCCGGTTTCGGGATCGATCTGGTGAATCTTGCGGGCGCGATACTGGCCCACCCACAGTGTGCCTTCGGCCCATGTGAGCCCTGAGTCGCTGCCTTGCCCGGGCGCCGGAATGGTATGCAGGACCTGGCCGGTGTTGGGATCGATCTTCTGGATCCGAGCCTCGGCGAGCTGATACAGGTACTGGCCGTCGAAGGCTGTGCCGGCATGCGCGGCCACATCGATTGACCGTCCGGTTGTGCCACTCGCGGGGTCCAGGCTCATCAGCTTGTCGCCCGCGGCGAACCAGACATTGCGGCCGTCATAGGTGACTCCACCCACACTCTTGGCACCCTCGAAAGGGCCCCACTCCTCGAGGATCTCGGCATTTGATTTGCTCATGGAGCCATCCTAATCGACGGGCAGAGGCGCCGGGAGTAACAATGTAGTCGCGAAACCGGGCATCGGCGGAGTCATCCAGCGAAGCGTCCTGGCGCGTCCGAAAGACTGCACTTTGCCCGCTTCCGCAAGAGAGTCGAGCGCTCGCTGAACGGTGCGCTGGCTCGTTCCGAGGGCCAACGCCAGGGCTGAGCTCGACCAGGATTCACCGTCTGCGAGGAGGGCAAGCACGGCTGCGTGCTTTTCCTCTGTCGGCCACGCTAGCACCGCGACCTTGTGGGCTCGCCGAGGTGACAGTGCGAATCCGCGTTTGGTTGCGCTCACTTCAGCTACTTTCCGCAGCACAGTGCGCAGACGCCCGATTTCAACTCTCAGGCGTGCGCGATGTGACTCGTCGTCGAGCTTCAATCCGAACGCGCGTGCCACGAGCCGGTCCCGTGGGACATCTTCCGGCCAACTTTGCGCCAGCTCCCGGGCGAGAGTAAACAACACCGGACGTGTTGCCAGTGAGATGCCGCTCACCATGTAACGACACGCATCGACAACCAGCGCCTTGGAGGCCAGCAGGGCTTCGATTTCCTCCAACACCAACAGCTTTTCCTGCCCGTCGATCAACAGGCGTGCGGCCGGAGTGGTCAACAGCCGCAAAGCACTTGCCACTTCCGCCGACAGCGCGGGAATGCGGGCTTGTTGCGCGGCGCGTTGCGCACGTGCAATTGCTTCACGAGCGTCCTTTGCCCGCAGCCGCCGCATTGCTATACCGGCGACGATCAGTTCGTGCCCCGCCCTGGAGGCGGGTGGCAACGCTGTTGGATCCAATTGCGCGAGCTTCTTCTCCGCCTCATCGACGCGGCCGATGAGAAGCAGGCGACGAATGTGGATGTATCGCCCGTGGGCCGCGTTCAAGCGGTCGCCGTGCGCTTCCAGCTCCGAAACGGCGGTGGGGAGTGCTTTGGAGACTTGCAGGTCGCGGGCTGCCAGAGCGATCTCGGCTTCGGCAACAATGCATCTTGCCCGCGCTACGGTTTCCCTCGGGCTGAAGGCACGGACTGCGCTTCGCAGAAGCAGTCTCGCACGCGACAGATCGCCGAGCTGCGCCATTGCGATGCCCCGAAGCGCCAGGGCCGGCCCATCGTTGCGCAGCGCTATTCGCTTGAGGGCTCCGAGGGGATCACCGGCCGCCAGCGCGCGGCCGGCGGCGGTGATCAGCGAATCCATCGCACCGACGGTTCAAGGCCCAGCCATGGCCGACCAACATCCGGGCTCCGCGCGGCCAGTGCCGCGCCAATCAAACTAGCCCGCAGCAAGTGCGTATAGGTGTCTAACATACGACAGTGTGGCTTCGGCCATGCCGCGCACGGCGGGATTGCTCGACTCGATGACGTAATACTCATCAGGTGCGTGCGCCCGACTGCCGTGCCCCGTTCCGAAGTGACCCGCCGGCAAACTGACCGGCGCGCCGGTAAAGATGAATCCCGGCCATGAGCCGGCCAGGCGCGGCGACAGACTCACAGGCAACCCCTCCGATTTGTAGACCGCCGTGGACGCTTTGATGAGCGACGAATTCTCATCCGTCTGGGTTGGATTGTAGCCGCCCGTCACCTTCACTTCGATGTCGCCGTACCCGCGCTTCTCCAGGTGCGCCTTCAGCTTGGTTTTCGCCTCATCGGCGGTCTGGTCCGGTACCAGCCTGAAGTCGAGCTTGGCGACGGCTTTCGAGGGAAGCAGGGTTTTGCCGCCAGGCCCCGTGTACCCGGCATACATGCCTTCGATGTTGACCGTGGGTTGGGAAGCGAGCCGTTCCAGAGCTTCCCGGTAGGGGAGGTCGCGGACCCAGTGTTGCACACCCAACAGCTTCTTGACGTCCGCCTCGTTGGTGCTCGCAACCTTGTCCGCGATGATCTGTTTCTGCCGGTCGGTCAGCGGCCTCACATGCTCGAACCAACCATCGATGGCCGGGTCGTTGCCGTCTTCCGAAACCAACGTCGAAAGGGCCTTCACCAGGCGCCACACGGCGCTGTCGAGCTCCGCCTTGTAGCTGGAGTGGATGTCATCCTTCGAGCCGCGCCCCCACTTTTCCGTCGAGCACACCAACTCCACTTCGATCATGCCCTTGGCGCCGAGGGAGATCTCGACCCCGCCCTGGGGATTCTGCGATGCAAACGGCATGAACACTTCGTGGCATCTGGACAGGGCTTTGAGCACCTCCGGCTGGTGGACCACCTGGGCGAAGTGCGGCGAGCCGATTTCCTCTTCCCCTTCCGCGACCAGCACGATATTGACCGGCGGCTTGCGGCCGGCCGCTTTGAGCGCGTGCAGGGCGGCGAGCCAGGTCGCCTCGGGCCCTTTCTGATTGGTGGCGCCCCGGCCGATGAGCACCTTGCCGAAGGGAGCCTTGTCGACCACGGCGGCCTCGAGAGGCGGCGAGCTCCACTCGGACGGATCAAACTGCTTCACGTCATACATGAAATACATGCCGACCGTGCGCTTCGCTCCGGCATCCAGTGTTGCGAACACACCGGGCTGACCGTCAGTCGGCATGACCTTGGCGCTCTGGAAGCCGGCGTCCTTCAGCAGCTCGACCATCATCTGCGCCCCTTCCTTCATATTGCGGTTCTCAGCCGCAATCGACGGCAGCGCAATCCAGCTCTGCAATCGCTTCAGCGCCTGCGCCTGCTGCTTGTCGATTGCCGCACGCACGGCGGACAGATCGCCGCCGAATTGCGTGGCGGAGGCGGCAGCGCGAAGTAACCTGGGCGTGGCCAGCGAGACGCCGGCGGCCGCAGCCATCATCAGCAAACCCCGGCGGCTGGGCAGTTCAATAGACCTGTCGCTCATGCGGTGACTCCCTGGGTATTTTTGTTCCCGGGAGATTGCCACATCGGCCGCGGTCGGAACATCACCGCGGCTGTCGCGTTTGCCATGAATGAGCGACGCATGGTGGCAACGCGGAGTCGTCTACCAGATCTATCCCCGGTCCTTCCGCGATTCAAACGGTGACGGGACGGGCGATCTGGGCGGCATTCTCCAGCGGCTGGACTATTGCGCGGGGCTCGGCGTCCATGCCCTGTGGCTGTCACCTGTGTTCCCCTCGCCCATGGCGGACTTTGGCTACGACATCAGTGACTACACCAACATCGACGCGATATTCGGCAACCTCGCGTTGTTTGATGAGTTGCTGCTGGCGGTCAAAAAGCGTGGCCTGAAGCTCATCCTCGATTATGTGCCCAACCATACCTCGGTCCGGCATCCCTGGTTCCTGGAGTCGCGCCGCTCGCGGGACGACCCCAAACGAGACTGGTATCTGTGGCACGACCCGGCACCCGGTGGGGGGCCGCCCAACAACTGGCTGAGCAACTTCGGTGGCAGTGCGTGGCAGCTCGACGAGCACACCGGGCAGTACTATTACCACGCATTCCTGGAGGAGCAGCCGGACCTCAACTGGCGCAACCCACAGGTGCGCGCAGCCATGCACGACGTGTTGCGATTCTGGCTGCGGCGCGGAGTCGATGGCTTCCGCGTCGATGTCCTGTGGAGTCTCATCAAGGACGACCAATGGCGCGACAATCCACCCAACCCCGCCTGGCAACCGGGCCAGAATCCGCAACACACTCAAATCCCGCTCTACACAACTGACCGGCCGGAAGTGCAGGAGGTCGTTGCGGGTCTACGGCGGGTGACCGACGAATTCGAGGATCGTGTGCTCATCGGCGAGATCTACCTGCCGGTGGAGCGCCTCGTCGCCTACTACGGCGTCAATCTGGAAGGCGTGCAACTGCCATTCAACTTCCAGCTCCTGCAGGCCGAGTGGCATGCCCGTGGCATCGCACGTTTGATTGACGAGTATGAAAGCAAGCTGCCCCCGGGAGGCTGGCCCAACTGGGTTTTGGGAAATCACGACAACCCGCGCATCGCATCTCGCGTCGGTGTTGACCAGGCACGGGTGGCCGCGATGTTGCTTCTCACTCTGCGCGGGACTCCGACGATGTATTACGGCGATGAGATCGGCATGAGCCACGTCGCCATCCCAGCGGATCGAATTCAGGACCCGTTCGAGAAGCGAGTTCCGGGCCTCGGGCTGGGACGCGATCCGTGCCGAACCCCGATGCAATGGGACAGTTCGGCAAACGCCGGGTTCAGCACTTCGCAGCCGTGGCTGCCGGTGTCTGATGACTACAGCGTCGTCAATGTCCAGTCCGAAGACGGTGATCCTGAATCGATTCTCACCCTGTACCGGAGATTGCTCGCATTGCGTCGAACCCACGCGGCGCTGTCAGTTGGCAGCTATGAGCCGGTCGCGATGACGGGCCATCTGCTCGCCTATATCAGGGAAGCACACGATGAACGCTTCTTTGTGGCGCTCAACTTCGGTGAAGATCCATACGAGCTGTCACTGGACACCCTCACCGGCACCGGCTGGACGGTGTTGTCCACCTATCTCGATCGGGAGGATGACGCTCCTGTGCGCAGCGTTGGTTTACGAGCCAACGAAGGGGTCATTGTGCGCCTGGAAGGCGTCCAATCGTGATCAATGACCTCTGGTACAAGAATGCAGTCATCTACTGCCTGTCCGTGTCCACTTTCATGGATGCCAACGGCGACGGTGTCGGCGACTTCGAAGGGCTGATGCGCCGGTTGGATTACCTCCACGGCCTGGGCGTGACCGCGATCTGGCTGATGCCGTTTCAAACATCTCCCTGTCGCGATGACGGTTACGACATTTCAAACTACTACGAGGTCGATCCCCGGTACGGCACGCTCGGGGATTTTGTCGAGTTCACCCATGCGGCCCACGAACGGGGCATTCGGGTCATCATCGACCTGGTGGTGAATCACACCTCCGACCAACATGCCTGGTTCAAGGAAGCCCGCCGCGATCCGCACTCCAAGTACCGTGATTGGTATGTGTGGTCCAAAAAGAAGCCGTCGAATGCCAACAAGGGCATGGTGTTCCCGGGCGTGCAGAAGTCGACGTGGACGTTCGATTCGGTGGCGCGCGCCTGGTATTTCCATCGCTTCTACAACTTCCAACCGGACCTGAACACCGCCAATCCGTTCGTGCAGGCCGAAATCCTCAAGATCATGGGCTTCTGGATTCAGCTCGGAGTGTCGGGTTTTCGCATGGATGCGGTGCCGTTCGTCATTGCGACGAAGGGAGCCCGTGTGGCGAAGCCGGTCGAGCAGTACGACATGCTGCGCAGCTTTCGCGAGTTCCTGCAGTGGCGGCAGGGCGATGCCATCATCCTCGCCGAAGCGAACGTCCTGCCGGATACGGACCTGGAGTATTTCGGGGACGACGGCGACCGCATGCACATGATGTTCAACTTCCAGGTGAACCAGAACCTGTTCTACGCGCTCGCCGCTGCCGACTCACGGCCACTGCAAAAGGCACTCACCGGCACTCGCAAACGACCTGCTACCGCGCAATGGGGTCAGTTCCTGCGCAACCATGACGAGCTCGACCTGGGTCGACTGACCCCGGCACAACGCAACACGGTCTTCCAGGCCTTCGGGTCCGACCCGTGCATGCAACTCTATGACCGGGGAATCCGCCGCCGGCTGGCGCCGATGCTCAGCGGCGACCGCCGCCGCATCGAGCTGGCCTACAGTTTGATGTTTACGCTTCCCGGCAGCCCCGTGCTTCGGTACGGGGACGAGTTGGGCATGGGTGACAACCTGGAACTGAAAGAGCGACAGTGCGCGCGCACGCCCATGCAGTGGTCAACGGAGCCTCAGGCCGGCTTCAGCAAGAGCGACAAACCCATTCTGCCCGTCAACAGCGGCGGGCCGTTCGGCTATGAGCACATCAACGCGGCGCAACAGCGCCGCGATCCCAACTCGATGCTGAATTGGACGGAACGCATCATCCGCATGCGTAAGGAAGTCCCCGAGATCGGCTGGGGCGACTTTCACCTGGTTGCGACCCGCGACCCCGCAGTTCTGGCAATTCGTTACGACTGGCGCAACAATTCCGTGCTGTTTCTTCACAATCTGTCAAATGTGCCCCGCGAGGTGGCGTTTGATGTCGGCGTGCGCGGGGAGACCGGTAACCTGTTGGTCAACCTGTTGTCTGAGGACCATAGCCGGGTGCGCAACGGCGGCAAGCACCGGGTGCTGCTGGAAGCGTACGGCTACCGCTGGTATCGGGTGGGAGGACTGGACTACCTGCTGAGACGAACCGAGATCGATTAGCGCGGAAGCCTTTCCTATACTTCCGGCAGGACTGTCTGAAGGGATGTGCTCATGCTGGATATCCGTGATCTGTCCAAGACCTACGCCAACGGCGTGCAGGCGCTCAAGAACGTCTCACTGCAGATTCCAACGGGTATGTTCGGCCTGCTGGGCCCGAACGGGGCCGGCAAGTCCAGCCTGATGCGCACCATCGCGACCCTGCAGGACCCGGACAGCGGCACCATCCAACTCGACGGCCTCGATGTGCTGGCCAACAAACCGGCCGCGCGGCGCCTGCTGGGTTATCTGCCGCAGGAATTCGGCCTGTATCCGCGGGTGAGCGCCGAGACCATGCTCGACCATTTCGCGGTGCTGAAGGGCGTGGTCGGGCGCGGCGAACGCAAGTCGCTCGTGGAAGCGCTGCTGAAGCAGGTCAATCTCTGGGACGTGCGCAAGCGCAAGCTCGGTACCTATTCGGGGGGCATGCGTCAGCGCTTCGGCATCGCACAGGCACTCATCGGTGCGCCGAAACTGATCATTGTGGATGAGCCCACCGCGGGGCTCGATCCCGAGGAGCGCAACCGCTTTCTCAACCTGTTGGCGGAAATCGGCGAGAACGTGGTCGTGATCCTGTCCACTCACATCGTGGAGGACGTCACCGACCTGTGCCCGCGCATGGCCATCATCTCGGAAGGCCGTGTTTTGTTCAGTGGACGGCCCACGGAGGCATTGCAAGCCCTGGAGGGTCGCATCTGGCGCAAGGCAATTGCGCACTCCGCCATCGAGACTTACAAGTCGCGATTTATTGTTCTATCGACTCGCCTGTCGGGTGGTAACACCATTATCCACGTGCTCGCCGACGGCTTGCCCGAGGAGGGCTTTGCCGCGGTCGCGCCGGATCTGGAGGACGTTTATTTCGGGCAGTTGCGGCAACACGCTGCAACCCGCTCCGCAGCCTGAGCGCACAGCATGCTCGGGGAAATATTCAGCCTTGAGTTGCGCCAGCAACTGAAGAGCCCCCTGTTCTGGGTCATTGCGCTTGCGTTCGCCGCATTCGCCTTCGCTGCAGCAGGGTCCGATCACATCCAGATCGGCGGTGGCGTCGGCAACACGCACCGGAATGCGCCCTACGTTGTCGTGCATCTGTTGATGTTCTTCAGCGTGATCGGGATGTTCCTGGTCGCTATGTTTGTCGCGGGGGCGGCGCTACGAGATTTCGACGTCGGCATGGCAGAGATGATCTTTGCCACGCCGATTCCGAGAACAGCCTAT
>Ga0268266_10003444_pt1 | contig 15776 bp, 12 predicted proteins | sample KBSS13metaG_FD_190356 | JGI IMG/M metagenome (GOLD analysis project Ga0268266, IMG submission 190356) | Switchgrass rhizosphere microbial communities from Kellogg Biological Station, Michigan, USA - KBS S1-3 metaG (SPAdes) (version 2) | ecosystem: Host-associated > Plants > Roots > Rhizosphere...
CACGGCACAGAAGGCCGGCGTCGAGGTCGAGTTGCGCCTGTCGGCCAACCCGCCGTATGACGCGCACGGCCATGACGGTCGCTACGGCCAGGTTTTCCGTAACGTCATCGACAATGCCTTGTCGTTCAGCCCGCCCGGCTCGCGCATCGTGGTCGAACTGACTCGCGAGCCGCGCAAGGGCCCGTTCGTGGTCACCGTCGACGACGAGGGACCGGGCATTCCCGAGGACAATCTCGAATCGATCTTCCAGCGATTCTATTCCGAGCGGCCGACCGAGAATTTCGGCCAGCATTCGGGACTGGGCCTGTCGATCTGCCGCCAGATCATGGAGACCTACGGCGGCTCGATCGCCGCCACCAACCGCAAGGCTGCGGACGGCAAGATCGTCGGCGCCCGCTTCACCGTCCGCGTCCCGGCGGCGGCGTGACTCTTTTGCCGAGCCGCTCATATGGACCGCGCGCATCCTGCGCGCCCATGAATCTGAGCGCACAGGATGCGCGCGGTCCATATGAGCGGCCCACTGAAGGGCACTGATGTTCGTGCATGCCACCTGCGTCGCCTTGCGCACCGGCAAACGCTGGCGTGCGATGCTGCTGCGGGGGCCGTCGGGCGCCGGGAAATCCGACCTCGCCCTTCGTCTCATCGAGGCCGGCGGCCGGCTCGTCGCCGACGACCAGACCCATGTCGCCAAGATCGGTCGCGCCCTCATCGCCACCCCGCCACCGGCGCTGACCGGCATGATCGAGGCGCGCGGCGTGGGCATCCTCACGCTGCCTCGCGGCCAGTTGCTGGCGCGTGCGCCGGTCGTCCTGCTGGTCGATCTCGTCGGCCCCGGCCGGATCGAGCGCCTGCCCGAGCCCATGCACGAGACGCTGCAGGGAGTCGAACTGCCTCGCCTCGACCTCGCCCCGTTCGAAGCCTCATCCGTTGCAAAGTTGCGTCTTGCCTTGGCCCGAATCTCAGCCGCATGATTGCAGTCGTTGTGACCATGCCCGATAGCCAGAGTCTCGCCCCGTCTGTCGTCGAACGCCCTCCGCGACGCCCCTTCGTGGTGATCACGGGATTGAGCGGTGCGGGCCGCGTTACGGCCCTGCATGTCCTGGAGGATCTCGGCTACGTCGCGGTCGACAACGTGCCGCTGCCGCTGCTCGGCGACCTGATGCGCTCCACGGCGGGAAGCCTGCGCGAAATGGCCGCGCCGCTTGCCTTCGGTGTCGATACGAGGACCTACGGTTTCGATTCGAAGACGCTGGTGAGCCGCTTGCAGCAGCTTCGCCTGCAGCCCGACCTTGCCGCGCGCCTGCTCTATCTCGATTGCGATACCGAGATCCTGCAGCGCCGCTACACCGAATCGCGACGGCCGCATCCGATGGCGCCCGACCGGCCGGTGGCCGACGGCATCGTCGACGAACGACGCCAGATCGAATGGATGCGCGACATGGCGGACGTGGTGGTCGACACCTCGGCGCTTTCGCCGCACCAGTTCAAGCAGATCCTCGCCGGCCACTTCGCGCTCGGCACCAAGCCGGGCATGACGATCGCCGTGATGTCGTTCTCCTACCGTCGCGGCGTGCCGCGCGAGGCGGACCTCGTATTCGATGTCCGGTTCCTGAAGAACCCGCACTATGTGCCTGAATTGAAAGGCCTGACCGGCGTCGACACTCCGGTCGTCGACTTCATCGCCGCCGACCCGGATTACGAGCCGTTCTTCGGCCGGCTGGAGGGGTTGATCGGCCCGCTGCTGCCGCGCTTCGACACCGAAGGCAAGAGCTACCTGACCATCGCGGTGGGCTGCACCGGCGGCCGGCACCGCTCGATCGCGGTCGCCGAACGGCTTGCAGACTGGTTGCGAAGCGCGGGCCGCTCGGTCACTCTGATGCACCGCGATACCAATGTCCGGGGGGGACAGGTGGCGGCGAGTGGTTCGGACGGGGGCGTATGATCGGCATCGTACTCGTGACCCACGGCAATCTGGCGCGTGAATTCCTGGCCGCGCTGGAGCATGTCGTCGGTCCGCAGCAATGCATCTCACCGGTGTGCATCGGCGCCGAGGATGACATGGAAAAGCGCCGCAACGAGATCCTCGAGCGGGCTCGCGCCTGCGACACGGGGGACGGCGTGATCGTGCTGACCGACATGTTCGGCGGCACGCCGTCCAACCTAGCGATTTCGATCATGGAGCATGCGCGCATCGAGGTGCTCGCAGGCGTCAACCTGCCGATGCTGGTGAAGCTCGCTTCGGTGCGGAACCGGCCGATCGCCGAAGCAGTGCGCATGGCCCAGGAAGCCGGCCGCAAATACATCACCGTCGCCTCGCGCATCCTGGCCAAGGAAGCTTCGTGACGGACGCCGCGGGAAACACGGTGCCGGGCACGTTGAAACGCACGCTGGCGATCGGCAACAAACGCGGCCTGCACGCCCGCGCCGCCGCCAAGTTCGTCCGCACCGCCGGCCAGTTCGACGCTGCCGTCCGGGTCAGCTTCAAAGGTCAGGATGTCTCTGGCCTGTCGATCATGGGGCTTATGATGCTGGCCGCCGGCATCGGCAGTTCGATCGAACTTTTCTGCTCGGGCCGTCAGGCCCTCGAAGCGATGAGCGCGTTGTCCGCCCTGGTCGAAGGCAAGTTCGGCGAGGATTGAGCCGCCGGGTCACGCACCTTACCGCGCGGCCTCATGAGCGCATAAAGCCCCGGACATATCGACATAAATTCTTGCTTATATGTTGATCCGGCGCGTTGAGGCGTCCGGAAGCCACTGTTAAACACGGCGCGCTTTCCATCCAGAACTCCCGGGAGCGCCGCATGGCCGACTACATCGTCAAGGATATCGGGCTGGCCGATTGGGGCCGCAAGGAACTCGACATGGCCGAGACCGAGATGCCCGGCCTGATGGCGATCCGCAAGGAATACGGGCCCAAGAAGCCGCTCAAGGGCGCGCGCATCGCGGGCTCGCTGCACATGACCATCCAGACCGGCGTGCTGATCGAGACGCTGAAGGCGCTCGGCGCCGACGTGCGCTGGGCGTCGTGCAACATCTATTCGACCCAGGACCATGCCGCCGCGGCGATCGCCCAATCGGGCACTCCCGTGTTCGCGATCAAGGGCGAGAGCCTCGAGGAATACTGGGATTACACCCACAAGATCTTCGAGTGGGGTGACGGCGGCGCCCCGAACATGATCCTCGACGACGGCGGCGACGCCACCCTGCTGGTCCATCTCGGCATCCGCGCGGAGAAGGATCCGACGCTGGTGTCCAAGCCGACCAACGAGGAGGAGGAAGTCCTCTACAAGGCGATCCTCAAGACCAACAAGGAGAAGCCCGGCTGGTACGCCAAGCTCGGCGCCGCCATCCGCGGCGTCACCGAGGAGACGACCACGGGCGTACATCGTCTCTACACGATGGAGAAGGAGGGCAAGCTCCTGTGGCCCGCCATCAACGTCAACGACTCGGTCACCAAGTCGAAGTTCGACAACCTCTACGGTTGCCGCGAGTCGCTGGTCGACGGCATCCGCCGCGGCACCGACGTGATGATGTCGGGTAAGGTGGCGATGGTCGCGGGCTTCGGTGACGTGGGCAAGGGTTCGGCCGCCTCGCTGCGCCAGGCCGGCTGCCGCGTGATGGTCTCCGAGGTCGATCCGATCTGCGCCCTGCAGGCGGCGATGGAAGGCTACGAGGTCGTCACGATGGAAGACGCGGCACCGCGCGCCGACATCTTCGTCACCGCGACCGGCAACGTCGACGTGCTGACGCTCGACCACATGAAGGCGATGAAGCACCGCGCCATCGTCTGCAACATCGGCCACTTCGATAGCGAGATCCAGATCGCCAACCTGCGCAACTTCAAGTGGCACAACGTGAAGCCGCAAGTCGACGAGGTCGAGTTCCCCGACGGCAAGCGCATCATCGTGCTGTCCGAAGGCCGCCTCGTGAACCTCGGCAACGCCACCGGCCATCCGAGCTTCGTGATGTCGGCCTCGTTCTCGAACCAGACGCTGGCCCAGATCGAGATCTGGACCAACCCGGGCAAGTACGAGAAGAAAGTCTACACGCTGCCGAAGTTCCTCGACGAGAAGGTCGCCGCATTCCACCTCGAGAAGGTCGGCGCCAAGCTGACCAAGCTCCGTCCCGACCAGGCCAGGTACATCGGCGTGCCAGAAGCCGGCCCGTTCAAGGGCGACCTCTACCGGTACTAATGGCCCACAAGGTGGGTAACTGCCCACAGGCGCCTGCGTGCTAGAAAGCCGGCATCGAAAGATGCCGGCTTTTTCCATGTCCCTGCCCGACGAACGCGCGACCGACCAGCTCGGCGCGACCCTCGCCGCGCGCCTGCGGACCGGCGACGTCGTCGGGCTGAAGGGCGAGCTCGGTGCGGGCAAGACGACGCTCGCGCGTGCGATCCTGCGGGCCGCGGCGGATGACGCGCGGCTGATCGTGCCCAGCCCGACCTTCACCCTCGTGGAGGTCTACGAAACGCCGTGCGGCACTTTCTGGCACTTCGACCTCTATCGTCTGGAAACGCCCGAGCAGGTCTTCGAGCTCGGCTGGGAGGAAGCCCTGGCCGAGGGCATCTCGATCATCGAATGGCCGGACCGGTTGGGCCCGCTCCTGCCCCGGCATCTCAGTGTCACGTTGGAAATGGATGGCGATGGACGGCGCGCGCTCCTCGATGTCTGACCGCGGCGCCCTGCGCGCCGATTTCATTGCCGACGCCGGCTGGAGCGATGCCGGGGAACGCCTGCTCGCAGGCGATGCCTCGTTCCGCAAGTATTATCGGCTGACCCGTCCGGGCGGCTCCGCCGTCGTGATGGATGCGTCGGCGCCGCAGGAGGACGTCAGGCCGTTCGTCCGCATTGGCCGGCATCTGCTCGGGATGAAGCTCAGCGCGCCCGAGATCTTCGCCGAGGATGCCGCCAACGGCTTCCTGCTGCTGGAGGACCTGGGCGACGACACTTTCGCGCGCGTGCTTGCGGCGGGCGGCGACGAGGCCGAGCTCTACGCGCGCGCTACCGACGTGCTGGTCGCCGTCCATGCCGCGCCCGATCATGGGTTGCTGCCGGGCCTCGGCGGCTATGAGGGCGAGGCGCTGATCGATGCCGCGATGCTGATCGCGGAGTGGTACCTGCCCGAAGCAAGTGGCCGCGCGACGACGGCGGAGCAGACCGAGGACTATCGCGCGGCGTGGCGTTCCTGCCTCGCCGCGCTGCCGCCGACGGCCGGCGCGCTGCTGCTGCGCGACTATCACAAGGACAATCTGCTGTGGCTGCCGGCGCGTCCCGGCGTGCGCGCCTGCGGCCTGCTCGATTTCCAGGACGCGCAGCGCGGTCATCCGTCCTACGACCTGGTCTCGCTGATCGAGGATGCACGCCGCGACGTGGCGCCCGCGGTCCACACCGCCTGCATGGAACGCTACATTGCCCGCACCGGCCTCGACGCCAGGGATTTCCGCACCGGCTTCGCGTTGATGGCCGCGCAGCGCCATGCCCGCATCATCGGCCTGTTCGTCCGCCTGCTGCGGCGCGACGGCAAGCCCGAGTATCTCCAGCATCTGCCGCGCGTCTGGCGGATGTTCGAGCGGTCGCTGGCCCATCCCGCGCTGGAGCCGTTGTGCCGCTGGGTCGACCGCCACCTGCCGCCGCCGCTGCGCGGCATCGGGGCGCCGTGATCCGCATTGCCATGATCCTGGCGGCCGGCCGCGGCGAGCGCATGCGGCCGCTGACCGATTCGACACCCAAGCCGCTGATCCCCGTCGCCGGCTCGTCGATGCTCGACCGCTCGATGGAGCGCCTCGCCGCGCACGGCGTGGACAACGTCGTGGTCAACGTCCATCACCTCGGCGAGCAGATCGCGGCGCATCTCGATGGCCGCGCACGGATCATCCGTGAAGACCGCCTGCTCGAAACCGGCGGCAGCGTGAAGAAGGCCCTGCCGCTGCTGGGCGACGGACCGTACTTCATCCTCAACGGCGACGGCTTGTGGCGCGACGGTCCGACGCCGATGCTGTCGCGCATGGAAGCGCTCTGGGATCCCGCGCGCATGGACGCGTTGCTGCTGCTGCATCCGCTCGAAGCAGCGATCGGCCGCGAGGCGAAGGACCGTGGCGACTATTTCCTCGATGCCGACGGCCGTGCTCGCCATCGCGGCGCGGCATCGGCGGCACCCTATCTCTTCGCCAGCGCATCGGTGTGCGACGCTCGGCTGCTGCAGGACTCGCCCGACGGTCCCTTCTCTCTCCTGAAGCTCTGGAACCGCGCCGAGACGGCAGGCCGCCTCTTCGGTCTCGTCCATGACGGGCAGTGGTTCCATGTCGGCACGCCGCAGGCGCTCGCCGAAGCAGAACGGGTGCTGCGATGAAGGGCGTCTATTCGATCGGCATCGATCGCCGCTTCGCCGACGAGCTGGCCGCGGGCGTGCTCGCCGAATACGGCCGCGATCCGCTGGCGCTGGCCGATACGCTGATCCTGGTGCCGACCCGCCGCTCGGTGCGCGCCCTGCGCGAAGCGTTCCTGCGCGCGACCAACGGAAAGCCCACCCTGTTGCCGCGCATGGCCCCGCTCGGCGACCTCGACGAGAGCGACTGGGACGGGCTGTCGGGCGGTGACGCACTGTCGCTCCCGGCCGCCATCGGCGGGTCCGAACGCGAAGCGCTGCTGACCGAACTGGTCACCGCCTTCAAAGCCGGCGACGAGCCGATCGCGCAGTCAGCCGCGCAGGCGCTGAAGCTCGCGCGCGAGCTGGCGAGCCTGCTCGATGAGCTGGCGATCGATGGTGTGCCGTTCGACCGGCTCGAGGCGCTGGTCGAGGGCAATTTCGCCACCCACTGGCGTCGCACGCTCGAGTTCCTCGCCATTATCGGCGAGCATTGGCCGAATATGTTGGCCGAACGCGGCCAGATCGACGCACTCGACCGGCGCACCCGCTCGATCCGCGCCCAGGCCGCGCGCTGGCGCGAGCGACCGCCCGCCACGCCGGTGATTGCGGCGGGGTCGACGGGCTCGCAGCCCGCGACCCGCAACCTGCTGGCGGCGATCGCCGGACTGCCGCAGGGCGTGGTCGTGCTGCCGGGCCTCGATCGCGAGATCGACGAAGAGAGCTGGACGAAGCTCGATCCCACCCATCCGCAGTTCGGCCTGCACGACCTGCTGCTCGCGCTCGGCTGCACGCGCGAGGAGGTTCGCGAATGGCCCGGCGAATCGGGCGATCTCGCCCGCCGCCAGCTCATCGCCGAGCTGATGCGGCCGGCCGAGACGACCGACGCGTGGCAGCGGCCCGAGCCCGCCGCGCTGGACCACGTGACGCGCGCCGATTGCGCGACGCCTCACCAGGAAGCGCTGGTGATCGCGCTCGCCCTGCGCGAGGCCCTGGAGACTCCCGGGCGCACTGCCGCGTTGGTGACGCCCGACCGCGATCTCGCCCGTCGCGTCGCCGCCGAGCTGCGGCGCTGGGAGGTCGACATTGACGATTCGGCCGGCCAGAGCCTGGCCGACACTCCGCCCGCGGCCTTGCTGCGTGCGCTGGTCGCCGTCGCCGACTCGGACTTCGCGCCGATCGACCTGCTGGCGCTGCTCAAGCATCCGCTGTGCACGCTGGGCCTATCGCGCGCCGCGCTGCTCGATGCGGCGCGACGGCTCGACCGCAAATGCCTGCGCGGCCTCAAGCCCGACTCCGGCATCGAGTCGCTGAAGCGTCGCGTCGCCGACTGCAGGTTCGGCAGCGAGGACGACCGGCGCGCGGTCATCGACCTGGTCGAGCGGCTGCACGAAGCGACGACTGTCCTCGTGACCGCGATGGCCAAAAGCGCTTCGCCGCACGCGCTGCTGCAAGCGACCATCGCGGCGGCGGAAGCCTGCGCGCCGGACGATGCCCTGTGGACGGGCGAGGCCGGCGAAGCGCTCGCTGACGCGCTGGCGCGGTTGAGCGAGGCGTGGACCGACCACAAACCGATCGCGGGCGGCGAATGGCCGGCGCTGCTCGCGACGATGCTGGCGACGGAGACCATCCGGCCGCGTTTCGGGCGCCACCCTCGGCTCGCGATCTGGGGTCCGCTCGAAGCGCGGCTGCAGCGCGCCGACCTCCTGGTGCTCGGCGGGCTGAACGAAGGCACCTGGCCGCCAGCGGTCGAGACCGGCCCATGGATCAACCGGCCGATGCGCGCCGCGCTCGGACTGCCCCAGCCCGAGCGGCGCATCGGCCTGTCGGCGCACGACTTCGCCGCAGCGCTGGCGGCCGAGCGCGTGCTGCTCACGCGCGCCGAACGCGAAGGCGGCGCGCCGACCGTGCCGTCGCGCTGGCTGGCGCGGCTCGATGCGCTGTTCGGCTACGATCCGCACAGCCCGACGGCGCCGCCGGAATATATCCAGCGCGGCCGGCGCACCTACGTCGCCTGGGCAGAGACGTTCGACGATGCGGACTACAAGCCGTGGCCGCGCCCCGAGCCGCGCCCGCCGCTCGAAGCGCGGCCGCCGCGCCTGTCGATATCGAACATCGAGCAGTGGCGGCGCGACCCCTACGGCCTCTACGCCCGGAAGATCCTCGACCTGAAGGTCCTCGATCCGCTCGAACAGGAATTGGGCGCGGCCGAGCGCGGCTCGCACCTGCATGACGCGCTCGACGAATTCCTGAAGACCTATCCCGAGGGTGCGCTGCCGTCCGATGCCCTGGAGCGCTTCGAGCGCATGGCCGAGAGGCATCTGGCATCGGTGCTCGCCGCACCCGCCGAGCGCGCCTTCTGGTGGCCGCGCTTCCAGCGGCTGGCGCGCTGGTTCATCGCCACCGAGACGGCACGTCGCAGTGCCGGCACGAAGCTGCTGGCGAGCGAGATCAAGGGCTCGGTCACGATCGGAACGCTGACGGTCGAGGCACGCGCCGACCGCATCGACGAGATCGAGCCGGGCGGCTGGGAGATCATCGATTACAAGACAGGCCGCGTGCCCTCGCTCAAGGAGCTCGAAGGCCTGTTTGCCCCGCAGCTCCTGCTGGAAGCGGCGATCGCCCTGCACGGCCGCTTCGAGGAGATCAAGGGACCGGCGCGCACCGTGCATCTGTCCTATTGGCAGGCCAACGGCCTGGGTGACGGCGGCGCCGTAAAGGAGATCGAGGACGGCGAGGCGCTCGTGCCGGCGATGATCGCGCTGCTGCACAAGATGATCGAGCATTTCGGCAATCCGGCGACGCCTTACACCGCCCTGCCCTGGCCCGAGTTCATCCCGCACTTCAACGACTACGCGCATCTCGAAAGGGTCGCGGAATGGTCGACGGCGGGAGGCGAGGAATGAGCGACGTGGTCGACGCCCTCCGCATGGCCGACGAGGCGCAGCGCCGCGCCACCACGCCCGGCCATTCCGCCTGGGTCGAGGCCAACGCCGGCACCGGCAAGACCAAGGTGCTGACCGACCGGGTGACGCGCCTGCTGCTCGACGGCGTGCGGCCCGAACGCATCCTCTGCCTCACCTTCACCAAGGCGGCGGCGGCGGAGATGCACAACCGGCTGGCCGGCCAGCTCGGACGCTGGGCGATGGCCGACGATGCGACGCTCGGCAAGGAGATCGCCGCGCTGATCGGCGGGGTGCCGCAGGCCGGGCAGCGCAGCCTGGCGCGCCGGCTGTTCGCCCGCGTGCTCGACGCGCCGGGCGGCATCAACATCCTCACCATCCATGCCTTTTGCCAGGCGCTGCTGAAACGCTTTCCGCTCGAAGCCGGCGTCACGCCGGGCTTCGAGGTGCTCGACGAAGCCGAAGCGGCGAATCTGCTGCGCGGCGCGCAGGACGAGCAGATCGAGGCGCTGGCGCGCGCCGACGCACGGGAAGAGGTCCGCGCGGCGCTGGACACGATCGCCCGCCGTATCTCCATCGCCGAATACGCCAAGCTAATGAAAGGGCTGCTAAGTGAGCGCGCGTGGCTGCTGGCGCGCGTCGCCAACGACGCCGGCCTCCGGCGCCTCGCGCGCCGGCTGCGCCGGCGGCTGCAATGCGAGATCGAGCCGGCGATCGACGAGCCCGGCTTGCGCGCCGCGGCAAGTGCCCTGATCGAGACGGGCGGCAAGACCGACGGCGCGCACGGCGAGAAGATGGCGGCATGGCTCGCAGCCGGCAGCGACCGCGACGAGATGCTGCCTGCATATCGCACCGTGTTCTTCACCGAGAAGGGCCCCATTCGAAAGAAATTGGCCACCAAGCCTTCGATCGAGCGCCTGCCCAAGATCGACGACATCCTGCGCGCTGAGGCCCAGCGCCTCGAATACGTGAGCGGCGCGGCATTGGTCGAACTCACGGTGGCGCTGCTGCGGCTCGGACTCGACATCACCCACCGTTATGCCGCCGCCAAGCGGCGGCGCGGCAAGCTCGACTACGACGACCTGATCGTTGCGACGCGCCGCCTGCTCGAGAGCGCCGGGAGCGCCTCCTGGGTGCTCTACAAGCTCGACGGCGGCATCGAGCATGTGCTGGTCGACGAGGCGCAGGACACCAACCCCGACCAATGGGAGGTGGTTCGCAGCCTCACCGGGGAGTTCTTTGCCGGGGAAGGCTCGATCGATCGCGAGCGCACGATCTTCGTGGTCGGCGACACCAAGCAGTCGATCTTCGGCTTCCAGCGCGCCGACCCGGCGAAGCTCACGGAGATGCGTGGCGCGTTCGAGGACAGGATCAGGGGCGCGCGCAAGGGCTTCGAACCGGTGAACCTCACGGTCTCCTTCCGCTCGACTCCCGCCGTGCTCGACGCGGTCGACTGGGTGTTCGGCGAGGAAGCGGCCGCCAGCGGCCTCGCGGATCCAGGCGAGGTGAACCACCAGCACAGCCGCAAGCTGGATCCTGGCCGGGTCGAGCTCTGGCCATTGGTCGCCGCCGAGCAGGTCGAGACCGACACGACGGCCGTCGAAGCGCCCGCCGGCGTGCTGACCCCGCCGCACCAGCGGCTGGCGCGGCTGATCGCGATGCATGCCAAGAGCCTGATCGGCAACGAGCGGCGCGCGCGCAAGGGCGAGCTGCTGCACGAAGGCCACTTCATGGTGCTGGTGCGCCGCCGCAATGCGTTCGTGAATGCATTGGTCCGCGAGCTGAAGCGCGAGCAGCTCCAGGTGGCCGGTGTCGACCGGCTCGACCTCGGCGAGGAGCTCGCCATCCAGGACCTGCTGGCGATGGCGCGCTTCGTGCTGCTGCCGCAGGACGACCTCAATCTCGCCTGCCTGCTGAAGTCGCCGCTGGTCGGGCTCGACGAGGGCAAGCTCTTCACCCTCGCCTGGAACCGCCGGGGCCATCTGTGGAGCGCCCTGCGCGGCCGCGCGCACGAACCGGATTTCGCCGCGGCGCACGAGCAGCTCTCGCGATGGCTCGCCCGCGCGGACTTCACCACGCCGTTCGACTTCTTCGCCGAGGCGCTCGGTCCCGAGCATGGCCGGCGGCGCCTGCTCGCGCGGCTGGGCCGCGAGGCGTCCGATCCGATCGACGAGCTGCTCGCCCGCGCACTGCAGTACCAGCGCGTCGAGGCGGGCTCGCTGCAGGGATTTCTGCGCTGGTTCGAGGCCGGCGGCGGCGAGATCAAGCGCGACCTCGACGCCAACCGCCGGCAGGAGGTCCGCATCCTGACGGTGCATGCCTCGAAGGGCCTGCAGGCACCGATCGTCTACCTGCCCGACACCACCCGCGTGCCGCGCGACACCGACCGGCTGCTGGCCGAAAGGAACGGCAAGTCACGGCTCTGGATACCGCGCAGCGACGACGCCAACGAAGCGGCACGCACCTGGCGCGCCGAGGCACGCGAGCGCTCGCTGCAGGAACAGAACCGGCTGCTCTATGTCGCCATGACGCGCGCCGAGGACCGACTCTATGTCGGCGGCTGGATCGGCACGAAGAAGCAGGACACCGGCTGCTGGTATGACCGCATCGCTGCCGGCCTCGCCGCCAGTGTCGGGGGTGAGAGCCCCGAGCCGCGCGTGCGAGCGATCCCCAAGGTCTTCGACTTCACCGGGCAGGTCGGCACGGCCGGCTGGTCCGGCGACGGCTACGAGCTGGTCAATGCCGGTCGCATCGTCGTGCCCGAGCAGCAGGAGCTGGCGCTGGAAGCAACGGCGCAGCTCGAAGCCTGGGCGCACGAGCCGGCGCCCGACGAGCCCAATCCGCCGACGCCGCTGGCGCCCTCCCAGCCGTTGCCCGACGAGGCGCGCAACGAGCCGCGCGCCTTCAGCCCGCTGGCCTCCGACGAGCGCAGGCGCTGGCAGCGCGGCCGGCTGATGCACGAGCTGTTGCGCCACCTGCCGGCGCTGCCGGCAGCGGACCGTGCGTCGGCGGCTCGCCGCTTCCTCGCCCAGGCCGCTCATGGCCTGAACGAGGAGGAGATCACGTCCTGGGCAGCCGAGGCGCTGGCCGTCACCGAGGCGCCCAGCCATCAGGCGCTGTTCGCCGAGGGCTCGCGCGCGGAAGTGCCGTTGATCGGCTCGGTGCGGACGCCGCGCGGGATCTTCACCGTGAGCGGTCAGGTCGACCGCCTCGCCGTCACCGCCCGCGACGTACTGATCGTCGATTACAAGACCAATCGTCCCCCGCCGGCCGAGGCCGGCGGCGTGGCGCTCGCCTATCGCCGCCAGCTCGCGCTCTACCGTGCGCTGCTCGGCGACATCTATCCCTCACACCAAGTGCGGGCCTTTCTGCTGTGGACAGCAACGCCCAGGTTGATGGAGATCGACGCCGAAACGCTCGACAGTTCAATGCCTTACTCCGGACCATCTTGACTTGCCCGGACTCGCTTCCTAGCTTTCGCCACAAGGGCGGCGCCGGTCCACTACCGGCTCACTTCTTTTTTGGAGACCCACGATGACCGTCAAAGCAACCGACGCCTCCTTCGAGCAGGAAGTGCTGAAGTCCGACACGCCGGTGCTGGTCGATTTCTGGGCCGAGTGGTGCGGCCCCTGCCGCATGATCGGCCCCTCGCTCGAGGACATTTCCAAGGACATGGACGGCAAGCTCAAGGTGGTGAAGGTCAACATCGACGAAAACCCGATGGTGCCGACACGCTACGGCGTCCGTTCGATCCCCACGCTGCTGCTGTTCAAGAACGGCCAGGTCGCCGCGACCAAGATCGGCGCCGAGCCGAAGCAGAAGCTGGTGAGCTGGATCAACAGCAACGTCGCGTAAGACGTGCTGGGAGCGCGGCTCTCCAGAGCCGCTCTTCCTTCCCGTTGAACAATCCCATGAGCGGCTCTGGAGAGCCGCGCTCCCAGCCTTTCCCCTGTCACGGGCGAGGATGGCGCCAGCGAGATAGGGCGGCCCAAAGGCGAGAATGCGCATCGGCGCGGCACCGGACGACCGACGGGTCATCCGGTGCCGCGCCGATTTCTATTGGGCCATCGGTCCCGCGAACGGGTTTCGCAGGAGCATTCTTCACTGTCGCATGATGAGATATCGTGGTTTCGCCTCATCGACGTTCGGGCCGGCGCACCGACATTCGAGTCCGCGTGCGGCCCGCTGCTGGCCGAATCGGGGAGACGGACGATGTCCGATGTTGGTCGACCTCAAACGCCACGACGGCGCTGGCTCGCGATCTCGGGCTTGATGACTGTTGCCGCCTTGGTGGTTGCGGGCTGGTTCATGCTGGAAAGAACGAAGCCGACCGCACCGGCCGCGGCCGCATCGGCGCCGCCTCCTGCGGTGGGCGTGCGGACTGCAAGCTTGCGCGGCGTCAGCCGGTCGTTCGAGTTTGTCGGCCGCGCCAGGGCGATGAACAAGGTGGAGGTTCGCGCCCGAATCGAAGGCTTTCTCGACAAGGTGCAATTCACGGAAGGCCAGGACGTCAAGGCCGGCGACCTGCTGTACCGGATCGAGAAGGTGCAGTTCCAGTCGGCGCTCGACCAGGCCAAGGGAAATCTGCTCGTCGCCGAGGCCGCCGCGACCCATGCCAAGCTGGAGTATGAACGGCAGCTCGACCTGGTGAAGCGGCAGTACGCGCCGCAATCGGTGCTCGACAAGGACAAGGCCGATCTCGATTCGGCCAACGGCACGGTGATGCAGGCCCGCGCCGCTCTCATCCAGGCCCAGGCCAATCTCGACTACACCGACATTCGCAGCCCGATCGGCGGCCGCATCGGCCGCACCGCCTACACTGAGGGTAATCTCGTCAACCCGGCGAGCGGCATCCTGGCGACGATCGTCAGCCAGGATCCGATCTACGTGCTCTTTCCGGTCAGCGTGAAGGACCTCGAGACCATCCGCGAGGCGCGACGCAAGGAAGACGGAGGCCTGGCCAAGATCGACATCCGCCTGCGTCTCGCCAACGGGCAGGATTACCCCTCGCGCGGCACCTGGAACCTGACCGACCCGCTGGTCGACCAGAGCACCGACAGCCTGATCATGCGGGCCGTCATGCCCAACCCGGACCGGATGCTGATCGACGGGCAGTTCGTGACGGCGGCCATCCGCGAGCGCGCCGAAGAGCCACGGCTGGTCGTGCCCCAGGCGGCGTTGCAGGTCGACCAGTCGGGATACTACGTGCTGGTCGTCGATGGTCAGCACAGGGTCGAGCGGCGGGCGCTGCAGGTCGGCCCCAATATCGGCACGGACATCGTCGCGACCTCGGGCGTACGCGAGGGCGACAGGGTGATCGTCGACGGCATCCAGAAGGTCCGCCCGGGCATCGTCGTGCAGGACACCCTCCTATCCGCACCGAGCGGCGGTTAGGAGGCGGCCATGATCTCTGGCATCTTCATCGACCGGCCGCGACTGGCCTTCGTCGTCTCCATCGTGATCGTCCTGGCGGGGCTCCTGGCGATCGCCGCGATTCCGGTGGCGCAATTCCCCGACATCGTGCCGCCCCAGGTCTCGCTGACCACGCTCTATCCCGGCGCCGACGCCGAAACGGTCGAGCGCACCGTGGCGCAGCCGATCGAGCAGCAGATCAACGGCGTCGACAACGCCCTCTACTATCAGTCGGCCAGCGGCGCCGACGGCAGCTACACCCTCACCGTCACCTTCGCGCTCGGCACCGATCCGGACATCGACACCGTCAACGTGCAGAACCGCGCCCAGCTCGCCACCCCGCTGCTGCCGCAGGAGGTGCAGCGCCAGGGCCTGGTGATCCGCAAGAAGTCGGCTGCGCTGCTGCAGATCATCACCATCACCTCGCCCAGGCATACGCACGACGCGCTCTATCTCAGCAACTACGCCACGATCAACGTCGTCGACCCGCTGGCGCGCATTCGCGGCGTCGGCCAGGCAACCCTGTTCGGACCGCTCGACTATTCGCTGCGGCTCTGGCTCGATCCCGACAAGCTCACCAGCTACGCCCTGACGCCGGCCGACGTGGTCAGCGCCGTGCAGGGCCAGAACGTGCAGGCCGCGCTCGGCCGCATCGGTTCGGCGCCGCCGCCGAAGAGCCAGCAGCTCCAGCTCACCATCAAGACCGAGGGCCGGCTCACCCGCCCCGAGGAGTTCGAGAGCATCATCGTGCGCGCCAATCGCGACGGCTCGGTGGTGCGGGTCAAGGACGTCGCGCGGGTCGACATGGGCGCCAAGACGCAGGAGCGGTACAGCCGCTTCAACGGCGTGCCCACCGCGGCAATCGGCATCTACCAGTCGCCCGGCGCCAACGCGGTCGACGTCGCGGAGAACGTTCGCAAGACGATGGAGGAGCTGAAGCAGGCTTTTCCGGACGACGTCTCCTACGACGTGCTGTGGGACAATACCGTGTTCGTGACCGCGACGGTCGAGGAGGTGGTGCACACGCTGGTGATCGCCTTCGTGCTGGTCGCGATCGTGGTGTTCCTGTTCCTCGGCCGTCTGCGGACGACGCTGA
>Ga0268266_10003445_pt1 | contig 15772 bp, 13 predicted proteins | sample KBSS13metaG_FD_190356 | JGI IMG/M metagenome (GOLD analysis project Ga0268266, IMG submission 190356) | Switchgrass rhizosphere microbial communities from Kellogg Biological Station, Michigan, USA - KBS S1-3 metaG (SPAdes) (version 2) | ecosystem: Host-associated > Plants > Roots > Rhizosphere...
GCGATCCTCGTCGCGCTGCTGTTCCGCACCCTCGACGCCTTCCGCGTCTTCGACACGATCTTCATCATGACCCGCGGTGCGCTGGACACCGAATCGGTCTCGATCCTCGGCTACAACCAGCTGATCTCGCGCCTCAACCTCGGCCTCGGCTCGGCGGTCTCGGTGCTGATCTTCCTCTGCGTGTTCCTGATCGCGTTCATCTTCGTCCGCGGCTTCGGGACCAAACTCGACGAAGGCCGACCGGGGGGCTGAGATGGAACACCGCACCAGCCGCGACTACGCCCTCTGGAGCATCGCGATCCTGCTCGTGGTCGTCCTCGCCCTGATCCCCGTCCTCTGGCTGATCTCGATCTCGCTGAAGCCGCCGGAAGAGCTGACCGATCAGCGCTTCATCCCCCAGAGCGTCTCCTTCGACAACTACAAGAGCCTGTTCGAAGGCGGGATCGACGACAGCCCGTTCATCAAGCCGCTGATCAACTCGATCGGGATCGCGCTGATCACGACCGTGATCTCGATCGTCCTCGCCTCCTTCGCCGCCTACGCGATCGCCCGCCTCGAGTTCCCCGGCAAGCGGCTGATCCTCGCCGGGGCGCTGGCAATCGCGATGTTCCCACCGATCTCGACCGTCGGGCCGCTGTTCGACATGTGGCGGGCGCTCGGGCTCTACGACACCTGGCTCGGGCTGATCATCCCCTACCTCACCTTCTCGCTGCCGCTGGCGATCTACGTCCTCGTCGCCTTCTTCCGAGAGATCCCGTGGGAGCTTGAGCAGGCGGCCCAGGTCGACGGGGCGACGCCGTTCCAGGCGTTCACGAAAGTCATCGTTCCGCTGGCCGCGCCGGGTGTCTTCACCGCCGCGATCCTCGTCTTCATCTTCTGCTGGAACGACTTCCTCTTCGCGATCTCGCTGACCAGCTCGGACGCGTCGCGGACCGTTCCCGCCGCACTTGCCTTTTTCACCGGCGAATCGTCGTTCACCGCGCCGACCGGCAGCATCGCCGCCGCGGCCGTGGTGGTCACGGTGCCGATCATCGTCTTCGTCCTCATCTTCCAGCGCCGAATCGTCGCCGGGCTCACCGCCGGCGCCGTCAAGGGATAAAGGAGCCAACCGATGTCAGAGATAGTCCTCGACGGAGTCACCAAGACGTTTGCCGACGGTTTCGAAGCCGTCAAAGACATGGACCTCGACATCCAGGACGGCGAGTTCATGATCCTCGTCGGACCCTCGGGCTGCGGTAAGTCGACGGCGCTGCGGATGATCGCCGGGCTCGAGGACATCTCCAGCGGCGAGGTGAAGATCGGCGGCGAGACCGTCAACGACCGCTCGCCGAAGGATCGCGACATCGCGATGGTCTTCCAGAACTACGCGCTTTACCCGCACATGACCGTGCGCGAGAACATGGGTTTCGCGCTGAAGCTCGCCGGCGCCGACAAGAGCGAGATCGACGAGAAGGTCGAGGAGGCGGCGCGCACCCTCGACCTCGAGCAGCACCTCGACCGCCGGCCGGCCAACCTCTCCGGCGGCCAGCGCCAGCGGGTGGCGATGGGGCGGGCGATCGTCCGCGACCCGAAAGCGTTCCTGATGGACGAGCCGCTCTCCAACCTCGACGCGAAGCTGCGGGTGCAGATGCGGACCGAGGTGGCGCGGCTGCAGTCGAAGCTGGAGACGACGACCGTCTACGTCACCCACGACCAGACCGAGGCGATGACCCTCGGCGACCGGGTCGCGGTGATGCGCGCGGGCGCCCTGCAGCAGGTGGGGACGCCGGCCGAGCTCTACGACAACCCGGTCAACCTCTTCGTCGCCGGCTTCATCGGCTCGCCGGCAATGAACTTCATGCCCGGCGAGATCAGCGGCGGCAAGCTGAAGCTGCCGATCGGCGAGGTCGATCTGGGCGATCTCGACGTCAAGGGCGACGGCAAGGACGGACAGGTGGTCGCCGGCCTGCGGCCGGAGAACCTCGAGGACGTCGAGGTGATCGGCGACCTCAAGGAGGAGCGCGGGATCACCTTCGAGGCGGAGATCGACCTGGTCGAGTCGCTCGGCTCCGATCTCTACGCCTACTTCCACATCGAGTCCGAGGGCGTGCAGTCAGATCAGCTCGCCGACATCGTCGAAGAGAGCCTCGACGAAACCGGCGCCGGCGAAATCCGCGAGGGCCACGAGCAGATCGTCGCCCGCCTCGACCCGACCAGCAAAGTCAAACGCCGCGAGACCGCCCAACTCTGGGCCGACACCTCGAAGCTCCACCTCTTCGACCCCGAGAACGGCGAGAGCCTTACCAGCGGTTCGAAAAAGGATTCGTCCAGTACGCCGCCCGCCTAAGGCACGACTTAACTGGTAGCGGCTTCCAGGTCCTCTAAATCCGCTAGGTCGCGGGTTCGGCCCGCTGCTCGCTTCATCGCCTTCAGGTCGTCTACCGAGCAGACCGCGACGGTGACGCCGAGAATCTCGGCCTCGCTGGCTCGGGGACGCAGCTCGTCATAGCTCGGAACGCCGTCGAGGCCTTGAACGACGTCAAGACGACCCAGGTCAGTCTCGATTGCCACCTGCCCGCCAGCGGCAAGCGCCGCGGCAATGGAAATTGGGCTGCCCAAAAAAGCTCCCTCCTGCTGCACACGCCCGCCAGCCGCGACCGCGACCTCCGCCACACGCCTCACATTCTCCGGCTCGGAAGAGACCACGACGTCGACGTCCTTGGTCCCGCGTACGACCCCCCAGGCATTGACCGCAAGGCCGCCCACCACCACAAACTCAACATCGGCGGCTGCGAGTCGCCGCAGCAGCTCGTCGAAAGCCGGCTCGCTCAACTCTTCCGCGCTGCCCCAGTGAACTGCATCAGCTTGTGACTGAGCGCGATCCCTTCGGCGAGATTTACGCTCAGCGACCGCCGGGCGTCTTCACGCAACCGCTGCACTCGAACAGCCTCGGCATTTGCAGCGGCAGAGGGCTCGGGCGTATGACCACCCTTCATGAGCATTGATGCTAGCGGGGCCGTAGAACACTGGTCTAGTCGATGTTCAGCGTCGGCTGGCGACCATATCCTCCCTTAGCAAGGTATTTCTAACTGGGGAGATAGTTGATGAGAAGTCGCTTGACGGTGCTCGCAGCTGGAGTTGTAGCGATGGTGGCCATGTCCATTCCCGGTACCGCCTCAGCGGCTACCGAATTCGGCGATAGCTGCGTGGCGGATGCGCCGTACTCGCCTGTCGCGCTGTTCGAGTTCAGTGCTCCCGGTAACCCTCTGCCTACTGCGGCGCCGGCGAGCGGTGTGATCACCAAATGGAAGGTCAACCTGACCACGGAAGCGCCCGAAATCCCAACGGCGCTGAAGGTCATCCGGCAGGTTGGGACCGACAGCATCCTCGTCGTTGGAGATAGCACGGGCACCATCCGCGGGGGCTCCAATAGCTTCGACACCCGGATCTCGGTCCAAGCCGGCGACCGGCTGGCGATCCACGGCGTTGGAGAAGCTCCAACGGTGATCTGCGATACCGAAGGTGTTGATTCGCATTTAGGCGGCTTCAATCCAGCCGTAGCAACGGGCGCAACGGGGCCCTTCGAGGAGGGTGAAGCCGACCTCCGAGTGCCGGTGACGGCGATCCTCGAGCCCGACGCCGACAACGACGGCTACGGCGACGAGACCCAGGACGCGTGTCCGCAGAGCGCAACGGTCCAGGTCGCCTGTCCCCTCATCGCCCTCGACACGTCGGCGAAAGTCGGCAAAAGGGCGGTTGTGGTCCTGGTGGCCGGCAGCTCAGAAGGGCCGGTAAGTGTCAAAGGCGTCGTCAGGCTCGGCAAAGGCAAGAAAGTGACCCTGAAGGCGAAGCCGAAGACTGTGGTTCCCGGCAGACTCGCCTCCCTCAAGCTCAAATTCAATGCCAAGCTGATCAAGCGCCTCCAAGAACTGGAGCCAACCCAGAAGCTGACGCTGAAGATCACTGCCACCGCGACCAACGTCGCCGGCCAGCTGAGCACCGACAAGTCCAAAGTGAAGCTGAAGGGGCAGGCCTAGCTAGTTCCTCAGGCCGCGGCGGCGACCAGGCGCGACATCACGTCGGCGGCCTGGTCGTCGTCGAGGCCTTGGGCCTCGGTGAGGTCCTGCCAGGTGCGGAAGGCGAGGGCGTGGCCGATCGCCGCGCGGGTGCGCTTGGCGGCGTTCCCGCGCAGGCCTCGGCCGCGGCCGAGGATCTCGGCGGCGATCGCCAGGAACTGGTGGTAGGGGGCGAATTTCTCGGCGACGACGGGGACCGTGCTCTCGTCGCGGAGGAGCTTGTCGATCATCCCCCCCGCCCGGCGGTAGTAGCCGTACATCTCCCCCAGTGCCGTCGCGAGGCGCTCGGCCGGATCGTCTATTGCCTCCCAGCGACTTATGTCGGGGGGCGGGTTCGCTTCGGCCCAGTGGACCGAGCAGGCGCCGAACAGCGCCTGCTCGTCGGGGAAATACCGGTAGAGGGTCGAGCGGCGGACGCCGGCGTGCTCGGCGACGGCGCTCATCGAGGTGCGGGCCGGCCCGAGTGAGCCGTGCAGCTCGACCGCGCTTTCGGTGATCCGCAGGCGGGTCTGGGCCTCGGCTTCGGCACGGCGCTTCTTCTCGTATTTCCGTTTTTGCTCGGACATGGGTGTACGGCCAATCTTGACAGATCCGTCAGCGGTCTCTACATTTTCGCGAAACAGTTGTGTTCAACGAATTTGAAGGAGATTGAGATGGCAACGGTTATCGGTCCCGGCGACGGCAAGGCAGGCTTCCTCGGCAGCATCGGGGTCCGCTTCATGATCAACGGCGAGGACGCCGGCGGGGACTTCTCGCTGGTCGAACACCCGCTCTCCCCCCGCGCCCTGGCGGCGCCGCTGCACCGCCACACCCGCGAGGACGAGTACAGCTTCGTGCTCGAGGGCCGGATGGGCGGGCTGCTCGGCGACGAGGTGGTCGAGGCCGGTCCCGGCGAGCTCGTCTTCAAGCCGCGCAACGAGTGGCACACCTTCTGGAACGCCGGCGACGAGCCCTGCCGGATCCTCGAGATCATCGCCCCGGCCGGCTTCGAGCACTTCTTCGAGGAGCTGGTCGACATGGGCGGCGTCGTGAATGCGACCCTGGAGAAGCTGACGGAGCTCAACGAGCGCTACGGCCTCGAGATGAAACCGGAGAGCGTGCCCGAGCTGCTCGAGCGCTTCGGCCTCGTCATCGGCGAGCCGGTGGAGTCAGCGCTACAGCTTGCCTAGCCGCAAATAGCGACGGTCGAAGACGGATCGCGCAGCCGCAGGGCGCTGCTACCCTCCAGCGGTAGGCAGGTTGTCTTGTCTGTCTGCGCGTCCGTCTTCAATCGCCAGCGAGGAAAACGCGCCTTTGACTCCCGAGAAGGGGTTCAGCATCGATCGCGAGGGGCCGCGAGAGGAATGCGGCGTCTTCGGCGTATACGCACCTGGGCACGACGTCTCGCGGCTGGCCTACTTCAGCCTCTACGCGCTGCAGCACCGGGGACAGGAGTCGGCCGGGATCGCCAGCTGCGAGGGCGGGATGATCACGACGATGCGGGACTCGGGTCTGGTCTCCCAGGTCTTCGACGAGGAGAAGCTGCGAGCGCTTGAAGGCGACATGGCGATCGGCCACGTCCGCTACTCGACCACCGGCGGCGGCTCCTGGGAGAACGCGCAGCCGATCTGGCGCGACGACGGCCGCGAGGTCGCCCTCGCCCACAACGGCAACCTGACCAACGCGGTCGAGCTCTGGGGCGAGCTGAAGGAGCGCGGGCTGCAGTTCCGCGGCACCTCCGACTCGGAGATCATGGCGGCGCTGCTCTCCTCCCACGACGGCAAGATGATCGAGGACGCCGTCGCCGACGTGATGCCGCGGCTGCGCGGCGCCTACTCGACCGTGGTGATGACCAAGCGGGCGATCGTCGCCTTCCGCGACCCGCACGGGATCCGGCCACTCAGCCTCGGCCGCCTCGGCGACCGCTTCGTCGTCGCCTCCGAGAGCTGCGCCTTCGACATCATCGGCGCCGAGCTGATGCGCGAGGTCCACCCCGGCGAGATGGTCAGCCTGACCGAGCGCGGGCTGGAGACGCGCCAGGTGGTGAAGACCGAGCGGCGCGCCAGCTGCGTCTTCGAGCACATCTACTTCTCCCGCCCCGACAGCCGCCTCGAGGGCAAGGTCCTGCAGCAGTCGCGCGGGCGGATGGGCGAGATCCTCTGGCGCGAGGCGCCGGTCGAGGCCGACCTGGTGATCTCGGTGCCGGACTCCGGCAACCCGGCGGCCGCCGGGTTCGCGCGCGCCTCCGGGCTGCCGCGCGACGACGGCCTGATCAAGAACCGCTACGTGGCGCGGACCTTCATCCAGCCCGGCCAGGAGCTGCGCAAGCACGGCCTGCGGCTGAAGTTCAACCCGCTGCCGGAGATCGTCGCCGGCCAGCGCCTGGTCGTCGTCGACGACTCGATCGTCCGCGGCAACACCACGCGCCAGATCGTCGGCATGCTGCGCGACGCCGGCGCCAAGGAGGTCCACCTGCGGATCTCGGCGCCGCCGATCCGCAACCCCTGCCACTACGGCGTCGACATGTCGACCCGCGAGGAGATGATCGCCCACAACCGCTCGATCGACGAGATCGCCGCCGAGCTCGAAGCCGACAGCCTCGCCTACCTCTCGATGGCGGGCGTCTACGAGGCGATCGGCGGCGACCCGGGCGAGCACTGCGACGCCTGCTTCACCGGGCACTACCCGCTCGGCGACCCCGAGGAGGCGGACAGCAAATTCGCGCTGGAGACGATCGCCGCCGCACCGTGAGGGGCGACCGCGCCCGGCAGGTCAGCGGTGGCGGTGGCGGTGCTTCTTGTGCTTCTTCACGCAGCGGCGCTTGCCGTGGACGATCTTCTTCCTGAAGCCGCGTTTGCACTTGAACGGCTTTTTCGGCGGCGGGGTCGTTGCCGGCGGCGTGGTGGGCGGCGGAGTCGCGCTCCCGCCGCCGCCCCCACCCGAGGTGGAGTCGAAGACGGCGGTGACGTGAGTGTCCCCGTCGAGGGTGAACTCGCAGGGGCCCGTCCCCGAGCAGTCCCCGCCGGACCAGCCGGCGAAGGTCGAGCCTGCCGTTGCCGTGGCGGTAAGAATGACCCGGGTGCCGGTGGCGAAGATCGCCTCGCAGTCCGGGCCGCAGCTGAGGCCGGCGGGGCTGGAGCTGACGATGCCGGAGCCCGGGCCGGACTTAGCGACGCTGAGCGTGCCCGCCGAGCGCAGGTGCAGCAGGAAGTGGCCGCTGTCCCCGGCCGCGCCGTCGACCGCGAGGCGGTAGGTGGTGCCGGCCAGCGCCTCGAAGCGGACGCTGTGGCCCTCGTCGCACTCGCCGGCGCCGGCGTCTTCGCTCGGCGCCGGGCTCAAGCCGCCGACGGCGCTGCCGGTGTAGACGGCGAGGACGGCGTCGAAGGTGCGCGTGCAGAGGTCGATTTCAACCAGAGCGCTCGTTTTCGGCGTCCACGAGTACCAGACGGAGTGACTGCCCCCGGCGCCGCCATGATCGGGCTCGCCAACCTCCTCGGTAGCTAGGAGCGTCGAGCCAGGCCAATACCAGCCGAGGGTGCCCGGGATCGTCTCCGCCTGGCTGAAGTCGTCGTTGCCAGGCGCCACACCGAGGTGCAGCCAGATCTGCCCCTGCTCGCCGTTCTTCCCGTCGACGGCGATCCGGTAGACCGTGTTCGCAACCGCCTCGAAGCTGAGTTTGCTCTGGGGGCCGCATTTGCCGCTGCCGTCGTCGTTGCCGGCGACCGGAGTCAGGCTCTCGACAGCCGTGCCGGTGTAGACGGCGAGGAGGGTGTCGAAACTGCTGTCGCAGGTGTCGACGCTGACGGTGCCGCTGTGCGGTGCGGTCCACTTGAACCAGATCGAGGCGCCACCCGCTTGGCCGGCGTGATCGGGCTCGGCCGTCTCCTTGTCGGTGAAGCGGTTGGACGAGAGCGTTTCGGCCGAGGCGGCGCCCCCCAGGGGATAGGCGTGCACGAAGTCGTCGTTCGCCGGGCCACCTTCGACGATCAGCTGCAGACTGTTGTTGTCAACGGTCTTGCCGTCGAGGGCGATGAAGTAGGTGGTTCCCGCCTCGGCCGTGAACTCCACTTCTCCGTCCGTCGTCCGGCATTCCTTCACCACCGAGCCATCGTCGTCGCTCACGACCGGGGTCAGGGCACCAAGCGTGCTGCCGGTGTAGACGGCGAGAAGAGCATCGACGCTCCCCGTTCGGGTGCAGATCCTCGCCACCACCGGCACGGTCTTGGTCGGAGTCCACGAGTACCAGACCGAGTGGCCGCCCACGCTGCCTGCGTGGTCCGGCTCGCCGCTCTCCTCACTCGCCAGCCTCAGGGCCTGCGACCCGTACAGCGGCATCAATCCGGAGAGTTTCTGGGCCTGCGCAAAATCGTCGTTGCTGGGAGCGGGGACGAAGAAGAGCCCGGCCCGGCCCTCGCCGCCCTTGGTGTCGAGGGCGAGCGAGTAGGTGGTGCCGGCGACGGCGTCGAGGGTTATCGCGCTGTCGTGCAACGACCCGCACGATTCGTTCATCGATTTTTCCGCCAGGTCGTCGTTGCCGGCGACCGGGGTCAGGGCATCCACCGCGGCGCCGGTGTAGACGGCGAGCAGGGTGTCGACGCCGCCTCTCCCGCAGGCGCTGATTTCGACGGGGCCGCTCTGGGCCGGCGTCCAGGAGAACCAGACCGAGTGGCCGCCCGCATCGCCGGCGTGGTCGGGCTCCCCGGCCTCCTTGGTCGCGAAGACGGTCGAGGCGAAGGCTCCCATCGGTTCGGCCGGCAATACCTGGGCAGAGGCGAATGCGTCGTTTTCGGGGCGACCGCCGAGGTCGATCGAGAAGGTTCCCTGGCTGCCGTCCTTGCTGGCGACGGCGATCCGGTAGGTCGTCCCGGCGACGGCGTCGATCCTCACCTCGCTGCCGATCTCGCTGCAAGCGCTGAGCGAGTTGTCGTTGGCCGCGACCGGGGCAAGGCTGCCAGGGGTGGCGCCGGCGTAGACGGCGAGGACGGTGTCCGGGCCTTTTTCCCCGTAGGGGCAGGTGGAGATCGTCACCGGGCCGCTGCTGCCGGGGGTCCAGGTGAACCAAACGGAGTTGTCGGCACCGCTGCCGGCGTGGTCCGGCTCGCCGGGCTCCTGCGAGGCGAATCTGGTGGAGCCGCTATTCGAGATCGGCAGGCTCGGGCCGAGATCTTTGGCATCGGCGAAGTCGTCGTTGGCCGGAGGCGCTTCCAGGTAGAGGCTGAAGCCCCCTTCGCCGCCGTTCTTGGTGTCGACCGCGATCCGGTAGGTCGTGCCGGCGATGGCGGCAAAGCGGACTTCGCTGTCGCCCTCCTCGCAGAAGAGGTGAGACTGGTCGTCGTTGGCCGCTACCGGAGCAAGGCCGCCGAGGCTGGAACCGGTGTAGACGCCCAGCGTGGTGTCGAGGCCGCTTCCGTTGCTGCAGGTGGCGATCGAGACGGGTCCGCTGCTCGAGGGCGTCCACTGGTACCAGACGGAGTGGCCGCCGGAGTCGCCGGCGTGGTTCGGCTCACCGGACTCCTTGGTCGCCCGGCGAGTGGTCTCCTGCGAAGCGTAGGCGGGGAGCGATCCCAGGAGTGGTTTCGCATCTGCGAAGTCGTCGTTCGACGGCCGACCGTTGATCCGTAGGGTGAAGCTGCCGACGCTGTAGCCGGAACCGTCGACGGCGATCCAGTAGGTGGCTCCGGCCTCGACCTCGACGCTCAGTTCGCTGCTGGTCCACGAGCACCCCGCGAAGCCTTCGTTCTGCGGCCCGTCGTCGTTACCGGCGACGGGGGTCAGGGAGTCGACGGCGCTCCCGGTGTAAACGGCGAGCAGCGAATCGAGGCTGTTGAAGAAGGAGCAGGTCGAGATGTCGACGATGCCGCTGCTCGAGGGCGTCCACCGGTACCAGACGGAGTGGCCGCCGGGGTCGCCGGCGTGGTTCGGCTCACCGGACTCCTTGCCGGCCAGGCGAACCGTGCCGCTGATGCTTTGCGGCGGGTCGGCGGGGATGGTCGTCGCGCCGGCGAACGCATCGTTGCTCGGCGGCGGATTGAGCTGAACTTCGAACGGCCCTTGCGTGCCTTCCCGGCCGTCGATCGCGATCCAGTAGGTCGTCCCGGCGGTGGCGTCGAATTCCGCAACCGGCGTTTCTCCGAAGAAGCAGCCGCCCGCGAACGGGCTTTCGTTGCTTGCGACCGGAGTCAGGGCGTTGACGGAGGAACCGGTGTAGACGGCGACGAGCGGGTCGAGCCCCCCGAAGCAGGCCGGGGGTACCCGGACGCCCACCCTGCCGGTGCCGAGCGGCGTGTAGGAGTACCAGACCGAGTGGCCGCCGACCTCGCCGGCGTGGTTCGGCTCGCCGGTCTCGTCGGTCGCTTCGACGTTGGTCCCCATGGCGCCCGTCGGCGCCGCCGGCGAGAGCGGGGTCGCGCTGCTGAAGTCGTCGTTGCCCGGCGTGGCGGCACGGGCACCCGTGGCCGAGCTCAGCAGCGTCGCGATCGACAGCACGAGGATCGCGAGAGCGCCTCGCCATCCCGTCCTGATTCCGAAATCCATGCCTCTCCCCCAAGCCTTGTTACGTGCCCTCTACGCGAGCCACTTTAGTTGGAAATCGCCTAAGCACCGACTGCAACCCGCCTCTGTGCGCGAAGATGCGGCCGTGAGCGAGCTCCGCATCGTCGTCCTGGCCTCCGGGTCGGGCACCAACCTCCAGGCGATCCTCGACAAGCTGCACGGCAAGGGACTGGTCGAGGTCGTCGGCGTCGGCTCCGACAAGCCCGGCGCGGGGGCGCTGGAGCGGGCCGCGAGCGCGGGGGTCGACACCGCCGTCTTCCCCGCCGAGGCCTACGCCGACCGGATGGGGCGCGACGCGGCGATGGGCGACTGGGTCGAAGCCCACCACCCCGGCCTCGTCGTCCTCGCCGGCTACATGCAGCTGCTGACCGAACCGTTCGTCGCCCGCTTCGCGGGGCGGATCGTCAACGTCCACCCTGCCCTGCTGCCGGACTTTCCCGGCCTCGACGCGATCGGCCAGGCGCTGGAGGCCGGCGTCCAGGAGACCGGCGTCACCGTCCACTTCGTCGACGAGGGGATCGACACCGGGCCGGTGATCCTGCAGCGGCGGGTGCCGGTGCCGGTCGGCCGCGAACGCGGGGTGCTGGAGGCCGCCGTCCACAACGTCGAGCACGAGCTCTACCCGGAGGCGATCCGCATGATCGCGGAGGGCAGGGTTAGGATCGACCCCAGCGACCCGCGCAAGGTCGCGATCGATGACTGATCCCGCCGCCGACACCCAGCAGGAGACCCTCGAGGACGGTCAGGTCCGGGTCCGCCGGGCGCTGATCTCGGTCTCCGACAAGACCGGCGTCGCCGACTTCGCCAAGGGGCTGGCGGCACTCGGGGTCGAAATCCTCTCCACCGGCGGCACCGCGACGGCGCTGCGCGAGGCCGGGATCGAGGTCACCGACGTCTCCGAGTTCACCGGCCAGGAGGAGATCCTCGGCGGCCGGGTGAAGACGCTGCACCCGCGGCTGCACGCGGCGCTGCTGGCGCGGCGCGGCGACCCCGAGCACATGGCGACGCTGGAGCGCGAGGGGATCGAGCCGATCGACGTCGTCTGCGTCAACCTCTACCCCTTCGAGCAGACCGTCGCCGTCCACGAAGTCGCCCACGACGTCGCGATCGAGAACATCGACATCGGCGGGCCGACGATGATCCGCGCCGCGGCCAAGAACCACGAGAGCGTCGCAGTGATCGTCAAACCAGAGTCCTACGACGCCGTCTGCGCCGAGCTGGAAGAGAGCGGCGGCGAGATCTCCGCCGCCACCCGCCACTGGCTCGCCAACGAGGCCTTCGCCCAGACCGCGCGCTACGACGCCGCGATCAGCCGCTGGTTCTCGATGGAGTACGAGGACTTCCCGGAACACCTGGCGGTCGCTTACGAGAAGGTGCTCGACCTCTCCTACGGGGAGAACCCGCACCAGCGGGCGGCGCTCTACGCCGAGTCGGGCCTGCGCAGCCACCTCCTCTCGCGCTGCTCGAAGCTGCACGGGCGGGCGCTCTCCTTCAACAACGTCCTCGACCTCGACTCTGCCCGCAGCCTGGTCGGCGATTTCGAGCAGCCGGCCTGCGTGATCGTCAAGCACAACAACCCCTGCGGGGTGGCGATCGGCGGCGACGCGCTCGAGGCCTACCTGAAGGCGCTGGCCTGCGACCCGCTGTCGGCCTACGGCGGCGTGATCGCCCTGAACCGCCCGATCAGCCGCGAGCTCGCCGAGGAGCTGCATAAGAACTTCGTCGAGGTGCTGAGCGCGCCCGGCTACGAGGACGGGGCGCTGGAGGTGCTGACGCAGAAGGAGGCGATCCGGATCCTCTGCGAGGAGGAGCGCCGTGAGCCCGATCCCTCCGAACGCGACGTCAAGCGGGTGATGGGGGGGCTGCTGATCCAGGACCGCGACGGCGACCCCGAGCCGCGGGAGATCATGGAGGCGGTGACCGGCAACGAGCCGAGCGAGGAGCAGTGGTGCGACATGCTCTTCGCCTGGACCGTCAGCCGCCGCGTCCGCTCCAACGCGATCGTGATCGCCAAGGGCGGCGCGACCCTCGGCATCGGCGCCGGCCAGATGAGCCGCGTCGACTCCGTCCGCCTCGCCGTCGAGAAGTGCCGCGAGGCCCGCGGCGCCGAGGCCGACGACCTCCTCGCCGGTTCGGCCCTCGCCTCCGACGCCTTCTTCCCCTTCGCCGACGGCCCCGAGCTGGCGATCCAGGCCGGCACCACCGCCGTGATCCAGCCCGGCGGCTCCAAACGCGACGCCGAGGTGATCGAGGCCTGCGAGCAGGCCGGCGTCGCGATGGTCTTCACCAAGCACCGGCACTTCCGGCACTAGCTCGCTAGGCCTTTTCGCCTTTAATCACCTGCTCTCCCAAGCGAAGTCGGGCGTGAATCGCTTCGACCTCCATCAGGGCAGTGTCGTCCTCCCGACGCATCGGCAATAGGACGTGTGCCCCCATGGCCGTTTGGCCAATGATCGTCCCTTGCACCAGGAATGGGCGGCTGCCCTCCGGTTGGGGCGGAATCACAAGTATCGCCATCCCCTGATCCTTCTTTGTGCCCTTGATGCGCCTGACCTCGAATCCCTCCACTCGTGGGTAAACGAGCTGGGCGATGTGGCCACGGTAGGTGCTCGCCTCGACGCGGCTCAGGTCGAATTCCTTATGCCCTTCGATGACGTCTCCGTCTCCCCGGTTCTTCGTGACCAGTCCCAGAACGATGAGGCCCCCACCCGGAGAGTTGGCGAAGGCGGCAACATCCTTTGCCAGCTCTAACCGCCAGTTCTCCCCGAGGTCCCTCTCCAAGTGGTCGTAGGGAGCTCCCTTTGCCTCCAGCCACTCGGTCTCTGGCTGTCCCTTGAAGAGATTCCACCTACCCGCGCACAGAAGGTCTAGCGCTGCTGAGCGCGGCAGCACTCCCTCCTCGATCGCGAGCATGAGAGTTTGGACTTCGTCTCCGAACTTCCAGGCGTCGTTAACCGTTGCTCCTCGCGGGTAAGACCACTGGAGGTCGACTGCGAGGGTGAGACCGTCACCCTCCAGATTCTCCTTCTCGGCAACGCTGACCTCGCAAGTTGCCCGCCGGCGGGACAGAAACGGCGCGAGCCATTCTTCAATCCCTACTGGCTTTACCTCACGAGGCTGCTCCACCTCGATTCGCATCTTCAACTCGTCACCATCCAAGAAGAGTGCAGGGGTGATCGGAGGGTTCGAGCGATAGTGCGTGACGAGCATTAGCGGGTCGTCGAACAAACGGTGAAGCACATCTTCCGAGACCTCGAACAGCCCCACCCACACCCGAGCCTCCAAGTACCCCGCCCTCTTGCGCCACCGGATCAAGGCTTGGCGAAGCGAACTCAAAGATGCCGGCCCGATGCCTTCTAGGGCGCCGAGATGGCGCGAGTTCAATACCTCTCCGACCGCGGTCCCCATATAAGTGAGGGCACCGTGACCGACGACGGCGATGTCGCCGTCAGGCATGACCCGCACGCGTGCTCCCATGGACGAGAACGTTATGAACGAACGCGGACGCTGCTCGACCTAGGCCAGTCGCCTCTGCTCTTCGCTCGCTTGTATCACGTGCTTGCAGACCTGCTCGGGCTCGTCGCAGACGACCAGCATCTCTTTGTCGCCGGGGGAGATCAGGCCGTTGTCCTCGAGGCCGCGGTCGACCCACTCCAGCAGCGGGTCCCAGAACTCGGAGTCGACGAGGATGGTCGGGAAGGAGTCGATGCGATGAGTTTGGATCAGGGTCAGGGACTCGAACATCTCGTCGAGGGTGCCGAAGCCGCCGGGCATGATCACGAAGGCGCGGGCGAAGCGGACGAACATCAGCTTGCGGGCGAAGAAGTAGTGGAACTGGAACTGGCGGTTGACGTAGGGGTTGACCTCCTGCTCGTGCGGCAGCTCGATGTTGAGGCCGACCGAGAGCCCGCCCGCCTCGGCGGCGCCGCGGTTGGCGGCCTCCATCAACCCGGGCCCGCCGCCGGTGATCACCGTGTAGCCGTGGTGGGTGAGGCAGGCCGCGGTCTCCCGCGCCAGCTCGTACCAGCGGTGGTCCTCCGCGACGCGGGCCGAGCCGAAGATCGAGACCCCTTCGTCGATGTCGCGCAGGGCGGCGAAGGCGCCTTCGATCTCCTTGTGAATGCGGTCAACGCGGCGTTCGTCGTCGCCCTCCTTGTCGGCCGGGACGCGCAGGAGGTTGCGGTCGTGCCGCGCGCCGTTGCTATTTCCGGCAACCTCGATTCGCTCTGTTCCCATGCCCAAAGTAGAACAGAGAACCTGCCTATGTTTATCTCGCGATGAGGCGTAGCAGGCTATGAGCCTTTGCGGTACCTGCGCCAATTGCGCGCAAGGCCGATCAGCATGTTGCAAATGCCGATCACCGCAACGAAAGTCGCCATGCCGAAGGCGATGTGAGCCTCGGTCCCCGACAGCGGATGCAGCACGACGAGGGTCTCCGACGGCCCGAGCGAGAGGACATAGAGCGACCTTGAAATCACAAGCTCGCTCCTCTTCGAGGGTAGGTGCCACAAGTCAGACCTGTCAAGGGGCCCCCGAGCGTTAAATCGCAGATGTTGGTCATCGCGTTCGGTCGTCTATACGTGTGTTGGCGCGGTCCGTTCTGACCCTTCTTGCTGGTCCCTGAAGATCCTCGGATAGGCCAGTAGAAAGCCTGAGAAAATCGCCAAACATCGCATTGGGCCATTTGCTCGTGTGGACTTCGACACGAGACCCCCATTTCCCTTTATTAAGAAGCGATTCCGACGCTACGGTGGGACGCCAGCCTCGCGCGTCCTGAAGAAGGAGTGCCCCCGGCGGGACTCGAACCCGCGCCGCGCGGCTTAAAAGGCCGCCGCTCTAACCAGCTGAGCTACAGGGGCGAGGTGCTCATGGTAGAGGGAGGCTGAGTGGCGTGCCGGGAGCTTCAGGAGAGGTCGGGGAGGCCCTCGTAGGCGGTCGAGGCCTCGGCGTGGGTGCGGCGGGGGATGCGGCCGGCGCGGTTGGCGAGGTGGCCGGCTTCGACGCCGCGGCGCAGGGCGGTCGCCATCGCGACGGGGTCCTCGGCGCCGAAGATGGCGCTGGCGGCGAGGATCGCGTCGCAGCCGAGCTCCAGGGCCTGGGCGGCGTCGGAGGCGGTGCCGATGCCGGCGTCGAGGACGACCGGGACCTCGGCGCGCTCGGTGATGATCGCGATGCTGTACGGGTTG
>Ga0268266_10003449_pt1 | contig 15764 bp, 14 predicted proteins | sample KBSS13metaG_FD_190356 | JGI IMG/M metagenome (GOLD analysis project Ga0268266, IMG submission 190356) | Switchgrass rhizosphere microbial communities from Kellogg Biological Station, Michigan, USA - KBS S1-3 metaG (SPAdes) (version 2) | ecosystem: Host-associated > Plants > Roots > Rhizosphere...
AGCTGGTAGCCCCCGGGTCCTTCCATGCCGTAGATACACATGTATGCGCCCCCGATTCCAACGACGTTGGGTGGGGTCCAGGTTCGCGCGGGGTTGTATTTGGTCGTTACGAGCCGGTGGCGTGGGTCGAGCGGGACGGCAACGGGAGCGCCCAGATAAACATCACCCAGGCCCATGACGAGATATTGTGCTTCGAATACGATCCGCCGGACCTCTTCGCAGGAGTCCAGGCCGTTGATGCGGCGGATGAATTCGATATTGTCCGGGCACCACGGTGCATCCGCGCGGACGGATTCCATGTAGCGGGCAATGGTGGTTGCAACGGCCGGGTCGTTGAATGACAGGGGGAGCCAGACCGTTCTGGAGGGAATCTCAAAATCCTCGAGAGTTCCCAGCCGCTGTTCGGCATCTACGAGCGCGCGCAGCAGGTTTGCGAGCGGCAGTCGCCGCGGCTCGTACTGGATTTGCAAAGAGCGGATTCCCGGCGTGATGTTGAGAACGCCGGCCAGCCCGAGGCGTTGAATCTCGAGCATCAGGGCGTGGACTCGCAGCCGCAATGTCAGCTCGAGTGTCAGCGGCCCGTACTCTATGAGCACATGACGATCGCCCTGGCGGCGATAGACAGTCTGTGGCCGTGGCCCGCTGGCAGGGAGCGTTTCGAGTATTGAAACGGACGCGGTCCGCGATGCCCTGCGGGCTACGCTCGTGCGTCGCAAATCCCTGATGAACGCATCCTGTTCGTCCCGCGCCTGCTCGGCAGTCTCTGCATCGACGCAGTCGAAACACACGGTATCGCCCGGCACCAACTGACCCAGCTTCCACAGATCGGCTTCCATGACCACGAACGGGCAGACAAATCCTCCAAGAGACGGCCCATCAGGGCCGAGGAGGATGGGCATGTCTCCGGTAAAATCCAGGGCACCCACCGCGTAGGGATTGTCGTGGATGTTGGAAGGATGTAGTCCGGCCTCACCGCCGTCGCGCCGCGCCCAGGTCGGCTTGGGACCGATCAGGCGTACGCCGGTTCGGTTTGAATTGTAGTGAACCTTCCACGTAGCCCCGAGGATCGTGTCGATGTCCTGGGGAGTAAAGAAATCCGGTGCAGCGTGCGGGCCGGCCAGAACGCGCAGTTGCCATTGATGGGTGAGGGCAGGTTGCAGCTCGTCTGCCAGCGAGCCCGCGCCGGTTGCGGCATCCGCGGGTATGCCCAGGTGAAGCACATCCCCCGCCTTGAGATTGCGCCCACCGTGGCCGCCGAACTGGCCCAGCGTGAAAGTTGAGCGGCTGCGCAGATACTGCGGGATGTCGAGCCCACCCTGAAACAACAAGTAACTGCGCAGTCCGGGTCCGGTCACGCGCCCCAACCTGAGGGTCTGTCCGGCGCTGATCCTCACTGGCCGGTACAGAGGCACGTTGATTCCATCCAACCGGGCATCGCAGGCCGCCCCTGTCAGGCACACTGTTGCCGCGTGGTCAAAACGCATCGTGGGCCCGACCGCTGTGATCTCGAGCCCGGCGGATGTATCCACATTGCCGAGCAGCCGGTTGCCCAATCGAAAGGCGAGAGCGTCCATAGGACCTGAGGGCGGTACGCCGACGTCCCAGTAACCCAGCCGCCCCGGATAGTCCTGCACCGTAGTGGCCAGTCCACCGCTGCTGATTCGGACGGTGCAAGACTGGTAAGGGACGCCGGCCAGTGCCCGCGTTGACACTTTTCCCGACTGGAACATCTCGCTGTCGACGATCTGTCGCAGCCAGGGCAGGTTTGTTTCGATACCGGCCAGGTGGGAAGCGGCGAGGGCGCGTTGCAGTGCTGCCACGGCCAACGGGCGGTCCGGTGCGGTCACAATCAGCTTGGCCAACATCGGATCATAGTGCGCGGTGACCTCGGTACCGGGCGCGATCCAGGTATCGACACGGATGTCGTTCGGGAATCTGCAGTCGGTGATGACTCCACTACTGGGCCGGTTTTCCTGCAGCGGGTCCTCAGCGTAGACGCGCGCCTGCATCGAGCAGCCGCGGGGCGCGTTTGCCGATTGGAGCCATTCATCCAGATAGGCATGTTGTCCGGCTGCGCACCGTATCATCCACTCGACGAGATCGATGCCCGTCACCTGTTCCGTGATGCCATGCTCCACCTGCAGGCGAGTGTTGACCTCGAGGAAGTAAAATTCGTCGCGCGCCGGATCGAACAGGAATTCCACCGTGCCCGCGGAACGGTAGCCCACTGAGGCGGCCAAACGCACAGCGCTCTGCGCCATTGCGTGTCGCGTCATCTGCGATAATCCAGGTGCAGGGGTCTCCTCGATGACCTTCTGGTTGCGTCGTTGCAGTGAGCAATCACGCTCGCCCAGCGCAACGACGCGCCCGGTGCCGTCTCCAAAGACCTGCACTTCGACGTGTCGGGCTTCCGGAATGAAGCGCTCCATGAAGACGGCGGCGTTGTGGAAGTGATTGCTGCCGAGCCGCGCAACCACGGGGAATGCCTCCTCGACGCTGGCGATATCCTCGCAGACACGCATACCGATACCGCCGCCACCGGCGGTCGCCTTCAACATGACAGGGAAGCCGATCAGCTGCGCTGCGTGCCGGGCGGCTTCAACATCGGCCAGAAGTTCCGAGCCGGGCAGCAGTGGCACGCCCGCCGTTCGGGCGCGCTCGCGCGCGGAGTGCTTGAGAGCGAATGCGCGCATGTTGTCCGGCGTCGGTCCTACAAACGCCAGGCCGTTTTGCACACAGTGGGCCGCGAACTCCGGGCTCTCGCTGAGAAATCCGTATCCGGGGTGAATCGCCTCGGCACCCCGATCCCGCGCCGCGGTGATCAACGCGGTGTGGTTCATATAACTGGCCCGCGCCGGGGCAGGCCCGATACACACGGCCTCGTCGGCCTGCATGACATGAAGCGAGCCGGCATCCGCCTCGGAATAGACGGCGACCGAGCCGATACCCATGCGGCGCAAGGTCCGGATGATGCGGCATGCGATGCTGCCGCGATTGGCGATCAGGACCTTGCTGAACACGTAATGACGACCCGGACGGGTGTTGGATTGAAGCCGTTGCAGGGGTTGTTGATCTGCGGGCAGTTGGAAATGACCACGATCAGGTCCATCTGCGCTTCGAGATCCACGTACATGCCCGGAGCCGAAATGCCGTCGACGATCCCCAGGGTGCCGTCGGCCTCGACCGGGACATTCATGAACCAATTGATGTTGGACACGATATCACGCTTGCCCCGGCCGTAGCGGGCGTTGGCCGTGAGGAAATTTTCGACGCAGGCGTGTTGCGCCTTGGTGTGATGGCCATAACGCAAGGTATTGCTCTCACAGCTGCACGCGCCGCCGATCGTGTCGTGGTAGGCGATCGAGGTAGCAGTGATGCGCGCCATGGGGTTGCCTTCGTTCGACATCAACACGCTGCCGGACCGCAGAAAAAGATTTTTCTGCGCCGCGATGGTGTCCTGAACGCTGTAGCGTTCGGTATCGTCGTGCCGGGCGTACATGAGGAAGTCAACCGCCTGATTGCCCTCGAGGTCGACGATGCGCAGGGTTTCTCCACACCGGACCACGTGCTCCCAGGCCGCGCGTGCGGGGATGATTTGATCTAACAGAATCATGGGATCCTTTAGCGTCGGAAGTATTCCTCGACGTTCAGAAAGGCGCGTTCGGATTCCAGGGTCGAGTTCCGGACGGCATCGTCCTGCGGGGTGATGGGACCGCGCCAGGCGCTGGCGCGTACCGGAGTCACTGTGTACTGCGTGCGCTCATCCAGCACATGCGGACAGTTGGCCAACACCACGATAATGTTCATCTCGGCGCGCAGCACGACAGATCGGTTCGGCGCAAATGGGCCGGGGTCCAGTACAGTCGCTCCGTCGGCCGCAATCCGTACGCCTTTGAACCAATTGATGCAGGGGTGCAGGTCCTTGCGGCCCAGGCCGAACTTGGCAGCCCCGAGCAGCAGGCGGTCGCGCGCGTTGGGAAACTGACTCCAGTTGGTCCCCTCACCGTAGGCACGTTTGTTCGCGTTCTCGTTCGTCGGGCCGCAGAAGATGTCATGAGTCTGTGCACTATCCGCGAGCACGCTCATGAGGACGCGTCCCATGTCGGAGAGCAGCAGCCGACCCGCCTGCAGGTACGCGTTCCATTGCACTTTGACCGTATCCGCCATGTTGAGCCGCTCGATCGGGCGCTCCGAGTTGAACACCAGCATGGAAACGCACGAGTCACCGTAGAGGTCTGTAAGCCGCAATCGTGCCCCGCGGGTCAGCTCCTTCGCGGCGTAACCTCCCGCAGCGATGGTTTCCTCCCAGAGCATGTCTTCTGACACAACACCCGTAGGCAGGTCGGCCGCCGCGCCGGCGGGTACCGTCGGCATCGCTTCAATCTTCGTGCCAGCCATCGCGTGCGCATGCGCGCGCGCGCCGTGGGGGTCAGCGGTGCCGAGGTTTGTCATTGGATACCCGTACGGTGCGGGGACTGGCAGTGGTGGATTCAATGGCCCCGTGCGAGTGCAGCGGCGGCAGCAGTGCGGTGGTCGTGACGAGCTCAATTTGCTGTACGCCCCGCACCTTACGAAAGTCATCACAGAGCGATCTCAAGCGCCGCGCCGGTCCCTGGACGAGCAGCACTTCGAGCGACTGGTCATCCTCCAGCACCACATGTTGGGACGAAATGACTTCGGTGATGTATCGAGACTGTGTCTGGGCCAGCGCCTGACGTACACGCCCATTGTCTGCCCGATAAATGAGCGTCACGGTGCCCGCGAGCACCGCGCTGGTGCGTTTCTCGCCGTGCTCCGCCAGTGCGTGGCGTATCAGCTCGGCAATCATCTGCGAACGGCTGGGCAGCGCTCGTTCCTGGACCATGACATCGAGGTCAACGAGCAACTGTTCCGGCAGGCTCACGCTCAGGCGCGCGAGCTGGGTCGTCGGTGTCGAGCTCATGCCGCCCTCAGTATTACGAATTTCATGATTCATAATACTGCCGGGATCGGCCCGGGTGTCAAGGCGGCCGTTTCAGTCGTAGACGTCCGGACACAGCCGGATGCTTTGAATGGCCTGCGGGTCGTGAAATAACAACCGGGTGGCGCGCGTCTGCGCCTCGAGCGTCTTTATGCGCTGCAGAGCCTGCAAGGCCGCAGCTTCGTCACAACATTCACCCGGCACGACTTCCGCGTCGAAGTTCTCCTGCAGGTCTCCCGCATCGAAGGGCAGGCTCAGGGTGCCGCTGTGCTCGAGGTCAACCAACGCCGATTGATGCCCGGGCGTGTGACCCCAGGTGTCGATCAAACGCAGTCCGGGCATCGCCTCCCAATCGCCCTCCTGAAAATCCCACTGCAGGGGCAAGTCCGCGTACTCGTCGCGAAAATAAGCCTTGCCGGTGTTGGGAGCGAACGCGTGGACGTATTCTCGTCGCTGCACCGAGATCCGGGCGTGCGTCAGCTGACTGAGGCAACCGCAATGATCGTAGTGCAGATGGGAGAGAATGACGTGGTGGATATCAGACCAGTCGATGCCGACCTGCGCGAGCTGCGGCTCCATCAGGTGATCGTCGCGAATCACCGGCGGATTCAGACCACGACTGAGGAACTGCGCCTGGCGGCGGGCCGGGTCACGGCCGTTGGCGGGATTCATGCCGCCATCCAGCAAAACCCAGCCGGTGCTCGTGTCGAGCAGATAGGCGCACACCGGCTCGCTCAGAATGAAGCGGCTCCCCCGGCCACGCGTGGAGACGGTCTTCGGCAGAATCTCAAAGCCGCACAGTAGGACATATAAGCGGCGGACACAGGTGGGATGCGAAGCAGAGGGCACGAGTTGCCTACTTGTAGCGCGTACCGTGCTTGACCACTACATCCACGTGTTGCAGCAGGTCGATGTGACGCAGCACATCGCCCTTCACGGCGATGATATCGGCGAACTTCCCTTCGCTGATCGATCCGTAATTGGCATCCACTTTCATTTGGACGGCCGGCCAGTAGGTCGCTGCTCGAATGGTCTGCATTGGATCAACCCCGAGGTGGTTCACCCAGGTGTCCATTTCCTGCCAGGTGGAGGTGCTGTGGAAATTCATGGGTACGCCGCTGTCGGTGCCGATCAGCATCACCACCCCGGTGTGCTGCAGCTGATGGAATTTGTGCTCGAGTGTCGGATGCCGCAGTGGTACCAACTGGAAATAACTCAGCTGACCCGGGTGGCGCATTGAAGCCTTTATGTCAGTCACGATGTCAGCCGGCACGTCCAGCTGCCAGGCCGCATCGTCGAGCTGCAAGGCGTTGTCCCGCAGATACTGGTAGTTGTAGAGCACGCTGATGGTCGGGGTCCAGAACAACGGCGCGAGGTTGCCTTTGGCGGTGCGATCGGCAATCTGTGCCAGGATGTCGTCGGGATAGGCTGGCGAGGTCGCGAGACCCGTGTGCTCGAAGCAGTCCGCACCGTATTTGAGGCCTCTGCGGATCTCATCGGGCCGGTGCGCGTGTGCCACCACCGGGAGATGGTGCGCGTGAGCCTCATCGATCACCGCCTTCACCTCATCTTCCTGCATCTGATCCTGGTCGATGAGCTTGATGATGTTGACGCCCGCCGCCGCGAGCTTGTCTACCTTCGCACGCGCATCTTTGACACCGTTGACTCCCCATCGCTCATATTCAGTGCCGGGGTACGGTGCGTGTTGGATGAAGGGGCCGGACACGTAAAGCGTTGGGCCTGGGATCTCGCCGCGGTTGATTCGATCACGGACCGTGATGATGGGTTCGAGCGGCGCGCCCAGATCGCGTGCGCTGGTGATGCCGGCCATCAATAGCTGATGGGCCGCAGCCGGCATGATTTCCTTTGCGAGTCGCGGCGTGGTCCCGTACGTCTTGTCCCAGTGGTCGTAATTCGTGTGACCCAATAGCCCGATATGAACGTGCGCGTCCCATAGACCCGGCAGCACCGACATCCCGCCGGTGGGAATCACAGTTGCCCCTGCCGGGATCGGCAGCGAGTCCTCGGTGCCCACCGCCTCTATCCGCTCCCCTTTGATCAGAATGACGCTGTGATCGAGGGGAGTGCCCCCGAACCCGTCAATCAGGCGCCCGCCAACGAGCGCGGTGATTCCGGCCCCTTGCGCGAGTGTCAGGGTGGAGAAAAGCAGGGTCCCCGCGGCCAGCATGAGTATTTTTGTATGCATTTCTCATGATGTCCTTGCCGCCGATAACTTACAAGGCACGCAAGTCCCTGCCGCGACGTCCAGAACGCGGCTGTCGGAAGTCAGCGGTACGCGTGCGAGTGCCGCTTCGGCGTAGCGAGCGGTGAACGGATGGGCGCCCGGAGCGTCGATGTACGCTGTAAAATGGCACACACGAGAGAAAGTACGGAACGTTGAGGAGGACCTGTCTTGGCCAGTCACAAAGCAACCATCCACTGGAAAAACACCAGCGACCAATTTCTCAAAGGCAAATACTCGCGCGAGCACACCTGGACCTTTGACGGCGGGGCAGTCATACCCGCATCCCCGTCTCCCTCGGTTGTGCCTACACCCTATTCAAATCCTGCCAATGTCGATCCCGAGGAGGCTTTTGTTGCCTCGCTCTCCAGTTGCCATATGCTGACCTTCCTGTATCTTGCCGGCCGCAAGGGATTCCTGGTGGACAGTTATGACGATGAGGCGGTCGGTTTACTCGAGAAGAACGAGCGCAACGTGCCGTGGGTCAGCACGGTTACGTTGAATCCTAGAATTGTCTACGGCGGTGACAAGCGTCCCACGACCGAAGAGGAAGAGTCTCTTCACCACGACGCTCACGAGCAATGTTTCATCGCCAATTCCGTGAAAACCCACATCATCGTAAAGCGAGAATCCTGAGGGCATTCCAGTATCCTGTAATAGACACGCTGCGGCGCTCCCAATACTTTGCGAGTCCTCGCGCGTTCAGCGCGCTGTCGGGAGCGCTTCGATGTCGAAAATTCCTCTCATCCAGAATCGCCGGCAACTCACTTACGCGGCAGCGGCCATTGCCACTGAGGCGGCCGTAGTGAAATCACGAAGTCTGTCGGCGCCCGAATGTATCGCCGTAGTCGATGCGGGCGGCAATCTGCTCGCCTATGCACGCGTAGAAGGGGCGGCTGTTCTGGCGTTGGAGCCCGCCATTGCCAAGGCACAGTCGGCTGCCTCTCTGGCGATGGCAACCGGGAGCATTCCGTTTGAATTCGGCGCCAACCTGGCGACCGCGAGCGGGGGCCGCATCACGAACCTGGGCGGAGGACTGCCGATCGTTCACAAGGGCGAGCTCGTCGGAGCGATCGGAGTCGGATCGGGAACGACAGAACAGGATCTGGCCGTCGCCGAAGCAGGGCGAACCGCGCTGTTGGCGGCACTGGATGCTTGAAGTTGAATTCCAGTCGTCCTCTCTGATCATCAACGGAGTGACCACCACTGCCGATGGGCGACGGTTTGTGGTGGTGCAGCCCCAGCGCTCGGGCCAGCCCGGCGTCGCCGAGATCACGGCTGGCTCGCCCAGGCCCTATCCGGACACGGCCTGGAATTCCTGGCAGGAGGGCCAGGATGCAAGCCGGCGGTTCGTGGGAGTCAATTCTCTGCGAGTCGGATCGGATGGGGCGCTGTGGGCCGTCGATCGGGGTGCGCCGGGGATCGGCAAGCCGCTCGTTGCGGGGGGGCCGAAGTTGGTCCGCATCGACCTGCAGAGCAATCGGGTGTCGCGCATCTATGACCTCGGTGAAGTGGCTCGAGGCAACAGCTTTGTCGATGATGTTCGATTCAATGGCAACAACGCCTATCTGACCGATGCCGGACGGCCCGCCGTGATAGTGTTGGATCTGGCGAACGGACGGGCGCGGCGCGTGCTGGAGCATCACCCCTCAACGGTTGCGTCCCGGCCGCTCATCGCGGAAGGACGCCAATTGATTGATGCAGCGGGGAAGCCGATTGTCGTTCATGCGGATCAGCTCGAAGTGTCAGCCGATGGTTACTGGCTGTACTTCCAGCCGTGTTCTGGACCGATGTGGCGTGTTGCAACGAAGTTTCTGGACGACCCGCGGTGAGTGCTACTCCCAGCCATGCAGGACGATGCGTTCACCTGCCGCGCCATTTTCGAGTAACGAGTGCGCCTGCTTCAAATTCGCGGCGTTGATGGCGCCCAGCGGCCGGATCAAGGGCGGCTGGATTGCGCCGGCATCGAACAGGCGAGCCAACTCGTTGAGGATCGCTCCCTGCGAGGCGCGGTCGGCAGTCCCGAACAGTGAGCGCGTGAACACCGATTCGAGGTGAATCGACACTGACTTGCGCTTGAGTGCCGGCAAGGGTAACGCCGTTGGGTCGTCAATCACGGCCAGCCGGCCCTGCGGGGCAATGAGCTCGGCAATATCGGCGCTGTGCTGGTCGGTGTGTGTCGTGCAAAAGACGAAACGTGGCTCTGCGATCGACAGCGCCTGAAGTTGGATTGCCAGGGGCCGCGCGTGATTGAGAACGTGATGAGCGCCCAGTGCGCGCAGCCGCTCGGCCCTTTCGGCTCGCGAGGCGGTCGCCACCACTTGTAGATTCGTCAGCTTGCGGGCCAGCTGAATTGCGCAGGAGCCCACGCTCCCCGATCCGCCCACAACCAACAATATTTGGGTGCCGTCTGCCGGTACGTTCAGCCGCTCGAAGAGCACTTCCCACGCGCAAATCCCTGCGTACGGCACAGCAGCGGCGCTGGCCCAGTCGAGGCTCTGAGGTTTGCGGCCAACGAGACGCTCATCGACCAGATGCAGTTGGCTGTTGGCACCCGGACGATCGATCGCACCCGCGTAGAAAACCGGGTCGCCGACTCGAAAATGAGTGCACTCCGGACCGACGGCGACGACCGTTCCGGCCACGTCCCAACCCAATACCTTCCAGTGATTGGATTCGGGGCGGGCGCTGAAGCGGATGGTGCAGTCGATGCGGTTGACAGCGACCGCCCGCACCTGGACCAACAGGTCGCGACCGGTTGCACCGGGATTGGGCAGCTCGGTATCGACCAGCGACTCCGGCCGGTCGATGGCTCCCGAACGCCGATAAGAAACCGCTTTCACACTTTCCTCGTCCAGCGCTATCTGTGTGCGCAACAGGATAGGGGCGGAGTCAAAAACAAAAATAAACTAAGATGCATGCAGGTCATGCAGATTTGTTTGGAGGGTCCATGGAGCCCGATTGGAGTGACTTGCGCATCTTCCTCGCCATCGCGCGCGCCGGCACGCTCGGCAAGGCCGCGCGATTGTTGGGGTTGACCCAACCGACCATGGGCCGCCGCTTGCGCGCGCTCGAGCAGGCCACAGGCCAGACGCTCTATCAACGCACCTCGACGGGGTTTGTCCTGACAGACGAGGGTCGGTTGGTACTGGAACATGCCGAGCGCATGGAGACGGAAGTCCTCGCGGTCAATCGCAAGCTGGCCGGCCAACGCCAACAGCTCGAAGGCCTGCTGCGGATCACCTCGTCCGAATGGTTTGGGACCTACCTGCTGAGCCCGGTTCTGGCCGAATTCGGCGGGCGCCATCCAGGGGTTACGATCGAGCTGCTGACCGATGCCCGCATATACGATCTCGTGCGTCGTGAAGCGGACCTCGCGTTCCGGTTCAAGCGCTTCGATACGCCGGAAATCGTCTCCCGGCGTCTGATGCATATTCCGTATGCGCTGTATGGAACCAAAGCACCCAAGGGGGCGGTGTTGGGAGACGGGGCCGGGGTCCGGTTGATCATGATGGATGTTGCCCTGGCAGGCATGCCTGACTCGCAGTGGCTGCAACAGGCACTTCCCCATGCTCAGGTTGCCGCCCGTAGCAACAATCGGGAGGTCCAGGCGCGTCTGTGTTCACTAGGGGCGGGTCTGGCGGTACTTCCCAGGCCCGTGGGCGACACCACACCGGGCATCACGGCACTCGATATCGGTGCGGCTCCGCCGGGCCGGGATATTTTCGTGGGCTATCACCGTGACCTGCGGAAGTTGCCTCGAATGCGCGCCCTGTTGGACTTGATCCTGGAGCGTCTCGTCAACATCTGACCGCGGTTACCGCAGCAGGACAGGCCCGGCGTCAATCCGCACTCGAAACAGCATATACGGCTTCTGCCTTCCATCCGCTCCCTCGTGAAAGCCGGCCTGGCGGTGGAGTTGATTGGCGGTGAAGTACAGATAACCGTCTGAGGCAACGGACATTGTGTCGGGCCAGAGCACGCGCGGATCATGGACGATCGTTCGCCACTCACCGTCGAGTTGCCTTTGTCGAATACTATTGTGCTCGTAGTCGCCGGCGTAGACCCTGCCTTTGTCATCCGCTTCGAGGCCGTCGGAGGCGCCTTTCTCGCCCAGATCGATGACTGCCTTGGACAGGGCGCCCTCATTGTTTGCCCGGTCGCGCAACAAGGCAGTCGGCACCGAGTAGAGATGCCGGCTCGAGAGCGGACAGTAGTAGAGGAGTGTGCCATCGGCAGAGAGTGCGATACCGTCGGAGGCGACGTTGAATGGAGTGGGCGGTTTGCCTTTCTCGCGGTTGGCCAGCCGCTCGCCTTCCACGATCGGTACGAAGCTGGGGTCGGCAGAAGTCGAAGGATGTCCGCTCAACTTGCGCCAGCTCTCACCGGTGGCCAGGTCGACGACAATGATGCCACCGGGGCCCTTGATCGACGAATCGGTGATGTAGGCGATTCCTGCCTTTGCGTGGCGCAGATCGAACCGGACATCGTTCACGTAGGTGGTCGGCAAGATGACGGTCTCAGGCAGCACGAGCGTCTCGACCACTTTGTCCGTGGCGAGATCAATCGCAACGAGCTTCGCCGCTCCTGCCTGCGGCGTGGAGAATCCAGGCGCTGCCGTGTCGAGGATCCACAGGCGATTGGCCGGATCGACCACAACGCTCTGTACGCTGGAGAGCGTTTTGGCCGGGTTGCGCGGGTCAAAGGTGTTGGTGGCCTGGTCTGGATAGGCTACGACCCGACCGTCCTTGATGACTCCCACTGTAAACTTCACGTCGTCTCCCCACTTGGGGAAATTGATGAAGATACGACCATCCCTGGACACGCTGACCCCGGTGGGCATCGCATCGTGAAAGCGGAACACCGGCTCAATGGCGCCAATGGTGTGCTCGGTGGCGAATCCGCCGGGTTGACTGTTCATGGTGGTTCCAGATGATTCAGAGTTGGCAGCGTGAGACACGCACAACGAGAGAATGGCCGCAAACAGTGTACGCATGGCCGTAATCTAGGAGCAGCCTAGGCGCCCGTCTATTGCAGGTTCCTGCAATCCCTTGGAGATCACTGCCGGGGTCTATACTGTGCTTGCTATGGGAAATTCCGACCAGGAGTTGCGGCTGATTGTCGAAGCCCTTCCCGCATTCGTGTGGTGTGCGGGCCCGGATGGAGACAACGAGTATGTGAACCAACGCCTGCTGGACTATACCGGCGCCACCGCAGCCGACTTCAGGGGCGCCGGGTGGGCCAAGTTCCTGCATCCTGAGGACGTCGGCCCTACCTACGAAGCTTGGGCCTGGACGTTGGCGAATGGGGCGAGCTACTACGAAACTGCTTTCCGGATGCGGCGCGCCGATGGCGCCTACCGATGGTTCCAGGTGGTTGCACAACTGCTGCGCGACAAACAGGGCCGCCCGCTGCGCTGGTACGGGTTGGACTTGTGCATTGACGCTCAGAAGCAGGCGGAGGAGGCGCTGCGTCAAAAGGAAAACGACCTGCGACTGACCATCGAGACCCTTCCTGCTTTTGTGTGGAGGGCCTCTCCTGCGGGCGAAATTGACTACATCAACCGGCGTATTGCCGCCTATACAGGCAACTCACTGGAGGATTTCGTCGCAACCGGCTGGGCCGGCGTGATACATCCGGATGACGTTGAAGAGACGGAGTCAATTCGTGTTGCAGCGCTTCGTCACGGGCACCCATATGAAGCCGTACATCGCGTTCGGCGCATCGACGGTGCGTATCGGTGGTTCAAGGTGATGGTGCAACCACTGAAGGACGAGTACGGTCGAGTCGTGCACTGGTACGGAATCCATTTGGACATCGATGCGAGCAAAGAGACGGAAGAGGCACTGCTGCGGACCCAGGCACAGCTGTCGCGTGCCTCTCAGTTCGCGACCGTCGCTGAGCTTGCCGCCGCCGTTGCACACGAGGTAGCACAGCCGTTGTTTGGTGTGACCATGAATCTCCAGGCCGCCCGTGAATGGTTGACCGCAGCCAATCCTGACAGCGACAAGGCACGCCAGGCCGCCGAGCTCGCCATTGAGGATGCGGACGATGCGGCGAGGGTAGTGCAGAAGGTGCGGGCGCTGTTTCGCAAGTCCGAGCCCGTGAAAGAGCCGCTCAACCTCAATACGGTGATTGCCGAAGTGCTGCGGCTGATGCAGGATGAATTGAGCCGCAAGGGCGTGACGGTCGACCTCACTGGCCAGCACTGCGTGCCGCAGATCCTCGGCGATCGACTCCAAATGCAGCAAGTGTTGTGGAACCTCGTCCACAACGCGATCGACGCCATGGAGCACCTGGATCACGGCGCAAAGGCGCTTGCCGTGGATATCGAGGCTCGAGACACCTCCTGGGTCATCGTGAGCATCTGCGACCGGGGCACGGGCATTGCGCACCCGGACAAGGTGTTCGAAGCGTTCTTTACGACCAAGGAAAAGGGGATGGGCATGGGCCTGGCCATCTGCAAATCCATCGTCGAGGCCCACGGCGGGAAGTTGTGGGCGTATCGCAACCCGGGTCCCGGTACAACATTCAGCTTTTCCATACCAACCGCGGTGCAAGCCCCATGAAAGACCAAGAGCGCATCGTATATATCGTCGATGACGATTTTCGTGTGACGCGCGGACTGGCGAACGCGCTGCGCGCCCGTGGCATGGAAGTCCGAACCTTTGGGTCGGCTAATGAGTACATTACCTTTGAGCGCAGCGACACCTGCGCATGCCTCGTTCTCGATCTGGAGCTCCCGGATATCAACGGGCTGGAGCTGCAACGCAAGTTGGCCGATTCGCACGGGCCACCCATCGTCTTCATCACCGGTCACGGCGACATTCCGTCCGGGGTCAGGGCGATCAAGAACGGAGCGCTCGAATTCCTGACCAAACCCGTCGACTATCAACAGTTGCTGGCGGCATTGGAGCAGGGGTTTGTGCAGGACGCCCGCAATCGGGCCGCGCGCTCAGAGGCGGGCAGCCTGCAGAGCCGCCTGGCGTCGCTGACGCCGAGGGAACTTGCGGTTTTCGATCTCGTTGTAACCGGGCTACTCAACAAAGAGGCCGCATCAGAGCTGGGCATTACGGAAACCACAGTCCAGGTGCATCGGTGCCGGGTGATGAAGAAAATGGCTGCGGGCTCGTTTGCGGAGTTGGTGCGAATGTCCACCAAGCTCGAGAGCTTTCGGGCGGGTTTGAGGCCTGAACCATGCGTAGCGGCAAGGGATTGATCGTCGGGGTCGTTGATGACGATAAACGGGTGCTGCGCTCCCTCAAGGGGCTGTTGGAAGCGGTCGGACATCGACCCTTGTTGTTCAACTCCGCCGAGAAGTTCCTGGACTGCAACGCGGTCCAGGCGGTGGACTGCCTGATTTCCGATATCGGCATGCCGGCCATGAACGGGATCGAGTTACGGTCACGGGTTCTCGAGGCGCGTCCGCAGTTGCCGGTGTTTCTGCTGACGGGACGCGAAGAGTGGCTGTCGAAGGCTGAAACAGAGCAACACCGCGAACGTCTGCTGCTGAAACCCTTGAACGGCCTGCAACTGGTCGCCGCGCTCGAGAAGTTATAGAAAGCTGCAATAGCGCGAGCCGCTCCCGCTCGCCATAGTCTCCTTCCCGACTGAGCCAACCGGGTGGGAGCTGCCGATGAGTGAGTTGAAACGCGCAAATGTGCGCGCCGTAGTCGTGCCTCTACGCAGGCCGGTGATCGCCGATATCGGTGAGTTCCGCCAGTGGCCGCTGATCCTGGTGGATGTGGAGATGCAAGGCGGCGTCGTCGGCTCGAGTTATATCGCTCCCTACCGCGCGGCCGCGGTTGCTTCGGTAGTCGCCGAGATCCGGGATATTGTCACCCAGCTGGCCGGCCGATCGGCTCCCTTTGAGGGTTCGCAAGCGGCATTCAAGGCCCTCAACGTGATCGGCGTGAGTGGCGTGTCCACGCTGGCGAGGGCGGCGGTGGACATGGCGCTTTGGGACGCGCTGGCAAAGGAAGCGAATCTTCCCCTTGCACGACTGTTAGGTGGAACGGTAGGGCCTGTGCGCGCCTACAACAGTAACGGGCTGTGGCGTCATCGTGTCGACACGCTGGGATCCGAGGCGCGCGACCTGCTGGGCGAAGGCGGGTTCACGGCGCTCAAACTCCGGTTGGGGAATGAGCATCTGCGCGATGATCTTGCTGCCATCCATGCCGTGCGCAATGCCGTTGGGGAGAATGTCGATATCATGGTCGACTTCAATCAGGCCTTGGGTCCCGGCGATGCGTTGCGCAGGTGTTGTGACCTCGACAAAGAGGGCCTGTACTGGATGGAAGAGCCGATCCTTTACAACAACATCGCCGGCTATGCCGAAATCGCCAAACGGGTCCGTACGCCCCTGCAGATGGGGGAGAACCTCTACGGCGAGCGGGATCTGATGAATTTCGTGCACGCCAAGGCAACGCACTACGTCATGCCCGACCTGATGCGCATTGGTGGAATCAGCGGATGGCTGCGGACCGCGGGTGTGGCAGCGGCTGCCGGAATCCAGATGTCGAATCACCTCTATCCTGAGATCTGCGCTCATTTGCTGCGCGT
>Ga0268266_10003455_pt1 | contig 15757 bp, 14 predicted proteins | sample KBSS13metaG_FD_190356 | JGI IMG/M metagenome (GOLD analysis project Ga0268266, IMG submission 190356) | Switchgrass rhizosphere microbial communities from Kellogg Biological Station, Michigan, USA - KBS S1-3 metaG (SPAdes) (version 2) | ecosystem: Host-associated > Plants > Roots > Rhizosphere...
TAAACAGCAATCCCGTCACGCCCTGCAACTGCAGCTCCGCCAGTGTCTTGCCGGATATCGGCGTCGACGAGTCGATGTCGACGATGACCTGGACCCGCGCCGGGTCCCGCGGGTCGATGGACAGCTTTTGCACGCGCCCCACACCAACACCGAGGTAGCGCACGGCGGCGCCCCGCTCGAGACCGCTGACACTGCCGTCGAAGTAGATCTCATACCGCCGGAAAGTCTTGTGGTCCCGGCTGTCCGAATACCAATAGATGAAAAGAGCACCCACCAGGGTGACGAGCAACACAAATGCCCCGACAGCGGCGTAGTTCGCTTCACGTTCCATGCTGACCTACTGCGCGCTCCCGCAGGCGCGCGTTGCCGCGTTCGCCGTGGAAGTACGACTGGATCCATGGATTGGGGTTCTTGACGATGCCATCGAGCGTGTCGATTACCATTTTACGGTCGACTATCACCCCGACACGATTGCAGGTCCGGAAGATGGAGTCCAGATCGTGCGTAATCATTACAACGGTCAGCTTCAGTTCCTTCTGCAGATACAGGATCAGGTCATCAAACTCGGCCGCGCTGATGGGATCCAGGCCGGAGGTGGGCTCGTCGAGAAACAGCAGCCGCGGGTCCAGGGCCAGCGCACGCGCCAGCGCCGCCCGCTTGATCATTCCGCCGGACAGCTGGGATGGAAACTTCTGACAGGCATCCGCCGGCAGGCCCGCGAGCCGCACCTTGAGCATGGCGAGCTCATCGCGTTCGTGAGCCGAAATGTGAAGATGCTCGAGCATCGGCAGCTGCACGTTCTGCAGCACGGTCAGGGCCGAGAACAGGGCCCCCTGTTGAAACGTCACTCCATAGCGCGCCTTCACGGTCCGCATCTGATCGACCGACATCCGCGTGATGTCGTGGCCCTCGACGCGAATGACGCCCGCCTGGGGCCGTTGCAGCCCCAGGATGCTTCGCAACAGAACGGATTTGCCGGTCCCGGACCCACCCACGATACCGAACACCTCGTCTTCCCGAACCTCCATGTTGAGACCTTCGTGCACGACCTGTTTACCGAACCGGTTGACGAGTCCCTGCACTTCCAGCACCGGGTAGATCAAATGCCGATCTCCATGAACAGGACGGCAAACAGCGCATCAGCCAGGATCACCAGGAAGATGGCTTGCACCACCGCAACGGTGGTCAAGCGTCCGAGCTCCCGAGAGGAGTCGCGGACCTGCATGCCTCGATAGGCGCCCGCCATGCCGATCAACATTGCAAACACCGGAGCCTTCCACAGTCCCACCCAGAACGTCGTCGGCGTAATTGCCTCATTGACTCGGGTGAGATACTGCGCGATCGGTATCTCTAGCAGATAACGGCACAGCAGCGCACCACCCATCAGCCCGATGATGTCCGCCACGATCGTCAGCAGCGGCAGGGCAATCATCAATCCGATCAGGCGCGGCACGACCAGGGCTTCAAACGGCTCCACGCCGATTGCAACCAGAGCGTCGACTTCTTCGTTGAGCTTCATGGAGCCCAGCTCCGCGGCAAACGCACTGCCCGAGCGACCCGCAACAATGATGGAAGTGAGCAGGACCCCCATTTCTCGCAGCACACCGATCGTCACGAGATCGACTACAAAGATCTCTGCGCCGAATCGGCGCAGCTGCTGCGCACTCATGTAGGCAATGATGACGCTGATCAGAAAGGCGATCAGGGCCACGATGGGCATGGCCGTGATGCCGGTATCGTAGATATGACGAGCGACGGAGATCGGCCGCAGCCGCTTCAGGCTCATCGCAGCGCGGCCGAGCGTGGTAAAGATCTTGCCCAGGAACGCGAGCGCGGCCACGAGGTCGCGCATCTCCCGCACGGAGTACAAGCCGATTTCGGTCAGGCCGGCCTCAGTCAGGGGCGCAAGGCCATGATTGTGGGGTATGGGGAGTGGCTGATCGCACGTGGGGCGTTCGCCCTTCAGCGTCGAGTCGATCAGCCGCAACTGATCCGGCTGCGGTCCCCTGAATTGCACTTCGGCGCCCGTTTCGTGCGCCTGTTTGATGAACTCGCGCAGGCGCCAGGCGCCGGAGAGATCCAGGGCGGTGAGACTCTCGGTGCCGATGGATACGCGACGGACGTTTGTGAGATCGACAGCCGCCAGCGCAGCATCGACCTGGTCGAGATCGAGGGCTCGCCATTCACCGGTCAAATCAACGTCGAGGCGCTCGCCGCCTGCAGGGCCCTGCTCGGTGCGCCGTACCTCGACCAGCACTCAGGTGTCGTCGCGGTAGCGGCGAATCCTGATAGCGGCGAACAGGAGCGCCGCAGCGACTGCGAGCCCGAGCCACAGATCGATATTCAGGAAAGCCTTGCTCATCTCCACATTGTCGAAGAGGTTGGCGAGAGAGACAACCTGTCCGTGGTGTACGGACTCGGGGGGAGTCGGATTGATGCCCAGGACGCTCCAGACTCCGGAGAAGGTCCGATAACCCAACAGATCCACGATGTGGCGGGTCCCGAACGCAGCCCGCTCCACGATGATGGCAATGACCGGCGGCAGGGTGGTCCACAGAAACACGTTCTTGCGTACCCATGCGGACACCAGCACCAACGCCGCGGCAACCGGCGCAAACCACAGGATGCAGACGACGACGCCATAGAGCATCAACCCCTGCACCTTCAGCCAGGCCAACGTATTCCAACCCACCGAGATATCCGGCAGCGACTGCGAGGCGACCCGGACCGACCACAGTGCCTGGAACAACACACCGGAGACCGCAGCCAGGACATAGACGCCCAGCGGCAGCACCACGACACCGACGAGAAACTTGGAAAGCACGGTCGTCGCATCCGAGACCGGCAGGGACTTCCAGAACAGGATGCTGCGGTCCTTGCGCTCCGCGTACAGGCAATCCATGAGATAGAAGCTCGACACGAGGCTCATGACGAGATACTGGGGCACGGTGTGGGCCCAGATCATGAGGGTGAAGGCGCCGATCCGGTTGGCCTGATCGGCGAAGTTCGGCGCGCCCTCGAAATCCATCTGGCCGATGTGCAACGGAAAGACCGTCAGAACCATCAGCACGGCCACAATCAACGGCGCGATCCACAGGCTGCGGTGCTCCCAGAACTCGCGGCGGATGAGGGTTCCCATCACCCGGGTCAGGGACTGCTGATTCGTCAGGCTCGTTGGCGGCATGGCCACGGCAGTGGTCGCTTCAGGTGTACTCATGATACCCCCTGCATTTTCGCGACAAAGAGATCGGCCACCGAGGGGGTCCGCAGCTCACCCAAAGGAGCTAACTCCTCAGGGTTGCGGCCCTCAAAGAACATCGCAACACGCCCAAACACTTCGCGTTCGTAGAACGGCTTCAGCTCTCGTGCGCGCGCTGCGTTCTCTGAAGTCACGGTGACCTGCACGAATCGCTCGGGCATCGTGTCCACGGACGTGTCCAATACAACGTGACCGCGATTGATGAAGATCACGTCGGTCAGCAGGTTCTCGATCTCCTCAACCTGGTGGGTCGTGAGCACGATGGTGCGTTCTTTATCGAAGTAATCGTTCAACAGCGTGTCGTAGAACTGGCGCCGGAACAGAAGATCCAGGCCCAACGTGGGTTCGTCCAGGACGAGCAGACGCGCATCGATCGCGAGAATCAGTGCGAGATGCAGTTGCGTAACCATGCCCTTGGACAGCTCGCGTACGCGGCTCGACATTTTGATGTCGGTCTTGCGCAGAAAGTCAGTTGCGCGCGAGCGATCAAAGCGGGGGTGCACTCCTGCGACGAAGTCGAGTGCCTGGCTGACACGCAGCCAACGAGGCAACACGGCAACGTCTGCAATGAAGCAGACATCCTGCATGAGCTGATTGCGCTCGGAGCGCGGGTCGCGCCCGAGGACACTCAATTCGCCTTCGAAATGAGTGAGGCCGAGGATGGCCTTGAATAAGGTGGTTTTGCCTGCGCCGTTGGGACCGATCAAGCCCACGATGCGCCCGGGTTGGATGGCAAAGCTGACGGAATCGACCGCCTGGGTTGACCCGTATGACTTCTTGAGTCCGCGTGCTTGGATGACAGGTGACATGGTTAGATCGCCGGCGTTCATTTGTCGGGCTTCCGGGCGTTGTCGCCGTCGTCGGTTTTCGCGGTGCCCGGCGTGGTTGGCCAAGGCGCACTCGGCGCAGCGGCGCCCCCTTCGATCAGCTCTGCGGCGGAGAGTCCCAGACGCTGGATCGTGGCGTAGACCTTGGGCCATTCCTCATCGAGGAATCGCTGCCGCTCATCCTTCATCAGCGCCTTGCTGGCACCGACGCTCACGAACATCCCCAAGCCCCGGCGCTTCTCGACCAGTTGCTCGTCTACGAGCTGCTGATACCCCTTCAGAACGGTGAGCGGGTTCAGCCTGAATTCCGCAGCGACGCTGCGGACCGAGGGTAGCGGATCCCCTTCCTTGAGGGCACCTTCCAGAATCATTGCCACCACTCGGTCCCGCAGTTGCCGATAAATCGGCACGCTGTCATCCCACTGCGGATCCATCAATGCTCCGGGGCTCATGGCCGTTGCGGCTCGTTAGCAGACTAATCTACCAAAACAGCCGGCTGCGACTGCCCGAACCACACGTGGCGCTGCTGGATCGTCAGCTTGGCCATCTGGGCCACCGGGGTCATGCCGGGGGCCGTCGAGGTTGACTGTACAAAGCCCAAGCTCATCACCGCAGTGATCGCCAGGGCACCCAATCCGCAAGCTCCAGCCTTCAGAGTGGCAGTTAAAGCGTTCATGGTCGTTTCTCCTTGCTTCCGGACGACTCGATCTGCCCCATGCATTTCGTCGTCGTCATGGTGTTGTATATGACTACATCACTACATGAGTGTCAAGCCCGATCACCAAAGAATTTGAAGGGCTACTCCCGCCGCTAGAGCTTTGGCTCGGCATTGAATTCACATGTCACGGTCTTGGAAGCGGGGAATCGTCAAATGGTTGGAACTGCCGTCCACTAGTGCAGCGGCCGGGTAGTTCACGCAGGTGGGCTCGGGATGCGACGACGCTGGGGCAAGCTGCGAGGCTATGCGTGGCCTGGGCAGCGGCGGGCGGGTAAAGTGGCGCTCAATGAGCAATGACGATGATGGCCAGCTCATGTTGCGGTACGCGCGTGGTGACATGCGCGCCTTTGAGACCCTTTATCAGCGGCACAAGACCGCGCTCTACCGCTATCTCGTCCGCCAAGCCCGCAACCCTGAAACGGCGAATGACCTGTTTCAGGAGGCGTGGAGCAAAATCATCGTGGCGCGCGAACGATTTGAACCGCGGGCGCAGTTCCGTACGTTTCTATTTCGGATTGCGCACAACTGCTTCATCGATCATTGCCGACGTGCGTCGGTTCGTAACGAAACCAACGGTGGCGAGGACGGTTGGGAAACCATGTTGCCCGGCTCCGAACAAGACCGACCTGACACGCGCGCTGAGGAAGCGCAGTTGACGGCGCAGTATCGCGCTGCAATCGCCACGCTGCCGGCTGAACAGCGGGACGCGTTTCTGTTGTACGAATCGGGGTTGTCGCTGGAGGAGGTGGGAGCCGTCACGGCTGTTAGCCCAGAAACCGCCAAGAGTCGCCTTCGCTATGCCGTGGCGAAGTTACGTGTCAGTCTGGCGCCTGCGAAGGAGAGCTATTCATCAGGTGCCGGCGTGATTCAGGAGCCAGGCGTATGACTGATCCTGAGCAGGACGAAGTGTTTGAGGCTTATTTGAAGCGACGGCCGGTGCTGCCGGCGTTGGCTGATGAGATCGAGCCGCCTGCGGCGCTGGATCAGAGCGTGTTGAATCAGGCACGCGAGGCGATCCAGTCGCCAGGGGCCACAGTTGGCGGCGGCTCGAGTCGCGATAGCACAGGTGTTGGTGGTACGGGTGGTGTCGGTGCTGGTGGTGTCGGTGCCGGTGGTGCCGGTGCCGGTGGTGCCGGCAACGGAGTGCCGCCGGGGGCCGCGAAGCAGCGTCCGCCGCGGTGGGCTGTGCCTGTTGCGCTGGCGGCAACCATACTGTTGTGTTTGTCGGTGGTGATGAACATCAGCCTCAACACCAACCGCCCGAGCCCAAACCTCGCGCGCATGACCGCGGCTCGCGCCGACGTCAAAACAAGCGCCCTTGCCAACGCAACCGCCGAGTCCGATGCCGCCGCCGGCGTCAACGCTTCCTCGGCCGCCCGCGACGCAGTCGCGGCGAACAACGGCGAGCGTCGCGAGAGCGTCTCGGGTGACATTGCCTCCCATGAGGTGGTGCTACCTCGAGCCAAGGTGGCCGGGACCCCAGCGCCCCACGCACCGGTGGTGGCAGAGCCCGCAGCGCCGGCGAGCGCATCGGGATCCCTGACGGCCTCAGCGCGCAGCGAAGCAAAGGCGCCGACCGCACCCTTGGCAGATGCTTTGGAGCAAAAGAGCGAGCGCACTACTGCCGGCGCAGCGAGCCATGCGCCAGCCGCGATGGCTTCAGCGAACGGCGCTGCACCGGTATCACCTGCGGAGGCAGGTGGATCGGCCGACGTCAGCAGCAGGATCGATGCGGCACCTGGCGGATCGGTCAGCGGCGGGATCGGTGCGGCACCGCGCGGATCAGGAAATGTCAGTAGTGGGGCTAGGGCGGTGCCGGGCGCGTCGGGGAATGTCAGCGGCGGGGCTGTGCCGGGGGCGCCGTCGGCGGCAGATAAGGCTGTGCTGATGGCGAAGGAGACGGGGGTCGCGGCGCCTCAGTACACGCCGGCTCCGGAGCCGGAACGCGCCGCCGCTTCGGCGCGGAAAGCGGCCAAGGCGGCGATGGTCGCCCCGCACCCGGCTGACCCGAAGGTTTGGCTACAACAGATCGCTGCCCTGCGTGCTGCGGGCAAGTCTGACCAGGCGGACGCTGAGATGCAGCGGTTCAAAGCGGCCTTCCCCGATTACCGCGCTCCACCGGCTCAGCCGGATCTCCCGAAATAGCCAAAGGCGCCTCGCGCGTCATTGCAGTAAAATCGCGGGCCCTTTCGTTGGAAAAAGCGCACTGTCATGAAGCCAGCTTTGAACGTCGCGATCACCGGCGCCGCCGGTGCTATCGGCTATGCCCTTGCCTTCCGCGTCGCCTCTGGAGCGATGCTCGGCCCGGATCAGCCGGTTAACCTGCACCTCCTGGAAATCACCCCCGCTCTGCCGGCGCTGCAAGGCGTCGTCATGGAGCTTGCCGACTGCGCGTTTCCGACCCTCAACAAGATCGTCGCAACCGACGACGCCAAAGTTGCATTCCGCGACTGCCACGCGGCCCTGCTCGTCGGCGCTCGCCCTCGCGGACCCGGCATGGAGCGTAAGGACCTGCTGTTGGCGAATGCGCAGATTTTCTCCGCTCAGGGCAAGGCCCTGAACGAAGTCGCCGACCGCAACATCAAAGTGCTGGTCGTCGGCAACCCGGCCAACACCAACGCGCTGATCGCCCGCGCAAATGCCCGCGATCTCAACCCGGCGAACTTCACCGCGATGACGCGCCTGGATCACAACCGCGCGCTGAGCCAGCTCGCCGAGAAGACCGGCACCCATGTCACCGCCATCCGCAAGATGACAATCTGGGGCAATCACTCCGCGACGCAGTACCCCGATGTCAGCCACGCCGTTGTCAACGGCAAGCCGGCGAAGTCGCTCGTTGAACAGAAGTGGTTGGAAGAGACCTTCATTCCAGTCGTGCAACAGCGCGGCGCGGCGATCATCAAGGCCCGCGGCGCTTCATCGGCCGCTTCAGCCGCATCTGCGGCGATTGACCACATTCACGACTGGTTCGCCGGCACACCGTCCGGTGACTGGGTGAGCATGGGCGTGCCATCCGATGGCAGCTACGGGATCAAGGAAGGCCTCATCTACTCCTATCCTGTGACCATCAAGGACGGCGCCTACTCGATCGTTCAGGGCCTGTCGATTGATGAGTTCAGCCGCAAGCGGATGGACGCGACGGAGAAGGAGTTGCGTGAAGAGCGCGACGGCGTGAAGGACCTCCTCGGCTAAACGAGGTGGCAGGCGCGGAAGGCAATCAATGCCTCCGCGCCCAACCTTGGTGCGAGTCGCAGGTTGCGACTCGCGTTCGTCTCGCCGTGTTGACTCCCGCTTACGCTCGCGCGCACGCTGGCGCTGGCCGGAACGCACTAAGGAGAGTTCATGCTAGGCGCGATCATCACGCTACTGCTCGTCGCAGCCGCGGCCTACGCCGTAACGCAAGTCGGCGGGGTTATCACCCTCCTGTTCATTGCCGCGGTACTGATCCTTGCCTACCGCCGCCTCTCGCTCCTCGCGTTTACCGCAACATTCACCGTCCTGCTGGTCGCCTACACGTGGCTGGGCGAACGGAGCGTCCCTGCCGGCATCTGGATGGGCTTCCTCTGGCTGCTCCTCGCATCGTTATGGCTGCTGAACGTGCGCCCCTTGCGCAAAGCACTCATCACGCGGCCGTTCATGAAGGCCTACCTGAAGCTGCTGCCCCCAATGTCCCAGACCGAGCGCGAAGCGTTGGAGGCTGGGACGGTGTGGTGGGACGGCGAACTCTTCACGGGTGCGCCGAAGTGGTCGAAGCTCCTGTCAGCGAAAGCACCCGCACTGTCGACCGAAGAGCAGGCCTTCCTCGACGGCCCCTGCGAAGAGCTCTGCCGGATGCTCGATGACTGGAATATCACGCACGAGCGTGGCGACATGCCGCCGCACGTGTGGGAGTTCATGAAGTCGCGCGGCTTCTTCGCCATGATCATTCCGAAGAAATACGGCGGCCTCGAATTCTCCGCGTACGCCCATTCCTGCGTGCTGGTCAAACTCGCCAGCCGCAGCACCACTGCCTCCTCAACAGTGGCCGTACCCAACTCCCTCGGCCCCGCCGAGCTGCTCAACCACTACGGCACCCAGGAACAGAAGGACTACTATCTCCCCCGCCTCGCACGCGGCGAGGAAATACCGTGCTTCGCTTTGACGGGCCCTCGTGCCGGCTCGGACGCAGCCTCGATCCCAGACACAGGTGTCGTGTGTCGCGGGATGTGGCAGGGCCGCGAGATCGTCGGCATCAAACTCAACTTCAACAAGCGCTACATCACGCTGGCGCCGGTGGCAACGGTCGTCGGACTCGCCTTCCGCATGTTCGACCCTGACAAGCTGCTGGGCGAGAAGGCCGACATCGGCATCACCTGCGCACTCATTCCGCGCAACACTCCGGGTGTCACGATCGGCCGCCGCCACTTCCCGATCAACATCCCGTTCCAGAACGGGCCCATCCAGGGCAAGGATGTTTTTGTACCGCTGGATGTCATCATCGGCGGCCCCAAGATGGCCGGCAGCGGCTGGCGCATGCTCGTAGAGCAGCTTTCTGTTGGACGCTGCATCTCCCTGCCGTCGAACGCCACCGGCGGCTCCAAGGCGGGCACGTGGGCCACGGGCGCGTACGCCCGGATTCGGCGCCAATTCAACATGCCCGTGGGCAAGTTCGAGGGAGTTGAGTCCGTCATTGCGCGAATGGTCGGGCTCACCTATACGCAGGACGCGGCGCGATCGGTAACCGCCGGCGCAATCGATGGAGGCGAAAAACCCTCAGTCCCGTCTGCGATGCTCAAATATCACGTGACGGAGATGGGACGGCAGGTGGCCAATGACGCCATGGACGTTCACGGCGGCAAGGGAATCTGCATGGGGCCGCGCAATTACCTGGCACGCGCCTGGGAGTCGGTTCCCGTGGCCATCACCGTCGAGGGCGCAAATCTCCTCACGCGCAGCCTGATCATCTTCGGGCAAGGCGCGGTCCGCTGTCATCCGTTCGTGCTGCGCGAAATGAACGCAGCTCGCAACCCCGATCGCACCAAGGGCGTCGACGAGTTTGACCGCGCATTGTTCGGCCACATCGGGTTTGTCATTTCCAACTCGGTCCGGTCCTTCATCATGGCGGTCACCTTCTCGCGCTTCGCGCGGGTCCCGGTGAAGGGACCGACGAGGAGATATTTCCAACATATCGTCCGCTTCAGTGCCTCCTTCGCGTTTTGCGTGGACGTGGCGATGTTGACTCTGGGCGGCTACCTCAAGAAAAAGGAAAATCTGTCCGCCCGCCTCGGCGATATCCTGTCCTGCATGTACCTCGCCTCCATGGTGCTGAAGCACCATGAGAATCAGGGGCGGCCGGAGGAAGACCTGCCGATCGTGGAATGGGCGTGCCGTAACCTGCTGTATCACGCGCAGGAGCAGATGCATGGCTTCCTGCGCAACTTCCCGAATCGCTTCCTGGCCGGGGCGATGCGGTTTTTTGTGTTCCCGCGCGGGCGCACCTATTCGGCTCCCGGGGACCGGTTAGGGCGCAAGGTCGCCGACCTGGTCACCCGAGCCACGGACGCCCGCGAGCGGCTTTGCCAACATATCTATTGGACGCTGGAGCCCAGTAATCCGCTGGGGTTGTTGCAGGAGGCACTGGTGCTCGCACAAACGGTTGAACCGCTGGAAAAGCGGATTCGGGTCGAGGGGGTCAAGACGGGCAAGGTCACGGCGTTGGATCTGCCAGGGCAGATTCAACAGGCGGTGGCCGTGGGGATCATTTCGGAGACCGAAGGCGCCGCGCTGCGCGACTATGATCGCAAGGTGATCGACCTGATCAGTGTCGACGACTTCGCCCAACACGAGTTGGGCACGAAAGCCGAACCCGTTCCCCAGGCTCCGTCCCCCGCCAGATCCAGCATCCATGTCGCTTGAGCAGACCCCGCCGCCAACACCTGAGGACCACAACGACAGCCGGGTTGCCCCAAAACCAACACCTGGGGCGCCGAGCCCGGCACCGTCGGGCGCAGGTGCGATAGTTCGCGCGGCCAATGGTGGCCCGCTGGCCGACGCCCCGGCAGGAATGGTGGCGGGCCCCGGCGCCATGAACGACGGGCCCGACTACTCCAACCGTGGCGGACCGCTGGCGGATGCCCCGGGGGGCATGGTGGCACGCCCCGCCGCCACGCACGGCGAGTCCAACTGCGCCAACTGCGGAGCCCCGCTCACCGGCAAGTTCTGCTCCAACTGCGGGCAGCGCCGCGAGCACGAAATCCACTCCATCTGGCACTTCACCCAGGAAGCCACCGAAGACCTGACACATGCCGACTCCCGCCTGTGGAGCACGATGTCGGCGCTGATGTTCAAACCCGGCCTGCTGACGTGCGAGTTTCTGGCCGGCCGGCGGGTCAAATATCTGCCGCCCCTGCGCCTGTACCTGGTCCTGAGCGTGGTGTTCTTCCTGATCCTCAGCTCCGGTGGCGACCACGGGTCTCGCGCCATTACCGTACGGACCTCAGGCGGCAAGCCTTCCGTCTCGGTGATCAATCCCGACGAAGCGAACATCCTGGCACCCAGGCCCGGTGAAACACCGGAGCAGCGCGTTGATCGCGTGTGCCACCCTGAATACGACGGCCCGCTGCGCAGGTTCGTGCTCCCGTTTCTCGAGAAAGGGTGTCGCAAATCCATACTCGACAACGGCCACACCATCGGCGAGGCGACGATGCACAACCTGCCGCGCGCCATGTTTATATTCGTACCGGCGCTGGCTGTTGTCATGAAGCTGATGTATTGGCGGCCGCGACGCTACTACGTCGAACACCTGCTGTTCTTCGTACACACCCACGCGTTTATCTTCGCGCTGTTCGGTCTGTATACACTGCTCCTGCGGCTCGTCCCTGCGGCACTGGACGATTGGATACAGTTGGTAGTATGGGGCTACACCGCATACTACCTGTTCGTCTCGATGCGACGCGTCTACGGACAGGGACGCTTCATAACGTTCTTGAAGTACACGGCACTGTCATTTACATACCTCATCGGAGCCGCGCTGACGCTTGCATTGACAGTAACGTACAGTGTTTACGCGTTGTAACGTAACAATGTCGCCCGGTGCCAACACTGTGTTCCCAACACTGCGCCCGGCCCGATGATAAGCTCCACGCGCGGCCATGAGCCGTTTACGGAGAGATTTGCCATGCGTATGTTTGTAGTCACCGCCGCGCTTGCACTGGCCGCGACGGTCGTTTCGGCCCAGGACCGGATGGCGTCCCCGGCCGATGCCCAGGTTTACATCATCAGCCCGAAGGATGGCGCCAAGGTCTCGAGCCCGGTGACGGTGCAGTTCGGCTTGAAGGGAATGGGGATCGCGCCCGCGGGTGTGAAGATTGAAAACACGGGACACCATCACCTGTTGATTGACACCGACGCGCCGACAGATCTCAGCCAGCCCTTGCCCGCCTCGGAGAAGGTGGTGCATTTCGGCAAGGGCCAGACGGAAACGCAGGTCAAGCTGACCCCGGGCAAGCACACGTTGCAACTGCTGCTCGGTGACAGCACGCACGTGCCCCACAACCCGCCCGTGATCTCAAAGAAAATCACCATTACCGTTACAAAGTAGGATAATGGCGGTGTGCGTCGCGCTGTTCTTCATGTTGACATGGATGCGTTCTATGCATCTGTTGAGCAGCGCGACAACCCCGAGACTGCCGGCAAGCCCCTCATCGTCGGCGGAATCAACGGCCGCGGAGTAGTCGCCGCCGCCAGTTACGAAGTCAGAAAGTACGGCGTCCACTCGGCCATGCCCATGAGCACGGCCCTACGCCTGTGCCCCCACGCCATCTGTGTCCAGCCCCGGATGGCGCGATACAAAGAAGTCTCGAGCCAGGTGTTCGCCGTGTTCCACGAGGTGACGCCGCTGGTCCAGGGGCTTTCCCTCGATGAGGCCTTCCTCGACGTCACCGACAGCGTCGCCTTGCTCGGTGACGCTGTGTCCATTGCCCGCCGGATCAAGCAGCGCATCCTCGAGGAGACCCGGCTGACGGCCTCCGTCGGAGTCGCCTCCAATAAGCTCGTAGCCAAAATCGCCTCCGACCTGGCCAAGCCCGACGGGCTCACCGTTGTCGAGCCGGAGCGGGTTCACGAGGTGCTCGATCCGCTGCCCGTCCGAAGGCTTCCCGGACTCGGCCAGAAGACGGGGGCCAAGGTCGAAGCCCGCGGAATCCAGACGTTCGCGCAGTTGCGCGCGGCACCGGATTCGATGCTGTGGCCGTTGTTCGGTCGATACACCCAGCGGATTCGGGATCGTGCGTCGGGGATCGACGATCGGCCGGTCGAGCCCGATCGGGAGGAGAAATCCATCAGCGCCGAGGACACGTTCGAACGGGACGTCGGCGATCCGCGCGCCCTGCGCAGGGAACTGGCTCAATTGGCCGACCGGGCATGCGAGCGGATGAGAAAAAAGAACCTCATGGCGCGGTGCATCGGAATTAAGATCCGGCGCGCCGATTTCTCCACGTTCAGCCGCAGACAGGTGGTGGCGCCTCCGACACACGATGGGGGTACTATCGCCAAGGTAGCCAATGAGCTGCTGACGCGCTGGCTGAAGGAGAATCCGGGCGAGAAACTTCGGCTGCTGGGGGTGGTCTTGAGTGGCCTCAGCGCCGCATCGCAGCTCGACCTGTTCGAAAACACGATCAAGTAACATTCGCCCATGTATCTCTCTTTTTTCGGCCTCAACGAAAAGCCGTTCGCGATCACGCCGGATCCGCGCTATCTCTATTTGAGCGAGCGCCACGCTGAGGCCTTGGCTCACCTGCTTTACGGTATCAATGAGGCTGGCGGCTTCGTTCAACTCACCGGCGAAGTGGGCACGGGTAAGACGACGGTCGTCCGGTCACTGCTCGCCCAGACACCCAAAAACGCCGAGATTGCGCTCATCCTCAATCCGAAGATGACGGCTCCCGAGTTCCTCCTGACAATCTGTGAGGAGCTGGGCATAGGCGTGCCCGACGCGGCGACCGACAGCCTCAAAGATCTCGTTGACATTCTCAGCGGCTATCTGTTGCGCGCGCACGCCGGCGGCCGGCGTGTCGTCGTTGTCGTGGACGAAGCGCAAAACCTCGCTCCGACGGTGCTCGAACAGGTCCGCCTGCTCACCAACCTCGAAACCAACACGCGCAAGCTGCTGCAGATCATTCTGATCGGACAGCCTGAGCTGCGCGAGCTGCTCGCACGAAACGAGCTGCGACAATTGGCCCAACGCATCACGGGCCGTTACCACCTGAATCCCCTTACCGCCGCCGAAACCGCGGCGTATGTGCGGCATCGCCTGCGCGTGGCGGGCGCAACCAACGACATCTTTTCTCCAGGCGCGCTCATCGAAGTACATCGCCTCGCAGTCGGGGTTCCTCGCGTCATCAATGTTGTTTGCGATCGCGCGCTGCTCGGCGCCTATTCGATGGATCGCCATCGAGTCACCCCGAATCTGGTTCGCAACGCCGCCTCCGAGGTGTTTGGAAAGCGCTTTACACCGCACTGGTTGCCCTGGGTAGGCACGGCAGCGGCCGCCGGTTTGTTGGCGCTCACGTTCGGCCTGTTGTGGAGTTTCAAACCGTGGCAGGCCGGGTCGCACACCGCTGCAGCGGCGTCTGCACACACGGAGGCACCCAAGGTCGCCACCAATGCTCCGACCAATACACGCGCGGGGGTGAGCACATCCGGTGTGGTGACGACATTGGCGGGGGTGAACGCACCGGCAGCGGGCACGTCCGCGGTCGTACAGCGGCCGCCGGCCAAGCCGGCACTCTCCGGCCACGAGCTCACCGACCTGTTGGCCCAACACGCCAACGAGACCGACACAGACACCGCATTTTCCAAGCTGTTTGGGATCTGGAGGATCCAGTACGTTCCCGCCGGCGTCGATCCCTGCAGCCAGGCCTCCAATCAGGGCCTGGAATGCTTGAATCAGCGGGGTTCGTTCGGCCAGTTGCGGCTGTATAACCGACCAGCGATCCTGGTCCTCAGCGACAATGCCGGGGCGAGCCATCAGGTGGTACTGACTGCGCTGGACGACGAGCATGCAACGGTCCAGTTGGGCGGCAGCAGCCACGATGTCAGTATCGGGGAGCTGTCACGGTACTGGTTCGGGGATTTTGTTATGTTGTGGCGGCCGGGCACCAGCCAGGTTAAATCTCTCTCTCAGGGCATGAAGGGAGATGATGTACGCTGGCTTCGCCAGAGTCTGCAGCGCGTGGAAGGTGAACACAGTAACGGACCGGTGAGCGACGTGTTCGATGAAGATCTCAGCAAGCTGGTCCGCGATTTCCAGCGCCAACACCGTCTGACTGTGGACGGCATCGCCGGCGTGCAGACACAAATCGTACTGGCGAGCGCGGTGGCCCCGCCGGATTCGCCCTCTCTTTACCTTGCTGACGCACACGGCGGTTGAACGATGTCGTTCATTCTCGACGCACTAAAAAAATCTGAAAACGACCGCCAGCGGCAAACGGGGCCTGCCCTGTTTGAAGTCAAGGTTGCGCCGCCCAAGGCGGGTTTTCCAGTGTGGGCGATTGCCATCGTGGTGTTGCTGGTCATCAACATGGTGATTGTGGGTTGGTTGTTGCTGCGTCATCAGTCGAAGACCGAGGACGCTACGGCCAACGGCCCGCAGGTCGCGAGCCAGCCGGCACCTACACCGCCGGCGCCCAGCCCGACTATCCAGGCGGCGCCGACCAACACCGCGCCCCAACCGGTCCAGAACAACAGCCAGCCTGTACAGCAGGCTTACCCGCCACCGCCATCCCAGCAGGTCGGGGCACCGTCGCAAGGGCCTTCGAATGCGCAGTCCCCGGATGCGGAGGACAAGGCTCTAATTGCCGGCCGTGCCATATCCGGGCGCGACCAGAACGAGCCAACGCTCGGTGACAGTGGAAACCGTGCAGCAAGCACCGGCGGTGCTGGCGGGTCCAGCGCTAGCAGGAGCGGCGGCGGCCC
>Ga0268266_10003457_pt1 | contig 15754 bp, 12 predicted proteins | sample KBSS13metaG_FD_190356 | JGI IMG/M metagenome (GOLD analysis project Ga0268266, IMG submission 190356) | Switchgrass rhizosphere microbial communities from Kellogg Biological Station, Michigan, USA - KBS S1-3 metaG (SPAdes) (version 2) | ecosystem: Host-associated > Plants > Roots > Rhizosphere...
GTGAACATGCTGCACTAGTTTCATGACGTGATTCAGATTCCGGTCTCCGCCTGGGTTGTGGTGTATGGAATCGTGAGCGTAACGTTTGCGGCAGGAGTTCTGCTGTTTCGCGCGCTGGTTCTTCGAGGAGCTCTGTGGAGCGGGCTGGTGGCGCTTCCGGCGGCGTGGGTTTCGTTGGAGTATGCGCGAAATCTTGCGACTCCGCACGGTTCGGCGGGAAGCCTTGCTTATACCCAGCTGAAGTTTCTTCCCTATCTCCAACTGGCTTCTTTGACGGGGCCTTGGGGAATGACCTTCTTTCTGCTGTTGCTGCAGAGCGGGATCGCAATGGCGATATATCTGTGGTCACGAGAGCGTTCCAGGGCAGTTCGGGTTCTCGGTGTCAGCGTGGCGGCAGTAGCGGTGGTGCTGATCTTTGGCGCGATACGACTCGCTACGCCACAGGGGAAGACGATGCGGGTGGGGCTGATTGCGTCAGACGTACACGCCAATCTGGTTCCTTCGGAGCCGGGAGCGCCGACGCAGCGGCTGTTTCGCGACTACGTTGCGGCAGCCGAAGGTCTTGCGGCGCAGGGCGCCAAGACGATTGTGATTCCGGAGAAGGTTGGCGTTGTGGTCGAGCCCGATGCCAAGCCTATGGATGACGTACTGCAGGCGATGGCAGACAGAACCGGCGTGACGATTGTTGCGGGGGCGGTACGCGTGGCTGCTCCGTTGAAATATAACGAGGCACGTGTGTATGTGCCTCATGTGCAGGTGGCGAGCTACGACAAACAGCACATGCTCCCACCGTTCGAGTCGGACCTGGAGCCGGGAAGATCACTGACTCTGCTGCCGGATCGTGACGAGACGGTGGGGGTTGCGATCTGCAAGGACATGGACTTTGCTCGCCCGGCTCGCAGCTATGGCGAGGCAGGCGCGGGAGTGATGCTGGTTCCGGCATGGGACTTTGTCGCCGACAACACATGGCATGGACACATTGCCGTGATGCGTGGTGTGGAGGACGGCTTTAGCCTTGTGCGCTCGGCGAAGACCGGCTTTCTGACTGTGAGCGACTCACGCGGGCGGATTGTGGGGGAGGTCCGCAGCGACGCCGCGCCCTTCGCGACGTTGATTGCCGATGTGCCCTCGGAGCATCACCAGACGCTGTATCTGCGATGGGGCGACTGGTTCGCCTGGGTCGCGGTGGGTCTGTTGCTATGGACGCTGACGCGGCTGATCGCGCGCTAGATTGCGCGGAGAACGCGTGCTGGCAGGAAGAAGAGGGCGGCGATCAGCTCAAAAGCTCCACCTACGACAAGGCCCACCAGCCGGAAGGGCAGCAGCAGAAGCCAGATGAGCGGATACAGCAGGACAGCCGCGATGGCGATGGGCCAGCAGGTGACCAGCAAGAGACAGAAGAGGAGCAGTTTGAGCATGGATATTTCTCTCCTGCAGTGAGATTACGTCCGCAGGCGGCTGAAAGTTCCCCGGGCGTAGGATGATGGTGGGATGGGAGATGTGGACCGCATTGTGGCGGTGGACTGGTCAGGACGTGTGGATACCGCCGGCCAGCGCAGGCATATCTGGGCCGGAGTTTGGGCCGCGGGTAAGGTCACGCTCGAAGCCGGGCGCACACGCGAGGAGCTAGTGGAGTGGTTGATCGCGATGGCGAGCGAGACCCCACGCATGGTGGTGAGTCTCGATTGCTGCTTTAGTTTTCCGGCATGGTTTCTGGCGGAGCATGAATGCGAGACGGTCTTCGAGTTCTGGCGGAAGGTCGCCGAGGGTCAGGGAGAACGCTGGCTGGCGCGGGAGTGTGAGGAGATCGCACGCGATGTGCGCTTTTGGGGCGCTCCGCACAAACGGCCCGAGGAGTTCTGTGGGGAGAATCTGCACCGGTCGATGCGATTCACGGACATGGACAACAAGATCACGCCGAAGATGCTGGAGGGCGATCCGGAGCGGGCGGCAAAGGTGCGTGGTATCACGCCGAAGTCGCCGTTTCAGATTGGCGGGTCTGGGAGTGTAGGCACGGGAAGTCTGCGGGCCATGCCGTTTTTGCTGCAGATGTGGCAAGCGGGATTTCGGGTATGGCCGTACGAATCGTCCGGACTGAATCTTGCTAAGCCCAAGCCGCTGCTGGTGGAGATGTACACACGGCTGATGACCGGCGCAGTGAAGAAGAGCAACGCCGAGGCGCGGAAGGCTTATCTTGCAGAGAAGAAGAAAACAGACGCGGTGTATGCAGGGCTGGCGCGTGAGGTGATCACGAAGGCGCTGGGGAGTGAAGATGCCTTCGATGCTCTGGTGAGCTGCCTGGAGATGGTGCGGTGGCGCGATGAGTTTGCAGGGTTGAAGGCGACGAAGGATACGGCGCTGCGGCTTGAGGGAATCACGTGGCGACCGGGGATGAAAGGGTAGGCGCACGTGCTATTGGCGATTCCGTGGTTGTTGATCCTGCTGAGAGTTTTGCTTTGCCCGCTAATACTTCTCGGAGCATCGCATCGTTGGTCGGGAGTTTGGCTAGCGACGATCGTGTTTGTGGCGCTTGTCTCCGATATCTACGACGGCGTACTCGCGCGGCGACCGGGAAACGAGACGCCAGCGCTGCGGGTTTCGGATTCGATTGCTGACACGATCTTTTACCTCGGCGTTGCCGGGGCGCTCTGGATCCTTGTGCCGGAGGTGCTTCGCAGTAACAGATACTGGTTCATCCTGCTCTTTGGGCTGGAAGGCTTTCGCTATGTCTTTGATTTACTCAAGTACCGAAAGACGGCAAGTTATCACTCGTATCTCGCGAAACTCTGGGGCATCGTTCTGGCAGTTACGATGATTGGTGTGTTCGCCTTTTCGGGCAGCGAGTTTCTTGTGCGCACGGCATTGGGAATAGGTATCGCAGTGAACGTTGAGGGGCTCGCGATGAGCCTGATGCTTCCACGGTGGAAGAATGATGTGAAGACACTGCGAGCAGCGTGGCGTTTACGAAAGAGCATGTTAGGCGAACAGGCCCCGCCGCATATCACTGCGGAGTGACGATCAGTTTGAGCTTGTGCATGTCGGTATAGGTCAGGACGAAGGAATCTCCCTCTTTGTAGTAGGTGGATGGTTTTGCGTTGAAGGATTGTTGGTCTCCTTCGAGGGCGACGGTGAGGCCCGGGAGCGTCCATTTTGTAGCGGTGAGGTCTTCGAGCTTCGTGCCTTCGGCTTTGAGGCGGATGGTGATGGTGCCATCGGTGGCTACAGTCATGGTGGTGTGGTCGACGTCGACGTTGATCTTTGGCGACTGCCAGACGTAGAACCAGCCGATGGAGCCGGTGGGTGTGCGCCACTGAGCGGTGGCGGGATGAAACTGCGTGTCCTTAGGGGCGTCTTTGGTGAGTTTGGTGTTCTCGCCGCCGAGGATGATCTTGTCGCCGATCCAGGCGGTGGCGCTGCGGTCGTCGGTAATCTGGCGCTTGACCATGTGTTCGCCCGAGAAGGTCTTCATCTTTGCGAGCGCGGCGGCGGGTGCGTTGGCTCCGAGGACAGTGATGTGAGGAGCAAACCAGAGGTCGCCAAGGTGATCGGTGTTGGCGTCGGGAATGGGGAGCGGCGCCTTATCTGCTGGCAGGATCGAGCGCATCCACACGCCTGTAAGAGCGACGTACGTCTCCATATCCATGCCGTAGGAGCGGTCGTAGGGACCGACGATGTTGCGCAGGTTGGGCTGATAGAAGTCGGCGATGTCACCCCAGAGATGGGTTTCGATGTTTTCGCCTGCAGCGCGAATCTCAGCGGTGGAACCGTAGCTGCGCCAGAGTGCGAGCCCGAAGAGATCGGCGCCGTAGTAGGTGGGCGAGTTGTACTCTTCGAAGGAGTTATAGAGGTGATAGAGGCGGGAGACTTCGCGGATCCACGCGGAGGATTTCTGCTTCCACTCGGCGTTGTTGTCGTGGTTGGCGGCGAAGTCCCAGAGGGCGCCGTACATAAGTGCGATGTTGGAGTAGTTCGGTTTGAGGCGGCCCTGCTTCATCTCGCCGTCGATGGCGGCATCGATGGCTTTGTACATCTTGAGGGCAAGCGAGGGCGGGATGCGCTCGGGGTACTCGATAAGAGTGAGCTCGAACGTTGTTCCGATGAAGACGCGCCAGTTGGGATCGTAGTTGGTCCACATGACGGTGGCGGCGCCAGCGGGGTCTGGCTCTTCGGGGGTACGCCGGAAGGTGCCGTACCAGGGATCTTCCTTTTTAAGGAACTGCTGGCTGAGGACAGCGCTAAGTCCTTCGGCGGCGCGTTCGCGGTCTCCTTTGCCATCGCGCATGAGCAGGCCGAGGGCGTAGTTACTGGTCTCGCGCACCATGTGGCGAGGGTTGGGCGAACCGGGGTGACCGCTGAATCCTGCGGGGTAGCGGACGAGGTGCGCCTCGGGATCCCAGGAGGAGTCCATGGTCTGCATGGCGATGTCAAAGAGGCTGCGCGTGGGGGCCGGAAGCTTGTCGAGAACAACGTTGCGGGCATGCGGCGAGGCGGCGGTGAGGGGCAGCGAGGGAAGTGTGACGAGGAGAAGTCCGAGGGAGATGGCTTTCAGAGACGGCATCCGTTGTTGTCCTTGCGCGGGCATTTGTCGTTAGCAGGGTAGCGCATTGACGGCGGACGCGGGGTGAGGAGGGCCGAGACGGGAAACTCGAGGCGTCGTCGCTGATAGACTTAAAAGTCTATGAACTACAGGTCTGGAAGCCAGATTCGCGAAGATTTTCTGCGGTTTTTTGAGGGCAAAGGGCACCGGAGAGTGCACTCGTCCTCGCTTGTGCCCGCTAACGATCCCACGCTGCTGTTTACCAACGCGGGAATGAACCAGTTCAAGGACGTCTTTCTGGGCCTGGAGAAGCGCGACTACTCGCGCGCCGCGACGTCGCAGAAGTGCGTGCGCGCCGGCGGAAAGCACAACGACCTGGAGAACGTCGGGTTCACCCGCCGCCACCACACTTTCTTCGAGATGCTGGGCAACTTCAGCTTTGGCGACTACTTCAAGAAGGATGCGATTGCCTACGCGTGGGAGCTGCTGACCTCGAAGGAGTGTTTCGGAATTGATCCCGCAAAGCTGTACGTCACCATCTTCGAAGGCGACGCGGGTGTGCCGCGCGATGCGGAGGCTTACCAGTTCTGGCTGGATGTGGGCGTCCCTGCAGAGCGCATCTTCGAGCTGGGCGCGAAGGATAACTTCTGGGCCATGGGCGACACAGGCCCCTGCGGCCCTTGTAGCGAGATCTACTACGATCTTGGCCAGGCCGCCGCCGAAGATCCTGCGGTTAACAGGCCCTTTGGCGAGGATGAGCAGCGTTACGTCGAGATCTGGAACCTGGTCTTCATGCAGTTCGACCGCACGGTCACACCAGGCGGACCGCTGCTGACTCCGCTGCCCAAGCCATCCATCGATACCGGCATGGGACTCGAGCGCATTGCTTGCGTTCTGCAGGGTGTGTTGTCGAACTTCGAGACGGACCTTTTCACGCCGCTGATTAAACGCGCCGAGGAGTTGACCGGACACAAGGTTCAGGCGGATCACGATGTGGATACCCGCTCGCAGGCGAGTCTGCGGATTATTGCTGACCACTCGCGCGCGGCGACGTTCCTGATCTCAGATGGTGTGCTGCCTTCGAATGAGGGACGCGGCTATGTGCTGCGCAAGATCATGCGGCGCGGTATTCGCCATGGCCGTCTGCTGGGGCAGGAAAAGCCCTTCATGCACGAGATGGTCTACGCGGTGCGCGACGAGATGGGTGCGGCGTATCCGGAGCTGAAGGAGACCGCCGATCGCGTAGCGAAGGTGGTGCTGGCGGAAGAACAGCAGTTCGCACGGACGCTGGAGCTTGGCCTGCGGCAGATGAACGAAGAGACGCTACGCTCGGGGTCTGCCGCCTTCCATTTGTACGAGACCTTCGGCATGCCATTGGACTTCATGGTCGATGCCGCACGAGATGCAGGAATTCAGTTCGACATGGATGGGTTCGAGCAGGCTCGCGCAGAGGAGCAGGCTCGTGCCCGCGCCTCGTGGAAGGGTGGTTCGCAAAAGACTGCCGCTCCGGTGTATCGCGAGCTGGCGAAGACGGAGTTCGAGGGCTACGCTTCCCTGCGTGTTGAAGGGGCAAAGATTCTCGCGCTGGTGAAGGATGGTGTTGGTGTTCCTGAGCTGAAGGCAGGCGAGCAGGGCGAAGCCGTTCTGGATGCGACCAGCTTTTATGCAGATTCCGGCGGTCAGGTCGGCGATATCGGCTGGCTCTATTCGGACGACCACAACACGGTGGTTGCGGATGTGCAGGGTGCGAGCAAGCCGGTGCAGGGAGTCTTTGCGCATAAGGTCAAGGCACGAGAGACGCTTGCAGTTGGAGACACGGTCGATACGGTCGTGAACGCGGACAACCGGCGAGCGACCGAGCGTAACCACACGGGAACTCACCTGCTGCACGCCGCGCTGCGCGAAGTGCTGGGCAAGCATGTGAAGCAGGCGGGATCGCTGAACGATGCGACGCGGCTGCGCTTTGACTTCTCACACTTCACCGGCGTCGCCGAGGAGGAGTTGCAGCAGATCGAAGACATCGTCAATCAGCAGGTTTTGGCGAATACGAAGGTCGAGACGCTGGTGGATGTTCCCATCGATGTCGCGGTCAACGAGCTGGGAGCGATGGCACTGTTCGGCGAAAAGTACGGTGAGCGCGTGCGCGTGGTGAAGATCGGAGACTTTTCAACCGAACTGTGCGGCGGAACACACACCGGTGCAACGGGCGAGATCGGCGTGTTGAAGGTGGTTGGCGAAGGATCGGTATCGAGCGGTGTTCGGCGTGTAGAGGCGTTGAGTGGAATCGGGGCCTTGAACGAGTTTCGGCGCGGCTACGATGTGACTCGCGTGGTGGGGCAGTTGGTGGGGCCGAGTGATGCTGCTCCTGCTGAGGCATTGCGCCAGAGGATCGCGGCCCAGGAAGAGGAGATGAAGAAGCTTCGCCGCGAGCTGGAACAGGTGCGGATGAAGTCGGCTTCGGCGGCGGTCTCGGATGCGGCTTCGGCGGCGGTCGAGGTGAAGGGCGTGAAGGTTCTGTCGCAGCGCGTGGATGCTCTGGACAAGAGCCAGATGCGCAATCTTGTGGATGAGCTGCGCGGAAAGCTGGGTTCCGGCGTCGTAGTTCTGGGTGCCGCAACCGACGGAAAGGTCTCGCTGATCGTCGGAGTGACCAAAGATCTGACCGGCAAGGTGCAGGCAGGCAAGATCGTCGGGCAGATCGCCGCGCTAGTCGGCGGTAAGGGTGGCGGGCGGCCTGATCTGGCCGAAGCTGGCGGAAGCGACGCGGGCGCGCTCGATGGCGCATTAGAGAAGGCGACAGAGGTGGTTGGCGGGCTGCTCTAGTTCAGAACTTCAGTCCGCCGCCAACCTGCAGCGTCTCGCCTGTAATCCAACCTGCGTCGGAAGAGGCCATGAAAGCCACGGCACCGGCAATGTCGTCAGGTTTGCCGAGACGTCCGAGGGGCGTACGCGAGATGGCGTAGTTTGAAGCTGCTTCGTCCATCTCTTCCATCGCGTCGAGGCCCTCGGTAACGGTGACGCCGGGCGCAATTCCTACGACGCGGATCTTCTTCGGGCCGAGCTCCATGGCGAGAACGCGAGTGATCACGTCTACAGCAGCCTTCGTCCCGCTGTAGACAGAGCTGGCCGGTGCTGGTGTGAGAGAGATACCGGAGCTGATATTGATGACGACTCCGCCTTCGGGGCCGAAGAGGGGGACGGCAGCCTTAGTGGCGAGCAAAAGAGCCTTCACGTTTAGATTGAAGTGCTTCTCGATATGCTCTTCATCGATGGCTTCGAGAGGAACGAATTTGTAGACTCCTGCATTGTTAACGAGGATGTCGAGCCGCCCAAAGGCGTTTTTGGTTTCAGAGAAGAGCTTTGCGATCTCTGCCGATTTGGAGAGGTCGGCCTGAACGGCGATTGCCTGCCCTCCGCTGGAGGCAATGCGTTTGACTAGCTCCTCGGCGGGGGCCGCACTGCGTGAGTAGTTGACCACTACCGAGGCTCCGTCAGAGACGAGGCGTTCAGCGATAGATGCGCCAATGCCCTTGGAGGATCCTGTGACGATGGCGACTTTACCTTCTAAAGATTTCATGAAGTGCTCTCCCCCTGAACGACCGGACTGCCTGTTGGCTTACTTGATGTGCCAGATTAGGCAGCCGATGTAAAAATTCGTTAATTGAGTCAACTTCTTTCGGTATTCCACTTACGGGGGTATCGGGGGGAGTACCCACGTGAGTTTTCACACCGGGCGCGGGCGGGTAACCCTCTTAAACTGAAGCAGTAATGTCGATGTGCAACAAGCTGCGAAGTGTTGGGGTCTGGTGTGCCGTTTACGCGGTGGGGCTGAGTTGTTCCGGAGCCGCCGCTGCGGCTCCCTCGAAGACGCGTGGCGCATCGACGAAGCACGTCGCGCCTTTGACTCCGTGGGAGAAGGCAACAAAACAGCGTGAGGCGCTGGAAGCAATTCCTGCGAAGCAGCGCACCCGCGAGGACTACTCTCGCGTTCTCGATGCATATCGCGAGGTGTATCACGCAAATCCCGGAGACAAGTATGCGGCAGCTTCTGTAAGTGCGGTAGCGGATTTGCTTGCGGAACAAGGGCGGGATCTTGCCGATGAGAAGAGCCTGAAGGATGCTGTAGGGCAGTACGAGTTTCTGCGCAAGCAGTACCCGGGAAGTTCGTTGCGAGTGGGAGCGCTGTTAGCCGAGGCCCAGATTAATGAGAACGATTTGCACGATGCAGCGACGGCGCGCGAGCAATACGCACTTTTCCTGAAGCAGTATCCAGGCAACTCGAGGGTCGAAGAGGCGAAGGCTGGGTTGGCATCGTTGGATGCGAAGGATAAGCAACAGAAGACGATAAGTCGAGCTCCGCGAACGTCGAAGAGTCCTAAAGCTCAGGAGGCAAAGGACACAGCCGTCGTCGCCGGTGACGCGGGAGCTTCGTTTGCTCCCATGCCAACAACCGGGACCGCAGCGACGAACCTGGCGACGCGACATAAGTCGATAGCTTCGGGAGTTCCGGAACCTTCCACGAAGGCCAGCTTGAACGAGGCTTCGGAGGATTCCTCCGGCGTCGTAAGCGGGCCTTCGCATGTGGCGCAGGTCTCTGCGACCGGACGACATGGATTCGCCCAGGTGACAGGCATCCGGCACTGGTCGACGCCGAACTACACTCGCGTGGCGATCGATCTGGGTGACGATGTGACCTATGAAGCGGCGCGGGTTCCGAGTCCGGATCGCATCTACTTCGATCTGCACGGAACGCGGCTCGCCCAGTCGCTGGCTGGCAAGAGCTTCACGGTAACCGACGATGGTTTTCTGAAACAGATTCGCGCGGCGCAGTTTTCCAACGACGTCACGCGTGTAGTGCTGGATGTAAACGAGGTAACGGAGTATTCGGCGTTCCTGCTGCCGAATCCTTACCGTCTGATTATCGACATCCACGGCAAGCAGCCAATGCAGGTGGCAGGCAATCAGCAGGGCAATGCCAGGCAGCCGGATGCTCCACAGAGTACGGCCAACGTACCGGCGCCGAGGACTGCGTCCGATGCCAAGTCATCATCGCGCCACCCGGTTCCGGACTCGGTTGCAACGTCCAGCGCGGGAACAAATATAGAAGTGGCTGCTCTGAGCAGTCAGCCGGGTAAGCAGAACGCCACCAGCCTTCCGACCTCGAGTCCGATTTCAGCAGTCGTTCCGGGCGGCAAGGCTGGGAACATTTCGACGAATCGAAGGAACAGAAAGAGCGCTCCCGCAGAGCCTGTCGATCCGGCCTCACCGGCGCGAGCGGCGGTTCCTACAGCCGATGGCCAGACCTCGCTGGTGCGAGCACTGGGGCTGAAGATCGGCAGAATTGTCATCGACGCCGGGCATGGCGGGCACGATTCGGGGACCATCGGCGTCGACGGGCTGCAGGAGAAGGACGTGGTCCTCGATGTGGCTTTGCGAGTGGGGAAGCTGCTGCATGAACGGTTAGGCGCAGAGATTATTTATACGCGCTCCGATGACACTTTCATTCCGCTGGAGACGAGGACGGCGATCGCGAACAAGGCGCAGGCGGATCTGTTTCTTTCGATTCACGCGAACTCTTCGAGCGATTCCAGCGCAAGGGGAGTGGAGACGTACTACCTGAACTTCACCTCGCAGCCAGACGCGCTTGAGGTTGCAGCGCGCGAGAACGCGGTGAGCGATCAGTCGATTCATCAGCTCAGCGATCTGGTGAAGAAGATCACATTGAAAGAGAAGATCGACGAGTCGAGGGAGTTTGCCTCGGATGTGGAGTCGAACCTCTACTCCGGGTTGGAACGCGGCAACGGCGGACTGAGGAATCGCGGCGTCAAGAAGGCTCCGTTCGTGGTGCTGATCGGGGCGAACATGCCGTCCATTCTGGCGGAGATCTCGTTCGTGACGAACCCGAAGGATGCAGAACAGCTTCGTCAGCCGGAGTATCGGCAGCGGGTTGCGGAGAGTCTCTATAAAGGCGTGGCCAAGTACGAAGGCGGGCTCAGCGGAGCCCGCAGGCAGGTGGAGACTGCCAGCAGCAGGCAGTCTCCACAATACTGAGCGACCCCTTACCCCAGGGTGGGCATGGTGGTATCGACACCGGCTCGGATTCCCGCAGGCCACCGCGCGGTAATGGTTTTGATCCGCGTATAGAACCGGACGCCCTCCGGCCCATGCATCGCATGATCGCCGAAGAGCGAGCGCTTCCACCCACCAAAGCTATGAAAGGCCATCGGGACAGGGATGGGAACATTGACCCCGACCATTCCTGCCTGCACTGCGTGGGCGAACTCTCGTGCCGTATCGCCGTCGCGGGTGAAGATGGAGGCTCCGTTGCCGAACTCGTGCACATTCACCAGCTCGAGCGCTGTCTTGAAGTTGCTGGCTCGAATCAGTCCCAACACCGGCCCAAAGATCTCGTCTTTATAGATACGCATCTCCGGCTTTACATGATCGAATAACGTCGCCCCGAGGAAGAAGCCTTCGCCCTTCGGCAGGGCGCTCGAGCGCCCGTCGACGACAAGCTCTGCACCCTCACCCGTACCGGCTGAAAGGTATCCGGTCACTCGCTCGAGATGCGGCTTGGTCACCAGAGGACCCATGTCGGAACCGCTCTCCATGCCCGGCAGCACCTTGAGTTGGCCGATGCGCTCGATCACCTTCTCCCGCAGCGCATCGGCCGTGGCATTTCCCACTGCCACCGCGACCGAGATCGCCATACAGCGTTCGCCCGCAGAGCCGTACGCCGCGCCCACCAGAGCGTCCGCAGCCTGATCCATGTCAGCATCCGGCATCACGATCATGTGGTTCTTCGCTCCGCCGAGAGCCTGCACACGCTTTCCATGCGAGGTGCCCTTGCTGTACACATACTCCGCAATCGGAGTAGAGCCGACGAAACTCACTGCCTGGATATCCGGATGCTCCAGAAGACCATTAACAGCATCCTTGTCGCCATGCAGCACACTGAAGACACCGTCCGGAAGTCCTGCCTCTTTCAGCAGTTCAGCGATCAGGATCGAAGCGCTGGGGTCGCGCTCACTCGGCTTCAGGATGAAGGCGTTGCCGCAGGCCAGCGCCACAGGAAACATCCACATGGGAACCATAGCCGGAAAGTTGAACGGGGTGATTCCTGCAACAACCCCCAAAGGCTGCCGTATGGACCAGCTGTCGATGCCGGTCCCCACCTGCTCGGAGAATTCGCCCTTCAGAAGCTGAGGAATCCCAGTGGCGAACTCAACCACTTCCAGTCCGCGCGTTACCTCACCCTTGGCATCGGAGAAGACTTTGCCGTGCTCCGAGGTGATCGCCTCGGCGATCTTGTCGGTGTTCTTTTCGAGCAGCTCGCGGAAGCGGAATAGAACCCGCGCTCTCCTGAGCGGCGGTTGCGCGGCCCATCCGGGAAAAGCAGCCTTGGCGGCAGCAACGGTCTTATCCAGCTCGGCGCGATCGGCCAGCGGAAGGCGAGCCTGAACCTGCCCCGTCGCAGGGTTGTACACATCGCTGAATCGCCCGGAACCTCCGGCCACCTTCTGGCCTCCGATCCAATGCGTAATCTCGCGAAGGCCTGGCGTGCCTGCAGACTTGACCTCAGGTGCCGTTACGGTAGATGCCATGGTGGAACCTCGATTCTCGAAGATAAAAGCGCTATCGGCGCGCCTAACTAAAATAGACGTCGCTTTGCTTTATAGTCAAATTACGTTGCACAATATGCAACAATTAGCTCTCCTTGAGTTTGAACTAAGTTCAAAAAGAGCGCCGGACTGAAGAGAGTAACATCCTAGAAACCCCATCGGCAGAAGTCAATCCATTGCTATCGATCTCCTCATCTCATTGCCAGTTGAGGTAGATAGGGTTGGTCAGGACCAGGGGGTCGCTTCCCGGCTTGCCATCCGCCAGCTCGGCGCGCATCCAATGTCGCTTGCCGTCCGACACCCAGCGATAGGTCGCGCGGCCATTCGTCAGTGCTGGTTGCTGCTGAACGGGATTGCCGTCGAGAGACAACCGAAGCTGCGCTCCCGAATGGTCGGTTGTACTTACCGTAAACTCCACGGTGCTCCCCGAGATGGCCTTTATCTCATCGCCCATCATGGCCGTTCCCGCATTCAGGAGCAATTCCGGTCCCTCCGGCCCGTTGGTTCTGATGTATACGTGACCGGCTTTGATGCCTTCGAGGATGGCCGGCTGCGAGAGCTCGCGTGCGTAGACCACGGTAGTGGGAATTCCCACGCCATCGTGAAGCGACAACTGCTCGCCGCCGCGATGCTCATCTCCGCCGCCAACTCCTGTTGGACGAAGGCCTTTCGCGTGCAGCTCCTCCCATAGAGGAATGCCGTTTCCCTGCGGCGGAACGAACCATGAGCCATGCTCGTGGTAGCCGTTTATAACCTCAACCGCGTCCACTTTGGAGAAGTCGGTAATCGGCTTCCATCCCCACCCGCAGCCCGGACAGTGTCCATCCCAGGGCCAGTAGTAGTGATTGATGCTGACCAGGGCTCCTTGAGCGTGTGCCTGATCGAACATTTCATTGATGGTGAATCCATGATCCGCCGCGCGATAGTCGAGAACCCCCATCGTTCCCCAGACATTCGAGTGGCCGCGCACCGTCGTCATCTCCTCGCCTGCGATGAGCAGCAGCTTGTCGTAGTACGGCTGCACCTGCTCAAGTTCGTTGAAGGTCGCCTGGGTGTTGTGGTCGGTCACGGCAAGGAAGTCGAGCTTCTGCGAGGCCGCGGCCTCGAGCAGCTTCCATACGGGACACGGAACATTGTTGCCCGATTGGCTCTTGCACACCGCGTCGGTGTTTCCTGTGTGCGAGTGCAGATCGCCCAGGTACCAACCGGGTTTGGGGTTCAGTACGACGTAATGGTCGGGATCGAGCTTGCGCGACAGATGAATCTTCAGGGTGTACTCTCCGTGCGCCGTGGGGGCAATGAAGTTGAAGCCGAAAGACACCTTCCATGTACCGGGAACCAGCGGGCCCGGCAGATAGGGACCGGTTGCAGTGACGGTTGTAATCGAAAACTTCGTACGTCCTTCGCCACGGTACCGCTCCGGGTCCCACATCCCTACGGTCACGTACATGCCCTTCTGAAAACCGGGCGAGTCCAGCTCTACCTCCATGCGCTGGATTCCCTTCGGCATCTCGAAGGTCTGGGTCTCATGGGTACCCAGCTTTTCAGGAGTGATGGTTCCATGCAGCTGAATCTCGAGCGACGGATCGGCCGCTGCGCTCTGCTTGGCAGGAGAACTTTGCGCGACGAGCGGCAACAGCAAAGCCGCAACAGCATAGAAGGTCCACGAAAAACGCATGGCGGAATGACCTCGGATCCGTGCAGGAATATCTGCGATGCAGCATACCAGCAGCCCATTTGAAGAGATGACGCTTTGCACGAAGGAGTGACGGGTTTAGAGTAAACATCGTTGCACGCCGATCCCTGGCGCAGGTGCACCCCAAACTCTGAGAAACTCCATCTTCGAAAGGAAGCATCGCTTTGTTCGACTACAGGAAACTCTTCGATCTGACAGGCAAGAAAGCACTCGTTGTAGGAGCAGGAAGCGGTATCGGCGAAGCGGCGGCACTCGGTCTGGCCGCTCATGGAGCGCACGTTCTATGCGCGGACCTCAACCTAGAAGGCGGGCAAAAAGTTACCGAAGCGATCAAAAGCAGCGGAGGAAGCGCCGAAGCGATCGCCTTCGATATGCGCGATGGCGAAGCCGCCAAAAAGATTGTTGGGGATCTGACCGACCTCGATGTTCTGGTCAGCACGCCGGCGATCAACGTGCGCAAAGAGCTGCTCAACATCTCGGAAGAGGAGTTCGATCGCGTGATCTCGCTCAATCTCAAGGGAACCTTCCGTCTGATTACCGCAGCGGGACGCAATATGAAGGCGCGCGGGAAGGGCAGCATCATCACGTTCGCCAGCATTCGGGCGCATACAGTAGAGCCCGGTCAGGGAGTCTACGCCGCGACGAAGGCTGGGGTTCTGCAGATGTGCCGCGCTCTTGCTGCGGAGCTTGGACCCTATGGAGTTCGGGTGAACGCGATCGGACCGGGCGTGGTCGAAACACCTTTGACGTTGCCGATCACCTCAAACAAGGATTGGTACAACGCCTATGCCGCTAAGAGCGCCCTGCAACGCTGGGCTCAACCGCACGAGATGGCCGGAGCGGTCGTGTACCTGGCCTCCGACGCCGGGTCTTTTGTAACCGGCACGCTTACCCTTGTGGACGGCGGATGGACTGCGGTCGACGGACGCTTTACACCACCTCTGTAGACGCTGAGGCTACGGCTGTGGCGCAAGAGGATCGAATTGGGAGGGGGCGTTCGGGCTGGGAACGTCTCCCTCGCTTACGACTCCGTCCTGTGCGTTGGAAAGCTCGACGTGGGCGACGTCCGAGAGCCGGTACAGCTTCGCGTGAATGCGGTGGGCAAGGCACTCATCACATTGAACCTCGATGCGCACTGCGGTCGCATCATGTTCGCGGACGACGCTCATGCGATCGATCTCGAGCATCTGTTGGTCGTAGATCTGCGCCAGCCGCATGATGACTCTCGGTCTTGCCACCGCTGTGATCCGGTACGTCCATACCATCGCCTTGCCCAACCTTTCCTGGTTGTGAATAAGGTTGTGAAAAAGAGAAACCCGCCAGAGCTTTCGCTGTGGCGGGGTTCGCATCTTCCGGCTTGATTCGGAGAATTACGTCGCGCCACCACCTGAAATGGGCGAAATCATAAGGAGCCGAATCTCAATCGTCTGGAGCGCAAGCGAGTCCGCTTGCAGGGCATCCTGCAAGTCGGTGAAGAGTCTCTGGCTCGCTCTGCGGCTCATGGGTTGGAGCATATACCGGCTTCTCTGGAGCGAGCAACTTCGAAATGCAATCCTCCGCAGACTCTTCCGGTTTCACGCCCCTTTATCTCGGAGAGCGTTGATCGTGCTGCAACACATGCCTCCTGAGAGACTTGCTCATGAATTTACCCGTGTCCCTTCCAAGGGAAGCTCCTGATTTCCATACGCCATGTGGAGTTGGAAAGAATCTTCTCCGATCCCTTGAAATAGCAAAAACATTGCGCCGCTGCGATACTAGAAGGCGTCTAATTATTTTGGACTGCTATCGATGGCGACTGCAAATCTACCGAAACCCGTCGCTCCCCCCAAGACGAGGCTGAGCTCCTTCGAGCGGACGCTGCAGAGCGCTCGCTCGACGATGATGTTCAGCGAGATCGTC
>Ga0268266_10003458_pt1 | contig 15754 bp, 14 predicted proteins | sample KBSS13metaG_FD_190356 | JGI IMG/M metagenome (GOLD analysis project Ga0268266, IMG submission 190356) | Switchgrass rhizosphere microbial communities from Kellogg Biological Station, Michigan, USA - KBS S1-3 metaG (SPAdes) (version 2) | ecosystem: Host-associated > Plants > Roots > Rhizosphere...
CCGCGCGCGGCGGCGAGCTGCCAGTTCGTCACGCCGGGGAGGGCGGTGCGATCGTCGCCGATGCGCACCACGTCGCCGGCGCGCACGGTCGCCCGCGGTGACAGGCCATGTGCGTCGCTCGGCGCGATCGCGAGCTCGTTCGTGCTCTGCGCGCGCGTGATCGAGACGGCTTCGCCGGCGTCGCACGCGATCGCGATCGCGGACGCGCCGGCGGGCAACGCGAGGCCGCCGACCGTCGGCGTGCACGCGTGGACGAACGCGGCGATCGCGTCGTTGCCCGCGACGAGCGCGATCCCGGCGGCGGGCGTCACGATCACGCCGCTCGCCGCGATCTCGACGCGCGCAAGCTCGCCGGCGACGGGCAGGTGCACGTCGTCGGTGTCCGCGTGGCCGATCGCGATCGTGCGCGGCGTGCCCGGATCGAATGGAACGGTCAGCGACGTCAGCGCCATCCGCACGGCAAGGCCGGCGCGCACGCGCTCGGCACGGCCGGTGGTCGCGAGCTCGCCGCCCCACACCCAGATCGCGCTGCCCGCGAGCGCCGCGCATGCGATCGCGGCCGCGCATGGCGCCGCGCGGCCGACCACGTCGCTCGGCATCGCGCGCGCACGCGACGACGCGACCACGGCGGCGATGGCGATCGCGACGAGTCCCGCGAGCCACAGCGCGAACGCCACCTAGCGCCTCCGCGGGCCGGTGGGCGGCGACGCGGGTTTGGCGGTGAGCGGCTTGCCCGGCGGCGGGCTCTTCGCGGCCGGCTTGGCCGATCCGGCGGCGGGCTCGCTCGCCGATCCTGTCGTGGTCTCCTCGACGGGCGCCGCGCTGCCGGCGGGCGCCGCATCGGGCGCGATCACCGTCGCGGCGGCCGGCACGACGATCGGTGACGGCGGCGGAGCGGCCGGCGGTTCGGCGGGGCCGCGCACGAGCAAGATCACGAGGAGCGCGTTCGCGATCGCGATGCCGCCGCCGAGGATCCACCACGCGCGGCGATCGACCGCGCGCTGGTCGGCGATCGACCGCGACGCCGCGCGGGCGCGATTCTCGATCTTGGTGAGCTCGCCGGCGAGCTGCGCGAGCTGCGCGGCCAGCCGCTCGCCCATCGCGCGCGCGACCGCGTCGTCGACGCCGCGCGCGATCGCTTCGTCGATCGCGCCGCCGACCGCATCGCCGATCGTGCGCGCTTCGTGCTCGACCTGCGCGCGCACCTTGGCGGCAAAGCCCTGCCACTCGGCGAGCAGCGCGTCGGCCTGGCGCAAGACCTCACCCATGTGATCGCTGACGTCGTCGAGCGCTTTGGCGGCATCACGCATAGATCACCTCCTGCAAGCTGGCGGCGCGCTCGGACACGGCCGCGAACAACGCATCGCGACGCGCCGCCGGGAGCAGCGCGTGCCAGCGCACGGCCGCGATCGCGGCGCGCGCATCGCCGCCTCGTGCGAGCTCGCCGATCACGCGCGCGGCGAGCGCGTCGGCGAGCCGGGTCGTCACATCGGGCGCCGCGAGCCGGCCGCGGCCCCACGCGTTGACCACGCGCGGCCATTCGAGCGGCTCGCCGATCGCGGCGCGCTCGTCGGCGGTGAGCGCGCTGGACGCGCCGCGTAGATCGACGATCTCTCGCGCGACCTCGCGCACGTCGCGGTGCTGCGCCGCCGCGAGCTCGCAGGTCGCACGCCACGGTCGTGCGGCATCGCCGCGGCTGCGTGCGCGCCACGCGGCGGCGAGGAGCTCGGCCGCGGGATCGCGAGCGGGCAGGCGCAGTGCGTTGCCGGCGGCGCGCCACGTGCCCAGCCGCGTGCGCGCACGGACGTCGGCCGGCATCAGCGCCTCGAGCTCGGCGATCGCGCGCGGCAGCCCGCGATGCGTCGGATCCGGCAGCTCGGCATCGCCGCCGCCGAGCAGCGCGCTCGCGATCGCGACGCCGTCCCCGAGCGTCGCGCGGGCGTCGCCATCAGCGGCAGCATCATCGTCGTCGGTCGCCGGTGCGGTCCACGGCGCCGCACGCGGCACGCGCATCTCGGCGAGCAGCGCAGCCGGTGGCGCCGATGCGCTCGCCGCGATCGTCACGACGAGCCCGGTATAGCGACGGCCGTCGCCCGGCGCGATCGCCGCGAACGCTTGCGCCCACACCGCGCGGCCCGGCGCGAGCTCCCACAGCACGCACGGCGGCGACGCGCCGTGCAGCCGCTCGATCAGCGCCGGCAGCGCGTGGTTGGCCGGATGCCAGTGAAACTCGCCGCCGCGTGCGGTCGGCGTCGCGTGCTTTTGCAGCCACGCGTGGGCGGTCAGCATCAACGCGGCCTCGCCCACACGGTCTCGGGCACCGGCTCGACCGGCGCCTGCGCCGCGATCGGCGGTGGCGCGTAGCGGCTCTCGTTTGCGGGCGGCGGCACGACGGGCGTCTCGATCGTGGACGCGGGCGCGGGCGCGGTCGCCGGCTGTGCGGCGCGGCCGTGCCAGCGCACCATGCCGACGAGCCAGCTCAAGAACCGCAGGCGCGCGCGGCCGTTGAACGCGCCGGGACCTTCTTCGTAGTCGTATGTCAGCGCGTGCTCGTCGGTCGTCACCGAGGCGCGCAGCGCGGTGTCGTAGCGCAGGTAATCGACGCGCACGTCGCCATCGCGGCCGTCCTCGACGTCGAGACAGCACGCGCGGACCACGTCGCGAGCGACGTCGCGCGGCTGTGTGGCCGGCTCGCCGTGCGCGCACGCGGTGACGGCCACGACCTCGTCGCGCTCGGCGCCGCGCACGCAGATCGGATCGACGACCGACCACCGGTTGATCGCGACGAGCGCGCGCGGCTCGCCGCCGCCGTGCGCCGCGAACAGCGGCAACAGCTCGCGCAGCCGCTCGTACGGGCTGCCCGAGTCGGCGGTGCCGAGCGCGAGCGGGTTGCAGATCAAGACCGGCGCGAACGCGTACGAGCGACCGAGCTCGTCGGCGCGGCGGCGGCGTGCCTCGACGAGCGCGCCGAGCAATGCGTAATAGTCGGCGGCCGCGGCGGAGTAGACCTGCTCGCCGGCGACGTCCCAGAACACGATCTCGACGTCGCCCATGTGTGCGAGCCGGCCGTGCGCGCGCAGGGCGGCGATCAGCGCGATCAGCACGCCGCACGCTGCCAGGAGCGCGCCCGACGCGCCCGCGTGTGCCGCGACCGCGAGCACGAGCCCGACGAGCGCGATCCCCATGCCCAGCGCGATCGGCCCGAGCGCGCCGAGCGATGCGAACAGGCGTAGCGCGCCGCCGATTCCGACGCGCGAGAACAGCCCGGCGCCGCGCACGCGAAACGTGAAGTGCGGGACCGCGCCGGGCGGCGTCGCATCGGGCCTGGGCGAGCGCGGATCGAGCACCGCGCGCATGACCTCGCGGTTCATCGCCTGCTCGGAGCCGAGCAAGGCCGGCGTATGTGCCCGCAACGCCCGGATCGCGTGGACGATGAACTGCGTTTTGCCGTCGCCGCGCGCGCCGAGGATCGGCAGATCGATCACGGCGGCGACGCGATCGCCTGGATCGGTGAGCGAGGCGAGCCCGCGAAGCTCGCGGACGGGCTCGTCGGCAAACATCGGCACGCGCGGTGCGCCCTCTGCGGTCATGACGCCGGAGATCCGCGACATGCGTACCCGGTGGACAGGTACGCATCCCGAATCGCCACGCGGCCGAGAAAAAGATGCTCTACGTCACTCGCCGACTGCCGGGTAGCGATCGGCTTCGTCATCCGCTTCGCCATCGCGCTGATCTCGCGACACGACGTGCGGGAAGGCGCCGCGCAGCAGCGCCAGCGAGTCGGCATCGAGATAATTGTCCGAGACGTCGATCGACTCGAGCTTGGCCAGGCTCTTCGCGCCCGCCGCGAGCGCCTGCGCGCCCGCCGGGCCCATCGTGCCCATCGACAGATCGAGCTCGCGAAGCTGCGCGGCGAGCGGCTGGGCCGCCAGGATCTCGCAGATCGCGTCGGTGAACGCGCAGTTCATGAGCCCGAGGTGCTCGAGCATGGGGAGGTCGGTGCGCTCGAGCAGCGGTCGCACGTCGCCGATCAGCGCGTCGCCGCCGTAATTGGGATCGCCGTACCACACGTCGAGGTGGCGCAGCCGCGGCAGCTTCGCGGTGGCGATCGCGCGCGCGTTGCCGGCAGCGAGGCCACCGGTCTGGATCTCGAGCCGCTCCAGCTGCGCGTGGTCGATCACGCCGAGATCCATGTTGCCGCCGTGCAGGATCAACCGGCGCAGCCCGGGCACGCCCCGCCACAGCGGCGCGACGTCGCCGATCTCGTACCAGGAAATCTCGCAGTCGTCTTGCTCGAACACGCCGAGGTGGAGCTCGCGCAACGACGCCGGCGCGCCGCTCGCGATCGCTTCGATCACCGGATCGAGCGGCGATTCGCTGATCTCGCCGTTGAGGCCGATCGCGAGCGCGGCGAGCCGGCGCCCCGACGGGTGCGCACAGACCAGCGTCACGAGCTCGGCGGTCGTGCGATCGCAATCTTCGTCGCTGCCCTCGACGATCGACACCAGCGCGCGCTCGATGAAGCCGCGCCGCCACGTGAACGCCGGCGCTTCGTGGTGATCGTGCGTGACCTGATGCGCGACGAGCGGGCCGAGGAGGGGCTTGCCGTGCGCCGTCATGTGCTCCTCGATCGCGCTCGCGAGCGCCGGATCGGTCTCGCTGCGCAGCTGCAGCGCGATCAGCTCGCCGCGCGGATGGCCTTGCTCGGTGAGCCAGTCGGCGAGCACCGACCACGCATGCTCGTCGTCGGGGCGCTCGTCGATCGCGCGCTCGAGCTCGGGGTTCATCGGCTCGTCCTCGACGCCTTCGAGCTCGCTCGTGAACACCGCGCCGTGCTTGGCGGCGAGCTCGGCGGTGCGCGCGCTGACATCGATCGCGAGCCGGCTCGTGCGCACGAGCTTGAGGACTTTGCGGCATTCGCCGTCGGGCATCGCTTTGATCAACGCGCCGAGCCGCGCGATTCCGACGGCGGCGTGTGCCTGGCGGCGCTCCGGCGCGAGCGGGCCCAGCTCGAGGCCGAACGCCTTGCCCGTGGGTCGGCCGAGCCACGCACAGCCGATCACGAGCTCCTCGGCGCTCGCGCTCGCGACTCGCTGCTCGAGCTCGCGGTCGACGCGATCGGCATGCACGCGGCGATCGGCGTCCCACCGCTCGCGCCGCTTCGAGACGTCGACCGGCAGATCCGAGGCCGACACGATGTCGAACAGCCGCTCGCACTGATCGTGATCGAGCGTCGAGATCATCTTCTCCAGCGACGCGAGCGCTTCCTGGCGGACCTCGATGCGGCCGGGAAAGTCCGAGACGACCATGCCGAACACCATCGAGCCGCGGCCGCCGAGCGCCGCGCACGCCTGCGCGACGGCCGCCGCATCACGCGCCGCCACGCGCTCCGCGATCTGGCCGCGCATCCACTTCGCGACCTTATCTTCGGGGGGCGTACCACGCAGCCAGTCGAGGAGTCCCACGTGTCGCGTTATCGCACGGCCGGAGCTTCCCTAAGATGCGCGGCCATGAAGATCCTCGCCGTCCTGATCGTGCTCGCCGCGTGCTCGCCGCCGCGCGCTCCCGTGCCGCCGGTCGCGACGAACCCGCTCGACGTCGCCACGACCGAAGGTCGCGTGCTCGGCCATCGCGCCGGCGACGTCGACGTGTTTCTCGGCGTCCCGTACGCGCAGCCGCCGCTCGGGCCGTTGCGCTGGCGCGAGCCGGTGCCGCCGCTCGCCCACGCACCGCTCACTGCAGATCATTTTCATCTGCCGTGCGCGCAGATTCCGGTGCCCGCCGGTGGTGACGCGTTCGGCAGCGGCAAGAAGATCGAATCGTCGGAGGACTGCCTCTACCTCAACGTGTGGGTGCCGAAGCATGCGGCGAACGAGCCGCTGCCGGTCATGGTGTGGATCCACGGCGGTCAGTACATCCGCGGCTCGGCGTCGCAGTACGACGGCGAACAGCTCGCGCGGCTCGGCCACGTGATGGTGGTGACGATGGACTATCGGCTGGGCCCGATGGGCTTTCTCGCGCATCCCGCGTTGACCGCCGAGTCACCGCATCACACGTCGGGCAACCAGGCGATGCTCGATCACGTCCAGGCGCTGCGCTGGCTGCACGCGAACCTCGCGGCGTTCGGCGGCGACCCGGCGCGCGTCACGGTGTTCGGCGAATCCGGCGGCAGCGCGAGCGCGTGCGCGATGCTGACGTCGCCGCTCGCGCGCGGGCTCGTCGCGCGCGTGATCCTCGAGTCCGACGCGTGCCTCGCGGGCGACGACACGCCGGCGCTCGCGCAGCGAGAAGAGCTCGGCAAGAAGCTGTCCCAGGCGCTCGCCTGCGCCGGTCAACCCGACGAGCTCGCGTGCATGCGCGGCAAGTCGCAAGACGACGTGCTCGGCGCGCTCGCGCTCGGCAAGGTGCTCGCCGACGACGGCGGCGCGAGCTGGGTGCCGGCGCTCGACGGCTACGTGTTCACCGAGACGTCCGAGCAATCGATCCAGGCCGGGCACCAGCCGAAGATCCCGGTCCTCATGGGCACGGTCGACAACGAGCTCGGCCGCTACGCCACGGGTGCGGGCGTGAAGACCGTCGACGAATACCAGAAGCGCCTCGCCAAGGACTGGGAAGGCGATGCTCCGAAGATCGCGCAGCTCTATCCGGTGACGGCCGACGACCAGGTGCTGCCACAGCTCGGCACGTTGTTCAGCGACTGGGGCATGACGTGCCCGACGCGGCGCGACGTGCGGTGGTTCGCGGCCGCCGGCGTGCCGGTCTACCTCTATCGCTACATGCGTGCGCCGAACATTCTCCAGCGCTCGCAGGGCGCGTTCCACGGCGCCGAGCTCGTGAGCCTGTTCCCAAGCGTGTTCGCGAGCCACGGCTGGATCCACGAGCCCGACGACGACGTCGTGACGAATGTCCTCGTCGGCTACTGGTCCCGATTTGCCGCGACCGGCGATCCCAACGGTAGCGGCGCGCTCGCGTGGCCACGCTACGAGGCTCGGAGCGATCCGTACATGGCGCTCGATGTCACGCCGCACGTCGGCACGGGGCTGCGCGCCGCACAGTGTGACGTCTGGGACCACGTGAACAAATAGTTGCGGTCCGTGCGTACGTGGACGCGCGTGGTAGCTCCCGATCATGCAGCGCATCTCGTTCGCCATCCTCGCGGTCGCGGCGATCAGCGGCTGTCACGCGAGCACCGAGCCGCAAACGCCGCGGCCGCTCGTCACCGACTCGTTGCCCTATCAAGTGTCGCGCGCCGACGTTCGCGCGTGGCACGACCATCACGGCTGGTGCTTGCGCCGGATGTGGCCGTCGACCGACGAGTTTGTCGTGTGCGACGCGATCCATCCGTACATGAATCTGCACACGCCGCCGATGTATTCGATGGCGCGCTACGACCCTGGCAACCGCTCGATCGCGTACGCGACGTTCACGCCGGTGCCGTGCCGCATGTACGGGCGCTGCGATCGGATCTTCGGACGCACCGTCTATTCCGCGGAGCACGACTTCGTCGACCACTGGAGTGGGCTCCGAGACAACCTCGCCGCGATCGGCCGCGCCGAGCCAACGGAGCCGGTCGGGCTGCCGTCGATGCAGCGCCGCATGGTCGATCTGCTCGCCGACGAGCTCGATCGCCGGTTCGGCGCGCCGACGTGGCGAGATCCGCACGACTACGGTCAGACGTGGCAGACGCCGACATCGAGCATCGGCTTGTTCGTCGGCGGCAACGGCACGTGGATCATCGAGACCCACGAGATGCGCTCGGCGACGGCTACTGCTTCGTCGTCGGCCAGCCGCACAGCTGACCGATCGCCGTGACGACGCGATGCTTGACGCCCGGCTTCTCGCTCGCGTCGGGGATCTCGTGCGCGAGCATCCAGTCGTACTGCTGACGCGCCGTCTGCGGGTTCGGCGTCATGCACATCGCTTTGTACTGCGCGTTGCGCGAGCCCGGCGCACCGTGGTCGACGCCGCCGAGGACGGTCTCGAGGTCACTGAGTGAAATCGTCTCCATGGCACGCTCCTAGTACGCGAGGTGGACGTGGTCGTAGTGACCGGGGACGAAGCCGGCCTGGTGACCGTGCAGCGAGTGGTACTTCTGGTAGATGAGCTCCTCGGGCTTCGGCCGCGCAGCCGCCGAGCGCGCCCGCGATGACCACGACAGATCGCCCTCATTGCCTCGCCATTCAGCAAGGGCAGGGCCACGCGGCAGCGACGCAATTTCCGTGGTTTTCGTGCGCGTCTGTGAGACCGGTTGTGGGCAACTGCCATTCCGCGGCGAAAACATGTACGGCTTCCTACAGGCCTAGATGCTGGAAATCATTGGTGCTTGACGCCCTACATAGCAAAACTGCAAGGCTGTTCTCACATGAGGGGTTCAGCCGCAGCAGCAGTAGTGTCTCGGCGAGCTCGCACGGCAACGATGAGTGGCGTCGAGACGGCGACAGTAGGAACGTTGCTCGTGCAGAGCCCGCATCACAAAGGCATCGTCACCGAGCTCACGCAGCTTCTCGGTCAACACGACGCGACCGTCGTCGACTCGAGTCACTTCGCCGATGCGAGCTCGCAGATGTTTTTTCAGCGCGTGCAGTTCGACGCGAGCTTGCCGCCGGGCGAGCGCGCCGCGCTCGAACGCAGCCTCGCCGAGATGGCCGAGCGCTGCGGGATGAGCTGGCGCGTCTGCTATCCCGATCGCAAGAAGCGCATCGCGATCCTCGCGTCGAAGCAGGAGCACTGCCTCTACGATCTGTTGATCCGTCACCGCGCCGGCGAGCTGTCGTGCGACGTCGCGCTCGTGATCTCGAACCATCCCGAAGCCGGCCCGATCGCCGAGCACTTCGGCGTGCCGTTTCATTACCTGCCGGTCACGCCCGATACGAAGCAGCGCCAGGAGAGCCGCGCGATCGAGCTGATCGACGGCGCCGGCGTCGATCTGATCGTGCTCGCGCGCTACATGCAGCTGCTGACGCCCACGTTCGTGCAGCGCTATCCGCACCGGATCATCAACATCCATCACTCGTTCCTGCCGGCGTTCGTCGGCGGCAACGCGTATCGTCAGGCCCACGAGAAGGGCGTGAAGATGATCGGCGCGACCAGTCACTACGTGACGGCCGATCTCGATCAGGGACCGATCATCGAGCAAGCGACGGTGCGCTGCACGCATCGCGACTCGGTCGACGTGCTGACCCGCAAGGGACGCGATCTCGAGAAGCAGGTGCTCGCGACCGCGGTGCGCTGGCACGTCGAGGATCGCGTGATGGTCGCCGACGGCAAGACCGTCGTGTTCGACTAGCCCTACGTCGGTTCACGCGCGCGAACACGCACGTTGGCTGCGATCGGCGCGGCGCTAGGGTTCGGCATGGACCCTCGCATGGATCAGCTGAGCCCGTTCGAGCTCAAGGACAAGCTCCTCGAGTACGCGCGGGACTTCACGCACGACAAGGCGGCGACGCACCAGCTGCTCGACGCGGGTCGCGGCAATCCGAACTGGATCGCGACCACGCCGCGCGAGGCGTTCTTCGTGCTCGGCCAGTTCGCGCTCGGCGAGTCCAAGCGCGTGTGGGACGAGCCGGATCTCGGCGGCATGCCGCACGCCGACGGGATCGCCGCGCGGCTGGATCGCTTCCTCACGCGGATGCCGTCGTCGCGCGGCGTGGAGCTGTTGCGCCGCGCGCGGCATTACGCGGTCGCGGGCCTGGGCTTCGACGACGATGCGTTCGTGCACGAGCTGGCGAGCGGGATCGTCGGCGACACGTATCCGGTTCCGGACCGCATGCTGCGCCATTGCGAGAAGCTCGTGCAGCGCTACCTCGACAAGGTCATGTTCGACGGCCACCAGCCGCCGGGGCGCTTCGATCTGTTCGCCGTCGAGGGCGGCACGGCCGCGATGTGTTACGCGTTCGACAGCCTGGTCGCGAACCGCGTGCTGCACAAGGGCGACACGATCGCGCTCGGCACGCCGATCTTCACGCCGTACGTCGAGCTGCCCCACCTCGAGGACTACGGGTTCCACACCGTCGAGATCCGCCAGTCGACGATGGGGCCCGACGGCCACCACACGTGGCAGTACCCGGCCGACGAGATCGCCAAGCTCGCCGATCCGAAGATCAAGGCGTTCTTCATCGTCAACCCGTCGAACCCGGCCTCGTTCACGATCGATCCCGAGTCGCAGCGCCAGATCGTCAAGCTCGTGCGCGAGCAGCGGCCCGACCTGATCGTGCTCACCGACGACGTCTACGGCACGTTCGTCGACGGGTTTCGATCGCTCGCCGCGGATCTGCCGCACAACACGCTGCTCGTGTACTCGTACTCGAAGCATTTCGGCTGCACCGGCTGGCGGCTCGGCGTGATCGCCCTCCACGACGACAACGTGATCGATCGCAAGCTCGCGCAGCTGCCGCCCGGCGATCGCGACGCGCTGCGCGCGCGGTACGCGTCGCTCGCCCTCGAGCCCGATCGGCTCAAGTTCATCGATCGCATCGTCGCGGACAGCCGGCGCGTCGCGCTCAACCACACGGCCGGGCTGTCGACGCCGCAGCAGATCCAGATGGCGCTGTTCTCGCTGTTCGCGTTGCTCGACGACGACGACGGGTACGCTCGCCGCTGCCGCGCGATCGTTCACGAGCGATTCGGGCGGCTCTTGCGCGGCCTCGGCGTCGAGCTCCCCGACGACATGCGCCGCGTCGGCTACTACGCCGACTTCGACCTCGAGGCATGGGGCCGCGCGGTCGTCGGTCAGGACTTCATCGACTACCTCGACGAGCACCACGAGCCGGTCGAGGTCGTGATCGGGCTCGCGCAGCGTTTCGGCACGGTGCTGCTCAACGGCAGCGGGTTTGCCGGGCCGCCGTGGTCGGTGCGCGTGTCGCTCGCGAACCTCGACGCGAGCGAGTACGAGGCGATCGGCGCACACCTGCGCGAGATCGTGATGACGGCCGTGGCGCGCTGGAAAGCGCTCCGGCACTGAGCCGCCATGACGACGCTCCTCCTCGCGCTGGCGCACCAACCGTTCGCGCTGCTGTTCCTGGTCGTCGCCGCCGGCTACGCGCTCGGCCGCGTCAAGGTCCGAGGTGTCGGGCTCGGCGCGACCGCGGCCACGCTCGTGATCGGCCTCGGGTTCAGCTTGCTCGCCGCGCGGGCAGGCGAGTCAGTCTCGATCCCGGACTTCGCGGGCACGATGTTCTTCAACCTGTTCATGTTCTCGATCGGCATGAAGGTCGGGCCGCAGTTCGTCGCCGGCATCCGTCGCGACGCCGCGCGGTTCATCGCGATCGGGCTGTTCGTGCCGCTGTGCTCGGTCGCCATCGTGCTCGCCGTGCGCGCGCTGCTCGACGTGCCGCCCGGGACGATCGTGGGGCTGTTCGCGGGCGCCAACACCGCGACGCCCGGGCTCGGCGCCGCAAAGGCCGCGTTCGCGAGCGAGTTGACCGGCGAGGCCGCCACCGCGGCGGTCACGACGATGTCGACGACGTTCGCGCTCACGTACTGTCTCAGCACGATCCTGTTCGTCGTGCTCACGAAGGTTCCGGATCTGCTCGGCGGCGATCTCGTGCAGGCGGCCAAAGACTTCGAGGCGCAGATCAAGGGCGCGAGCGACGCGCCGCTGCCCGGCACCGCGAGCGAGTTCTTCGGCCGGCCGCTGCCGGTCGCCTTGCGCAGTTACCAGATCGAGCGGCCGCTCGTGGTCGGCCGGCCCCTGCGCGAGCTGCGCGCGATCCAGCCGCAGCTGTCGATCGAGCGGGTGCTGCGCGGCGGCGAGGTGATCGTGCCGACCGATGACCTCGTGCTCCAGCTCCACGACACGATCGCGCTGCACGGCCAGATCCCGCTGCTCGTCGCGACTGGCCCGCGCATCGGGCCCGAGGTCTACGAGCGCGTCGCGCGCGACGTCGACTCGCAGACCGTCGACGTGATCGCGCTCCATCCCGACGTGATCGGCAAGACGCTGCGCGAGCTGGTGACCGAGAACGTCGGCCACGGCCTCTACCTCAACGCGATGTTTCGCGCCGGCGAGCAGATTCCCGCCGGCCCCGAGACCATCGTGCACAAGGGCGACGTGCTGCGCGTGACCGGCAGCGCGTGGCGCATCAAGCTGATCGAGAACGCGTTTGGCAAGGTCGTGCGGCCGAGCCTCAGCACCGACATCGCGACGCTCGCGCTGGGCGTGGCGCTCGGCGCGCTGATCGGCGCGATCACGATCCCGATCGGCCGCATTCGCTTGCAGGTCGGCGCCGCGGTCGGGCTCCTCGTCGTCGGGATCGCGCTGTCGATCGCGCGGACGCGCAGGCCGCAGCTCGGCGGACCGTTCCCCGAGCCCGCGCGCAAGCTGTTCGAGGACCTCGGGCTGAACGTGTTCGTCGCCGGCCTCGGCCTCAGCGCCGGCGGTGGCGTGATCGACGCGTTCGGTCACGGCTCGCTGGGCCCGGTGCTGCTCGCGAGCCTGGTCGTCGGGTTCGTGCCCGCGATCATCGTGTGGGCGGTCGCGCGCCGGTGGTGGAAGATGAACGACGCCCTGCTGCTCGGCGCGGTGGCCGGCGGTCGGTGCAACAGCGCGGGCCTGGCATCGGCCCAGGAAGCGACCGCCAGCGCCGTGCCGGCGATCTCGTACCCGGCGACGTTCGCGCTGTCGAACATCGTGTTCACGGTGTGCTCGTACGTGATAGCGCTGCTCCGCTAGGCGAGCAGCTTGCGCTCGATCAGCGCGGCGATTCGCGCGATCGAGTCGAGGTTCTCGGGGACGATCTCGTCGTCGTCGATCGCCACGCCGAACGTCTGCTCGAGGAACGCGACGACCTCGAGCACGCCGGTCGAATCGACGACGCCGCAGCCGACGAGCGAGGCGTCGTCGGCGACCCCGGGCGCGCAGAACGTCGCCGTCACGAAGCGCCGGATGGCATCGCGAGCCAGCACGGGATCCTCACGCGATCGAGCGCAGGAACGCGAACAGATCCGCGTTCACGCGATCCTTGTGCGTCGAGCACAGGCCGTGCGGCGCGCCCTTGTACGTCTCGAGCCGCGACTGCTTGATCGACTTCGCCGAGAGTACGGCTGAATCCGCGTACGGCACGATCTGATCGTCGTCGCCGTGGATGATCAGCGTCGGCACGTCGAACAGCTTCAGATCCTCGGTGAAGTCCGTCTCGGAGAACGCCTTGATGCACTCGATCTCCGCGCGCAGCGATGCCTGCATGCATTGCAGCCAGAATGCGTCGCGCAGGCCTTGCGAGACCTTCGCGTTGGGCCGGTTCGCGCCGTAGAACGCCGCGCCGAGGTCCTGGAAGAACTGCGAGCGATCCGCGATCACCGCGGCGCGGATCTGGTCGAACGCCTCCCGCGGCAAGCCGCCGGGGTTCTGCGGTGTCTTGAGCATGATCGGCGGCACCGCGCTGATCAGCACGGTCGCCGCCACGCGCTTCGTGCCGTGGCGCCCGATGTAGCGCGCGACCTCGCCGCCGCCGGTCGAGTGACCGACCAGCACGGCGCGCTTGAGGTCGAGCTCGTCGATCACGGCTGCGAGATCGTCCGCATACGTGTTCATGTCGTTGCCCTGCCACGGCTGCGACGAGCGGCCGTGGCCGCGCCGATCGTGCGCGATGCAGCGGTAGCCGCGCGCTGCGAGGAACACCATCTGATCCTCGAAGGCATCCGAGCTCAGCGGCCAGCCGTGGCTGAACACGACGGGCTGGCCTGCGCCCCAGTCCTTGTAATAGATCCGCGTGCCGTCATGCGTGATGATCGCGGTCATCGTCGCTCCTTCGCTGGTTGCCCGAAATCGGATCAAGCAGCGCGCGTGCCACGCCACGCGCGAATCCGGCGCACGAGCCGTCGCACGATCGCGCGCACGCCGAGCACGACGCCGGCTACGAGCGCGAGCGTGACGCCGACCGCGTGCTCGAGCACGAAGCCCCACAGCCACAAGAGCGCGCGCGAGGCACGGCCCTCGGTGAAGTACGCCGGATGCACGCGCGCGACGAAGATCGCGCCGTCGAAGTCGCTGCTCAGCACCGTCGGGCGGCGATAGAACGTCTCGAGCCGCGAGGTTTGCTCGGTGCGCCAGCCGGCGTGCGGATCGGTCGCCGGCAAGCGCGACACGTCGACGAAGTACGCGTCGCGGCCGACCGCGCCGAGCATGCGCTCGATCCCGAACTTGCGCGCCGACGGCAGGTCGCGCTCGCCGAATAGCTCGCCGGTGATCACGCGGCCGCGGCCGGCAAACGTGCCGATCGTGTAGACGGCGGCGCCGACGCGATCGCGCAGGTGCTGGCCCATCGACGGCACGTTCTCGCGCGTCGAGTCGTACGCGACGTGGCTGTGGTGCGCCCACGTGATGATCTTGTGCGCCGTGCTGACGTGATCGCGCAGGTCGATCACGCTCGCGGCGTTGAGCTCGTCGCGCAGCTCCTGCCACATCTCGCCCATGCCCTCGGCGCGCGTGCACAGGTCGACCATCGCGAGAAAGTTGGTGGGGATGCGCGCGAGCACCGTGGCGTGCGGCGCCGGCGCGACGTGCGGGACGGCGGCTCGCACCCACGTGTCGAGCACGGCGACCGCGGCGAGCGCTTCGCCGCGATGATCGGCGAGGTCGTCGTAGTCGCCACCGCAGCGCACGATCACGGCGAGCCCGCGCTGCACGTCGGCGAGGTTCGCGGTCGCCGGGGGCGGTGCGTAGCCGCGCAGCGCGGCGAACAGCGCCGTGACCACGCCTTCGTCGCCTTCATAGGCGGCCGAGGCGCCGATCTCCGCGTCGAAGCTGGTGAGATAGAGCGGATGTGCGGTCGCGCGCGTGCTCGCGATGTAGTCCATCAGCTCGCGCATCGCCGGCGTGTGCCACAGCGGAAACCACGCGATCGTCTGCGCGGTCGAGACGTCGCCGGTGCGCGCGAGCTGGTCTTCCGCGAGCCACGCCTGGACGAGCGAGCCCTCGAGCGCGATCGTGTCGAACCCGAGCTGTTCGTGGAGATAGCGCACGAAGCGCGCGCGCACCCGCGGCAGCTCGTCGGTGATGTGGAGCGACTCGCCGAGCTGCACGATCGACGCGCTGCCGATGGCAGCGTCGAGGAACTGGTAGTCGCCGGCCGCGTACGGCGCCGCGAGATCGAGCGGCGCGGCGCGCTCGGCCAGCACCGCGACATCGGCGGCACGCGGCGCGTCGGAGCACGAGGCCCAGCCGACCGCGAGATCGGCGAGCGCGGCGACCGCCACGATGATCGCGAGCCACCGCATCAGCGATATCCCGCGGCCTGGACCTCGAACAGCTCGGCGTAGCGGCCGCGCGCGGCGATCAGCTCGTCGTGCGAGCCCGACTCGAGCACGCGGCCTCGCTCGATCACGTAGATCCGGTCGGCGACGCGCACCGTCGAGAACCGGTGCGAGATCACGATCGCCATGCGGCCCTCGAGTTGCTGCTTGAGCTCGCTGAAGATCGCGGCCTCGGCCTCGGGATCGAGGTTCGACGTCGGCTCGTCGAGGATCCACAGCTCGGCGCCGCGGTACATGAGCCGCGCGACCGCGAGCCGTTGCCACTCGCCGCCCGACAGGTCGTGGCCGCCCTCGAACATGCGACCGACGCGCGCGTCGAGGCCGCGCCCGGGCTCGAGCAAGAACCTCGCACGCGCGGCCTCGAGTGCCGCGGTCAGCTCGAGGTCGCTCGTGGCACGCTCGATGCGGCCGAGCCGAACGTTGTCGCGCACCGTGAGCTGATACTTCGCGAAGTCTTGCAAGAGCACGCCGGTCCGCGAGCGCAGCGCGCTCGGATCGAGCT
>Ga0268266_10003461_pt1 | contig 15749 bp, 16 predicted proteins | sample KBSS13metaG_FD_190356 | JGI IMG/M metagenome (GOLD analysis project Ga0268266, IMG submission 190356) | Switchgrass rhizosphere microbial communities from Kellogg Biological Station, Michigan, USA - KBS S1-3 metaG (SPAdes) (version 2) | ecosystem: Host-associated > Plants > Roots > Rhizosphere...
GAGGCCGATGGCAAGAGAGACAAGAATACCTTTCGAGGGGATATTTTTGTAACTCAATGAATTGTCCCGCACTGTCCAGGTCGTGGAAAGCCTGCTTCATACAAGGCCAGTGGGGCATACGCTAGGGGCGTTTGCCCATTGTACGTGCCGCGCGGACCAAAGGTTTCCGATGATGCATACATGGTATGCTGTTGTTTAGGTGCAGTGCGGCACCCCGAATCATTGACTCGCCGGGCTCCGTACGTATGTTCACCTCACTGCCGCCGATGGATGCGGCGCAATCTTCGTATTCGACAGCACGGAAGTCTGACTGCCATGCGGCGGCCATGATTTTCTATTACGCCGAGGAAGATGTCTCGCGCGGTTAAGCTGCCTTCGGCAGCGACCCCGCCCAGCTGATGGGAAAGATACATATGCACAAACCGCTCGCCGGAAAGAACGTCGCAATTTTGGTCGCCAGCGGCTTCGAAGAGCTGCAGATGACCGAGTCGCAAAAGGCCCTGCTCGCGCTCGGCGCGACTGTGAAGCTCGTCGGCCCTGAGAGCCTCGCCAATGGTTGGCACGGCGATTCCTGGGGGCATTATTTCCCCGTCGATGGCCAGCTCTCCTCCATGCTGTCCGCCGACTATGACATGCTGCTGGTTCCCGGTGGCGCGCGCAGCCTGATCAAGCTGGCGCAGACGCCCCACACCAAGCGCGTCGTTTCCGCCTTCGTCGACGATCAGAAGCCGGTGGCCCTGGTTGGCGACGGCGTCGAAATCCTCGTGATCGCCGACCGCGCCGAGGGCGTGACCGTCACCGGCGCCGAGCAGAGCAAGGCAGCGCTGGAAGGCGCCAAGGCCCAGTGGACGGACGAGCCGATCCAGATCCACGGCAATGTGCTGACCGCGAAGGGCGACGACATCGCCCTCTTCGTCAGCGAGATGACCAGCCTGTTCCTGGGTCAGGAGCAGGTGCGGGACGCGGCGTAAGCCGCTCCCCAAGAGCAAGCCTCAAGGGCAGGACCTTATTTCATGCGTGCAGAAACCCAAGCAATCGCCGACGACATCGAACGGTCGTTGACGTTGCTGAGGAGGCATCTTTGACTGGGAGAACGCGCTCCGCCGCCTCTCCGAGCTGAATGCCTTATCCGAAGATCCTGCCCTCTGGAACGATGCTGGAAAAGCGCAAGCGCTGATGCGCGAGCGCACCCAGCTCGACCAGAAGATCACCGCCGTTCAGAGTATCGAGCGCGACCTCGCCGACAATCTCGGTCTTATCGAGATGGGCGAGGCCGAAGGTGAAGCCTCCATCGTCGACGATGCCATGGCCGCCCTCCAGGTGACCAAGGAACTCGCCGCCAAGATGGAGCTGGAAAGCCTGCTGTCCGGCGAGGCCGACCCCAACGACTGCTTCATTGAAGTGAATGCCGGCGCCGGCGGCACCGAGGCTCAGGATTGGGCCGAGATCCTGCTGCGTATGTATACGCGCTGGGCCGAGCAGCACGACTACAAGCTGACCCTGATCGACGAATCGCCTGGTGAAGAAGCCGGCATCAAGTCGACCACGCTTCAGGTGTCGGGTGCCAATGCCTATGGCTGGCTGAAGACCGAATCGGGCGTGCACCGCCTGGTCCGCATCTCGCCGTTCGACAGTGCCGCGCGCCGCCACACCAGCTTTGCCTCGGTCACGGTCTGGCCAGTGGTCGACGACAACATCGAGATCGAAGTGCTGGACAAGGACCTGCGGGTCGACACCTACCGCGCCTCGGGCGCCGGCGGCCAGCACATCAACAAGACCGACAGCGCCGTGCGCATCACCCATATCCCGACCGGGATCGTGGTCGCGTCGCAGCAGGAACGCTCACAGCATCAGAACCGCGCCAAGGTGATGACGATGCTGAAGGCGCGCCTCTATGAGCTTGAACTCAAGAAGCGCGAGGAAGAGGTCGCCGCTTTCCAGGGTGAGAAGAGCGAGATCGGCTGGGGCCACCAGATCCGGTCCTATGTCATGCAGCCCTACCAGATGGTGAAGGACCTGCGGACCGGTGTCGAAAAGGGCAACGCCCAGGGCGTGCTCGACGGCGATATCGACGACTTCCTGGCGGCCTCGCTCGCAGCCAGGGTCAAGGGCAACAACGCCGACGTGTAAGCCCCGGGCCGAGGCTCAGGCGTGAGCCTCGCCGACGATCTCTTGCGGTCGCGGATAGTCGCCCGCCACCCAGCGATAGACCACCCCTGCCAGAATCGCGCCGACGATCGGCGCCACCCAGAACAGCCAGAGCTGACTGAGCGCCCAGTCGCCAACGAACAGCGCCGGCCCGGTGCTGCGCGCCGGATTGACCGAGGTGTTGGTGACGGGAATGCTGACCAGATGGATCAGGGTCAGGCAGAGCCCGATGGCGATCGGCGCAAAGCCCTTGGGCGCGCTGCCGTGGGTCGATCCCATGATGACGAAGAGGAAGCCGAAGGTCATCACGATCTCGGAGACCAGGCCCGCCGCCATCGAATAATGGCCTGGCGAGTGTTCGCCATAGCCATTGGAGGCAAACCCGGCACTGACGTCGAATGCCGGGTTCCCGCTGGCGATGACATAGAGAATGCCGGCCCCGGCGATCGCGCCCAGCACTTGGACGACGATGTAGGGGATCAGGTCGGAGGCTGGAAACCGGCCGCCGGCCCAAAGCCCGATCGAGACCGCAGGATTGAGATGGCAGCCCGAGACATGGCCGATCGCATAGGCCATGGTAAGCACCGTGAGCCCGAAGGCTAACGAAACACCGAGTAACCCGATTCCGACATTGGGGAATGCAGCAGCGAGAACGGCACTGCCGCAGCCGCCAAGAACCAGCCAAAGTGTTCCGATGAATTCCGCCGCGAGACGCTGGGGCATTTCGTGCCTCCCTCTGCTCCGTTCGCGGCGATTATATCACGAAACTCAGATAGGTGGCGTAAATTACTGTAACAGTTACTGGCGCGTTCGGGCTAACCGTTTCAGTGGCCGCCCATCACCAATATGTCGGGATTCTTGAAGCCCGGCTTGCCATAGCGCAACGGCGAGCCGTCGACCTCCGTCACTTGGCCACCGGCGGCGTTCACCAGCGCATGGCCGGCTGCCGTATCCCATTCGTAAGACAGGCCAAACCCTGGATAGAGATCGGCGGCGCCGCGGGCGACGTCGCCAAACTTGAAGGCGCTGCGCCGGCGCACACGCTCGGCGATCCGCACCGTCTCGAGATAGCGTTCCAGCTTCTCATTGGTACGGCGGTAGGAGCTGGTGACGGTCAGCTTGCCGTCGGCGGGCAGGGGGCGGACGTGAATGGTAACGCGGCCGTCCCTGGTCTCATGCCAGGCATGGCCGTGTCCGGCGGCGGAATAGAGCTCATCGGCGACAGGCGCGTACATCACGCCCATCACCGGCTGGCCGGCTTGGATCAGCCCGATCAGCACGGTGAACTCGCCGGTCTGGCCGATAAACTCCTTGGTCCCGTCCAAGGGATCGACCAGCCAGAAATTGCCGCCGGAAATGTCGGGCACCTCGCCGGCCTCGACTCCTTCTTCGGACACGACGGGTATGTTGGGCGTCAGCGCCGCCAGGCCGGGGCGCAGGATGGCGTCGGACGAATGATCGGCCGCGGTCACCGGGCTACCATCATGCTTGACGATGACGGGTGTACCGGACTGATAAAGGCTGAGGATCGCGGCGCCCGCCTTCCTGGCCAGGATTTCGACCTGCGGCAACAGGGCGACTCGTTGATTGTCTGTGAGCATACGTAGAGTTATGGCATGAGTGCGGGCAAAGTCGGCATGCGCGAGTCCGTTACCAGATATACAATCCTTAAGGGGCCGTCCGGATGAATATTCCTATGAGGTCAGCGCTGTGCGGAATGTTCTTGGCTGTGGGATTCACCTTGCCAAGTCTTGCCGCAGAACGTGTCGTTTTCATGACCGACTGGAAGCCGGAGGCGGAGCAGGGCGGCTTCTATGAGGCCCAGGCGCTGGGCCTCTATGCCAAGCACGGGCTGGACGTGCAGATCCGCTCCGGCGGCGCTGGCGCCAATCCGCAGCAGCTGATGGCAGCCGGCGCGGTCGACATGGCGATCGGCTCCAACAGCTTCTTCGTCCTCAACCTGGTCAAGGCCGGCGCCCCGGTGGTCGCGGTGATGGCGAGTTATCAGAAGGATCCGCAGGTGCTGATCCTGCATCCGGAGGACAAGGCGAACGGCCCGGGGGATCTGAAGGGCCGGCCGATCATGATCTCCGACGCCTCGATCGACACGATGTGGGCTTGGCTCAAGGGCAAATACGGTTTCGATGACAAGCAGATTCGCAAATATTCCGGCAGTCCGGCGCCGTTTCTGGTCGACAAGACGGCGATCCAGCAGGGCTATGCCACGTCAGAGCCGCTGACGATCGAGAAGGCCGGGGGTTTCAAGCCGAAGCTGTTCCTGCTCGCCGACAGCGGCTACTCGACCTACGGCTCGCTGGTGCTGGTGAAGAGCGACTGGGTCGCCAAAAAACCGGACATCGTGAAAGCCTTCGTCGAGGCCTCGATCGAAGGCTGGAAGGCCTATCTGTACGGTGACGCCGCGCCGGCCGACGCGCTGATCAAGCGGGGCAATCCGGACATGACCGACGAGATACTGTCTTACGCCCGCGACCGGATGAAGGAATACGGCATCATCGATTCCGGCGACACCAAGACGCTGGGCATCGGCGCGATGACCGACGCGCGCTGGGCGGAGTTCACCAAGATGGCGACCGGGCAGGGGCTCTATCCCGCCGATATCGACTACAAGAAGGGCTATACGCTGCAGTTCGTCGACAAGGGCTATGGGCTGGACGCGTCGCACTGATCAAATGCTGACCATCGCCGGCATCAGCAAGTATTATCCCAGCGGCCTCAAGGCCTTGGATGCTGTCGAGCTGAGGATTCCAGACGGCTCGTTCACCAGCATCGTCGGGCCGTCAGGCTGTGGGAAAAGCACACTGCTCAGGATGATCGCGGGGCTGGACGTGCCCACGGCGGGGGCCATTCTCGGCCGGCCGGAGGGTGAAATCGGCCTTGTGTTCCAGGACGCAACCCTGATGCCCTGGGCCGATGTTGAGGCCAATGTCTATCTGCCGCTGCGGCTGGCGGGCGTGACGCGCGGTGACGCTGCCCCACGTATCGCTGAATCGCTGGCGCTGGTCGGGCTTTCCGACTTCGCCCATGCCTATCCGCGCGCCCTGTCGGGCGGGATGAAGATGCGGGTTGCGATTGCGCGGGCGCTGGTCACCCGGCCGCGCCTGCTGCTGATGGACGAGCCCTTCGCCGCGCTGGACGAGATCACCCGCAACCGGCTCAACGACGACCTGCTGCTTCTGTGGCGGGAGCAGGGATTCTCGGTCGTCTTTATCACCCACAGCGTCTTCGAGTCGGTCTATCTGTCGACCGACATCGCGGTGATGACGCCGCGGCCCGGGCGTGTGATGGCGGCGCACAAGATCGGCGGGCCACCCGTGCGCGACGCGAGCTTCCGCGCCAGCGCAGCCTATCTCGACGGTTGCCGGGCGGTGTCGCACGACCTGGAGCAGGCGCTCAAGGTGCGGCCATGATCCGGTTGTTGCCGCTGTTCGTCGGGATACTCTTTCTGGCGGTGTGGGAGCTGTCTGTGCGCTGGCTGCAGGTGCCGGTCTTCGTACTGCCACCGCCGTCGTTGATCGCCAAGGCCTTCGCCGACAATCTCCCGCTGCTGATGTCGGCGCTGTGGGTTACGGTGCAGATGACCCTGGCGGCGTTCCTGGCCAGCTTTATCGGCGGCCTGGCGCTCGCGATCCTGTTCTCGCAGAGCCGGCTGATCGAACGCAGCCTGCTGCCCTATGCCATCGTGCTGCAGGTGACGCCGATCGTGTCGATCGCGCCGCTGATCATCATCTGGGTCGGGTTCGACCATGTCGAGCGGGCGGTGTTCATCCTGGCGACGATCGTCGCCTTCTTTCCGATCCTGTCGAATGCCAGCCTGGGCCTGCGCTCGGTCGATCCCGGCCTGTCGGACCTGTTCCGCCTCTATCGGGCGAGCCGATGGCAGCGCCTGTTCCTGCTGCAATTGCCCAGCGCTCTGCCGGCCTTGCTGGCGGGCGCAAGGATCAGCGGCGGGCTGGCCCTAATCGGCAGCGTGGTCGCGGAATTCGTCGCCGGCTCGGGCGAGGCGACGGGGCTGGCCTGGCGGATCGCCGAGAGCGGCCAGCGGCTGGAAATCCCCCGCATGTTCGCCGGCCTGCTGCTGCTGTCGCTGACCGGCCTGGCGCTTAACTTCGCCGTGGCACGAGTCGAGCATATGCTGCTCCGCCGCTGGCATCCCGCCCATGGCGAAGGGGCGCGCTGAAAACCCCTCGTCATTGCGAGGAGCGCAGCGACGAAGCAATCCAGGAGTCAGAGGCCCTGAACCTGGGCTAACTGCCCTGGATTGCTTCGCTACGCTCGCAATGACAAAGCGTGTCTCAGCTTTTCGGCTTTTCGAACTTCAGCACGAACTGGTCGGTCTTGCCCCTGATCGACGGGTCGAAGACCTTCGCAGTGCGAGGGTCGTTCGGGTTCTTCAGGATATCGCTCTCGCCAACCAGCTTGAAGCCGGCGCTTTCCACTTCGGACTTCACCGCCGCCTCATCGATCCGGTGCAGCGTGTTGGTGTCCTGGAGGCCGGAACCCGCCGGAGCTGCGTGGTCGATCACCAGGAAAACGCCGCCCGGCTTCAGGGCAGCAAAGACGGCCTTATCGAACGCCGCGACCTCAAGATCCTTCTGGTTGTGCAGATCGTGGTAGTTCTGAGCCGTGAAGAACAGATCGACCGAGCTGGCCGGTACCGCGCTCACATTTTCGATCGCCGCCGTAACGTTGGTGTAGGCGGGATCGGCGGCGACTGCCTTGGCGCCGGCCGTGTATTTGTCGGGGGCACCGGCGGGATTTAGCGCCGTGACATGGCCCTTCGGCCCGACGGCTTTGCTGAAGATACGGGTGAAATAGCCACCGCCCGGCAGGAAATCGACCACCTGCTGACCGCTCTTGGCGCCCGCGAAGGCCAGCGTCTCGGCCGGCTTGCGGTCGGCGTCGCGCTCCTTGTCGGCGGCCGGACGGCCCGGATCGGCGACAGCGGCGGTAACTTCGGCGGAGACTTTGTCGGCGGCGTAGGACGCGGCGGATGACAGGCCCGCAGCCAGGATCATCCCAGACGCTAGCATCGTTTGGCGCAACATACGTTCCTCCCAGGTTCGGTTTGCCGGCCGCAATTGGCGGCTCAGTTCTGTTATTGGCTCTTGGGGACAAAAGGAAGGCTGTTTGTCGTCGGCTCGCGGTTGTTGGTCGAACGTGCTCAGGAGGTCGCCAGCAGGGCTACGCCGCCGGCAATGATCGTCAGTGCCACCATGCGCTGCGGCCCCAGCACCTCCTGGAACCCATAATGTCCAATTAACGCGACGAGAATATAGGAGAGAGCATTGCAGGGCAGGGCGACCGACAGCTGGATGCGCCGAACGGCGACGATGTAGAGGATTGCCGAGAAGCCGTACACGCCAAGGCCGCCGAGGGTCCACCAGTTCTGCAATTGGGAAATGAAACTGCCGGCGCCGGAGCCCGTCTTCAACATGGCTTGGCCCACGACCGACGCGGCGATGGCGGAGAAAAGAAAGGCCCAATACATGCCCGCATCCTCTTTGGGTTTGACAGCATTTCGCGGCCGACAGGCAGTTATCCAGGGTGACTCGCCGCTGGTAAATCATTTACCGCTGGTCGGCGACATTGCCGCTGTTCCCGCCGCCGGCGTGAGGACACGCGCAAAGCCCCGGGCTCGCCTGCTGATGTACGGCGTCCTGCTCGCCTGCATGGGAATCGCCATGTACCTGTTCGGCGTGCTGCTGGCGTTGCCGCGGCATCTCCTGGGCGGCGGGCCGCATTTCCTGGCGGTCAATGAATGGATCGTCTGGTACAGCGGCGTGCCGCTCGTGCTGGGCTTCGGCCTGGCGCTGATCGACCTCTTCGTCCTGTTCGGCGGCAAGCGCACGACGCGGACCGAGGTGCGCTGCGATCCGATCCAGAACAAGCGCGTGGTCGTGGCGCTGACCGCCTATAACGACGAGGCCAGCATCGGCCCCGCGGTGCGCGATTTCCTGGCCCATCCGATGGTCGACGAGGTGATCGTCGTCAGCAACAACTCGACCGACCGCACCTTGGAGTTCGCGGCCGAAGCGGGCGCCACCGCGATCAACGAACCGCGCCAGGGCTATGGCCGGTGCGTCTATCGCTGCTTCCAGGAGGCGATCAAGCGCGACAACGAGCTGCTCGTGTTGTGCGAGGGCGATCTCACCTTCCGCGCCTTCGATCTCGACAAGTTCCTCGCCTATGCGCCGCATGCCGATTTCGTGAACGGCACCCGCACGGTCGAGGGGTTGCGCGCCCGCGTCACCCAGCTCAGCACCTTCATGTATTACGGCAATCTGTTTGTCGGGAAGCTGCTGGAGGCCAAGCATCTCGGCCGCGGGACTGTCACCGACGTTGGCACCACATACAAATTGTGCCGTCGCGACGCACTAAGCCGGCTGATGCCGCATCTCAACCCGACGGTGAATCTGGAGTTCAACGCACATTTTCTCGATGTCGCGCTCGATCAGGATTGCGGCATCGTCGAATGCCCGATTACCTTTCATCCGCGCGTCGGGGTCAGCAAAGGCGGGAACGTCAACAACCTGCGCGCCATGAAAGTGGGGCTGCGCATGCTCTTAGGAATCGTGCTGGGTTGGCGGATGGTCGAGGCGTGACGGTTGAGGACTACCACGCCTCACGCCTGACCCCCGACAGCCGGCGGGATGTCCTGTGGGAAACGCTATGGCGCCATTGCTTCAGCGCCATGGTCGATCCGAACGACTGCGTTCTGGACCTGGGCGCGGGTTACGGCAATTTCATCAACGCCGTGACTGCGCGCCGCCGGATCGCGGTCGATGCCTGGGATGGGTTCCCGGCCCATCTCGCGCCCGGCATCGAGCATAGGGTCGGCAGCGTCGCCGATCTGGATTTCCTGGATGACGGCGCGGTCGATTTCGCCTTCGCCAGCAATCTGTTCGAGCATCTGACCAGGGACGATTTCGCCGCCGTGCTCGCTACCCTGCGCCGCAAGCTGTCGGAGAAGGGCACGCTCACCATCGTCCAGCCCAACTACCGCTATGCCTATCGCGAATATTTCGACGATTTCGACCATAAGAGCATCTATTCCCATGTCAGCATGGCCGACTTCCTGACCGCCAACGGCTATGAGGTGTTCCGGGTCGAGCCGCGTTTCATGCCGCTGTCGATCAAGGGGCGGCTGCCGGTCAATGCGCTGTTGATCCGTGCCTGGCTCGCCTCGCCATGGAAGCCGATCGGCAAGCAGATGCTGGTCCGGGCCCGGCCGCGCTCATGAGCCTGGCGATGAACAGCACCGTTCGCCCTGCCCGGGACCGGGTGATGCTCGCGGTGATGGGCGTGCTGCTGGCCTTTCTCGCCCTGCATGCGCTGGGCGCCATCCTCGATTTCCGGGCGGGAATCAACGCGCCGCTCGAGCTCGATTACGGCGAGGGGATCGTCTGGCAGCAGGCGGCCCTGATCCCGGGGCCGCGCATGTATGGCAACGGGCAGGACCTGCCGTTCATCGTCTTCCACTACCCGCCGCTTTATTACCTTTTCGTCCATGCACTGGCGCCGCTCGCGCCAAACCTGCTTGCGGCCGGGCGGCTGGCATCGGCCCTGGCGACCGTCCTTCTGGCACCGCTGGCGAGCGCGCTCGTCCTGACGGCGGCAAGGCGCCGCGGTGGCACCGAGATCGCGGTTGCCGTTGCTGCCGGCCTGCTGGTCCTGTGCCTGCATGCGGTCCGGACCTGGGGCTTGTTCATGCGCGTCGATATGGTCGCCGTCGCCCTCGGCCTGGCCGGCGTGCTGGCTGGCATCTGGGCCGGTGGCCGGTTTTGGAGCACTGTGGCGGCGCTGCTGCTCTGCACCGCCGCCGTGTTCACGAAGCAGACCGAGCTTCCGGCGGGCATCGCGGTGTTCGCCGTGGCGCTGTTGCTCAACCCGCGAAACGCGCTGGCGGCCGCCGGAATCGTCGGCTTGCTCGGGCTTGGTGCGTTGGCGTTGATGCAGGATCTGACCCACGGCGGCTTCCTGCAAAATATAGTCGGCTATAACATCAACCGGTTCTCTCCGGACGCCGTCGTTAGGACATTATTGGTCGAACGGAGCAGCCTGCCGGTCGCAGGGCTGATCCTGTTTGCTGCCGGCTCGTTGATAGTAAGTCTCCCGCGGCCGAGCAGCGGCGCCTCGTGGCTGCGTGCTGTCGGCCTGAGTCTGCACGCCGGCGACCGGCCGGCCGTCGCCCGAGCCATGCTGCTGGGCTATTTCGCTATCGCCAGCTTGATGCTCGTCACCCTGTTCAAATCCGGCGCCGCCTTCAACTATCTGCTGGACTGGCTCTGCATCGGGGTCGTGCTGGTGGGCGTGAAGCTGTGCGATCTGGCGATGAACAACAGGCGACCCTTCATTCTGGTCGCGCTTCTGCTGATACTCGGCGTGGCGATCTTGCCTTTTCGGCAGCTGCCGGATCGGCCGTCGGAGGAGCAGTTCGCTCAACATACGGCGCTCGTGCGGCGCATTGCCGATGCCAATAAGCCGGTCGCCTCTGAGAGCATGACCGTGCTGATGCAGGCTGGAAAGCCGGTGATATTCGAGCCCGCGATCGTGACTGAGCTTGCCGCGCTGGGCAAATGGAACGAGGCGCCGCTGATCGACATGATCCGCTCCGACGGCTTCGCCTTCATGATAACGACGGACGACAACCGCGGCGGCGGCGGGCGGCGAAGCGCAGCCGTCGACGCGGCGATGCGGGATGCATATCCGCGGGTAGAGCAAATCGGTCCCGATCTGTGGCTGCACAAGCCTGCCGATTAGGATGGCGGTGTTCTTCGATGCGCTGGAGCCGGTCTTCAGCAGTTCGTCCACGCCATGGCCGACCTGTCCCTAAAAATCATTTACTGGGAGTCGATTTGACGTCAGCGCCCTACAACCAGCTGTTGCCAATAAGAATACACTGATAATACTGTTGGATCTTATCCCTGCTGTGCCCACGATAGCGCAATTAACTTAATGAGATAATTGATAACACAGCATTAACGTCCACGAGGACATAAGATACGTAAACAATGTCAGGGCGGGCGGTCATGATCAGTAAGTCTTCCACACAGGCGCTTTCGAACAGAGCCGTGGTCGACCTGGCGATCATGGCGGCAACGTCAGCTGCTGCCACGGCGACTATATCCACGCCAGCCGCAACCCCAGCGTCCCGATTTCAGCGACGATCCCCAAGCTTACCGCTGGGATCGTTGACCCAGAGCGTTCTGCCCGCCGCCGACAGCTTTTCATGTGCCCCGGCATCCCTGCCTGGCGAAGGCGGCTTGGATCTCACCATTCTGATGCCGTGCCTGAACGAGGCACGCACCTTGCCGCCCTGCGTTCATAAGGCACTGACTTTTCTTGCCCGATCCGGGCTGTCCGGCGAGGTCCTGGTGGCGGACAATGGCAGCAGCGACGGCTCGCAGGATGTAGCGCTCAGTCTCGGGGCCCGGGTTGTCGATGTTCGTGACAAGGGATACGGCAACGCTCTGATCGCCGGGATCAAGGCCGCGCGGGGGCGCTGGGTGGTGATGGGCGACAGCGACGACAGCTACGATTTCGGCAACCTCGACGGATTCGTGGAGGCGCTGCGCGGCGGCGCCCAGCTGGTGATGGGCAACCGCTTTGCTGGGGGAATTGCCCAGGGCGCGATGCCGCCTCTGCACCGCTATCTGGGCAATCCGGTATTGAGCTTCATCGGCCGACTGCTCTTCAAAAGCCCCTGCAAAGACTTTCATTGCGGTTTACGCGCATTCGATCGGGCCGCGATAATCGACCTGGAATTGTCGGCGCCGGGTATGGAATTCGCCAGCGAGATGGTCGTCAAAGCCGCCATTCGGAACCTGCGCATCGCGGAAGTGCCGACCACTCTGGCGCGCGACGGACGCGATCGCCCGCCGCATCTGCGAAGCTGGCGCGATGGGTGGCGCCATCTGCGTTTCCTATTCCTGTTCAGCCCGCGCTGGCTGTTTCTTCACCCCGGCATCGCGATGTTCGCGCTCGGGCTATTGGCCATGCTGGCACTGCTGGGCGGCCCCGTGTCCATAGGGCGCGTCGGCTTCGACATCGGCACCCTGCTCTACAGCGCGGCGCTGGCGTTGATCGGGTGGCAGTCGGTTCTGTTCTGGGTGTGCGCCAAGCTGCATGGCGTGCGCGAGGGTATCGTTCCGCCGGATCCTGCCTTTGAGCGCGCCATGCGGCATTTGTCGCTGGAGGCGGTGCTGCTGGGCAGCGTAGCGTTGTTCCTGACCGGGCTGACACTGGCCACCGTCTCATTGACGCGATGGCAGGCGGCCGGGTTCGGGGTGCTGGAGTCCACCCACAGTCTGCGCTTGGTCATTGCGGCGGTGACGGTGATGCTGCTCGCGGTGCAGACCGCCTACACGGGCATGTTCCTTGCCGTGCTGCAGATCCGCCGCGCCCCGATGGCAGGTGGCGCCGCGCTGTGAGCGACTTGGCGGTTTCCCGTCCGCAAAAGTCCGGCTTGCGGGCTTTCGCGCCGGCGCTGCTGCTGACCGGACTTGGGCTGCTCATGGCCCTGATGGAAACGTTCTTTCCGACCATCGTCGGTCTGGCGTTCCCGGCCGAGGATATCTTCCTGCTTGGGATCGGTCTGCTGGTGCTGCTCGTCGTCCTGTGGACGCCAGATGGGGCAGCATCGATCGGGACGGTCCGTGGCTGGCGAATGCCCACCGTCATCGGTCTTGCTTTCGGGGGGTGTCTGGTCGCCGGACTGGTTGGGAAAGTCGGCTGGCCGAATTCCGGTGACGAATACAGCTATCTATTTTTGGCTGACCTTCTGCTGCGCGGCCAGATTACGGCGGCGCCCCCGCCGGATCCGGTGCTGTTTGAGCAATTTCACCTGCTGGTCCATGGCGGCCGGCTGTTCAGCCCTTATGCTCCAGGGTGGTCCATGCTGCTCGCGCCCTTCCGGGCGGTGGGCGCCGAGATCTTGATAAATCCGCTGCTGACCGTGCTCTTGGGTTTGACGCTTGCCGGCACGCTGGCGCGGCTTGGAATCGCGTCCGCCACGCGTGGGGCGGCCGTGGCGCTCGTGCTGCTCGTGCCGTTCACGCTCTTTCTCGGCGGATCGCTTTTCCCGCAGACAGTGGCGGCCGCGACAATCGTCGGGATCGTGTGGCTACAGCTGGGCGATGAAGCCGCACCGGGGCGCTGGCGCAAACTCGCGATTGGCGCGGCGTTCGGCCTGCTGCTGATAACGCGGCAAGATGTGCTGGCCGTGGCAGCGGTGCCTTATGCGATCGACCGGCTGGTGGTGCGCAAGGCGGGCGTCGTCGCCGACGCGGCGTGGATGGCGCTGGGCTTCCTGCCCTTCGTTGTGCTGCAACTGGCCTACGACACCGCGCTGACGGGCGATCCGCTCATGCCGCCGGCGATTTGGGCAGGCTCGGACGCGCTGACGGCTCCCACTCTTTCTTTGGCGCGCCGCTTGGGCATGGCCGCGGTACAGGATCTTCAGTTCACAGGCACGTTGGCGCAGTTCGGGGGACTGCCGGTCGCGGCGCTGGCGCTGCTTGGACTGGCTGCGCGCATTCGCGCCCGGACCTGCCGCTTCTGGGACTTCCTGCTGCCCGCCGCCATTCTGTTCTACTCGTTCATTCCGTTCTCCGGAGGCCACCAATACGGACCGCGCTACTGGTTTTGGGCCTGGCCGGTGTGTGTGCTGAGCGTGGTCACCGCTTTGGTAGATGCAAACGGCACATTGAGGATCGGCTCCCGTCGTCTCCGCTTCGAACATTTCGTAGCCTGCTGCCTGATTGCTGCGACGGCATCGTTCATTGGGCTGCTGGTGACCACGCGGGCTTACATGACGGCCCGCCAAGCGGTGTTCGCGGACGTGCCCCAGCGCACCCCGGCGGTGGTTCTGCTACCGGATCGCTGGCTTGCTCTTTGGCCGTGGCAAATCGCGGCCCCAGCGTCCAGCCTGGATTTCACCCGGAACGATATGTTCTATTCGAATCCCATTCTCTACGGGCGCGACGATGTGGACGGAGCCCTCGACCGCGCATGCCGCCTGCCTGGCCGGCAGGTCTACCGCTGGATTGCCGTGGGCCAGCTCGAGCCTTTGGTTTGCCCATGACGAGCGAAGCGATCTCGGGACCCTCGGTCCGCCCAGACTTGACCATCATCATGCCGGCCCATTGCGGCGAGCGCTGGATCGATGCGACTCTGCGCTCGGTCGCGGCTGAGGCGACCGACAGGCTCGAGCTGATCGTCCTGGACAGCAGTCCCAACCCGGCAACGCTGGACATCGCCCAGGGTTATGCGGACCGTATTCGCCTGCAACTCCTTAAACGCCCCGATCTTCTCAGTTGGCAGGCAAAAACGAAGTTCGCGGTGAGCATTGCCAGCTCCGAACATATCTGCTGGCTGCACCAGGATGATATCTGGATGCCCGGACGCGCGGAGGCCGTGTTCCGCTGGATCGACGCGGCGCCTGACGCAGCGCTCCATCTGGCGCCGACGGCGATCATCGACGCGCAAGACCGCCGGCTGGGACTCTGGCGCTGTCCGCTGCCGGATGGGCGGCCGTTGCCGAAGGAGATGCTTCTGTCGCGGCTGCTCGTGCAGAATTTCATCTCGACGCCGGCGCCGGTGTTCACCAAAGCGGCATGGGACGCGTGCGGCGGGATCGACAACACGCTCTGGTACACCGCCGATTGGGACCTCTGGCTGAAATTGGCATCCGTGGGGCCGGTGATCTACCACGATGAGGTCACGACGGGATTCCGGGTTCACGGCGATTCACAGACCGTCGTAGGCAGTCGAAATATCGATGACTTCACCTGCCAGCTGGAGACTGTCCTGAACCGTCATCTGTCGTCGTTCGGCGGATGCCCGCGCACGGTCGAGCGAGCCGCGCGCGCCTCGATCAGGATGAACGTGGCGCTGGCCGCCGCCGCTGCCGGCCAGGCCGGTCGTATGATCGGCGCCGGGGCGGCGGTGCTGGCGCTCGGACCACGCGGCATAGCCGCCTATCTGCGGGATTCCCGGCTCATCGAGCGCATTGCGCCGCGCCTGAAGGCACAACTGCGCGGAGCCTTTTGACGGTGCCGTCGATATCCAAGATGCTGGCGGGCAGGCTGTCGTTGCCGACGATCGGACAGTCGGTCCGCTATAGCCTGGTGGGCGCCGTATGCGCCGTCGCCAGCAATGTCGTCATCATCGGGAGCAACCTTGCCGGGATCAACGATCAGGTCACGATCGCCCTGGCCGTCGCGACTGTTACGCCGCTCGCCTATATCCTCCAGTCCTGGATCACGTTCGGCAGCCCGCTCTCGTTTCAGCGCTTCATGCGCTTTCTGGGCGGGGTCGGGGTCGGCACGCTTTGGTTTGTCCTGCTGATGACCTTGTTCCAGCGTATCATGGGGATGCCTGTTTGGATCGCCTCGCCGCTGGCGACTCTCCTGATCTTTGTCTGGAACTTCGCGGCCTCACGTTGGGCCATTCTGTGGCGCGTGCGGCAATCGGTCCCGGGAGCTGACGCGTGATGGGGCAGGGATGATGAAAGTCGAGCAGGAACGCTTCAATCCGGAGGGCTTCAACCCGCCCTGGATCAGGCACGAACATGCCGCACG
>Ga0268266_10003462_pt1 | contig 15749 bp, 13 predicted proteins | sample KBSS13metaG_FD_190356 | JGI IMG/M metagenome (GOLD analysis project Ga0268266, IMG submission 190356) | Switchgrass rhizosphere microbial communities from Kellogg Biological Station, Michigan, USA - KBS S1-3 metaG (SPAdes) (version 2) | ecosystem: Host-associated > Plants > Roots > Rhizosphere...
AACGAGGCCAGGAACAGCCAAGCGGCACCCCAATATATGCCCGTGCCGTCGGCCGGAACCAGCGCGGTCATCGCGGTCGCGATGGCCATGCCCAGGAAGCCGAACGGGATCGCCGCGCCGGCGAAATGGCGCCCGGCGACAAAGCCGTAGCCGATCGAGCCGGCGCCAATGCCAAAGGCCAGCATCGCCAGCAGGATGGTGCCGCCATGCGCCTCCACATGCACGACGTCGCGGGCATAGGCCGGGATTTCCGCTAGCAGCACCGCGCCGGCCATCCAGAACCAGGACAGCGCCACCGCCGCGGCATGGGCCCGGCGCCAGCCGCGGAGCGAACCCAGCAGCTCCCGCGTGCCGGCGCCGGGCACCAGTGAGATCGACACGGTGCGATCGGAAAGCTCGGTCCGGGGAATACGGAAGGCCAGCACCGCGCCGGCGCCGGAGACAGCGAGCAGGATCAGGGCAGCGAACGGCGCCGCGCCCAGCCCGCCGACCAGCCCGCCCAGGATGGTGCCGGCCAGGATCGCCAGGAACGAGGCGGACTCGACATAGCCATTGGCGGCTACCAACTCCTCGCCCGAGACCAGCTCAGGCAGGATCCCGTACTTGACCGGGCTGAAGAAAGTCGCCTGCATGCCGGCCAGGAACATCGCCGCCAGCATGAGTGTGCTGCCGCCGGACCATATGGCGATGCCGGCAAAGGCGGTGACCGGGATTTCCATCGCCTTCACGATCCGCGCCACGCGATACTTGGCGAAGCGGTCGGCCAGCCGGCCGGCGAGCGGCGCAAAGAAGGCATAGGGCAGGATGAACAAGGCTGTCGCCACATCTGCGGCGACCGATCCACGGCCGGCGCCGAACAGCAGCAGCACCGCGATGGCGGACTTGGCGAAATTGTCAGCGAAGATGCCGAGGGTCTGCGACAGGAACAGATAGCCGAAACGCTTTGTGGTCAGCAGCGAAAGGCCGGTTGCCTTGATCATTGTCAGCTCCTTGTGGACGACAAGTTGAACATCGTTCATAATGACCATAAGCGAAAATATGAACGTTGTTCAAGAGTTGAAATGAACGTTGTTCAAAAAAGTTCAAAAAAAACTTCGACCCGGGTCGGGCGCGACACGCTGCGCGACCGCGCGCTGGATGCGGCGCGGCTGATTCTGGAGACGGAAGGGCTGAAGGGGCTGAACGCCCGGCGGCTAGCGAACGAGATCGGCGTCGCCGTCGGCACGCTCTATAACTTGTTCGAGAATTTCGAGGAGATCATCCTCAGGCTGAACCTGGAAACGCTGCAGGAGATGGAGGCGCATTTCGCCGCCCGCGCGGTGCTGCCCAAGGACCCGATCGAGGCGATGCTGGCGATCGCCCGCGAATATCTCGCCTTCACCGCCAGGCACCGCAACCGCTGGACCGCGACATTGGAGTTCAAGTCGGCTGCACCGCATCGCTTCACAGAGGAGTTCCCGGCCAGCGTTAGCCGCCTGGTGGCGGAGGTGGAGCGCGCCATGGCTCCCCTCTTCCCGCCCGGCCGCGAAAGCGACCGCCGCCTGGCCGCCGCAGTGCTGTGGGCGAGCCTGGAGGGCATCAACACGCTGACCGCCGCGGACAATCTGCACATGGTGGCACCGACCACCGCTTGGGATATGGCGCAATCGCTGGTGGTGAATTACATGGCCGGGCTGAAGCAAAAGCAAAAATAGGGGAAACCGTGCCGCGGACGATTTTCTATTCGGGTGGCGATTCCTACCCGGGCGAGCAGGACTGGGAGGAGGCGCTGGGCCGCCTGCTGGAAAGCGACGATGTACGCTTCGTGCGCCACCCGGAAGTCCATCGCCCCTGGACCGTCAGCAGCCCGGCGAGCATCGAGGAGCGGCTTGGCATGATCGCAGATGCGGTCGGCCGGGTCGGCGACGATCGCGAGGTCTTCCTGATCGGCCGCTCGTCCGGCGCCCGGATCGCCACGCTCTTCGCTGCGCGAAACCCGCGCGTGGTGGCGGTCGCGTGTCTGTTCTATCCGTTCCGGATGCCCGGCATGCGGATCGAGCCGGGACGGTTCATACATCTCGCTAAGCTTGAGACGCCGACGCTCATCCTCCAGGGGGCAAGCGACGAGTATGGCGGAAACGAGCTGACGGAAGACTACGAGCTGTCCGAAGTGATCCGCCTGCGCTTCGTGCCGGGCGATCACCATATGCGGGCGGACAGCCCGGCCGGACGCCATCTCCTCAAGCTGATCCCGCCCTATATCGCCGGCGGCTGGCGCGATGCCGGCCAGAATATGGCGGGCTTCGACGAGCACCTCTATCTGTGGGCCTATCCCGGCATCGCCGAGGCGGTCGCCAACGGCCGCTGCCCCTCGGGCGCCCAGCATTTCCAGGCCGCAGGCCGGCGTGAGGGCAGGAAGTACAGGATGCGGGTCGAACCGGTCTGAGAAGCCCGAGCACCTGGGAAAGTAGCCGCCAAAGGAAAGCAGCCGAATGGCAAGAACCATTTTTTTCGCCGGCGGCGACTCCTACCCCGCTGACCGCTTGGCCGAAACGCGTCTGCGCAAGGCGCTGGAAGGCCCCGACTCGGCCTTCCTGACGCATGGCGAGGTCTTCACCAGCGGGACGGGCACCGCCGGACCGGGCAAGATCGACCAGAAGGCGAAGGTGCTGGAGCAGGCGATCCGCAACCGGGGGACCCAAGAAATCTTCCTGATCGGCCGTTCGGCCGGCGCGCGGGCCATGACGCTGGCGGCGCAGCGCTGCACGGTCACCGCCATCGTCTGCGTGTTCTACCCGTTCCGCCAACCCCAGCGTCAGCTCGAGCCGAAACGCTTCGCCCATCTGCGCACATTGGCCACGCCAACCCTGCTGCTGCAGGGCGTCGACGACGAATATGGCGGACCGGAGATCACCGAGAACTACCAGCTCTCCGAATCGATCCGGGTAAAGCTTGTCGCCGGCCACCACCGCACCAAGATCGCCGAACCCGAAGGCGCCGACATCGCCCCGCTGATCGTCGACTTCATCGAACGCGGCTGGCGGGAGACCGGCCGGGAGTTGGAGGGATTCGACGAGGGATTCTATCTGGGCATGTACCCGGATGTGGGCGAGGCGATCGGCGAAGGTCTCTATGCGTCAGGCGAGGACCATTTCCGGAAGGTGGGGCGGAAGGAGTGCCGGATGTACCGGGTGCGCTATGAGGAGCAGTAGGAGGCTTCTGGACCAAGTCCGGTTACGGCTTCACTCCCCCCAAACTACAGGTTCTTGGGCTTGTTAAGCCCACGCGACGTAATTGCAGCTTGGAGTTTTGCCTGGAGGTCGGGCATCATTTTGGCGACCATTGCGCGCGATACTTGGCCCTGTTCTTGTATCATGATTGGCAAGCGCTCGATCATCTTGCGACCGATATCCGATTGATAATACGCCAGCAACTTCTTCAATTCGTCCGCGGAGAAATTTGCGGCGTAAATATTGGCGCTCGCCTCGAGCATCTCCGGTTTTATCTTGCTAATTTCGGGCAATAGAACTTCGTTCAACAGTTTCTGAACTTCCGCGCCTTTGCCTGGATTGCTGGCTTCAAGGCCCGCCGCCATCGACGTCATCATCTGCTTGACCATCTGATCGCTCAGCGACGACGCATGCATGGCGTCCAGAAGCTGCCGTGCTGTCTTGAGCGCCTCCGGATCTATCGCCTGCGCACCTGCAACCGGCGAAAGCAATACAGTAACAACGAACGCTGCGACCGTGACCATGCCGCGGAATTTCATGATTTTCTCCTGCCTGCCTGTTAGCTATTAATTATTATGTCCCCAGCAGTCGCGCCAGCGATAAATGCTTATTAAATCATGGGCCGAGCTTATCGGATTGGGTGACGAGGGGACGACTTAAACGACGTGATCCCCGGCGTCGCCCTCCCACATATCGAGGTCACGCTCGCTCGCCGGTTCGAAAAAGTCAGGCACCGCGCCCCGTGCCGTCCGGCAACCCAATTTTGAATCCTCGGGCGGCAGCTATCAAAGCTATTTTGACTGCCTCTCGCAGGTCATCCGTACCCGTTTCACACCACTCACTGAGTGCATCGGCGTGGTCGGAGCGAAGACTGTCCATCGCGTCTTGCGGTGTTTCGTACCAAACGTCACCGCTGAATTCGCCATCCGCTGCATAGCTGCAGACGATCACATCACCGTCTGATTGCGGCTCAAGCACATATACTCGCGGAGGGGGAAGCTCCCCTCCGAATGGCCGATTTAAGCGAGCCATCGGATCGGGATACGGGTCGGGTGAAGGACCGAGAACTGCGTAGTAGATCATGGCGCTTCGCTCAACCGACCCACGTCCGAATTACCGCTACCGCCGCTTGCCGCGCCACTGCTTCTTCGGCTGGGCTGCGATCTTCTGCGCTAGCGGGAAATCGCGGCGGTTGGAGATGCCCACCGGCGCCGGGTTGCCGGCAATGTCGAGTTCGGAGGCCTCCAGGCGCTTGATTTCGTCGCGCAGGCGCGCGGCTTCCTCGAATTCGAGGTCGGCGGCGGCGGCGCGCATGCGTTTTTCCAGGTCGGCGATATGGGCCTTGAGGTTGTGGCCGACCAGGTTGCCGCCCTCGGCATTGACCGCGACGGTGACACGGTCGGCACGCTCATAGACGCTGTTGAGAATATCGGCGATGTCTTTGCGCACGCTTTCCGGGGTGATGCCGTTGGCGGCGTTGTAGAGCTGCTGCTTCTCGCGCCGGCGCTCGGTCTCCTCCATCGCCGCCTTCATGCTTTCGGTGATGGTGTCGGCATAGAGGATTGCGCGGCCGTCCACGTTCCGAGCCGCTCGCCCAATTGTCTGGATCAGCGAGGTGCGGCTGCGCAGGAACCCTTCCTTGTCGGCATCCAGCACGGCGACGGTCGAACATTCCGGGATGTCCAGCCCCTCACGCAGCAGGTTGATACCAATCAGCACGTCGAACACGCCGAGGCGCAGGTCGCGGATGATCTCGATCCGCTCCAGCGTATCGACGTCGGAATGGACATAGCGGACCTTGATCCCATGCTCGTGCAGATATTCGGTCAGCGCCTCGGCCATTTTCTTGGTCAGCGTCGTGACCAGCACGCGCTGGCCCTTGGCGGCGCAGTCGCGGCACTCGGCCATCACATCGTCGACCTGGGTGGCGGTCGGGCGGATGATGATGATCGGGTCGATCAGGCCGGTCGGGCGGACCAGCTGCTCGGTGAAGGCACCGCCGGTGCGCTCCATCTCCCACGGGCCGGGGGTGGCCGAGACGAAGACCGATTGTGGCCGCATCGCGTCCCATTCCTCGAACTTCAGCGGCCGATTGTCGATACAGGACGGCAGGCGGAAGCCATATTCCGACAGCACCGTCTTGCGGCGGAAGTCGCCCCAATACATGCCGCCGATCTGGGGCACCGTGACGTGCCCCTCATCGACCACCAGCAGCGCGTCCTTTGGCAGATATTCGAACAGGGTCGGCGGCGGCTCGCCTGGCTGGCGGCCGGACAGATAGCGGGAATAATTCTCGATGCCGGCGCAGGAGCCGGTGGCGGCGATCATCTCCAGGTCGAACTGAGTGCGCTGCTCCAACCGCTGCGCCTCCAGCAGCTTGCCCTCGGCATAGAGCTCCTCCAGCCGGATCTTGAGGTCGGCGGCGATCTGCTTCACCGCCTGCTGCAGGGTCGGCTTGGGCGTCACATAGTGGCTGTTGGCATAGACATGGACCTCACCCAGCCTGGCGTGCTTCTCGCCGGTCAGCGGGTCGAACTCGTCGATCGCCTCGATCTCGTCGCCAAACAGCGTGATGCGCCAGGCGCGATCATCCAGGTGGGCGGGGAACAGCTCGATCGTGTCGCCACGGGCACGGAAGGCGCCGCGGGCGAAGCCCATGTCGTTGCGACGGTATTGCAGCTCGACCAGCCGGGCCAAGAGGTCGGTGCGCGACACCATTTGGCCAACAGTGAGGCGCAAGGTCATGGCCGAATAGGTCTCGACCGACCCGATGCCGTAGATGCAAGAGACCGAGGCGACGATGATCACGTCGCGCCGCTCCAAGAGCGCCCGGGTGGCGGAGTGGCGCATCCGGTCGATCTGCTCGTTGATCGAGCTTTCCTTCTCGATATAGGTGTCGGTCCGCGCCACATAGGCCTCGGGCTGATAATAGTCGTAATACGATACGAAATATTCGACGGCGTTAGACGGAAACAGCGCCTTCATTTCCTGATAGAGCTGTGCCGCGAGCGTCTTGTTCGGCGCCAGGATCAGGGTCGGGCGCTGGGTCTTCTGGATGACATGCGCCATGGTGAAGGTCTTGCCCGAGCCAGTGACGCCGAGCAGCACCTGGTCGCGCTCCCCCCGCTCGAGGCCCTCGGTCAGCTCAACGATCGCCTGCGGCTGGTCGCCCGCCGGCTTGAAATCGGTGGCCATGACGATGGGGGCGCTCGATTGGTTTTCGGCAAGCGGCGGGGCGGGGATCAGATCGAGAAGGGGGGCTTTCATCATCCGACAATATGGGGATTCCGGCTTCCCATGCCAGCGACAATCTTTCGCAGTTTGTCCTTGATCGGGCTTGGGAATCGTACATACTGCGAATGCAAATAGAGCAATAGCTTACCGAGCGGCCAACGCGATCGGTGCCTGCATCAGTCGCGTCCCGCTTTGCATCAGGGAGGTCGACATGCGCGAAAAGACGGTCGTTGCGCTTTACAATCATTTCGCCGACGCCAGGGCGGCGGTGGCGGCCGCCATTCAGGCAGGCGCGTCGGTGGATCGCTTCGCCCTGCTGGCCAACGATTCCAACGGCGACCATCCCAGCCTGACCATCAACCCGGCCTATGCCCGCGAGCAGTTCGACGAGGATTCGACCCGGCAGTCCCGCTTCGTTACGCTGGGTGAGATCGGCATCGGGCTGGGCGGCCTGATCGGATTCCTCGCCTATATCAGCCCCATTGAAATTCCGGGCATCGCCGCGCTGACGGCGATGGGCGGCGCCTGGGTACCGGTGGTGGTGCTGGCGGTGGTCGGCGGCATCATCGGCGTGGTGATCGGGCTGACGACCAGCCGCGACCTCTCCAGCAAGGATGCCGACCTCTATACCGAGGGGCTGAAGAACGGCGGCACGCTGGTCACCGTGCTGGTCGACGAGGACATCGCCGGCAAGGTCTCCGAAGCCTTCAAGTACCACGGCCCGGTCAAGCTGGAAAACCGCCCCGCCGACTGGTCGGCGGAAGGCTGGGTCAGCCTGGACGTGGATCACACCGGCAACCCGCTCAAGCGCGGCTTGGCGACGGCGTAAGGTTTCCCCCAAACCGTCATTGCGAGCGCAGCGAAGCAATCCAGAGCCCTGACGATCAGCGCAGGGCTAACGACCTGGATTGCTTCGTCGCTGCGCTTCTCGCAATGACGCTTTTAATCACTTCCCTGGTATTTGGTTCCAGCCGAATCATCCGCTACAACCACGGGCCGGCGGGGGAGCGTAGCTCAATTGGTTAGAGCCGGCCGCTCATAACGGTCTGGTTGCAGGTTCAAGTCCTGCCGCTCCCACCAGCCGGGGTTTCACCTCAGCGCGATGAACGCCGCCCAGACCTCGGCCGGCTGCCAGAGCTTCTCCAGGTCGGCGCGGGCCCGCGCTTCGTCCCAGCCCAGCACATCGCGGCGATAGCGGTAGAAGAAGGCCGAGACGCGCAGGATGGCGATGCAATGGACATGCACCGGCACATCCTTGAGTTCGTCCATCACAGCGCAGAAGCGGGCGAAATCGGCATCGGTCGGGTTCTGGAAGTCGACCGGGATATGGATATAGGTCATGCCAAGCGCGACGGCGCTGGCCGCCTCGTTGGGTAATGCCTTCTCATGGGTGTGGAGGGCGAGATTGACGATGTGGCGGACGCCCAGGGCAGCGACCCCGGCCAACTGCGCCTCGGTCGGCTGACCGGAGGTGGTCAGCCGTTCGTCGAGACGATACCAGTTATAGATGCTCTCGGGATCGGCCTCGGTCCCGCCCACCGGTCAGGTGTCCAGGAAGCTCTTCAGCTTACGGGAACGCGATGGGTGCTTCAGCTTGCGCAGCGCCTTGGCTTCGATCTGGCGGATACGTTCGCGCGTGACCGAGAATTGCTGCCCCACCTCTTCCAACGTGTGGTCGGTGTTCATGCCGATGCCGAAGCGCATGCGCAGCACACGCTCCTCGCGGGGCGTCAAGGATGACAGCACGCGGGTTGTGGTCTCGCGCAGGTTCGCCTGGATCGCCGCTTCGAGCGGCAGTACCGCGAACTTGTCCTCGATGAAGTCGCCCAGGTGGCTGTCTTCCTCGTCGCCGATCGGCGTCTCGAGGCTGATCGGCTCCTTGGCGATCTTCAGCACCTTGTGGACTTTCTCCAGCGGCATCGCCAGCCGCTCGGCCAGCTCCTCCGGGGTCGGCTCACGGCCGATCTCGTGCAGCATCTGGCGCGAGGTGCGGACCAGCTTATTGATCGTCTCGATCATATGCACCGGGATACGGATGGTGCGGGCCTGGTCGGCGATCGAGCGGGTGATCGCCTGCCGGATCCACCAGGTGGCATAGGTCGAGAACTTGTAGCCGCGGCGGTATTCGAACTTATCCACCGCCTTCATCAGGCCGATATTGCCTTCCTGGATCAGGTCGAGGAATTGCAGGCCGCGATTGGTGTATTTCTTGGCGATCGAGATGACGAGGCGCAGATTGGCCTCGACCATTTCCTTCTTCGCCTTGGCCGCTTCCTTTTCGCCCTTCTGGACGGTCTGGACGATACGGCGGAACTCGGGCACCGGCAGGCCGGCCTCGCCGGCGATGGCGCCGATCTGGCGGCGGATCTCAGCGACCTCGGGGCCGCGCGCCGTGGACAGCTTCTGCCAGCCGGGGCCGGTCTCGACCAGCGTCTCCAGCCAGGTCGGGTTCTGCTCGTGGCCGTAATAATGCTTGAGGAAAATCTCGCGCTTGACGCCGTAATCGCCCGCGAGCCGCATCAGGCGGCCCTCCAGCGCGATCAGCCGGCGGTTCAGGTTATAGAGCTGTTCGACCAGCTGTTCGATACGGGCCGGGTTGAGGCGGACCTTCTCGACCAGGGTAATGAGCTCGAGCCGAAGCGCGACATAGAGCGTTTCCTCGTCCGTCGGCAGCTTTTCGCCGTTGGCATGGGCCTGGATGCGGCGTTCCTGCCGCTTCGACAGCGCCTCGTGCGTCTCGCTGATGCCCTGGAAGATTTCCAGGACCTGCGGCTTCAGCGCCAGTTCCATCGCCGACAGCGAGATGGCGGCATCGTCGCCCTCGTCGTCGTCCATCGGCGGCGGCATCGCCGGCTCTTCTTCCGGCTCATCCGCCTCGATCTCGGCCTCGGCTTCCATGCCGGGTTCGACGCCGTCCTCGGGCGCGGCACCGTCGGGGCCACCGCCATAGGTGGCATCCAGATCGATGATCTCACGCAGCAGGATCTCGCCGCGCTCGATCTTGCTGTGCCAGTCGACCAGCGCCTTGATGGTCAGCGGGCTCTCGCAGATGCCGCCGATCATCTGCTCGCGGCCGGCCTCGATCCGCTTGGCGATGGCGATCTCGCCCTCGCGCGACAGCAGCTCGACCGAGCCCATCTCACGCAGATACATGCGCACCGGGTCATCGGTGCGCCCGATATCGTCATCGTCGATATTGCCGCGCGCATCGCCCGACTCGTCGTCGCCCGTGGCGCGCTCGACAGGCTCCTCGCCTTCCTCGGCCTCGACCAGGTTGATGCCCTTTTCGGACAGCTGAGAGGTGATGTCCTCGATCTGCTCGGAGGTATATTCCTCCGTCGGCATCGCGGCGTTCAGCTCGTCATAGGTGACGTAGCCACGCTCCTGGCCACGGGCGACCATTTTCTTGATTGCCGCCGCCAGTCCATCGGACAAGGGGCTCTCGGTCGCGTCTTCTCTACCTTGCGTAGTCTCGGCTGTATTTGTCGCCTTACTGGCCATGCGGTGCGATACCCTTCGAAGTCTCACGCGACTACCAAGCGCTTGATAGCGACTCGGCAGAAAACGTCAATATTTGTAACAACCAGGGCCCGCTATAGGTCCCCGTCCGTCAACTCATCACGGCGCGCATCCCTGGACGGCGCCTTCAAGGCGTCGGCGATGGCGCGCGCAACCACCGCCTCATGATCTATGCCGGCCGGCCGGCTTTCCTGCTCCTGATCCGACTCATTACCGTAATAGCGGCGCTCACCGAGCTTCCGGATACGCTCCAGCGCCTGGTCGTCAACACGGTTGGGGTCGGATCGAGCGATAGCCAGCTCCCGGTCAAGATTACGACTGTGCGATCGGCTCCAAACATCGAACCAACCTGCCCGAACCTGATCTTCCGGCGTACCGGCCTTGACGAAGCCAGCCCGGCCGGTCGTCGCAGGCCCCAGCACATCATCCAGCACGGACGCGTGCCCGGATGCTCTCAAGTGGAGCCCAAGCGCCTGCGCGTCAAGTGCCTCACCCGCCAGCGTGTCAAAAATGGCCTGCCTTAGTGGCTCCCATGCAACAGGTAGCGAAAGCTCGGCGAAGGTCTCGCTCAGCTCGTCGAACAGAAAGGGGTGATTGATCATCATCGCCAGCATGATACGGGCCTCGAGCATCGCGGAGGGCCGCACGCCGGACGGCCGGGGTCCGGGATTGCCGATAGGCTTGCCGCGCTTGTCGCGCCGGTCACGGCCGCCGAACGACCGGACAGGCATGAACATGGCGTCGAACCGGCGCTTGAGCTCGACGCGGTAGAGCGTCTGGACCTGGGGGTCGGCGATGGCCCGCACCTGGGCCTCCAGCTCGGCCCACAGGCCGGCGCGCTGCTCCGGCGTGGTCAAGGCCCTGCCGTCGGTGGCGAACTGCCAGATCGCATCGATCAGCGGCAGCGCGTCATCCAGCACTTGGGCAACCGCCGGCAAGCCGCCGTTGCGGACCAGGCTGTCCGGGTCCTCTCCCTGAGGCAGGAATGCCACGGAGACCGAGCGCGACGGCCCCAGCATCGGCAGCACCCGGTCGACCGCGCGAACAGCGGCCCGCCGCCCTGCCCCGTCGCCATCGAAGCAGAGGATCGGCGGGTGGTCGCGCTGAACCTTGGGGTCCTGCGCCTTCCACAGCTCGGTGAGCTGCCCCTCGGTCAGCGCGGTGCCCAGCGGGGCGACCGCGCCGCCAATGCCGGCGACCTGCATGGCGATGACATCCATATAGCCCTCGACCACCACTGCCCGCTCGCCCTTGGACATGGCGGTGCGGGCGCGGGCGAGGCCGTAGAGCACAGTGCCTTTATGAAACAGCGCGTGCTCGGGCGAATTGACGTATTTCGGCCCGTCGCCCTCCAGGATGCGGCCGCCGAAGGCGATGATCCGGCCGCGCTTGTCGGCGACCGGGAAGATCACCCGGTTACGGAAGAAGCTGTAGGGCGCGCGGCCGTCATCGGGCCGGCGCAGCAGGCCGACCTCCTCCAGCACCGCCTCCTCATGCCCCTGCCCCACCAAGGCGGTGCGGAGCGCCTCGCCGGCCGGCGGCGCATAGCCCAGGCGGAACTCGGCGATGGTGCGGTCGTCGAGGCCGCGGCGGTTAAGGTAAGCGAGCCCGTCGCGGCCGGCAGGGCTGCGCAGCTGCGACTCGAACCATTTGCACGCCGCCTCCAGCGCATCGGCCAGGCGTTTCAGCCGGTCGTATTTCTGCGCCTCCTGCGGCTCTGACTTGGGCATCTCCATCCCGGCGAGGCCGGCGAGCTGCTCCACCGCCTCGGGGAAAGACAGGCCATCATGGCGCATCAGGAAGCCGACCGCGTCGCCATGAGCGCCGCAGCCGAAGCAGTGGAAGAACGACTTCTGGTCGTTGATGTAGAAGGACGGGGTCTTCTCGGCGTGGAACGGGCAGGGCGCCTTATATTCGCGCCCGGCCCGCTGCAAGGCGATCCGCCGCCCGACAATATCGGACAGCGGAACCCGCGCCCGTATCTCGTCGAGGAAGGCGGGGGAGATCGTCACTCAGGAAGCTCCCAAGAAACCGACGGCGCGATCACTCTCCCGTCATTGCGAGCGTAGCGAAGCAATCCAGGGCCGTTAGCCCAGCTTTCGCCGGTGGCCCTCTGGATTGCCGCGTCGCTGCGCTCCTCGCAATGACGGTGTTGGTGCGTGGTCACTGATGCTCCAACTATCCGCCCAGTTTCGCTTTGACGGCAGGGCCGACGGTGCTGAAATCCATCTGGCCGGAATATTTGGCTTTGAGCGCGGCCATCACCTTGCCCATGTCCTTGATCGAAGTCGCGCCGGCCTCGGCAACGGCGGCCGTGATCGCGGCGTCGGTCTCGGCGGCATCCATCTGCTTGGGCAGGAAGCGCTCGATCACCGCGATCTCGCCCTGCTCCTTCTCGACCAGGTCGGCGCGGTTGCCTTGGGTGTAGAGCGCGACCGATTCGCGGCGCTGCTTCACCATCGACTGGAGCAGCGACAGGATCTCGGGATCGCCGATTCCGCCCGTGTTACCGCCGGGACGGGCGGCGATATCCTTGTCCTTGATACCGGCCAGGATCATGCGCACGGTCGACACGGTTCCGGTGTCGCGGGCGCGCATTGCGTCCTTCATGGCTTCGGTGATCTGATCGCGAAGCATTCGTCTGACTCATTGCTGCTAGGGTGTCGATCACAATAGCGCTCGGCCCTTCTTGACGGCAAGCACGATGGTTCCCTATTTCTAGCCACCTGCCCCGTTATAGAGACTCGCGATGAACGACGCGCCTAACCCGCCGCCGGGTACGACTGCCGCCCTGGTTCTTGCCGACGGCACCGTTTTCTGGGGCAAGGGAGTCGGCGCAGCCGGCCAGGCGGTCGGCGAGCTCTGCTTCAACACCTCGATGACCGGCTATCAGGAAATCCTGACCGATCCGTCCTATGCCGGACAGATCATCACCTTCACCTTCCCCCATATCGGCAATGTCGGCGCCAATCCCGAGGATATCGAGACGATCACCCCGGTGGCGCGTGGGCTGGTGCTGGCGGCGGACATCACCGAACCGCAAAACTGGCGCGCGGCCCGCGGTTTCAACGACTGGCTGGTCAGCAACAATCTCAGCGGCATCTGCGGCGTCGATACGCGGGCGCTGACCCGCCGGCTGCGCGACCTCGGCGCGGCCAACGCGGCCATCGCCCACGCGCCGGACGGCAATCTCGACATCGCCGCGCTGAAGGCCGAGGCGGCGGCCTGGCCGGGGCTGGACGGGATGGACCTGGCAATTCAGGTTACCGGCCGGCAGACCCGGACGTGGAACGAGACCAGCTGGACGCTCGAGGGCGGCCACGGCACCCAGGACGCGCCGCGCCACCATGTCGTCGCCATCGATTACGGCGCCAAGCACAACATCCTGCGCGAACTGGCCTCGGCCGGCTGCAAGGTAACGGTGGTTCCGGCCGATACGAGCGCCGAAGACGTGCTGCGCCACAACCCCGATGGCATCTTCCTGTCGAATGGCCCCGGCGACCCGGCGGCGACCGGCGTTTATGCCGTGCCGGTGATCCGGGAGTTGATCGCAACCGGCAAGCCGATCTTCGGCATCTGCCTAGGCCACCAGCTGCTGTCGCTGGCGGTCGGCGGGCAGACCAAGAAGATGCATCACGGCCATCGCGGCGCGAACCATCCGGTGAAGGAGCTGGCGACTGGCAAGGTCGAGATCACCAGCCAGAATCACGGCTTCGTGGTGATCCCGGAAAGCCTGCCGGCCAATTGCGAACCGACCCATGTCTCGCTGTTCGACGGCAGCAACGAAGGCTTCCGGATGACCGACAAGCCGGTCTTCGCCGTGCAGTACCATCCCGAGGCCTCGCCCGGACCCAAGGACGCGCATCATCTGTTTACCCGGTTCGTGGAGATGATGGACAAGCCGTGACCGACATTCCTTCGGCGGAGCGTCCGCCACGACGGCGGCTCGCTTCAGCCGTCGGACTGCTCTTCGCGCTCATCATACCCGCGGCGCTCTCGGCTGGCGGACCCGGCGAATTCCCCCAGGGCGTAAACGTCACCCACGCGATCCTCCTCAACGAGGCGACGATGTGGGGGCTGACCTTCATCGTGCTCGCCATCGTTACCTTCTGGGAACGGCGCCCGCCCTCCTCCATCGGTCTCGGGCCACTGACCTGGCCCGGCGTGCGCTCCGGCGTGCTGTACAGCGTGCTGCTGGTCTTCCTGGCCGGCGCGGCTGGACGGATCATCCAGCTCAGCGGCATGACCACCCAGACCGGCAGCCAGGCCGAGATGGTGATCGCCATGCCGATCTGGCTGCAGCTGTTCGTGGCGCTCTCCGCCGGCTTCACCGAGGAAACGCTGTTCCGCGGCTATGCCATCGAGCGGATGACCGAGCTGACCCGTAGCCGCTGGCTGGGCGCGCTGATCCCGGTGTTCGTCTTCGGCGCGGTGCATGCGCCGTTCTGGGGCATCGGCCACGCGGTGGTCGCGGGCGCCACCGGGCTGTGGCTGACGCTGATCTATCTCAGGACCCGCAACCTGTGGACCGCCATCATCGCCCACGCCCTGCTGGACGGCATCGCCTTCGCCGGCATCGACTATCTGACCGCGAGCGGTGCGACCTCATAGGAACACCTAGCATTTCCGTGAAAAGCTGCGGATAAACGGCCTCATAATAATGATGAGGCCGCAATGATCCGCGCCGTCGCCGTTTTCGCCGCCCTGCTCTTCGCTGCCCTTCCCGTCTTGGCGGCGCCGCTCGACCCGGAAACGATATCCGCCATCGACGCGACGGCAGCGGACTGGCTGGCCAAGACCGGCGCCCCCTCGGCTTCGATCGCCGTCGTGAAAGACGGCAAGATCGCCTATGTGAAGGCCTACGGTTTGGCGCGGCTCGACCCCGACCGGCCGGCGACGACCGAGACGCGCTATCCGATCGACTCGATCTCAAAGCAGTTCACGGCGGCGGCGATGCTGATCCTGCAGCAGCAGCGCAAGCTTTCGCTCGACGACCCGGCGGGGAAGTATCTGCCCGACCTCGGCCCGGCTGCATCCGTGACCTTGCGTCAGCTCCTGACCCACACAGCGGGCCTGCGCGATTACTGGCCGCAAGATTTTGTGCCGCCGGACATGTCTCGTCCGACCACGACCGCCCAGATCATCCAGGACTGGGCCAAGCGCCCGCCCGACTTCGCCGCGGGGACCGATTGGCAATATTCCAACACCGGCTATGTCGTGGCCGGCACGATCGTCGAGAAGGTGTCGGGCCAGAAGCTGATGCCGTTCCTGCAGGAGCATATCTTCACGCCGCTGAAGATGAACCACGTCACCGAGGACGATACCGGTCCACTGGGGGCATCGGACGCGGGCGGCTATACGCGTTACGGCCTGGGGTTGCATCACCCCGCGCCGAAGGAAGGGGCCGGATGGCTCTTTGCCTGCGGTGAATTGGCGATGCGCCCGAGCGACCTCGCACTCTGGGATATCAGCCTGATCGACCAGTCGTTGCTGACGGCCGCCTCCTATAAAACCGCCTTCGAACCGGTCCATCTCAAGGACGGCACAGACAAGCCGTACGGGCTGGGATTGGATATCAACGAATATCGTGGCCGCCTCAGGATCGGTCACAGCGGGGGTGGATCCGGATTTCTTTCCGACAATCGGATCTGGCCCCACGAAAAAGCTGCCATTATCGTTCTGACCAACGACGACTGGGCCGACCCGGGTGAGTTGCTCAACCGCATCGCGTTCCATGTCGTACCGCCGATAGCGGAGAAAGCGCGCGCCATGGCTGTGTTCGCGGGC
>Ga0268266_10003464_pt1 | contig 15740 bp, 14 predicted proteins | sample KBSS13metaG_FD_190356 | JGI IMG/M metagenome (GOLD analysis project Ga0268266, IMG submission 190356) | Switchgrass rhizosphere microbial communities from Kellogg Biological Station, Michigan, USA - KBS S1-3 metaG (SPAdes) (version 2) | ecosystem: Host-associated > Plants > Roots > Rhizosphere...
CGCACATGCTCCACCGAGGCTGCCTTCTGCTCTTCGGTGAAGACCCGCCGCTTCCTTCGACCCATGGATACCTCCCTGGCGCATTCTCGCGCCTAAGTCTGGTGTCCACAAAATCCGGGCAAGGCCAGGCGAAAGCCTGCCGCGCCATCGAGACCGCCGAAGAGCCGCCGGCACTCGACGCCCTGGCCAAGGCGGCGGGGATGAGCAGCTATCACTTTCATCGCGTCTTCAAGGCGATCACCGGCCTCACTCCGAAGGCCTACGCGGTGGCCCACCGGGCCCGGCGGGTGCGCGAGGAGTTGGCGAAAAGCGGCACCGTGACCGAGGCGATCTACGAGTCGGGCTTCAACTCGAACGGCCGCTTCTACGCCAAGTCCGCGGAGACGCTCGGCATGACTCCGACCCGCTTCCGCAAGGGCGGGACGGGAACGACCATCCGCTTCGCCGTGGCCGAAGGCTCGCTCGGCTCCGTCCTGGTGGCGGCTTCGGATCAGGGGGTCTGCGCCATCTCCCTGGGCGACGATCCCGACGCGCTGGTGAGAGAGCTCCAGGACCGCTTCCCGAAAGCCGAGCTGATCGGCGGCGACGAGGAGTTCGAGCGCACCGTCGCCCAGGTCATCGGCTTCATCGAGGCGCCGAAGACCGGCCTCGACCTGCCGCTCGACGTGCGGGGGACCGCCTTCCAGCAGAAAGTCTGGCAGGCGCTCCGCGAGATCCCGGCCGGCTCGACCGTGAGCTACGCCGGCGTCGCCCAGCGCATCGGCGCGCCGAAAGCCGTGCGCGCCGTGGCCCAGGCCTGCGCGGCGAACTCGCTCGCGGTCGCCATCCCCTGCCATCGGGTCATCCGCAACGACGGCAACCTCTCGGGCTACCGCTGGGGCGTCCAGCGCAAGAGCGCTCTGCTCGAGCGGGAGGCGGTGGGATGAGCGGCGCGGAGATCGCGAGCCGGGTGGAGTCCCTCGACTGGCCGCGGATCGCAAGCGATCTGGACGCCTACGGCTGCGCGGTCGCGAGGGGAGTGCTGGATCCGGAACAGTGCCGCGCGCTGGCGGCGATGTACGGCGAGGACGAGCCCTTCCGCAGCCGGATCGTGATGGCCCGTCACGGCTTCGGCCGCGGCGAGTACAAATATTGGGCCTACCCGCTCCCGGAAGAGGTGGCGACGCTGCGCCGCACGCTCTACCCCCACCTCTCCGGCGTTGCCAACCGCTGGAACCAGACCCTGGGGATCGACGTCCAGTATCCGGAGGATCACGCCGAGTACCTGGAGCGTTGCCACGAGGCCGGCCAGACCCGGCCGACCCCGCTCCTGCTGCAATATGGGGAGGGGGATTTCAACTGCCTGCACCAGGATCTGTACGGCGATCTCGCCTTCCCGCTGCAGGTCGCCTTCCTCCTGTCGGTTCCCGGCGAGGATTTCACCGGCGGCGAATTCGTGCTGACCGAGCAGCGCCCCCGGATGCAGTCCCGCGCCGAGGTGGTCGACCTGAACCAGGGGGACGGAGTGATCTTCGCCGTCCATCACCGGCCCGTGCAGGGTACGAGGGGGGCCTACCGGGTCAACCTCCGCCACGGCGTCAGCCGTCTCCGCTCCGGCCGCCGGCACACGCTGGGCGTCATCTTTCACGACGCGAGGTGATCGGGCCACTCGCCGGGCACTTTTCGCCATCCGCCAGCTCCGGCGAGTCATACGCCGGCTCCGGCGAGTCGTCCGCCGGCTCCGGCGAGTCGTCCGCCGGCTCCGGCGAGTCATCCGCCGGGCTCTTGGAGCTTCGCGCTATGATTCTCCGCGACGAAAAGGAGAAGAGCGCATGAGGTTCTTCCGCGGCAGCGTCATTCCGCTCTGGGTCGGCATGGTGGTCGCCGGCCTCGCGATCACGATCATCGAGTTCCTCGGGTCCAAAGTCTACCCGCCGCCTCTGGGCATGCATCCCGAAGATCCCGCGTCCGTCCGGGCGGCGATGGCGCTCATGCCTCCCGGTGCCCTGCTCTTCGTGCTGCTCGGCTGGATCGTCGGCACCTTCGCCGGCGCCTGGGTCACGGCGCGCATGGCATACCAGTCGCCGATCGCCCACGGCCTGGTGCTCGGCGTGATTTTCCTGGTGGACGGAATCGTGAACATGCTGTTGCTGCCGCACCCCGTCTGGTTCTGGATTCTCGGAGTGACAGTCTTTCTGCCGTCGGCCTACCTGGGCGCGAGGCTGGGGGCTGCCTCCGGGCCGAAGGAGCGGGAAGCGGTCGAGGCTTGATCGTCGGGAGTTGAGGCTGCGGGAGCCTCTCGCTCATGTCGCTGCGTATTGTCAAACGACAGACCACATATTGGGATCTTGCCGGGTGCGGCAGGTCCCTCCGTGTCCACTTCTTGGATAAGCAGGAGCACTGCTTTGTGCAGGCAGAGGTACCATCCTTTGAGATCACCGACGATCACCCTCTCCTCCTCCCATATAAACATCCTTGGCAGTCCGTCTACATTTCAGCCTCCCTCCAGCAGCCCGAGGCCTTTCTGCACGGTCTTCTGGCAGCGCTGAACGCAGAGCTTTCGCCTTGGCGGAGTGCGGAGACCTACTTCAATCGGCACGTCGATGCCATCCCCATTTTGCGAAACGGATATGGATTTCTATTTGAAGGTCCTTCGCCACTCGCGGAAATCTTGTCGAAATGGCTCACTAAATGCCATGTGGCTTCAAAGACCTTCGCTTCGATGAAATCCAGGTGGCCAATGCGAGTCTTCGTAGCCGGCGGGAACTACGTTATTGCCCGAGAATTCCGCGTTGCGGAGTCTTGAGCCACCCTCTTCTCGGCTGTCTCCAGCCGGAGAAGCATATGAAAAGGGTTCGAGTCCTTGCCATTCTGCTCTGTGCCTCCGCGCTGATTGTCCAGCACCGAAGAGGTGCCAGGCGCTTCTTCAGGGGCAGGGCCGAATTCTATGGTCCTTGGCCGTTTGGCTCGCTTTCTGAGATTTGCCGCACCTTCTGTTGTGGGGCCGGCCCTGCGGGACTTGAGGGATCAGGTGGCGTCGGTACCTGGGGTTGAAAAACCCCAGGCTGTTTATCGGCCGCCCCGGCCTGATCGCCTCCCTCTCGCCAGACGCGGGCTTGTGGGATCGAAGACCTTCCAAAAGGAGCCTTATGAAAGCAACGTTGAGAATCATCGCCCTCCTCGCCATGCTGGGGTTCGCTGGCCAGCCATCGCATGGCACCATTGCTCCCCTGAACGGTTCCTGCGGCTATTACTGCGGAGGGGTGCTCTATTCGCAGAACGTTGGCCCGAGCTGCTGCTCTCACACCTTCACCTGCCCCAACGGCCAGCAGGTGCCTGCCTGGGCGATGGCCAATTCGGGACGTTGGTTTGCCTGTCCGGTGCAGCCCTGACCCGTTCGTTCGGCTGTAACATCTGGAACTGATTCGGGTGGGCCGCTTCCCAGGGCCGGCCACGGGCGGAAGTGGTAGCATCCATAGATGCCTCCCGAGGACAAGCGGCCAAGCCCGGAGCGCGACGAGACGGATGAGAGTCTGCGGACCGAGCGGCGGAAGACGGATCAGGCCCTGCTCGCGAAGCAGGAATTGATTGAGAAGGATGCCGACGAGGTCGTCGATCGCGCTCGGGAGATCGCCGATGCCGTGCTGAGCGAGGCGCGCGACAAGGCCGACCAGAAGCTGGAGGAGGAAGAGTCGCCGCCTGGAGCGCGCGAGACCGTCAGCGAGGAGAGAGCGCTGGAAGACGCGGCTCTCCAAGGCGAGCGGGCGGCCGCGGATGAGAGTCTCCGCCTCGAACGCGAGGAGCATGCCCGCGCCCTGCACAGGCTTTTGCCGCTGGAGAGGGAGAAGACCGACCGGCATCTGCTGACCGAGCGCGCCCGCTCCGACTTTGCCATCTCCAACCGGGACGACTTTCTGGGCATCGTGAGTCACGACCTGCGGAATCTGCTGCAGGGAATCGTCGTCAACGCGGAGCTGCTCTCGGCCCGTGCCGCGGACGACGAGGGCGGAGAGCAGACACGCGCGGGCGTGAAGCGCATCGAGCGCTACGCCGCCCGCATGGTTCGGCTGATCGGAGATCTGGTCGACGTCACCAGCATCGATGCGGGCAAGCTCGCGGTAACGCCCAGAAGGCAGGATCTGTGTGAGCTGGTCGCCGAGGCGATGGCGACGTTCGAGCCGGTTGCCTCCGCGAAGGGGATTGCGCTCCGATCGGAGAGCGCCGAGCCGTGCGCCATGGTGGATTTCGACCACGACCGGATGATGCAGGTGTTCGCCAATCTCCTCACCAACGCGATCAAATTCACCCCTGAGGGTGGCCAGGTCTCGATTCGCGTCGAAGGTGCCGAAGACAAAGTCCTCTGCTGCGTCAGTGACACCGGGCCGGGCATACCCGGCAACATGCTGGAGCTGGTCTTCGAGCGATTCTGGCAGGTCGGCAAAGACGATCGAAGAGGCCTGGGCCTGGGCCTCTACATCTCCAAGTACATTGTCGAAGCCCACGGCGGGACGATCTGGGCCGAGAGCACGATGGGGGAGGGCAGCAGGTTGTATTTTACCCTCCCACGTTCATCGGAATGACGTAGCGCGGCTTCGCCGCGTAAGCCGCGCCTACCCGGAGCCGAGGACGAACTGGTTGCCATCCGGGTCCGCGAAGATGGCGGAGGTGCCCCAATCCGCCTCTTTCGGCTCCTGGATGAAGACCACTCCCTTCGCCGCCAACTCGCGCCAGGTCGCTTTGACGTCGTCCGCCACGAACGAGATGCCGGTGAACTTTCCGATCCGGTCTTCGTGGCCGGGAGGTGTGAACAGCGTGATGCCGGTCCCCGAGCGCCCCACTCCGAGCTCGATCCAGCGTTGCTCGTCGTTGAACGGCTGGTCCGTGATGATGCGGAACCCCAGCTTCGTCGTGTAGAACTCCAGCGCTTTCTGCTGGTCGCGGGTCGGGATGCTGACGAACTTCATGGCCTTGATCATCTCTCTCCTCCTTGATGTCCGGATCATGAACCGGCGGAGAAGGACGGCGCAAGGCGCGTAAACGCTACTATGGCAACGCTTGCTATAGACTGGCCGTCGATGCCTACCGTGGAGATCGACGCCTACGTGCTGGACTCTCTCATGGCCGATCTGGTCGGACATGACCGCCAGCCCTCGGCCTTTCTGGTCTACCTGTTCCTGTGGCGCCGGACCCACGGCAGCGGGGAAGCGGCGGCGCAAGTGAGCCTCCTGGACATCTCCATGGGGACCGGTCTGTCGAAGCGCGCGATCCAGGAGGCGCTGCGCCTGCTCGCCAAGCGGCGCCTGCTGTCGATCCAGCGCGAAAGCATCACGGCGATCCCGGTCTATGAAGTGCTGCGCCCGTGGATGCGTGCTTGAGCCCGCGGTCTGAAGGGCTGGGCTAGTTTCAGTAGCCTATTGAGATTTGTCTCCTTGTCTGTCGCCTGAGCACCGAAGTAGTAGGCGCGGTCTCGTTCCGGACCGGCGCCGCCGAAGAGGAGGTGCTCATGAGCCGTTTCGCCCTTTCTTTCGCCATCACCCTGCTTCTGGGAGCCGCGGCCGTGCGCTCCGGGAGCGCCCAGTTCCCGCCGCCGCCCAGTCCGGCGCCGGTCTGTAAAGCTCCGGCGACCGATCCGGCCGTGCCCCCCAGGCCGGAGCCCGCGGTTCAGGGGTGGTTGATCCTGCATGGACAGCTCGTCCCTGCCCCTTACACGGTCACCGTCGCCAATGACACAGTGGCGGTCAATGGCTACCTGTTCAGTCAGCGCACCGCCTCATCCACCGCCACCCTCGATACGGGCAGCCATGCGGCTCTCTTCCAGCAGTTCTGGAGCCTGTGGCCGGGCTGGTGCTCCACCAGGGATCTGGCGAGCGCCGCCCAGCAGGCCGTCGCCTGGTGGCAGGCGGCCCCGGGAGTGGCGAGCGCCACGCTGATCGCCGGCGGCGTCGCCGATCTGCAGGTGCGCTTCACCGACAGCCCGGATCCCGAGACTCTCTCCCTCCAGGTGCCGGACGACTCACCGCCGGTCGACCAGATACGGGCCCAGACTCTCTCCGAGCTCGCCCAGGAGGTCGACAACGATCTGAGCTACGGCCGGCTCTTGATCGTGGAAGACGAGGGGCGCATCTTCTCGCCGGCGGCCGGCGAGAGTGCCGACCTGGTGGCCCAGATCGAGCAAATCTCCACCCTGCCCACGGCGGATGCCCGCTATCAGGCGCTCCTCGCCATCCTCCCGGATGCACGGATGGCAACCTCGATCGCGCAGAGGTTCGGCACCCCTCTCAGCCCCGCCCCATCCACGTCCCAGGAGGTGAGCCATGCCCCACATTGATCGGCTCCTGCGCCGCGGGACGGTTTTCGCCGCCCTGCTCCTCGTCTCCCTGGCCGGAGCCCGCGCGCAGAACGAGACCCCCGGTACCGGCGCCAAGAAGAACCATACCGCCTATCTCTATGCCCCCTACAAATGGGCGCATGGCCTCTTCGATATCGACCGCTTCGCCCGCAACGGCCTGTCGGCGCGGGACGAATCGGGCCAGCAGTACGAGTGGGTCACCCTGGTGGAAACCAAGAAGCCGACCGCGGACGCGCCGGCCAAGATCTGCACGCTCACCGCGTTCCGCGACCTGATCAGCAAGAACGCGGATGACATGGGAATCCTGGTGCTCTCCTCGCATGGCGGCAAGGACTCCCTCTCCGTCGAGGCGTTCGCGAGCGAGAAGGCGCGGGACGATCAGTACGATGCCTACATCAGAGCAGGCTTCACCAAGGACCAGATCGCCAAGACGTCGAACGACGACAGTTTTGCGATCAGCGTCACCGACAAGTTCATCCAGACCTACCGCAACGTCGGGCAGGCGATCGTCTACATCTCCGCTTGCGAGGGGGGCTCGCTCGCGGACGACTTCACCGATGCCAAGGGGCTGGGACAACCGGCCGCCAAGCTCGCTCGCGTCGCCCTCGGCGGCAACAGCGCCGCCAAGGTAGCCGCCTACGCCGAATATGGCGCGCGATTCTTCAGCGCCCTCGACGGCCAGCCCTACAAAGGCAAGGCCGAGGCCGACCGCGTCAAACAGCGTGCCGTCAAGGCCGCGTTCGACGCCGCCAACGCCATCCAGGGGGTGGCGGCAGACCCGAACTTCCGCGTCGAGTTCATACTGACCGGCGACGGCGCGACGACCCTCGCCCCGGTCGTCCAGGACGATCTGGCCCCCTGCATAAGCCCGCTCAAGGCCGGCGACACGATCACTTTTACCTTCGATACCAATTGCGACACCACCGTGGTGCCGAAGGTCCTGGCGGCGGGCGGCGGCGTCACCCTCGGCGCGCCGGTGTGGAAGAGGGGAGTGAGCAACGTGCTCACGGTGCCGGTGACCGCGCCCGCGGTAGCGACCAACACCTTCAAGATCACCTTGCAGGGGGATAGCGTCAAGGCCGGCAAGAACACCGCCAACCTCGACGGCAACTCCAATCCCGACAAGGTGAACGGGCGCGGGCCCGCCACCGCGGCGAAGAAGTCCGATGACTATGTCATCGAATACCAGAACGGCACGCGGGTCCACTGAGGTTTCTTCGGCCTCGTAGCCGCGGAGCCAACCTTGCGGGGGGCGGCCCAGGAGGGCCGTCCCTTCCGGTGAGGCGGGACGCCTTTACTTCGGGCCGGGCAGCGTCACCTCGAAAGGCGAATAGCGCAGCGCCTCCGGGGCATGGCTCGCCAGCACGACGAAGAAGCGGCTGGCGCCCTTGGCGGGGGCGGCGAAGTCGAACCAGTGCACGGCGCGGGCGCCGGCGGGCAGGGTCTCGCGAAACTCCGTTTCCGGGCGGTCCATCTTCAGCACCCCGTAGCGGTGGCCCAGGTTGTCCGAGAGATAGGTCTCTCCGGCGTCGAAGCCGATTTCCTGGGCGCGGCCGGACTGGTTGACCAGCACGACCGTCCAGCGGAGACGGCCGTCGCCCACCCCCTCCACGGCCGCCAGGCGGCCGCTCAAGCCGTCGATGCTGGTCTCGAAGGTCTGTTGCCCGGCGGTGTGTGCCACTGACTTCAGGGGCTCGGCGGCCGGCTTGGCGGCCGGCTTCGCGGGTTCCTGAGCCTCGGCGGGAGGAGGCGCGTCCGCCGCCGCCTTCTGTGGCGGGGGAGGGGCAGGGAGGGGTGCTGCCTTGGGCTTGGAGACCGCCGCGATCCTGGCGGGCATGGGAAGAGCCGCGGCCGGCTGCTTGCGGATGGCGTATTCCAGGGGGTAGAAGGGGACCCGGACGTCGAACGGAATGAACCGGAGGCCCGCCTTGTCGGGGCTCGCGAGCACCACGGTGAAGCTCCTGGCGCCGTTGCGCGGCGCCGGAAAGTCGAACCAGTAGCCCCGCCGCACGGCTCGCGGCAAGCGGTTCCGGAAGACCTGCCCGGGCTGGCCTCCGGTGTCGGAGCCCAGCACGGGGTAGCGGTTGCCGTGCTCGTCGACCAGGTAGATGGCGGAGTAGTCGAAGCCGATCGGCTGGTCGCGGTTGGAGCCGTTGAGAAAATCGAAGCTCCACCGCATCCGGCCGTCCTTGCGCAGCTCGACGCCCCGGAGCTCCCCCTTGAATCCCGCGACGCTGGTGGCGATCGAGCGGTTCACCGCGAGCGCCAGGGCGTCGGGCGCGGGCTTCGCCGCCGGCATCGATCGCGAAAGCGCCGGCGGATACCTGGGCAGATCGACGGTGAAGAACGGGAACTGAGGCTTCGCCGGATCGCGCCCGGCCAGCGCGACGTGGAATTTCCGCGCCCGATCCAGGGGGGCCGGAAACTCCAGCCAGCGCTCGATCTCTCCGCCCGCGGGGATCGAATCGACGGCGCTCTCCGCGACGGCGTCCGTGGCCAGGACCTTGTACTCGTTGCCCGCGCCGTCCGCCAGATAGGTCGCGCGGTAGTCCAGACCGACGCCCACCTGTTTGGCGGAGGTGTTGCGGAAACGGAAATTCAGGCGCATGCGGCCGTTGGGCTGGAGCTCCGCCGTCGCGAGGACGCCGCTCAGTCCGCTCACGGAGCTGCCGAACTGCTGATCGATCTCGAGGACGCGCCGGCCCGCCAATCGGTCGGCCAGCCTCTCGAACGCCGGCACGCAGAGGACCCCCAGGAGCGCCGCCAGGAGAACGGCCGCCAGCGCCTTGGGCCAGCGCCGGCCTCCGGAGCCCTCGCCGGCGCTCGCCGGGGACTGGAACACGGTCCCGTCCGGAACCCGGAGGAAGAGCACGGGCGTGCCCCATTCGTGGGTGCCCGGAACCGCGGCCAGGATCGCCTGCCGCCCTTCGACCACCGAGGCGTCCACGGGATCGCCGACCGCGAGCCGCTGATAGAACGCCGTGCTGAACGCGATCGCCGCCCGGTCGGAAATGGGGAATTGCATGGCGACCACGGCCGGCAATCCGCCGAGCACCAGGGCTCCGGCCACTCCGGAGAAAGGGTTCACGCCGCTGCTGTCGGCGCGGGCCGTGTCGCAGGCGTTGAGGAAGACCAGTCCCAGCGTCTTGAAATCCTTGAGGAACGTGGCCAGAGACTGGCCGCTCACCGGCTCGGGCTGGCCGTCCGGCCGTTCGAAGAAGAGCACTCCTTCGCCCTGCGCCGGGTCGAAGCCGCCATGGCCGATGAAGTGAAGGACATGGAAAGGTTTTTCGAGGAGATGGCGGCGGATGGCGGCGGAATCCGCGCCTTCCAGGACGGTGATCTCGACCCCCTTCCAGCTCTGGCAGGCCGCCTCCAGGTTGGCCCGCTCCTGCAGGACGTTGAGGGCCTGAAGCCCGCGAGGGCTGGAGACGACCACCAGGACCCGCAGGACCGACTCGAGCAGGATGGGGGCGGCCGGCCGGGGCACGTCCAGGTAGCGGACCACGGGGCTGAGCCGGCTCAGGCTGAGGAAGTCGTGGGTCTCCCCCCGCCACAGGAACTCCCAGGGGACGCTGATGAGCTGGGCCAGCTCCTGGTCCTGCGCGTCGAACTTCAGCTTGATCCGCAGGCCGCAGCCGGCCCGCGAGCTCAGGCTCCCCAGGCTCTGGTCGTAGAGGCTCTTGACCTGGCCGGAAAACAGGCCGCGGAACAGTTGATCGCCGACCTGCTGCGCGGCCAGCCTCGCCGTGGCGTCAGAAGCCCGCATGCGCAGGTCGCGGCCCGGCTCCACCGCTTCCACCGCCGGGGCGCCGCGAACGTCACCGCCGCGGGGAGTGAGGAGGGTGTTGATCTGCGCCAGGCTCAGCGCCAGCTTGAAGGAGCTCCGCCCTTCGCCGGCCGGAGACTTCAGGACCTGGACCGTATGGCCCTCTTCCCTGCGACCGCCTACCTGAATTACGAAGTCTTCGTATATCATCGTCGAAACGTCGAGACTCCAGAGGGATCGGTCTGTTCAAGGGGGCGCTCTGAACACGAGACGCTCTGTCCGTGTTTCTCGCGTAGTTGGCAGTACCCCGGATTCTGCGCCTAGCGTACACCATCGTCTGAAGCCGGGAAACCGGCAGTGCTGAGGGAGGTTAACGATGAGGGATGGAAAGTGGTGGGGCTCTCGTGTGGTCCTGGTCCTGGTGGCGGCCATGCTCCTGACGTTGGGCGTGGCGCCCGTGGACGCGAAAATGTTTGGCAAGAAGAAGGAAAAAGAGAAGGAGAAGGAATTCGTTCCGTTCGTGCCGAGCGGTGCCTGGGAAGCCTACATCCACGATAACGAGGGGCGCGACCGTACGCTCGTGCAGCCGGTCGAGCAGAACGACGATCAGGACTGGATGTTCCTCAGGTTCACGGATTACAAGGGGCCCCGCGGCCGGCTGGCCATCATGCGCGTGGAGAACAAGTCCGTGAATCCGCAGTCCGAGGACGACGAGGACGGCAAGGTCGAAGTCCCGCTGCAACAGATCGAAGATCTTTTTTCGACCTCGCTGTTCAATACCAACCGTTTCACTCTGATCGAACGCAAGCGGGTCCAGTCCGCGATGGCCGAGCAGGATTTTGGCGCTTCCGAGCGGATCAACGCGGCATCCGCCGTGAAGGTCGGCAAGCTGCTGGGAGCCGACTACCTGATCATCGTTGCGGTCAACGAGTGGACGCCCAAGAAGAGCGGTTTCGGTGTGGCCGGCATCGGCCAATCCACGGCGGAGGTCGCCCTCTCCTTCCGGGTGATCAATGCGGCGAGCGGCGAGCTCACGTTCTCCGGCACCGAGCGGGCCACCGCCAGCAGCGTGAACTTCGTCGTCGGCGGCAAGCAGGCTCCGATCAATTATTCGCTGCAGTCGTGCCTCAACAAGGGCGCCTACCGCCTCGCCACTTTTCTCAAGCCCCAGCCCTGGCGGGGCTCGGTGGCTGACATCAAAGGCAACAAGGTGTACATCAACGCCGGCAGCAATCGTGGCATCGAGACCGGGATGAAGCTGACGGCGCTGGCGAAGGGCGAGGCGGTGATCGATCCCGAGACTCACATGCCGCTGGGCAACGACACCGAGGCGATCGGTACCTTGATGGTGACCACCGTCAACGAGACCTTCTCGATCGCCGCCATCTCCCAAGGGTGCAAGGGGCTGAAGAAGGGCGACCAGGTGGAGATCGCCGCCGAGAAGTTCTGACGCCCGGCCCGGGCCGGCCCACAGGCCCGCCAAGCCGCCGCCGATAGCCTCGGCGGCGGGGCTGCTATACTGCGCGGTCTTCCGCGATGCGTCTCCTTTGGTTCCAGCACGAAGTCCAGGCCCGCTGCCCCCTCTGTGGGGTGGAAGGGGCGAAGGGCGCGGTGCTCTCCACCGATCACGTCCTGCCCGGGCATGCTCCCATCACCCTGCTGCGCTGCCCGGCCTGCGGCGCCGCCTTCCTCCAGGATCTGACGCCGCCCGACTACGAGAGCGACATGGCCGAGATGCTCGACTACTACGTCGAGCAGGGGGCCGGGATCGACCTCATCGTGGCGCCGCTCCTGCGCCTGCCGCCCCAGACGGTCCGGCGCTGCCTGGAGATCGGCGGCAGCTTCGGCTTCGCGCTCGACTTCAGCCGCTACGCGTTCGGCTGGGAGGTGCTCGGGGTGGACCCCTCGCCGCTCGCCGCGGCGGGCGCCGAGGCGCTGGGCCTGCCGGTCCGCCGCTGCTATTTCAGCGCCGATCTCGATCTCGGCCCCGAGCCCTTCGATCTGGCGATCTGCTCGGAGGTGCTGGAGCACATCGCCGAGCCCCACGCGCTGCTCGCCGCGATCCGCGACCGGCTGTCCCCCGACGGGATCCTCGTCCTGTCGACGCCCAACCTCGCGCTGGTCCGGCCGGAGACGGGGGAGGGCGCGCTCGGCCGCGCCCTCAGCCCGGGTCTCCACGTGGTGCTCTACGACCGCGGAGCCCTCGTCCGGATTCTCGAGGGGGCCGGTTTCGCGGCCGTCCGCGTCGACGAGTCGCCGGAGACGCTCCGCGCCTTCGCGGCCCGCTCGCCCGTGGCACTCGAACGGCTGCGGCCGGCCGATCCGTCCGCGGAGCGGGCGCTGTTGCGCGGCTACTTCGCGGACCGGGCGGCGAGCGCTCCCCCGGCTTCCGCCCTCGCCTGCGGTTTCGCCTACCGGCACTTCAAGGAGTGCGTCAACGCCGGCCTCTACGAAGAGGCGGCGGCGAGCCGCGTCCGGCTGGCGCGGGTCTACCGCGAGCGCTTCAGTATTGACCTGGAACGGCCGGACCTGGAAACCGGCCGGACCCTGCCGTTCAACCTGACGGGCGCCCTCTTCTTCTCGGGAATCCTGGAGCTCAACCATTTCGGACGTCCGGGCCGGGCCGCCGATTGTTTCGCGGCCGCGGTAGCGGCGGGCACTCTCCTGCAGGGGCGCCAGAACCCGTTCGGGCTCTGCGACGGCGAGACCGAAGCGCTCGTGGCCCAGAGCCGCAAGCATCTGCCGATGGCGCTCGCGGCGACAGAGCCAGAGCGGGCGGTGCGCGAGATCGAGGCCCTGGAGCGGGCCGCGCCCGGGCACGACCTGCCGCCGGCGCTCCTCGCCGAGGCCCGCGCGCAGACCTTCATCCGGCTGGTCAACGCCGGCGCCTACGACGAAGCCGAGCGCCTGGCTCCGCGCTTGGCTCCGGGAATTGCTGCCCGGCTCGAGGGTGGCGGCGAGATCAGCGCCGAGGCTCTCGATTCCCTGTATTGCCTGGGAATGCTGGCGCTCCACCGGGAGCGTCCGGACGACGCCGCGGAGCTGTTCGGACGCGTCCACCAGCTCGCCGGGGAGCGCGCGGAGATCTTCGAGTCGGCGCGTCTCCACGAGGAGATGGCGCGCGGCCATCTCGCGGCGGGGCAGAATTGATGCTCTTCCAACGCCAACGCCAAAGCCAGAGCCGGCCGCTGTTGATCGCCGAACGCTTCATCGCCCCGGTCGCGCGGCTCTCGGAAGTGGTCCTGCCGCTGGACGTGATCGCGCGCCAGCCGACGGCGCGGCTGCGCTTCCTCCTCCTTGCGGACGGCGGAGACTACCGCGTCGCGACCCTGTCCAACCCGCGCCTGCTTTCCGAGGAGTCGCTGCGCCTGGAGTTCGCGCCGTTCGAGGCTCCGGCGGGCACCTCTTTCCTGCTCGGCGTCGTCGATCTTTCCGGGGAGGCCGAGGCGCCGGTCGCCGCCGATCTCCAGGCGGTCCGCGCCGCCGCCGGCGGGCGCCCGCCGATCGTCCTCGACTGCCGGGGAGAAGGGGAACGGATGCCCACGAACCTGCTGATCGACGAGCGCGGCATGGCGGCGTTCCGCGTCGCGTCCGTCGGCCGCCCGGCGGTCCGTGCCGCCTACTGGCTGGACGCGTTCTGGTGCGATCCCCACGGCCTCTATCTGCGCGGCTGGGTACACGCCCACGAGCACCGGGTACGGGCGTTGCGGGTGGAATCCGCGGGGCGCTCCGCCCGGGTGGACGCCTTCACGGACCGGCCCGATCTGCTCGCCTTCTACCCCGACCACGAGCACGTCCGGCATGGCGGCTTCGCCGTCTATCTCGCCTGCCCCCCCGGCAATCCGGTGAGCCTGACGCTGGAGACCGACGGCGGCGTGTCGACCTTCCCGCTGCCGCTGCCGGAAGGCCCGCTGCCCCCCTGGCCGGTCGAAGAAGAGGACGGAGACGACGTCGTATCGCCGATGCTGCGGCGTTTCGTCGATCTCGCCAACGCCCGCGGCGGCCGCGTGCTCCAGGTCGGGGCACGCACCCCGGCCGGGCTCGCGGGTATGCCGCCGCGCCAACTGCTGCGCGGCCCGGTGATCGGGCTCGACATCCATCCCGGGTTCTGTGTCGATCTGGTGGGCGACGCCCACGCCCTGAGCCGCTTCCTGCGCGAAGGCTCGGTCGACGCCGTGGTCTCCGGCTCGGTCCTGGAGCACCTCCAGGCACCGTGGTTGTTCGCGGCCGAGGTCAATCGCGTTCTCAAACCCGGCGGGCTGGTCTACCACGAGGCGCCCGGCGCCTGGCCGGCCCACGCGGAGCCGAACGACTTCTGGCGCATGTCGGCCGCCGGGCTGCAAGTGCTGTTCGGGCCGGAGAGCGGCTTCGAGGTGCTGGAGGCCCGGGACGCCGGGGCGGCGGCGATGATCCCCACCCCGAAATGGCGGCAACGGCATCTCGACATGCCGACCGTCCCGACCTTCGCGATGGCCGAGATCCTGGCCCGCAAAGTGGAGGAGATCCCACCCGGCGCCGTGGCGTGGCCGCTGGGCGCGAGCGAGGAGCGGGCGCGGCGCTATCCGGTCGACGGCCTGCGCCTGGCTCAGGCACCGCCGCCGCCGCGGGAGGGCCCGCGCTGATGCAGCCCCGCGTTTCGGCCATCCTGCCGGTCTACAACGGCCGCCGCTTCCTGCCCGGCGCGGTGCGGAGCGTGCTCGCGCAGTCGCTCCTCCCCTGCGAGCTGATCGTGGTGGACGACGGCTCGACCGACGGCTCGCTGGAGGAGTTGGAGGGGCTCCCCCCGGCGCCGTTCCCGGTGCGCGTGCTGCGGCAGGCCAACGCCGGGCAGTCGGCGGCGCGCAACAACGCCGCCCGCGAGGCCGAGGGGGAGTTCCTGGCCTTTCTCGACCAGGACGATCACTGGCATCCGCGCCATCTCGAGGAGCTCGTCGCTCCGCTCGTCGACGACCCCTCCGTGGGCTGGGTCTACTCCGATTTCGACGAGATCGACCTCGACGGCAACCTGGTGACCCGCGCCTTCATTCACGTGCAGGGGGTGCGCCATCCCAAGCGCACGATCTTCGATTGCGTGTCCGGCGACCTGATGGTGCTCCCCTCGGCGAGCGTGGTGCGGCGCGCCGCGTTCGAGCAGGCGGGCGGCTTCGACGAGACGCTCTGCGGCTACGAGGACGACGACCTGTTCGTGCGCTTCTTCCGCCTCGGCTGGGATCACGTCTTCCTGGACCGCCCGCTGCTGCGCTTCCGCGTCCACGCCACCGGCTCGTCGACGTCCCCGCGCTTCATGGAAAGCCGCCTGCGCTACGCGGAGAAGCTCATCGCGATTCTCCCCGACAACTCGCGAATGTTCCGCTACTACGTGCGCGACGCCATCGCGCCGCGTTTCTTCCTCACCACGCTCGACGACTACGTGCGGGCCTGCTCGGCGCGCGACTGGGAAGGGGCGCAACTCGCCCTGCGGATGGTCAATCACTTCGCGGCCCTGCGCCGCCGGAGCCTGCGCCTGCGCTGGAAGCTGTTCTGGATTCAGCGGCCGCGTCTGTTCCGGTCCCTCATCGTCCTGAACGACCGGCTGCCCTACCGCGCCCGCTTCATCCGCAATCCGAACGTCACGCTGCACTGAGCGATTGGATTCGTGGCGCC
>Ga0268266_10003465_pt1 | contig 15738 bp, 14 predicted proteins | sample KBSS13metaG_FD_190356 | JGI IMG/M metagenome (GOLD analysis project Ga0268266, IMG submission 190356) | Switchgrass rhizosphere microbial communities from Kellogg Biological Station, Michigan, USA - KBS S1-3 metaG (SPAdes) (version 2) | ecosystem: Host-associated > Plants > Roots > Rhizosphere...
TGTCTCCTTCTCGTGCAGCGGGGCGGACCCGGTCCGCTACTCCGCGGGATTCATGCGACCGCGCACGTCTCGGCGCAGGATCTTGCCGGTGGCGGTGCGGGGCAGCTCCGGCCAGCAGACGATCCGGTCCGGCGTCTTGGACCCGCGCAGCGAGCGGCGCACCTGCACGCGGAGATCCACGAGCGCCGCCTCGTCGAGGGTGACACCCGGGCGGGGCACGACGACGGCCTCGATCCGCTGGCCCCACTCCTCGTCCGGGACACCGACGACCACGGCGTCCGCAACGTCCGGGTGCCGCAGCAGGACGTCCTCGATCTCGGCGGGGGCGATGTTCTCCGCGCCGCGGATGATCGTGTCGTCCACCCGGCCCTCGATGAACAGGAAGCCCTCGGCGTCCATGCGGCCGTGGTCGCGGGTGTCGAACCAGCCCTCCGCGCCGACCGACGAGCCGGTGCCCGCGTACTCGGTGGACACCTGCTCCCCGCGGATCCAGATCCGGCCGGACTCGCCCGCGGGCAACGCCTCGCCGTCCTCCCCGCGGATCTCGATCTCGATCCCGGGGACCGGCCTGCCCGCCGACGACAGCCGCGCCCGCAACACCTCGTCCGACGAGGCGATGGCCGCGCGGTGCTCCTCCGGCCCGAGCACGCTGACCGTGGAGCTGGTCTCGGTGAGCCCGTAGGCGTTGACGAACCCGACCGCAGGCCACTCGACCAGGGCCTGCTCGATGATCCGCCGCGGCATGGCAGCGCCGCCGTAGGCCAGCGACCGCAGCGACGGCACCGACCGGTCGAGCCCGGGCTCGTCCATGATCCGCGCCAGCATGGTCGGGACGACCATCGCGTTGGTGATCTCCTGGTCGCGCACGGTCTCGACCCAGGTGCGCGGGTCGAAGTTCTCCAGCACGATCACCCGGCGGCCTGCGTACAGGTTCGTCAGCGTGTTCGACACGGCTGCGATGTGGTAGGGCGGCACGCTCATCAGCGCCGCCTCCTCCGCCTCGGCACCGGCGAACTCCACGGTGCCCAGCACGTAGGCGGCCAGGTTGAGGTGCTTGAGCAGCACGCCCTTGGGCGCGGACGTGGTCCCCGAGGTGTAGATGACCACGGCGGCGGACTCCGGCGCGGCGGGCGGCTCCGGGGCCTGCGCCGCGCCGCCCCCGTCCGCGACCTCCGCGAGGTCGGCCAGGAAGCGCGCCGGCGTGCGCGAGCTCAGCCCGGCCCGCTCGATCGCGCCCGACTGCCCCTCGTCCGCTACGACGAGCGCCTTGGGGTGGTTGCCGACCAGCCTCGCCAGCTGCTCGGCGCCCAGCCGGTAGTTCACCGGCACCAGGGGCACCCCCGCGTGCGCCGCGGCGAACAGCGCCACGGGGAAGGCCGGGCCGTTCACGGCGAGGTAGAGCACCGAGTCCGCACCGGTGTCCGCGACGACGCGGGCGCCCGCGGCGGCGAGCTCACGCAGCCGGGCCGCGGTGAGGCCCGCCTCGCGCGTGCCCACCACGATCCGGTCGCCGAAACCCTCGACGGCCATGTCCAACAACGTGGTCACGTTCATCGGCTTGGTCTTCTCGCCTCTCGTCGACCGGATGGGCCGCAGGTCAGTCCGACGCCGGCAGGGGCTTGGCGTCCTTGGTCCGCAGGACGACCCCGTCCAGCACGAGGTCCCCCGTGCCCGCCTTGGTGCACAGCAGCTCGACGCCGGCGCCGTCGTCTGTGTAGCGCTTGCCCAGCCGGGTGCCCTCCCCCGCCGCAGCGGCCGGCTCACGCCGGTCCTCGGGCGCCGGGCGCCCCACGACCATCGGCGCCCCGCCGCAGGTGAGGTCCAGATCGGCGGCTCCCCACCGGACCACGACGACCGTGGTGTCGTCGGTGGTGCTGGAAAGGGTCGTTCCGACACGCGGCTTCATGATCGACAGTCACCCTTCGTTGGGTATCGAATTGAGGATGCTATGTGGATCGCCGGGACATCAGGGTGGTCGGTCGCGGCCTGAGCGCCGAGTCGACAGGGAGCACGTCTGGGTCTGACTTCCCCCACCACGCACGGATCCTGGCTGCCACCGGTTGCCTGGCGATGCTACCCGAACGCAGGCGAGATTAGTATCCTAAGCCAGGCTTGTCTCCTGAGACCGGGACGACTCGTCCACCCCGGATCCGCCGAACCGTGCCGAACGTCCGGTGCGGGTCACTAGCGGCCGCGCCACTCGGGCGCGCGCTTCTCCTTGAAGGCCCGCGCGCCCTCCTTGGCGTCCTCGGAGGCGAAGACCGGCATCATGATCTCGTCCTGGCGGGCCCAGACCTCGTCGGGACCCCAGTGCCGGCTCTGCGTGGCGATCTCCTTGGTCGCGGCGACCGCCAGCGGGCCGTTGGCCGCGATGGACTCGGCCAGCCGGACCGCCTCGTCCAGCGCTCCGCCCTCGTCGACGATCCGGTTGACCAGCCCGACGGCCTCGGCCTTCTCCGCCGAGATCGGGTCGCCGGTCAGCAGCATCTCCAGGGCCACGGCGTACGGGATGCGGGAGGGCAGCTTCACCGCGGCGCCCGCCCCCGCCACCAGCCCGCGCTTGACCTCGGGGATCCCGAAGCGGGCCGTGCGCCCGGCGACGATGAGGTCGCAGGACAGGGTCAGCTCGAAGCCGCCCGCCACTGCCCAGCCCTCGACCGCCGCGATCAGCGGCTTGCGCGGCGGCGTCCGGGCGATGCCCGCCATCCCGCGGCCGGGCAGCGACGGGGTCTCCCCCCTCAGGAACCCGGCGAGGTCCATCCCGGAGCAGAACGTGCCGCCCGCCCCGGTCAGCACCCCCACGGCCAGGTCGTCGTCCGCGTCGAGCTCGTCCACGGCGGCGGCGATGATCAGCGAGGCCGCGCGGGTCAGCGCGTTCCGCTGGGTCGGGCGGTTGATCGTGATGACCTGGACCGCGCCGCGGCGCTCGACGAGCGCCTCGGCCGTGCCCTCCGACGTGGTGGTCACAGTCCCTCGATCTCCAGGATCAGCACCTGCGCGGTGCCGGGTTCCGACCCCACGCAGATGTCCCCGACGGTGAGCGCGGGCTCGCCGTCCAGGAACGCGGGGTAGATGACGTTGATGTCCGCCGGGTTCTTGACGGGCAGCTGCTGCCCGTCGATCACCAGGCGCTGCCGGGAGCCGTCCGTCGGGAAGACGAAGATCTCCTTGGCGATGGGGTTGGTGGCGAACACGGTGCCGCGCTTGGTGACCGCCGCGCCGTCGCAGATCCCCAGGTCCCGCACGAACGGCTCGGGCAGCCTGCCCGCCTCGAAGTCGTCCGCGTCCAGCCGGATCACGGCCCCGTTCAGCGGGTCGTGGTAGGACGACGTGACGACCCACGCGCTGCCGTCCACAGGGGACGCGGCGACACCGTTGAACCAGCCGACCCACTCGACCGCGCGGACCGCCTTCGCGGCCTCGGGGTCGTCCTCCAGCAGCCCGTCGATGCTCTCGTACGGGATCCGGTAGACACACGACGGCACCGGCGGCGGCTCGGCCGCCTGCGGGTTCGTGTTCGGGTTGTCCGCCAGGTAGAGGTCGCCGTTCGGGGCGACCGCGATGCCGTTGGGCATCTCGACGTGGTGGCCCAGGGCCTCGGCGACGACCGAGCCCGCCCACAGGGCGATCCGGCCGCGCGGCTCGCCGGTCAGCGGGTCGAAGGCGTAGACCTGCTGGCGGGCCTGCTCGATCGTGCCCAGCGGGGCGTCCAGGTCGGTGGCGTACGGCCGGCCGCCGCACGCCGTCAGGCCGGTGCCCGCGGGCCAGAGCTTCGTGCCCTTGCGGTGCACCTCGGTGCCGAGGGTGCCCGTGAGCCCCTGGACGAGGTGCCGCTGGGTGACCTCGGTCCGCCCCTCGCCGGTGATCTTCGCCTGGCTCATGAAGGCCCGGCCCTCGAGGTAGACCAGGCTCTTGCCCGCGCGGTGGTGCGGGTTGCCCATGACCATCGTGCAGTTGCCGAAGATCAGCGTCTCGCCGTCGTCCAGCAGCTCGGCGCTCTCGGGGTTGGTGGCGCCCTCCAGGCGGCCCAGGATCCGCGTCTCGCGCGGCTCGGCCTCGATCATCCGAGTCTCCTTCCCGCCGGGACACCCGTCCCGGCCGTGTGACGTCGTCGTCCTCTGCTCACGCGGGGTCGACGAAGAGGTCCAGCTCCGGATCGTCCCCGCCGCCGTACGCGGCGATGTCGGTGATCCCCGCGGCCCGCAGCACGTCCACGTCGACCAGGGTCTGCCCGGTCCGCGCGGTGGGCGCGCCGGAGAGGATCTCGACGGCGGCGTCCGCCATGATCTCCGGCCTGCGCGAGCGGGCCGCCATCTCCTCACCGCCGAGCAGGTTGACCACGGCGGCCGTCGCGATGGTGGTCTGCGGCCACAGGCAGTTCGCGGCGATCGGCACGTCCGCGAACTCGGCCGCCCAGCCCAGGGTGAGCAGCGACATCCCGTACTTGGACAGCGTGTACGCCGGGTGTCTGCCGAGCCAGTGCGGCGCCATGTTCAGCGGCGGCGACAGCGTGAGGATGTGCGCCTGGTCCGAGCGCCGCAGGTGCGGCAGGCAGGCCTGGGTGAGCACGAACGTGCCCCGCACGTTGATCTGCTGCATGAGGTCGAACCGCTTGGGCGGCAGTTCCTCGGTGCCGGTCAGGTTGATCGCGCTGGCGTTGTTGACGCAGACGTCCACGCCGCCGAACGTGTCGACGGCGGTGGTGACGGCCCGCGCCACGTCCTCCTCCCGCCGCACGTCCCCGACCACGGCGACGGCCTGCCCACCCGCGGCCTCGATCTCCTCCACCGCGGTGTGCACGGTGCCCGGCAGCCGCGGGTCGGGGGTGTCCGTCTTGGCCAGCAGCACGGCGTTGGCACCCTGCCGCGCGGCCGCGACCAGGATCGCCAGCCCGATGCCGCGGCTCCCGCCGGACATCACGATGGTCCGGCCCTTCAGCGTGCCGGCCATCAGCGGACCTCCACGACGACGGCGCCGCCCTGTCCGCCGCCCGCGCACATCGCCGCGACCCCGGTCCCGCCGCCCCGGCGGCGCAGCTCGTGGATCAGGGTGGTGAGCATGCGCGCGCCGCTCGCCGCGACCGGGTGGCCGAGGCTGCAGCCGCTGCCGCTGGTGTTGATGATCTCCGGGTCGATGCCGAGCACGCGGGACGTCGCGACCGGGACCGAGGCGAAGGCCTCGTTGATCTCCCAGAGCGCCACGTCCTCCTGGCGCACGCCCGCGCGCGCGAGCGCGAGCGGGATCGCCTTGATCGTGGACGTGCCGGTCTTCGCGGGCGGGACGCCGACCGCGGACCAGCCCAGGACCCGGGCGAGCGGGGTGAGCCCGCGCTCCTCGGCGAGGTCGTCCGCGACGACCATCAGGGCGGCCGCGGCGTCGTTGACCCCGCTGGAGTTGCCCGCGGTGATCGAGAAGCCCTCGATCTCCGGGTGCAGCGGCTTGAGCGAGGCCAGCTTCTCCAGCGACGTCGATCGCCGGGGGTGCTCGTCCACGGCGAACTCGACGAACGAGCCGTCCTTCCGCCGAGCCTTGACCGGGACGATCTCGTCGACGAACGCGCCGCGGTCGATGGCCGCGATCGCACGCTGGTGGCTGCGCAGCGCCCAGGCGTCCATGTCCTCGCGGGACACCCCCGCCTCCTGCGCCGCGTTCCAGCCGACCGTGATCGTCATGTCCCGGTTCGGGGCCTCCGCGGAGTCGATGTGGGTCGGCGACCACCACGGGTCCTCCCACTCGTCCAGCGTCCCCGGGACCCGGCGGCGGGTGACCGGCGCCGTCGACGAGGACTGCACGCCGCCTGCGATGACCGCCCGCTCCATGCCCGCCCGGATCCCCGACGCGGCAGTGGCGACGGCGGACAGGCTGGTGGCGCAGTGCCGGTTCAGGGCCAGGCCGGGCACGTCCGGTAGGCCCGCGGCCAGCGCCGCGAACCGGGCGATGTCCCCACCGCCGTACATGCTCTCGCCCAGGTGGACGTCGTCCACGTCCTCGGGCCGCAGCCCGGACCGTCGCAGGACCTCCGCCACCACGACCTCGGCGAGCTCGGGCGCCGTCGTGTCGACCAGCGTCCCCTTGTGCGCCGTGCCGATCGCGGTGCGGCACGCCGCCACCACGACGGCCTCCGGCCTCGATGCACTCATCCTCTCGGCACTCCCTACTTCGGGCCGAAGCGCTGCGCGCCGTCGAGCCGGATGACCTCGCCGTTGAGGTAGTCGTTGATCACGATGCTGTGCACGAGCTCGGCGTACTCCGCCGGGCGCCCCATGCGCTTCGGGAACGGCACCGCGCCGCCCCACTTCTCCTGTGCCTCGGCCTCCTCCATCTTGAAGGCCGGGGTGAAGAACGTGCCCGGGGCGATGGTCATCACGCGGATGCCCAGCGGGGACAGGTCACGCGCGGCCACCAGGCCCATCCCGACGACCCCGCTCTTGGCCGACGCGTAGTCCAGCTGCCCGATCTGGCCCTCGAAGGCCGCGATGCTGGCGGTGTTCACCACGACGCCACGGCAGCCGGACTCCTGCGGGGCGGATGTCGCGATCTGCGCCGCGGCCAGCCGCATCACGTTGAACGTGCCGGTCAGGTACACGTCGATCGTGCGGCGGAACCCCGCGAGCGGGTGCGGGGTGCCGTCCCGGGCCACGAGCCGCGCCCGCGAGCTGGGGGCGCCGTGCGCGTTGACCGCGACCCGCAGCTCACCCAGCTCGGCCGCCGCGGCGACCGCGGCCTGCACGCTGTCCTCGTCCGTCACGTCGGTGACGACGGGGAGCACGGCGTCCCCGAGCTCGGTGGCGAGCTGCTTGGCCTTGTCCTCGGCGAGGTCCGCGATGACGACCTTGGCGCCCGCGGCGACGAGCCTGCGCACCGTCGCCTCGCCCAGTCCGCCCGCGCCGCCGGTCACCAGCGCCGAGGCGTTCGTGATGTCCATTCCGATCCACCCATCGTGAGGAGAGCGCCGACCCGGCCATCGACCGGGTCGCACGCTGACTTAGTACACTCTGTGCATGTCCGTGTCCGGTTCACGCCGCAGGCCCGGCGACGGCCCCGACCGGGCCCCGCTCCCCGAGAAGACGGCGGAGGGCTTGGCCCGCAAGCTCGAGGAGCGGATCGCCGCGATGGGCTGGCCCGTCGGCGAGACCGTGGGGTCCGAGCCGGAGCTCGTGGCCGAGTACGGGACGAGCCGGGCGGCGTTCCGGGAGGCCGTGCGCATCCTCGAGCACCACGCCATCGCCCGGATGCGCCGCGGACCCGGTGGGGGGCTCGTGGTCACCGAGCCGGACACCTCGTCCGTGGTCCGGGCCACCGCCCTGCACCTGCAGTACGACGAGGCCTCGCTGAGCCAGGTCTTCGAGGCCCGCTCCATCCTGGAGCTCAAGACCGTCGAGCTCGCCGCCGACCGGATCGACGAGAAGGGGATCCGCAGGCTGCGTGACGCGCTGCGGCGCGAGGAGGAGGTGCAGCACACCGGCGTACAGCCGGGCACACACGAGATCCATCTCCTCATCGCCGAGCTCACCGGCAACCCGTCCCTGCGGCTGTTCCTCGAGGTGCTGACCAAGCTCACGGTGCCGCCCCCCCACGCGGACGAACGCAGCCGCGCCATCCGCACGGAGCACGAGGCCATCGTGGAGGCGATCGTGTCCGGGGACACGCTGCTCGCCCGCCAGCACATGCTCGCCCATCTGACCTCCATGACGGCCTACTTCACCGAGAGCCGGACCGCCCAGCCTGCGCCCACTACGCCTGCCTGATCTCGTACACGGAGCCGTCCGGCTCGTGGTACTCGCCGGTCGCGTAGCTGCGCCGCAGCGAGCCGACGAAGAGCCTGTCCCCGGAGAAGGTCAGGCTGGTCGACCCGCCCTGGATCCCCTCGGCGAACACGCCCGTGGTGCCGTCGAGCGCGGTGTGCAGGATCCGCGCGTCGTAGGGCAGCGGGCCGTCGTCCCCCGGCTTGGTGGTGTGCATGAGGTTCGTGGTGCCCTCGTCCGCCCAGAACAGGTGGCCGCCGTACTCGCCGAAGCCCTCGGGGGCGATGGCGACGTTGGTGCCGTACACGACGCCCTCGATCGGGGTGGGGTCGAACTCGCCGTCGGGCGCGAGCCGGAAGTACTTCATCGCCCAGCGCTCGCGGGCCGTCTGCGTGAAGCTCGTGCCCTGCGGGCCCGCGACGATCAGCTCGCCCGCGTACTCGCCCCAGTGCGGCGGCGCGTAGAAGACCAGCAGCGGCATGATCGGCTCGGGGGTGTTGGGTTCGTCCAGGTTGACGAAGGGCTTGATGTCACCCTCCGCCGAGACCCGGTAGACGGTGCAGTTCATCATCGACTGCACGAAGAAGTAGCCCTCGTGCTCGGTGCCCTCGGCGCCGAAGCAACCCGGCATCATGGCGCCGGGAACCCCGCCGCCGATCCTGCCGACGTGCGGCAGCTCGGCGAACACCTCGACGGTGTCCGCGCCGGGGGCGAGCTTGTAGAGGAAGTGCTGGAAGTGGGCGCCGTCTCGGCCGGGGCGGCTCTGGCCCGCGATGAGGATGTGGCCGCCGTACTCGCCGAACGACTCGGGGGCGAGCTTCGGACGGAGGAACGAGCCTGCACCCGCGGTGCCGGGGGCGATGATCGTGCGCAGGCTGTCGTCCGGGCGCAGCTCGTAGAGCGCGCCGTGCCCCTCGTCGGGGTTCCAGCCCCGCTGCCGCTGGCCGCCGATGTCGCTGACGATGACGCCGCCGTCCGCGGTCGCCCAGCACAGCTGGGGGTCGTAGAGCTCCCCACCGACCCCGAGGACCTCGCGGGCGGTGAAACCCGGGGGGACGGTCATCCTGAACTGACAGTTCTCGCGCAGCCAGCCGTAGTCCTGGTCCTGGGCGATGCCTGCTGTCATCTGCGCCCTCCTTCGTCGTCGAGGAAAAGACCGCGGTCCGCGCCCTGCGAGCGGACTCGCCGGTTGCCGCAGAGAGTGTCCTAAGACGACCCTCCCACGCGGCGCCACGGACAGTCCAGCCCCTTGAACGGCTCGACCACACCCTGCATGATCCGGGTTTCATCCCGAAAGTGGGCGTCCACCTCTATCCGTGACGACGCAAGAAGAGTATACCAAGCTGAGTCACAAGCCAACGACGGCAGGGAGACCATGACCGAGCCTGACGTGCCGCTCACCCGGAGCGGCCTCCGCGCTGTGCACGGCCGACACCCGACCGGGAACGACGGGTGACCCGCTTCGTCGCGTGGCGGGTCCTCGGCATGCTGCCGATCATCCTGCTCGTCACGCTCGTGTCCTTCCTCTTGCTGGAGCTCGTCCCCGGGGACCCCGCCCGGCTGGTCGCGGGCGATCTCGCCACCCCGGAACAGGTGGAGGCGACCCGGGTCTCGCTGGGTCTGGATCGGAACGTCGTAGTGCGGTACATCGCCTACCTCGGATCGGTCGTCACCGGGTCCTTCGGCGAGTCCGTGGTTCTGCAACCCGGCCGCGGCGCGATGGACCTGATCCTCCAGGCGCTCCCGGTCACGCTCTCACTGACCGTGGTGTCCCTGGTCATCGCGGTGGTGGTCGCGGTGCCGCTGGGGGTGGCCGCCGCGCTGCGCCGGGGCAGCTGGGTGGACCAGGTGCTCAACGGCCTGACCTCGCTGTCCCTCGCGTTGCCGCCGTTCGTGATCGGCCCGCTGCTGGTCACGGTGCTCGCGGTGACCTACAACCTGTTCCCCGCGGTCGGGTACCAACCGCTCTCCGCGGGGTTCCCGGTGTGGTTCGCCTACCTCCTCCTGCCCGCGCTCGCCATCGCGGTGAACCCGATCGCCGAGATCGGCAGGCAGGTCCGCGGATCCCTGGTGGACGTCCTGGACCAGAGCTACATCCGCACCGCGAACGCCAAGGGGCTCAGCACCACCCGGGTCGTCGGCAAGCACGCCATCAAGAACGCGGCGATCCCGGCCGTCACCGTGCTCGGCCTGCAGGTGACCCGGGTCATCGGCGGCACCGTGGTCGTGGAGATCATCTTCGCGATGCCGGGGATCGGCGCGCTCGCCGTGAACTCGGTGCTCTCCCACGACTTCCCGGTGGTCCAGGCCCTGGTGCTGTTCAGCGCCCTGGCCGTGCTCGCCACCAACCTGCTCGTCGACCTGTCGTACGGCTACTTCGACCCCCGTCTCCGAAAGGGCTGAGGCCGATGACCACCACGATCGAGCCACCCCGGGCGGGGGGTGCGCCGGTGCGGTCCACACCGCATCGCGCCCGGTTCCGCACCGCGCGGATGCTGCTCTCCGAACGCCGCACCCGGGTGGTGCTGGCGCTGCTGGTCCTGCTCGTGCTCGTCGCGTTCGTCGGGCCACTCCTGTCTCCGTACGGCTCCAACGAGCAGGACCTGCTGGGCCGGCTGCAGCCCCCGAGCGGCGCCCACTGGCTGGGGACCGACAGCCTGGGCCGCGACATCCTCACGCTCGTCCTCCACGGCACCCGGCTGAGCCTGCTGGCAGGCCTGCTCGCCGTCGGGACCGCCGTGGTCCTCGGCACGCCCGCGGGGCTGCTGGCCGGATACCGCGCAGGCCCCTTCGGTGCGATCACGAACACGGTCTCCGACACCCTGCTGGCCCTGCCGCCGCTGGTCCTCGCCCTGGCCGTCGTGGGTGCCTACGGCGGCGGGGTGGTGCCCGCGATGCTGGCGGTCGGGATCACCCTCTCCCCCCGCTTCTACCGGGTGGCGCGCAGCGTCGCGGCCACCGTCTCGAAGGACGCGTTCGTCGAGGCGGCCCGGTCCATCGGCTGCAGTACCACGCGGATCCTCACCCGGCACGTGTTCGCCAACGCCGTGGCCCCGATCGTGGTGCAGGTGACCTTCTCGATCGGGTTGGCGATCATCGCCGAGGCGAGCCTGAGCTTCCTCGGCGTCGGTGCCGCGCCGCCGTCCGTCAGCCTGGGCACCATGGCGCGGGACGCCTTCACCCACATCCGCGAGGCCGCGTTCCCGATCTTCCCGCCGTGCATCGTGATCGCGGTGATCGTGTTCTTGTTCTCCTCGCTGGGCGACGGCCTGCGGGACGCGGTCGTGTCGGGGGGTCGGCGGACGTGACCGTGACCGAGGACCAGGCCGTCGGAGTGGACACCGCGCTGTTGAGCGTGCGGGACCTCTCCGTCGGGTTCCGCAGGCGCGAGGCCTGGGTGCCGATCCTGGACGCGGTGAGCTTCACCGTCCGCGCGGGTGAGGTGGTGGGGCTCGTGGGCGAGTCCGGCTCCGGCAAGACCGTGAGCTCGCTGACGGCGATGGGGTTGCTCCCCCGGCCGCTCGAGGTCGCGGGCGGCAGCATCGACTTCCGCGGGCGGGACCTGCTCACCATGGACCCCAAGCAGGTCCGGGACCTGCGCGGGGTGCAGATGTCGATGATCTTCCAGGACGCCCTGCGCTGCCTGAACCCGGCGTTCACGGTGGGCGACCAGATCGCCGAGCCGCTGCGGGTGCACAGCGGGATGAGCCGCGCGCAGGCGGGCGCCCGAGCGGTCGAGCTGCTCGAGCTCGTCGAGATCCCGCGGGCGAAGGAGCGGGCCTCCTCCTACCCGCACGAGCTCAGCGGCGGGATGTGCCAGCGCGTGATGATCGCCATCGCGCTGGCCTGCTCCCCCCGGCTGTTGATCGCGGACGAGCCCACCACCGCGCTGGACGTGACGGTGCAGCGCCAGGTGCTGCGCCTGCTCCTGCGGATCCAGCGCGAGATGGACCTGGGCGTCCTGTTCATCACCCACGACCTCGGGGTCGTCGCCGAGATCTGCCACCGCACGGCGGTGATGTACGCCGGGCAGATCGTGGAGGAGGGCCCCACCGAGGAGCTCTTCCGCAGGCCGCGCCATCCCTACACGCACGGGTTGATCTCCTCGATCCCGCGCCTCGGCGACGCGGGCGGGCGGTTCGGCTCGATCGCGGGCGTGGTCCCCAAGGCGGGCCAGTGGCCGGACGGATGCCGCTTCGCGAGCCGCTGCGACCACGTCGAGCGGGGGCGGTGCGACGTGGGCCGGGTCCCGCTGGAGCCGACCGACGGCACCGCCGACACCGCCCGTACGACCGGCGAGGTGCCCCAGCGGGTGCGCTGCGTCCGGGCCCGGGAGCTGAGCCTGGAGGGAGTCGGATGAGCAAGGACGTGGTGCTCGTCGCGGAGGGCCTCACCAAGACCTATCGGCTCGGCCGGTTCGGCAAGCGGGAGACCGTGCACGCCGTGCGCGGCGTCGACCTCACGGTCCGGCGCGGCGAGACCGTCGCCGTCGTCGGCGAGTCCGGAGCCGGGAAGTCCACCGTCGGGCGGATGGCGCTGCGGCTCGTCGAGCCCGACGGCGGGCGGGTCGAGTTCGAGGGCGTCGACGTCCTCGGGCTCTCGCGCACCGAGCTGCGCAGGATGCGCTCGCGGATGCAGATGATCTTCCAGGACCCGTTCTCGTCCCTGAACCCCACGATGACCGTGGCGGACTCGGTCGGCGAGCCGCTGCTCGTGCAGGGCAGGACCCCCGCGGCCGAGCGGCACGAGCGGGTCGCCGACCTGCTCGTGCGGGTCGGGCTCGACGCCGAGTTCGGCGAGCGCTTCCCCCGCGAGCTGTCCGGTGGCCAGCTGCAGCGGGTCGCGATCGCGAGGGCGATCTCGACCTCGCCGTCGCTCATCGTGTGCGACGAGCCCGTGGCCGCGCTCGACCTGTCCATCCGCGGGCAGGTCCTCAACCTGCTGCTGGACCTGCAGGCCGAGACCGGCGTGGCGTACCTGTTCATCTCGCACGACCTGTCGGTGGTCGAGCACTTCGCCCACCGGGTGGCGGTGATGAAGGGGGGCGAGCTCGTGGAGCTGGGCGACACCCGTCAGGTCTTCGGCTCCCCCCGGCACCCCTACACGCGCTCCCTGCTGGAGGCGGTCCCGCGCATCGACTTCGGTGGCGAGGGCGCGCCACCGCGGAGCTCGGCCCCCGTCCCGGCCGTACAACCCCGATGAAGTGGAGAGGTCATGTCCTTCGGTAAGAGAGGCAGCCGGGTCGCGGGGGTCCTCGCGGTCGCCGCGACGTTCCTGGTCGCCGGCTGCGCGGGTGTGGTGAACCAGGCGTCGAACCAGGCGCAGGCCGCGGTGGACCCCACCGCCACGGTACGGGTCGGGATCGCGGTCCCGCCCAGCCAGAACGACCCCCTGCAGGTCCGCAGCGAGCTCGCGGCCCTGCCCTATCTCAGCGCCCAGTTCGACACGCTGATCGGCATCGACGCGGCCGGGGCCTCGAAGCCGCTGCTGGCCGAGTCCTGGCAGGTCTCCCCGGACGGGACGTCGATGACCCTGAAGCTGCGCCAGGGCGCGGTCTTCCACGACGGGTCGCCGATCGACCAGGCCGCGGTCGTGGCCAACCTGCAGCGGGCGATGCAGAGCCAGAACCCGCTGGTGCAGGTGAAGTTCGGCAAGGCCGCCGCGGTGGTCCCGGAGGGCACCGACTCCGTGCGGATCACGCTCAAGGAGCCGGACCCGCTGCTGGTCTCCAACCTGTCCTCGCCGGTGATGGGCATGGTCAGTCCGGCCGGGTTCGCGACCGTCGGCACCGCGCCGATCGGGTCGGGTCCCTACAGGTTCGTGTCGCAGACCCAGGACTCCGCCACCTTCGCCCGGTTCGACGGGTACTGGGACCCGGCGGGCAAGGCGCCCGCCGCCCAGCTGGTCATCAAGTCGATCCCGGACAACGCGGCCCGCGTCAACGCCCTGCGGGCAGGCCAGCTCGACTTCATCAACGCCCAGCCCGACCAGGCGAACGACCTGAAGTCGCTGGAGTCCGATCCGACCAACAAGGTGCAGTTCGTGAAGACCCAGGCCACGGCCGCCGTCTTCCTGAACATCGGCCGGGGCCCGCTCGCGGACCCGCGCGTGCGGCAGGCGCTGAACTACGCGGTGGACCGGCAGGCACTCAACCAGGCCCTGGTCGGCGGCATCTGCCCACCCACGCCGCAGCCGTTCCCGACCGGCTCGGGCAACGTCCCCGACCTGGACACGGCGTACCCGCACGACCCGGCGAAGGTGAAGCAGCTGCTCACCGAGGCCGGGGTCCCGAACCTCACGCTGCGCGGGCTGTTCTCCAACGGCGCGCTCGCGGCGTCGATGGCCCCGGCGATCCAGGGCCAGTTCCAGGCCGCGGGGATCGGGTTCGACATGAGCCCGGTCCAGCCGGGTGAGGCGCGGGCGACCTTCCGCCGCGGCGAGGCGGACTTCCTGGTGCTGCAGATCAACGCGGAGATCGACCCCGCGCTGATCATCCGGAACAACTTCGTCGGCGGGGACAGCCCCGGCGGGATCTCCCCCGAGCTGAAGGCAGGCGCGGACAAGGTGTTGGCGATGTCGGAGAGCGACCCGGCGCGGGACGCGGCGCTGCAGGACTTCAGCCGGGCCGCGGTGCAGACCCCGACCCACGTGCTGCTGTGCGCGGTGCCCTCGGGCTTCGCCTACAAGTCCAGCGTGGTCGGGAGCGACACGATGCCGTGGCGGAGCGTCGCCCAGAACACCGACTTCCGGACCCTGGGCAAGACCACCGCCTGACACCCGGCCCAGTGGCCGGGTCCGCTGGGCAAGACCGCGAGAAGAGTATACTATGATGACGTTCGGACGCCAACGACGGCCGGAGGGACCATGACCGAGCTTCCCCAGATCATCTCCGTCGACGACCACGTGGTGGAGCCGCCGACGCTCTGGCAGGACCGACTGCCCGCGAAGTACCGGGACGAGGGACCGCACGTCGAGCGCCGCAGGGGCGCACTCGCCGTCGAGGAGGGCAGGACCGTCTTCCACGAAGGGGTGGACGGGCCGCACAGCGGCTGGAGTGACGTGTGGGTGTACCAGGACATGGCGTGGCCGCTGCACGCCGGCTACGCCCAGTACGGCGTCGCCAAGGAGTCCCGGGACCCCGTCGTCTACGACGAGATCCACCCGGCCTGCTGGAGCCAGGACGAACGGCTCAAGGCCATGGACGCCAACCACAACGAGGCGTCCCTCTGCTTCCCGACCGTCCCGCGCTTCTGCGGCCAGACCTTCCTGGAGCGCCAGGACAAGGAGCTGGCCCTGGCCTCGCTGCAGGCCTACAACGACTGGCAGATCGACGAGTGGTGCGGCGGGCCCGGCAAGGGCAGGCTCATCCCCGTCACCCTCATCCCGCTCTGGGACGTCGAGCTCGCCGCGGCCGAGGTGCGCCGCTGCGCCGCGAAGGGCTCGTTCTCGATCGCCTTCTCCGAGGCGCCGCACGCACTCGGGCTGCCCAGCATCCACTCCGGGTACTGGGAGCCGCTCTGGCAGGCGTGCAACGAGACCGGCACCGTGGTCAACATGCACATCGGGTCGTCCTCGCGGATGCCATCGACCTCGGCGGACGCGCCACAGTTCGTCGGCGTCACGCTGACCGTGCAGAACTCCATCCACGCGGTCACGGACTGGATCTGGTCGGGCATCTTCGTCCGGTACCCGAACCTCAAGATCGCGCTGAGCGAGGGCCAGGTCGGCTGGATGCCGTTCTTCTTCGAGCGGATGGACAGCGCCTGGAAGCGGGCCCACCTGTACGACGCCTCGGTCCGCGAGCGGATGCCGAACCCGCCCAGCACCTACGCCAAGGGCCACGTCTACGGCTGCATCTTCGACGACCTCGTCGGCCTGAAGCAGCGGGACGCGATCGGCATGGGCCAGATCATGATCGAGATCGACTTCCCGCACTCGGACAGCACGTACCCGCACACCGCCAAGGTGGTCGCGGACCTCGCCCAGGAGGCGG
>Ga0268266_10003467_pt1 | contig 15736 bp, 15 predicted proteins | sample KBSS13metaG_FD_190356 | JGI IMG/M metagenome (GOLD analysis project Ga0268266, IMG submission 190356) | Switchgrass rhizosphere microbial communities from Kellogg Biological Station, Michigan, USA - KBS S1-3 metaG (SPAdes) (version 2) | ecosystem: Host-associated > Plants > Roots > Rhizosphere...
CTGAATGCCATACGTGATCCCGGTGAGCAAAATCGTCAGGCCGATCCCGAACGTGAGCGTGCCTGCCCAGTCCAGCCGCCCTGGTGTCCGCACGCCGAGTTCCTTGAGCGACCGGTAGCTCCAGACCGTGCCGAGCACTCCGATCGGCACGCCGACCCAGAAGATCGCCTGCCAGTGGATCTCCGAGAGCACACCGCCGATCAACAGACCAAGGAACGAGCCCGCGACCGCGGCCACCATGTTCACCCCGAGCGCCATGCCACGTTGGTTCGCCGGGAAAGCGTCGGTGAGGATCGCTGCGGATGACGCCATCAGCATGGCCCCGCCGATGCCCTGGATCACCCGCCAGCCGATCAGCCACAGCGCGCCTGGACCGAAGTGGAACGGATCGAAGGACAGCGCGATAGCCGCAAACGTGAAGACCGCGAACCCGAGGTTGTAGATGCGCACGCGGCCGAACATGTCGCCAAGCCGGCCGAAGAACACCACGAGAACCGCGGTCACCACGAGGTAGCCCATCAGCATCCACAGCAGATAGCTGACGTTGGCGGGTGCCAGCGGGTTCAGCCCGATGCCCCGGAAAATCGCGGGCAGTGAGATGAGCACGATCGAGGCGTTGATCGACGCCAGCAGCATGCCCAGCGTGGTGTTGGACAGCACGATCCACTTGTAGAACGGGTGATCGTGGTCCATTCGCCGCCGACGATCGGCCGTCTCGGCCATCGCCGTGTCGATATCTGCCACTACCGGCGTCTTTGTCTTCTCTATCTCAGTCGTCATCTATTCGCTTACGGATCCATGGCGCAGCAGTCGGCGCAAAACACATATATTAGCTATACAAAGCAACCGCGAGCAATTCCTTATTCCCACTGGGCACACCCGCCACGGCTGCGCTAGCCTGCATACTGTCCACACACGGGAGCGCACACCAGTGCGCTGAGAGGACAGCTGGGGCTGTCGACCGTACGAACCTGACCGGGTAATGCCGGCGTAGGGAGTTTGACTAAAAATGGCACTGCTTAATTCCGCACTTCCGTCTGTCACCAGCGGCCCGATCCAGGGCAGCACAAAGATCTACGTCGACGGCGTGCCGTTCCGGCGGGTGAACCTGACCAACGGCGAGCACCTGGATCTGTATGACACGTCCGGCCCGTACACCGATCCGCACGCTGAGATCGATCTACACAACGGCCTACCGCCGCGCGACGGCGTGGTGCGCGACAGAGGCACGCAGTTGCAGCGCGCCCGCAACGGTGAGATCACCGCCGAGATGGCGTTCATCGCCGCCCGCGAAGGCATGCCTGCCGAGTGGGTGCGCGACGAGGTTGCCGCAGGCCGCGCGGTGATCCCGGCCAACCACAACCATCCCGAGAGCGAGCCGATGGTCATCGGCAAGGCGTTCGCGGTGAAAATCAATGCCAACATTGGCAATTCGGCCGTCACGAGCTCCATCGCCGAGGAGGTCGACAAGATGGTGTGGGCCACCCGCTGGGGCGCCGACACCATCATGGATCTGTCAACCGGCCGCAACATCCACGAGACACGCGAGTGGATTCTGCGCAATTCGCCGGTCCCCGTCGGCACCGTGCCGATCTATCAAGCCCTCGAGAAGGTCAACGGTGATCCCACCCAGCTCAACTGGGAGGTCTACCGCGACACCGTGATCGAGCAGTGCGAGCAGGGCGTCGACTACATGACCGTGCATGCCGGCGTGCTGCTGCGGTACATCCCGCTCACTGTCAAGCGTGTGACGGGCATCGTCAGCCGCGGCGGCTCGATCATGGCGGCGTGGATGCTCGCGCATCACACCGAGTCGTTCCTCTACACCAACTTCGCCGAGCTGTGCGAGATCCTCGCCCGCTATGACGTCACGTTCTCCTTGGGCGACGGGTTGCGTCCGGGTTCGATCGCCGACGCCAACGACGAAGCGCAGTTCGCCGAACTGAGAACGCTCGGCGAGCTCACCAAGATCGCGAAAGCCCATGGCGTGCAGGTGATGATCGAGGGTCCAGGTCATATCCCGATGCACAAGATCGTCGAGAACGTCCGCCTCGAAGAGGAACTCTGCGAAGAGGCGCCGTTCTACACCCTCGGCCCGCTGGCTACCGACATCGCTCCGGGCTACGACCACATCACCAGCGCCATCGGGGCCTCGATCATCGCCCAGGCTGGCACGGCGATGCTGTGTTACGTCACGCCCAAGGAGCACCTCGGCTTGCCGGACCGCAAGGATGTCAAGGTCGGCGTGATCACCTACAAGATCGCGGCGCACGCGGCCGACCTGGCCAAGGGACACCCCCGCGCGCAGGAACGGGACGACGCTTTATCGAAGGCCCGCTTCGAGTTTCGCTGGCACGATCAGTTCGCGTTGTCGCTCGATCCAGACACTGCGCGCGAGTTCCACGACGAGACCCTGCCCGCCGAGCCCGCCAAGACCGCGCACTTCTGCTCGATGTGCGGGCCGAAGTTCTGCTCGATGCGCATCACGCAGGACATTCGCGACGCAATGGCGGAGAAGTCCAAGGAATTCGCTGACCACGGCAACCAGATTTACCTACCCTTGGCCACATGAGCTTCTTGCCGCTGACGCCACCGGGTCAGACACCGATCCGGGTGATGACCATCGCCGGATCCGACTCGGGCGGCGGGGCCGGCATCCAGGCGGACCTGCGTACCTTCGCGCTGCTTGGCGTGCACGGCCTCGTCGCCGTCACTGCGGTTACGGTGCAGAACTCGGTCGGCGTCAAGGGTTTTCACGAGATTCCGCTCGACGTGATCGCCGGTCAAATCGAGGCGGTGGCCTCCGACATCGGCCTGCAGGCCGCCAAGACCGGCATGCTGGCGTCGTCGGCGATCATCGACGTCATTGCCGAGACCTGGCGCGAACAGGGCCTGGCTGGCACGGTGCCGTTGGTGGTCGACCCGGTGTGCGCATCGATGCACGGCGACCCGCTGCTGCATCCCAGTGCACTGGATTCCCTTAAGGGCCAACTCTTTCCGCTCGCCACCCTGGTGACTCCCAACCTCGACGAGGTCCGCCTGCTCGTAGACATCGATGTCGTCGACGACGAATCGCAACGCGAGGCGGCCAGAAAGCTGCACGCGCTCGGTCCGCAGTGGGCGCTGGTCAAGGGCGGCCACCTACGCGCGTCCTCGCATAGCCCGGACCTGCTGTTCGACGGCGCCGAATTCCACGAGTTCGACACCACTCGCATCGACACCGGCGACGACCACGGCGCAGGCGACACACTTGCCGCGGCGATCGCCAGCGCGCTCGCGCACGGCTACACCGTGCCGGACGCAGTCGCGTTCGGAAAGCGGTGGGTCACCGAATGTCTGCGCGCCGCATACCCATTGGGCCACGGCCACGGTCCAGTCTCCGCGCTGTTCAGACTCGACTCATGACCGTCGACGACATCGCGGGCGTCGCGCACGAACCCAAAGGCAAGGCCAAGGGTGCCGTCGTGCTCACCCACGGCGCGGGCGGCAGCCGCGAGTCTCCGCTGCTGATCAGGATCTGCGACGAGTGGGCCGGCCGTGGCTGGCTCGCAATCCGGTACAACCTGCCGTACCGGCGGCGACGCCCCAAGGGACCGCCGTCGGGCTCGGCCGCCACCGACCAGGCCGGCGTCGTCGAGGCCATCGAACTGGCCCGCACGCTGACCAAGGGTCCTGTCATCGCGGGCGGCCACTCCTACGGCGGCCGGATGACGTCGATGGTGATCGCCGACGAGGCAGCCGCCGTCGACGTCCTTACGTTGTTCTCGTATCCGCTGCACCCGCCGGGCAAGCTCGAACGCGCGCGCACCGAGCACCTGCCCCGCATCGCGGCGCCAACGGTGTTCACGCACGGCACCGCCGATCCGTTCGGCACCATCGACGAACTCCGCCCCGCCGCACAGCTGATCCCCGCCCCCACCGAGATCGTCGAAATCACCGGAGCCCGTCACGACTTGGGCTCCAAGACCCTCGACGTCCCGGTGTTGGCGGTCGACGCGGCGCTACGGTTGCTCGGGTGACCGTGCTCCCGCCCGACCCGAAGCGGCCGGGCGGGACGAACGGCTGGGCCGTCGCGGCGTTCATCCTCGGCATCCTCGGCGGCACCATCCTCAGCGTGATCTTCGCGGTCGCGGCGTTGGTCCAGATGAGGGGACGGCATCAGCGCGGCCGCGGCTTGGCGATCGCGGCCCTCGTCATCTCGGCGGTGTGGATCGCGGTCATCACGTCCGTCATCGCATATGGGGTTTCCACCCAAGGGAAGTCGGTGCGCGCCGCCGACCTCAAGACCGGGGACTGCGTCAAGGATGCCTACGACGACCAGCTGCCCACCTGGGTGAAGCGGGTGCGGTGCGACCGCCCACACCGCGGCGAGGTGTTCGCAGTCCTCACTCGACCCGGCGCAACCGCCGCCGACTGCGGATCCCAATTCTTCGGCTACGCACCGAACTCACCGGAGGGCCCGGTGTTTCGTGTCGCGTGGGCAAACGGCGGGGGGTCCATCGTGTGCGTCGCAATGTCGAAGCATGAACGGTGGTCATCGCTTCGCGATTGAGGTTAGGGTCAGCCCGTGACCACACCGCCGAGCAATCCCCCGCCATACGGCGAACCGCCGCAGGGACCGTATGGCCAGCCGGCCCAAAATCCCTATCCGCCGCAACCGGGCGGATATCCGCCGCCGCCGGGCTCGTATCCGCCGCCCCCGCCGGGCGCCTATCCGCCGCCCCCGCCGCTGCCGTACGGCGAGGCTCCCTCGTTCGGCCACTACGGTCCACCGCCGAAGAAGACGCGATGGGGATTGATCATCGGCCTGGCGGTCGGCGTCCTCGCGCTGTTGGCCATCGCCGCCATCGTGTTCGTCGTGATCATCGGCAAGGGCACGGTCACCGCCACGGACGTGAAAGTCGGCGACTGTCTCAAGGAGATACCGGGCAATACCCGCGTGCTGACCGTTGACACCATCGACTGCGACAAGCCGCACGCAGGAGAGGTTTTCGCGGTGCTGCTGATGCCCGAAGGCGAGTTCCCAGGGCAGTCGGCGATCGAGGCCTACCAGAACAAGTGCGAACCCGAGCTCGCCACGTACGCACCGGGCGCGGTCACCGACAACTCGGTGCAGCTGTACGTGCTTTATCCGACAGCCGAGACGTGGTCGCAAGGTGATCGGGCGGTGACGTGCGTCGCCACCCTGGATCCGCCACGATCGGGTTCGCTGAAGGGCTGAGCCGGTCGGCTAAGTTTCCGGTACCTGAGGTACCGTCTGGGGCATGACTTCGGAGCTCTACGACGCGGTCATTGTGGGAGCCGGCTTCGGCGGGATAGGCGCTGGCATCCAGCTCAAGCGGATGGGCTACCACAATTTCGTGATCCTGGATCGCGAGGACGACCTCGGCGGAACCTGGCACGTCAACCGCTACCCCGGCCTGGCCGTCGACGTCCCGACCACGACGTACTCCTACTTCTTCGAGCCCAACCCGAACTGGTCGCGACTGTTCTCCACCGGTGCGGAGATCAAGCAGTACGCCGACGACGTCGCGGACAAGTTCGACATCCGCAGGCATATGCGCTTTCGCACCGTCGTGGAAGGCGCCCGCTGGGACGAGGAAGCCGGCGTCTGGAAGGTCACTCTCGCCGACGGCGAGGTGCTCTCCGCGCGATTCCTGATCACTGCGACCGGCTTCCTGTCGCAGCCGAAGGTCCCCGACATCCCTGGCGTGACTGACTTCGCAGGCAAGGTCATCCACACCACCGCTTGGGACGACGAGTATCCGCTCGCCGGCCGCACGGTGGCCGTCATCGGCACCGGCGCGACCGCCGTCCAGCTCATTCCCGAACTGGCGAAGCAGGTCGCCGACCTGACCGTCTACCAACGCACCCCGATCTGGGTGGTGCCGAAGATCGATATCCGCTTCGGCGAACGCGCCAAGCGGCTGTTCACTCGAATTCCGTTGACACAGCGTGCGATTCGCTGGCTGACCGATTCGATCTACGAGGTGATGATCAACACCGCGATCATCCACCACCGGCACTTCCGCCGGCTCAACATCGCCGCGGCCGACCTGTCGAAAATGCACCGCTTCGCCTCGATCCGGGACAAGGAGCTTCGCAGGCGACTGACCCCGGACTACGATTTCGGTTGCAAGCGGCCGACGTTCTCGAACGGCTACTATCGCGCGTTCACAAAGCCCAACGTGCATCTGCAGACCGACGGCATCGCCCGCATCGAGGCCGACGGCATCGTCAACGCCGACGGTTCGAAGACGGTCATCGACACCTTGATTCTGGCCACCGGCTTCGATTTGTGGGAAGCCAACTTCCCCGCCATCGAGGTCATCGGCCGCGACGGCCGCAATCTCGGAAAGTGGTGGCGCGAAACCAGATTCCAGGCATACCAGGGTGTGACCATGCCGTACTTCCCGAACTATCTCAGCTTGGCCAGTCCGTTCGCATTCCTCGGGTTGAACTTCTTCAACACGATGGAGTACCAGATGCGGCACATGGACCGACTGTTCGGCGAACTCAAGAAGCGCGGTGCCACCACCTTCGAGGTCACCGAGGAAGCCAACACCCGTTACCGCGATCGGATGACCGAGTTGCTCGGCGATTCGTTGTGGACGATCGGCAACTGTGCGACCTCGCGGTCCTACTATTTCAACCCGCAAGGCGAGCCGACGCTGCTGCGGCCGATGTCGACGGCCAAAGCGATCAAAGAAGCATCGGACTTTCCGCTGAGCGACTACCAGATTGCCTGAGCAGAGAGGGTAAACGGCTGTGCCGAAAACCGATTCGCGTATCGCGAAATTCGCCGGGCTGGTGGTCGCAGGCATCGGGCTGTCCCATTTCACCAGCCCACAGCTGTTCGACGGCATCACGAAATCCGCGTTTCCGCGTAACACCCGCCAACGTGTCTACATCCACGGCGGCGTCGAGACCGCGCTCGGTCTTGGACTCAGTTCGGCCAAGACGCGCCCACTGGCGGCCGTCGGCACGATCGGTTACCTGGCCTACTTGGCGGGCAACGCAGCACGCAACCGGTAGCGTCCGAGCAGCGTCAAGTCCACCAGTCGTTCGACGACCGCCCGGGCCGGCGCCGAGTTGTCGTACCGCATCAGCCTGCCCAGGTCGATCACCAGTGACATCGCGGCATGCACGGCGAAGCGCGCCTGTCCCGGGGTCCAGTCAGGCCGCACGGACACCACCAGCTCCACCCATGATTCGACGTTGGCGCGCTGCAGGTTTCGCAGAATCTTCTGGTCACCGGGTGTCATGTTGAGTCGCTCGGTGTAATACACGTAGTCAAGTTCGGGACGGTCGAACGACCGCAGCACGTAGGCGTCGATGACCGACGTCAGCGCCTCCTCACGATCGGGCGTGGTGGCCACGATCTCCAACATCTCTTCGGACAACCGGTCGGCCGCCCGCCGGAATGCCGCCGCGAGGATGTCGCTCTTTCCCGAGAAGTAGCGGTAGATGCCGGACGCAGGCATCCCGACGGCTACCGCAATGTCCTCCATGCTGGTGTCGCGGTAGCCCTTGAGGTTGAACAAGCGCATCGATTCATTGAGCAGCGCTTCGTATTTCGGTGTTTCCGCCACGCTGGTGACAGCGGGCCGCGCCTCGGTCGCAGCGTTACCGGCATCGGGCAGTTCGGCGGCCAGCACAGCCTCGGCGAGATCGGCGAGCAACGCCCGCACCTGGATGGCTGGCAGCTTGGCACGGTGATCGACGATGCTGCCGATCACCGACAGCGCGGCGGTCGACAACGTCCACCGCTGCCGTGAGGTCAGGTCCGGCCGAATTGCCATGAGCGGCCGCTGAATCCGATGGTGAACGCTGCGCATCTGGGCGTTCAGCGTGGCCTGGTCGTCGCCGCGGAGATAACGGCCCTCCCAGCGGTACAGCCCGCCGGATTCGCGGTTGGCCATTGCGGTGTCGATGAGCGCGGCGACGAGCCGACGCAGCGTCAACTCTGCGTCACCATCCGCCTCGTCGGCGAACTCCGTGCAGTCCACCAATTGCTGGCCGAGGTTGAGCACCGCATCGCGGAACAGCTCGTACTTGCTCGAGTAGTGGCGGTACAGCGCGGCGGCGGAAATCCCCACCCGCTTCGCGATGGTCTCCATGCTGACGCCGTAATAGCCGAGCTCGCTGAACCCCTCGGCCGAGGCGCGCGCAATCTGCGCCTTGCGGTCTTTCGGCCGGCGCCGAACACCCTCGGCGCGGGTGGGCCTGGTGCGCGCCATGGCAAACACCATAACGGACGCCGGGCATACATAACGGCCCACTTTGGTTGGAAAATCACAAGAAAATAGTCGCCCACGTAAAGAATGGCCATTAACATAGCGATGTGCTCGACGCGCTGCGACGGCTGTTGGGATTCCAGGTGACGATAGGGGAACTGATCGTCGTCGCGATAGTGGTTGGCACTCCGTACCTGATCGTCGGGGCGATTTGGTCGAGCATGCACACGGCGCACCTGCAGGATATGGCGGGCGCCGACCTGGTGGTCTCGTACCTCGGGTCGATCGTGTGCTGGCCGGTACTGCTCTTCGCCGACGTCTGCATGACTTGAACGGGGGATCCTTGCACCACTACCACCACCGCGCCTTCTACATCGGCATCACCGCGTTCGTCCTCGTCGCCGCCGGACTGTTGGCGCTGAATTTTCCGGTCTTCCTCGACGCGTTCGACCAATACGGATTTCAGATCAAGTGCGGGACGGGATACGTCACAGACCTGAGCCAGGCGGCATCAGCCGCCGGCCACGACAACTACGTCGATCAATGCGAGAGTGCGCTTCTGACCCGCCGGCTGTGGACCATCCCGCTGGTGGTGGTCGGATCGATCGTGACCGTCGGTGTGGTTGCCGTGGCGGCCACTGTTTGGGGTCGCGAATCGGCGTTCGGCAAAGACCCGGTTTCCTGACGTAGCATTCGCAGGCGTGAGCACGCCGCACGGCCCTGCGCTGCAGCGGCGACTCGGCACCTTCGACGCCGTCGTCATCGGCCTTGGCTCGATGGTCGGCGCAGGCATCTTTGTCGCACTCGCCCCCGCCGCGGCCGCCGCGGGCTCGGGCCTTCTCACCGGGTTGGCCGTCGCTGCCGTCGTCGCCTATTGCAACGCGACGTCGTCGGCGCGACTGGCCGCGCTGTATCCGCAGTCCGGCGGAACGTATGTGTACGGCCGCGAACGTCTCGGCGGATTCTGGGGCTACACCGCCGGATGGAGCTTCATCGTCGGCAAGACGGCGTCCTGTGCCGCGATGGCACTGACCGTCGGGTTCTACGTCTGGCCAGGGCAGGCGCACGCTGTTGCGGTGGCCGCGGTGGTGGCGCTGACAGTGGTGAACTATCGCGGCATCCAGAAGTCGGCGCTGTTGACCCGGGTGATCGTCGCGCTGGTGCTCGCAGTTCTTGGCGCAGTCGTGGTCGTCATTTTCGGGTTCGGCGACGCCGACGGATCACGGCTGGCGCTGGGCGACGACGCCGGCGTCCGCGGCGTGTTGCAGGCCGCGGGGCTGTTGTTCTTCGCGTTCGCAGGTTACGCCAGGATCGCGACCCTCGGTGAAGAGGTGCGCGATCCGGCCCGCACCATTCCGCGGGCCATTCCGATTGCGCTCGGCATCGCACTGGTGGTCTACGCGGTGGTGGCCGTCGCCGTCCTGAGTGAATTGGGCAGCGCCGCACTGGCTTCGGCGAGCGCGCCGCTGGCCGATGCGGTCCGCGCTGCGGGCCTGTCCTGGATGGAACCGGTGGTGCGGGTCGGTGCCGCGGTGGCGGCCGTTGGTTCGCTGCTGGCACTGATCCTCGGGGTCTCCAGGACCACGTTGGCAATGGCGCGCGACGGACATCTGCCGCGCGGGTTGGCGGCCGTCCATCCGCGGTTCAACAGCCCGCATCGCGCCGAGGTCGTCGTCGGAGTCGTGGTCGCGGTGGTCGCGGCGACGGTGGATGTGCGTGGGGCGATCGGCTTCTCGTCGTTCGCGGTGCTGCTCTATTACGCGATCGCCAACGCGTCGGCATTCACGCTGGCGCGCCGGGTGATTCCCGTGATCGGCCTGGCCGGTTGCCTGCTGCTGGCGTTCCTGTTGCCGGTCTCGTCGGTGCTTGTGGGCGCGGCGGTCGTGGCTGTCGGGGCCGCGGCCTACGTCGCCACCAGGTCGGCTCGCCCCGCCGGCGACTAATGCAATGACGGGATGACGTCCAACTGTTGCAGCATCGCGAGCACGTCCTTGTCGGACCACTTCTCGACTAGCCGGCCGTTCGCGATGCGATGAATCACCGTGGCCGTCATACACATTTCGTTGCCCGTCGCCGGGATGCCGGGAAGGTCACCGCGGTGAGTTCCACGGGCCGTCAGCCTGGTCACCACCTTGTCACCTTCGGCGATCTGATCCTCAATCTCATGGGTGCCCGGCGTGGCCTCCCAGAACAACCGGAATGCCTGCTTGAGCCCTTCGCGCCCGGGAGCGTCGATGCCGGGAAACGGCGCAGGCGAATGGTCCAGATAATCCTCGGCCACCAACTCGTCCAGCGCGTCGACGTTGCCCGCGTCAATTTCGCGGTAGAAACGACGGACCAGATTCTTGTTGTCCTCAATCGACATGGTTATTACCCCCTGAGATACGCCGACGATACGCCTCGACGGCGGTCGGCAAGGTCGGATAGATGTGGTCCTCGCCGATCTTGTCGAGCAGGCCAGCCGCCTTCAGGCTGTCCCGCAGGTCTTGCTTCACCCGTGCCATCGCGAAAACTATTCCGCGCCTTTCCAACTCCGTGCGCAACTGATCGAGGGCGTCGAGCGCCGTGAGATCGACCTCGACGTTTGCTTCGGCGTTGAGCACGAACCACTCGACGCGTTGCGGATAGTCGTTGACGGCCGCTATCGCGCGCTCGCGGAAGTACTCCGCATTCGCGAAGAACAGCGGCGCGTCGTAGCGGTACACCAGCAAGCCGGGGACCACATCAGCTTCCGGATAGTCATCGATGTCGTGCATGCCCGCGACGCCCGGCACGAAGCCGAGCACCCCGTCGTGCGCGCGCGCAAGGCGCTGGAGCAGTTCGAGAATGGACAGGCCGATCGCGACCAGCACACCGTAGAGCACACCGAACACCAACACCGCTGCGGTGGTGGCCAGGGCGAGGACCTGTTCACGACGGCGAAATCTGCCCAGCCGCTTGAACTCTGCCACGTCGATCAGTCGAACCGCGGCATACACAACCAGCGCGCCCAGCGCCGCGCTGGGAAACATGGCGAGAACTCCACGCCCGAACAGCATCACCACGAGCACAAACGCCAATGTGACGAGCGAATACAGCTGGGTGCGGCTTCCGATCGCGTCACCGAGCGCGGTGCGACTGCCGCTGGAACTCACCGGGAAGCCATGCATCATCCCGGCGCCGACGTTGCACACACCCAGTGCGCGGAGTTCGGCGTTCGCGTCGATATCCTGGCCGTGCCTGACCGCAAATGCTCGCGCCGTCAACACGTTGTCGTTGAACGCCACGATCGCAATGCCGGCAGCCGGTATCAGCAGCGCAGTCAGGTCGGCGAGCGGGATGGCGGCCAGCCCCGGCGCCTGAAAGCCGCTGGGGATCTCGCCGATGACCTTGATTCCAGTGCGGTGCAAGGAGAACATGCTGACAACAAGCGTGGCGACGAGAATCGCAATCAGCGGACCCGGCAGCTTCGGCGTCAGCCACGCGAAGGCCAGCAGCACAACGAGCACCGCCACAGCCAAGACCACAGTCGGCCAGTGCAATTCGTCGATCCCGTCGATGAAGGACCGCATCTGATCCAGGAACTCGTCGCCCTCGACCGAGACACCCGTGACCTTGCCCAACTGACTGGCGATCATGATGATCGCGACTCCAGCCATATATCCGATCAGCACGGGATGGGAGAGCAGGTCCGCGAGGAATCCCAGCCTGACGAGGCCCGCCACAAAACAGATCGCCCCGACGATCAGCGCGGCCGCGGCAGCAAGGGCGGCGTATCGGGCGGGGTCGCCCGCCGCCAGCGGTCCGAGGGCCGTCGCCGTCATCAGCGCCGTCGTCGACTCTGGCCCGACGGACAACTGCCGCGACGAGCCCAGCACCGCGTAGATCGCCAGCGGGGCCAGCGCGGCCCACAGGCCGACGACGGGCTGAAGGCCCGCGACGGTCGCGTACGCCATCACCTGCGGAACCAGATACGCGGCGACCGTCAGTCCGGCCACCACGTCACCGCGCAGCCAGTCACGCTGATAGCCGCGAAATTGCGTTAGCCCAGGCAAGATACTCATCGTGATCCCTTTGACATGGAAACACGTCGAGACACGCGCTGACGACGACTTCGTGGTCGGCCCTGGCGAGCGGTTGAGCTGGGCCCGCACCATCGGGCTCGGTGCGCAGCACGTAGTGGCGATGTTCGGCGCCACCTTCCTGGTGCCGGTGCTGACCGGCTTCCCGCCCGCCACCACTCTGCTGTTCTCCGGTGTCGGCACGGTGTTGTTCCTCGTGATCACCGGTAACCGCCTGCCGAGTTATCTGGGCTCGAGCTTCTCGGTGATCGCGCCGGTGACGGCGGCGGTGGCGTCGCACGGGACCGGCAGCGCGCTCGGCGGCCTTGTCGCCGTCGGTGTCGTGCTGATCGTCATCGGCGGAGTAGTGCATCTGGTCGGCACTCACTGGATCGATGTCACGCTGCCGCCGGTGGTGACGGGCGCGATCGTGGCATTGATCGGTTTCAACCTTGCGCCCGCGGCGAAGTCGAACTTCGAGAAGGGTCCGGTCGTCGGACTCGTCACGCTGGTGCTGCTCGTCGCGACGCTGGCGTTCTTTCGCGGCATCGTCGGCAGGCTGGCGATCTTTCTGGCCGTCGTCGCGGGTTATCTGCTGGCGCTGGTCCTCGGTGAGGTCGACACGTCGGCGATCAAGGCGGCGTCATGGGTGGGCTTGCCCGAATTCCACACGCCCACATTCACGGTCGCGGTGCTGCCGATGTTTCTCCCCGCGGTGATCGCGCTGGTGGCCGAGAACATCGGTCACGTCAAGTCGGTCGGCCAGATGACGGGCACCGACGTCGACCCGGTCATGGGCCGTGCGCTCGCCGCCGACGGAGTGGCGACGACGTTGGCGGGTTTCGGCGGCGGGTCGGCGACCACCACGTACGCCGAGAACATCGGCGTGATGGCGGCGACGCGGGTGTACTCGACGGCCGCATACTGGGTTGCGGCCGCGGTAGCGATCGCATTGTCGTTGTGCCCCAAGGTCGGTGCGGTGATCTCGGCGATTCCGCCGGGCGTGCTCGGAGGAGCGACGGTCGTGCTGTACGGGTTGGTCGGCGTCCTCGGTGTGCGCATATGGCTGACCAACGACGTCGACTTCTCCAAGCCGCTGAATCAGATGACCGCCGCGATCCCGTTGATCATCGGCATCGCTGACTTCACCTGGCAGGCAGGCGATTTGACGTTCACCGGCATCGCGCTCGGATCGATCGCCGCGCTGCTCGTGTATCACGGCATGCGGCTGCTGGGCTTCAGGACGGGTCGAGCAAGGCAGCCGGACCACGAGTCATCAGTTGACGCGCCACGATGATCCGCTGAATCTCGCTGGCGCCCTCCCAGATCCGCTCCACCCGCAGCTCACGAAACATCCGCTCGGCGACGTTCTCGCGCATGTAGCCGCGGCCGCCGAATATCTGCACCGCCCGGTCCGCCACCCGCCCAGCCATCTCCGAGCAGTACAGCTTCGCCATCGATGCCTGGCCGTGCAGCGTCTTGCGGTCATAGCCCGCGTCAATCGACCTGGCCACTTCGTAGAGCATCGTTCTGGCGGCGAACAATTCGGTTGCGCAGTCAGCCAGCATGCCCGCGACCAACTGGTGTTCGCCCAGCGGTCGCCCGTCGACGAGGCGAGTCTGCGCGAACGCGGTGGCCTCGTCGACCAAACGCTGCGCAGCCCCAACGCATCTCGCGGCCACCATCATTCGCTCGAACCGAAACCAATCCTGCGTGAACGTCATCGGTCCACCCTCGGTGCCCACCAGATTGACGGCAGGCACGCAAACGTCGGTGAACGCCACGATCGGGTGCTCGTCTGCGATGTGGTGCGAATACTGCGGCGTCCGAACCACTTCCACGCCCGGCCACGGCAGGTCGACCACCAACAGCACGTGGTCGCCAGTCTCGATCACGGCTTCCACGAAGACATAGTCGGCCAGGTTGAACGACGTCACATGCCACTTGACACCGTTGATCACATACTCGTCGCCGTCGCGCCGCGCGGTGGTTTGCAGCGCGGACACGTCGGACCCGGCGAACTCCTCGGTGATCGCATACGCCTCGTGCTTCTCTCCCCGCACCGACGGAAGCAACCACCGCTGTCGCTGGTAGTCGGTCGCCACGTCGACCCACCACTGCGGCGGGGTGGCCATCACCCAGCCCAGCCCGTTGGTCACGCGTCCGCACTGCTCCTGCACCAACACCTGCTGCAACGCGGTGCAACCGGGCCCGCCCACCGAGGCGGGCATATTCGTTGCGCAGAGGCCCAATTCAATTGCCCGGGCTCGATGCTCGGACGTCACTTCTTTGGGCAGGATGCCACCCGCGAGCTCGGCCTCCACCTCGTGCGGCATCAGCGTCTCAACGAACGCACGCGCCGTGTCCCTGATCCGCAGGTCCTCCTCGGTCAGCCCGTACATCCGCGCCTCCACCCTCTTGACTGAGCGTTCAGTCTATGCCAGCGTTCCGTGGTATGACCAGCTCCCGCAGCGCCGGCGTCGTGGTGGTGGGTGGCGGAACGGTCGGCGCATGGACGGCCGTGCTACTCGCGGAACGTGGAGTGCCGAATGTCGCGCTCATCGAGGCGAGGACCCTCGGCGACGGCGCCAGCAGCCGGGCCGCCGGCATGGTCCGCGCGCAGGGCGGCACCGAGACCGCAATCAAGCTCGGCCTGCGGACCCGGGACTTCTATGCGGCAAGCGGCGAACGCTTTCCGCTGGACTGTGGCTTTGTGGCACAGGGCTATCTGATGCCGTGCTTCACCGAAACAGAGGTGCAGCAGGCCCACGACCGCATCACGCTGCAGCACACCCTCGGCCTCGAGGTCCAGTGGCTGTCCAGTGCGGACATCGACGCTCGACAGACGGGCTTGGAGCCGGGCGTGACGCTCGGCGCGTCCTACGCACCCGGCGACGGTTACATCGACGCACCGCGCAATGTGCTCGCGTACACGGCGGCGCTGACCGCCTTTGGTGTCGACGTCCGTGAACGATGTTCCTTTACCGGTTTACGCACCGCCGGTGGCCGTGTCGTCGGCGTGGACACCACCGAAGGGCCGATCGATACCGGACACGTGGTGCTGACGGGCGGTCCCCAGCTCGCCGAGGTCGGGCTCACCGCGGGTGGCAGAATTCCCGCGTGCGGCACCCGTCACCAGGTGGTGGTCACGGCGCCGCTGCCGGTCGACGTTCACCGGCTGCCGATGGTGTTCGACGTGACCTCCGGAATTTACTGGCGCCCTGGCGAATCCGGTGGCCTGCTGTGGGGTATGAGCAACCCTGACGAGCCGCCGGGTGTGGCGACGGATTTCGACACGGTGTACTACCGCAAGGCGCGTGACCGCATCGAGGAACTCCTTCCTGCCGTTCGCGGACTCGGGTTACGGCGGTCGTGGGCCGCGACCATCGACTACACGCCCGACCACCTGCCGATCCTCGGCCCGCTGCTCACCGACGACGGTCCGGTCGACGGCACCGT